>SL_8KL_010_SEDDRAFT_10004902_pt1 | contig 10648 bp, 11 predicted proteins | sample SodLakKL_010_SED_4_FD_11160 | JGI IMG/M metagenome (IMG submission 11160) | reverse complement strand
GTGGAAACGGCCATACCGGTGCAAACGACACCTTCATGAACCTTTCCAGTATGTTCTACTACAAGATCTTCAGATTCATCTACCCACATTCCACCGAAGCCCGTAGTTTCAATCATACCCCTGTCTTCTAGTTTGCTTACCACGCAGGCGTCGTGTCCTGTAGCGTCTATAACGATTTTCGCTTCTAGAGATATAGGGTCAACACAAGTGATCTGTCTGGGAAGCTCAGAAACAGGGGTCCAATTTATCACCACGCCACCTACTCTGTCATTTTCCCGAAGTACCACGTCTTCGAACTCGGTCATATTGAGTATTTGTATCCCCTCGTCACAGGCTTTTGAGATTAGCTTTGAACATGCATGAGGCCCCATGGCAGTATAAAGATCACCATCTTTTTCGTAGGGGATTTCTAATTCATCCAAGATTTTCTCACCAGGAGGGCGAACAGTCACAGTATTCATCAAGTAACCACCAAGCCAAAATCCGCCTCCAAGATAATTGTTTCTCTCTACTACAAGTACTTTTCTTCCTTTCATAGCTAAATCTCTTGCTGTCATCAATCCACTTGGTCCTGCTCCTATTATTATAACTTCGGAGTCTGCAAATTCTTCCAGCGTTTTACCGAACTGTTTCACGATCGCCCTTGTTACGTCACTTTCGCTAGCCTTTTCGAACATATAATACAAATATATGACGGTGTTATATATGATTTTGTATCTAATGTTGGATAGCTACTTTTAACTAAAAGAGGTGTTTAGAGCTTTGACTTTTTTTCATAAATGAATAGTTTTATTTACATCGAAAGCTAATCCCTAGAATCCGGAGATATAGATGGCGGAATACACGGATGATGAGATTCAAGAAAAATTTGTAGATTTATTCGAGGAAGACGAATATCATTCAGAGCTGATCAAAATTGCAGACAATTATCCTGATGAAAAATCAATTTTCATCACGTATAATGATCTGACTCTCTTTTTTGGCGTAGATTTTCCTAGATATGTTGTGAAAAATCCTAAACGCTGCATTCAGATAGGAGAAGAAGCGATAAAAGAAGTGTTGGGAAGTGCTTACGATGACGTACATATCTATCTTAGGCTTACTGAGTTGTCGGGATCAAGGAAAAGGATGATAAGGGAACTTCGATCCGACGATCTTTCTAGTTATTTAGCAATCGATGGACTGGTGAGGAAGACAACTGAAGTGAGACCGAGGATTTCCAAAGCGATTTTTCGCTGCATGAGTTGTGAATATGAATTCGGAAAAGAACAGAATGGAGGAGATATAGACGAACCGATAGAATGTACAGGTTGTGGTAAATCTTCTAACAAGACGAACTTTTTACTACTGAAAGATAAGTCAGAATTCAGAGATTACCAAAATATAGAGATACAAGAGAGCCCCGATGAATTGAGAGGCGGCGAACAACCCCAGCGTTTGAAAGGATGGGTGAAACATGATCTCGTAGGTAAAGTCTCTCCTGGAGATAGGATAACTATAAACGGCATACTCGAGGGAAAACCGAAAAGAAAAGGTAGGACCTCAAAGAGCAGGGTATTTGACATCTATATGGATGTGAACGGGATCGAGGTCAAAGAATATGAATTTGAAGATCTTGAATTATCCGAAGAAGATAGAAAAAAGATAGAAAAGATAGCTGAAGATCCTCGCATCTTCACTAGGATTGTCAATTCTATAGCTCCTAGCATCCATGGCCTTAACACGGAGAAGATTGGACTTGCACTTCAGCTTTTCAGCGGTGTGAGAAAGGAGATGCCGGACGGTACTATAACTAGAGGCGACATCCATATCTTATTTGTTGGAGATCCAGGTACTGCAAAATCACAGCTTTTGAGGTACGTCTCGGAACTTTCGCCGAGGGGAATGTATGCGTCCGGTAAGGGTTCAACTGGAGCAGGATTGACGGCCGCAGCTGTACGTGAAGACGTGATGGGGGAGAGTCAGTGGGTTCTTGAGGCCGGTACTTTGGTACTAGCGGATGGAGGTATAGCGTGCGTTGACGAGCTGGACAAGATGCGTTCAGAGGACCGTAGTGCGATGCATGAAGCTATGGAGCAGCAGAGAATTTCGGTGGCAAAGGCTGGAATCAATGCAACTTTGAATTCCAGATGCGCTGTTCTTGGAGCAGCGAATCCAGAATACGGAAGGTTCGAAGTCCATGAAAATATATCTCAGCAGATTGATCTTCCCCCACCTCTCATATCGAGGTTTGACCTGATATTTGCACTTATTGACCAACCCGATAGGAAAAAAGATTCAAAGATAGCTAATCATATTTTGAGTCTACATGAGGAAGGAGAGAGGATAGAAAAGGAAGGGGTAGATATAGAGAAGGAATTTATACCGGAATTTGATAAGGAATTTTTAAGGAAATATATAGCTCATGCTAAAACTAAAACTCCGGTCATGACAGAAAAGGCCATTGAGAAGCTTGAAGATTTCTATTTGCGGTTGAGAGATAAGGGCAGTGGCGATTCTATACCGGTCACCGCTAGACAGTTAGAATCTTTAGTTCGTCTCTCAGAGGCTAGTGCAAGGGCTCATCTTAGAGAACAAGTCACTATCGAAGATGCTGAACGAGCAATAAGCGTCACGAATCATTTTCTAAAAAAGGTGGCTTCGACAGAGTCAGGAGAATTAGATATAGATATGGTCTCAGCTAGTGTTTCCCATAGTGAAAGAACTTTGATGAGTCAGATCAGAGATATAATCCGAAATAAAAGAGAGATACATGAAGGGGGCGTCCCTGAGGAAGAGCTTCTCGAAGAAGCTGAGTCAAGAGGTTTCTCCCGTGAAGAGGTCAGAAAAGAACTCAACAGGATGAGGACTAATGGCGAGATCTACAACCCAGTCCAAGGGCGATATAGGTTGGCTTAAAGGTGAAAAAGTGAAGGTGAACTATCATGTTTATGATCAAGGAGATGAGGTCCTTCTCGCTGCCTGTGATGATGATGTTGTAGGCAGAACTTTACAAGATGGTGATATAAACTTTGAAGTAAAGGAAAGTTTTTATGGTGGCCAGAAGATAGAGATAGATGGATTGAAAAAGGAATTCGAAAGAAGCACTATAGCGAACTTGGTGGGTGAGAACGTCGTAGATGCGGCCATTGATGCGGATTTCGGTCGAAAAGAAGATATTATGATGATCGAAGATGTTCCACATCTACAAATAGTCAGACTTTGAGGCGATAGGTCATGATATGTGTAGAATGCGGAGCTGAAGTCGATGAACTCTTCGAAGGCATGTGTACGGATTGTTACGTGGATAAGAAGGTCACCGTGGACATAGATGATCCTATACAGATTGAATTCTGCTCGAAATGTAGTAGCATAAAAAAGGGAGACAAATGGCTTGAAAGACCTGATCTAGAAACGATTATGTTAGACAGGATTGAGGACTCGCTTACTATATCATCTCAAGTTGATAAATTTTCATTTCAGGTAGAATTAAATGAAGGTGATCCTAAAAATATCCAGGCTGACTTGATAGTAGGATTAACCACTAAAGGAAAAAAGAAAGAAAAATATCTTTCTACTAATATCGTATTGAAGAAGGGACAATGTAAGAACTGCAGTAAGAGGGAAGGTGATTATTATGAAGCGATTCTGCAGGTGAGGCCGACAAAACAAGAGATGACAAAAGAACAGAAGTTTGAAGTTACCAACATGGTACACGAGAGAGTAGAAGTTGAGAGAGGAGATGAGAAAAAAGTATTCATCACTCTTGAGAAGGAAATACATGGTGGTCTTGATTTTTATCTTAGCGATAAAAGGGTCGCTAGGAACTTATCTTACGATGTAGCAGATATGTTTGGGGGCGACGTAAAAACCTCATCTGAGTTGGCTGGAAGAGAAGATGGTCAGAACGTTTACAGGATGACATACTCTGTAAGACTTCCACCCTACGAGGAGGGTGATTTCATCGAACTTAAAGGTAAAATTTATCGTATAAGAAAGACAAAAAGAGGAAGTGGGCCTATAATCGTTTATGACTTGAAAGAGAATAGAAGTACTACGATATCCAAAAAAGAGATCGGTGAGGCTGAGATTTTTGGAGGTGGGGAACTGGTGGAAAAGGCCATAGTAGTCTCTGAAGAGGTGAAAGAGATCCAGGTTATGGATCCTGAAACTTACGAAACCAAGACTCTTCTGAAACCGGAAGGTTTTTCAGAAAATAAGGACGAAGTAGAAGTTGTCAGGATTAAGCGCCGACTTTACCTCCTTCCTGAATCTTCTAATTGATAAGATTTATACCTGATTAAATGTTCTTTTTCACCATGAACGATAGAGATAAAATTTTACACACGACTTGGTTCGGCAGTTTTATTACAGAAGATGGAGAGGTGATCGATAAAGAGCTTTTTCCCAAACAACCTGCAGAGATAGCGAAAAGGAAGTTTCAGATGGATGAAGGAAAACTGTTGATGGAAGAAAAAAGATTGATTGATAGGCATGAGGCTAAACTTTCTGTAGCTACGGAGAGGTTGTCTGATTTTGGAAATGTTAAAGATATTGAGAAGGCAGAAATAGACCCGGAGGATTATTCATACAATGATGATTTATTGCAGAAAGCACTTCAAGAATTAGGGAGAAGAAAGATAAGGGAATCTATCGATTTTGGGGAGCATCTAGCGAGAGCAGTAGAGACCATCCAGGATCTAAACGAAACTATAAACATAAAGTTGGAAAGGTTGAAGACGTGGTATTCCCTGTATTTTTCGGAGTTAGAGGAGGAGGTCAATGATAAGAAATATCTCGAGTTGATTATAGAGTATGAAGATAGATATAAGATAAAGGAAGAGATAGGTTTTGCGGAAGAGTTTACTGGCCAAGAAGTCACTGGTCAGGAGATGAAACACTTCAGGAGGTTGGCAAGATCGATTAAGGGGGAACTGGAACTTAGGGAAGAACTGGAAGAATACGTGGAGAGCAAGATGCAGGAGTATGCCCCGAATCTTTCAACGCTCACTGGCCCGAAATTAGGAGGAGAGTTGATAGCGGAACAGGGTTCATTAGAAAGTTTAGCAAAACAACCCGCTAGTACTATTCAGGTACTCGGTGCCGAAAAGTCTCTCTTCAGGCATTTAGATAAGGGGACGCCTCCTCCGAAACACGGATTGATATTACAACATCCTTATGTGCATAGGGCGCCTGAGTCTCTCCGGGGTAAGATAGCGAGAACTTTTGCTAATAAGATAGCCATAGCGGCTCGGATAGATTACTTCGATGGAGAGTATCAGGGAGAAAAGATGAGAAAAGAGCTGGAGAAAAAGATAGAAAAAATAAAAAAAGAGACTTAGCTTTTTCAAATTAATCTGTTTCTTCCTCGAAAGCTGATTCTGCGGTTTTAAGTACAGATTTCAGTTTTCCCTCTAGAACGTTGATTCTAGATTTTAGATTAGAGTTATTTTTTTTGAGTTCCTCAAATCTTTTTCTCAGCTCGGAATTAATGTTTTTTGACACATGATTGTTTTCTCCCGATTCTGCATTGATAGTATCTAAACCGTGACCTTTTAGATAATGAGCTAGTTTGATCTGCACCTCAATCAAATTACCCTGCTGTATATCGTAATAGACACTTTTCTTCCCTATGTTAAGTAAGTTCTCGTGAAGCTCAATATCTCTAGTTACCATTACATCCTCTTCTTGCATCTTCTCTACTAGTTCAAAATCTAAGATTCCTTCGTATCTCTCGTTCACGTCCAATATGTTTTCACAGTTCTGCATGTCTTCTATGTCCTCCTTGACTTTTGAAGGGAGATTTTCGTCGAGGATTATTTTCATAGTTTCTGATTTTGAATTCTATTTAATATAATTTTCCTTAAAAGAGAAGGTATGTTCACACGGAAAAGTTTTTAAGAATTGGCGTTATTTCTTCATCAGGTGATAAGAATGGTAGTAAAAATAGATGAGGATACGTGTATTGCATGTGGGATGTGTGAAGAAGAGTGTCCAGTTGATGCGATGACTGTTGAAGATGTAGCTAAGGTGGACGAAGAGTTGTGCGAAGATATTGGTAAATGCGTAGAAGTCTGCCCAGTAGATGCATTATCTCTCTGAGATGAGAGAGTAAAATTTTTATACTGCTCAGTGCTGCGAAAAACGTGGTAATATGCCAGTTAAAGTAGATGAAGATGCGTGCATAGCGTGCGCCCAATGTGAGGAAGAGTGCCCAGTAGATGCTTTTGTCGTTGAAGAGGTAGCTGTTGTAGACGAAGACACGTGCATTGACTGTGGCAACTGTGTAGAGGTCTGTCCCGTGGATGCATTAAGCCTTTAAAAACTCTCGAATAAATTCTTTATTTTTCTTTATTTTTTATATAGCTTCCAATGGTCTCCTGTATATCTCTCTTTTTTCCTTCAAATTTTCTTACGTTTATATCACTCTGGCTCAGCATATTTTCAGAGAGCGAGTCCGTATATTCTCCGTCATAAACGATTTCCTTTATTTCCGAATTAATCAGCATCTTACCACAGACTACGCATGGGTAGGTGGTACAATAGAGCGTGCTTCCTTTGATGCTTACACCAGAGACAGCTGCCTGTATAACTGCATTCTGTTCGGCATGAACAGCCCTACAGAGTTCATGTCTCCTTCCAGATTTTACACCTTCGCCTTTTTTGGGAAAAAAGTCGATATCTTCTAACATCTTTTCTTTATCGATATCTTTGTTCTCTTTATACTGCTCTAAAAAGATGTCTATATATGGGGGATGTATATCGCCTCGCCGCATACAACCACCTAACTCTTCACAATGAGGCAATCCTTTCGGAGCTCCGTTATATCCTGTGCTCAATACCTGCTTGTTTTTTACCATGACTGCACCGACTTTTCTTCTGAGACAGGTGGATCTCTCGGAAACGAGATGGGCCATCGCAATAAAGTACTCGTCTATTGTTGGTCGATTCATGTATGCTCATGTGCGCCCTTGTTTATTTTATTTTTTCTCCTCTCCGGAGCGATAGGAAATAGTAAATACTTCATTGTATTTTATTGAGACTGCGAAACATACCAGTCCCTTATAGAAGAACTGATATTAGACCAGGAAAGATAACATGGCCGAAATAGAAGAGACAATCATAGCCATCGGAAAAGATGTATTGGTATCACTCCTAATATTGGGCATAATTTTAGGCTCTCTTTATGCTTTTAGTGGTAGATGGCCTCCGATGGTAGTTATCGAATCGGGAAGCATGATGCACAGCGAGGAAAGTCAAATCGGTGTGATCGACCCAGGTGATATCGTTCTCGTGCAGGAAAGTGATAAAGAAGATATCATAACCTACGTGGAGGGAAAAGCTACGGGTTACAGAAAATACGGTCAATACGGCGACGTTATAATTTTTGAGCCAGATGGAGACACTCGAGAAACTCCGATAATACACCGGGCTGTTTTGTATTTGGAGGAAAACGATAGTGTAGAAGGTACTTTTGACATACCAACCCTCTATAAGCTGGAACATGGTGTGAAGTGGAATACCAGTAGTGGTAGTGAGACTTATCTTGGTCTTGAAGGCACTCTAACTCTCTATGATTACGGCTATCAGGATGACGATTTGAAGATAAACCTTTCGGAGTTGAACCAAGGAGGTTATATAACAATAGGGGACAATAATGATAGGTACGATCAAGAAACTACATTATCTTCGCCTGTAAAGGAAGAATGGATATTAGGAAGAGCTAGAGGTGAATTGCCGTGGTTTGGAATAATCAAATTGCTATACTTAGGTAGGACAGGGGATATCCCGAGTAATAGTTGGAACAATTTTATGATCTCCATCGCTATCATCTTGCTTCTGCCAGTGATAGCTGAGATTGGATCTAAGATTTACTATGAGATGGCCCGAAAAAAGGATGATAAAGATATAGAAAAAGAATCTTCTAAGGATATAAACTACAAAGAAGAAGAAGAGAATGATGAAAGTACTACTATAAAACTCGAGAAATCGAACAGAAGCGGGGAAGCTTCGAAATCAGGGAGTAACAAAGAAAGCAAAGAATGATATCCTTAAATTTTGATATTACATCAGCGTAGCTTGTCTAGGATTATTTGTGTTGAACTCTTTCACGGCTTCGATGCTCTTATCATCTTCTATTAAATCGATTATATCAGATTTGGGCACGGAAGATTGGATTTCTTTAGTTCTACCTCTCCTACCGAAAGATTTAACCCTAGCGTTTATCAATCCTAACATATCTAATTCAGAAATTAAATCGGTTATTCTTCTCTGTGTAAGAGGGTCCATACCTGACTTTTTACTTAACTGTTTATAGCCTGAATAGACCTCCCCGGTAGTGAGTTTGTTCCTTCCATTTTCGTGCATAAGGAGTATTGAGTAAAGAACTAGTTTCGAGTGTGTCGGCAAAGTATTAACTGCCTCTCTCACGCAGTCCTGTTCTATTTTGTTTTTTGCTTTGTATACGTGATTAGTGTTTACTGAGGTGTCATCGTCTCGTTCCGCTATCTCTGTCGAGACACGAAGTAGATCAAGAGCTCTTCTTGCATCTCCATGTTCCTGAGCCGCTAGAGCTGCACAGAGTAATGTTACGTCATTGCCCAAAATATCGGGTTCGAAGGCCTTCTTTGCCCTGTCCCCGAGTATGTCTTTTAGTTGGTCCGCATTATATGGAGGGAATATCATCTTTTCTTCACCGAGTCTGCTTTTTACTCTAGGGTCTAGGAATTCAGTGAACTTCAGGTTGTTAGATATACCTATTAGGCTAACTTTACTCTTCTCCAATTCAGAGTTAATTTTCGAGAGATGATACAAGACGCTGTCCCCACTTTTGGTGACCAGTTTGTCAAGCTCGTCGAGGATGATTACTACCACTCTTTTTTCTTCTTCTATCCTCTCTTTAAGGGACTCGTAAACTTTTTCCATCGGCCATCCAGTGAAGGGTATCTGTTCGTCCCAATCTTCAACGAATTTGTTACCTATATTTTTCATAACGCCGTAATGTGTATCGACGACTTCACAGTTTATATACACATAATCTACCCTATCGATATTAAACTCACTGAACTCTGCGTTCAGATCGCTCTCCTGGTTTTCTCTTTTCAATCTGTTGATCTCTCGTTCTAGATATCGGACTACAGCAGTCTTGCCAGTTCCTGTTTTGCCGAATATGAGTACATTTGAAGGTCGATTCCCTCTAAGGGCCGTGACCATGATGGAAGCGAGATCGTTTATTTGCTCCTTCCTATGTGGTAATTCCTCAGGAACGTAAGAGGGGCGTAATATATCCCTGTCCCCTTTGAATAGGGAATTTGAGTCCATATAGGACTTGAATACGTTTTCCTGACCTATCATCTTTTTTTCCTCCTTTTAGCCATCCTGCATCTACACCCCTTCATTTCAAGTGGAAATGCCCACCCTAATATAAATCAGGGGATATACACATCTTATCGATTTTTTATCGCTCATTCGGAGTCCGCCTTTAGGGAAATGAGGATTATCTATAACATTAAAAAGCTTTCGTCAGACGATATTTGGGCTTGCTTAGAGGCGAGTTTAAAAAGATTTTGTATGACGTTTTAAGTACCTTTATAAACTAAAATAAGGAGAATTTATAATTATTTACGTAGATAAATTATCTAATTTTCTCGATAACCGAGCCGAAAAGTTCGCCGAGGTTCGATTAACTATTTTCATATCCTCTTTCCGGTGGAAAATAGGAAAAAAGAAAGAAGATTTGAAGAAAAGATTTTTCTTTAGATTCCAAGTCTTAACCTTCTACAGGTCCGATTGGGAATATCGTCTTTTCGTAGTACTCGTTGGTGACCTCAGCAAGAGCAGTATATACTGCGCTAAAACCGCAGATGATACCCTCGATACCTGCTATCATGTAGATTGTTTGACCTAGATCAGTGTTTGGACCTACTGCGTAAGCTAAAGCTAGTAGGAAAAACAATATCGTCAATGTGGAGAATACAACCTGAAGTGCTCTGTTCATCTTTAATGTCGATAAGAACATCCAACCCGTGAATAGACCCCACATAGCAAGGTATGCGGCCTGAGTAGTATGCATGGGCCCCTCTATGCCTCCTACTATCTCTGGAATCATCAACAATCCAACGAAGCTCAACCAGAAAAGACCATAAGAGCTGAAGGCCACTGCTGGAAATGTGTTCCCTTGCTTCATTTCCCACCAGCCTGCAATAAGCTGAGCGAAACCACCGTAGAATATACCCATCGCTAGAATCATACTGCTAGGATGCCAGTTTGGATTCGCATTATATATGTTTAAAAGTACCGTAGTCATACCGAAGCCCATTAGACCCAATGGGGCAGGATTTGCGAGTTTATTTTCTTCTGCCATAACGATCACTTAATCGAGGTATTGTCAGAGTCTATATATATTTTTTGAAAAAGTTAATAAATAAATATGAATAGACAATCAGAACTATATAAAAAATTATAAAAATTAGAAATAACAGGGATGTTAGAAAAATTTGCTAGGGCACATTCACTTTTCTTTTGCCTTCTTTTTTGCCCTTTCTCTCCTTTTTTTTGCGGTGAATCCTGTTGCTTCTTCAAGAAAGTCGTTCCATATGGATATTGTATTAGAAGCGACTTCTGTCTCTACATCATCATTCATCTTTAAGTCCACCCATAAGCCGGTTCT
>SL_8KL_010_SEDDRAFT_10004899_pt1 | contig 10651 bp, 8 predicted proteins | sample SodLakKL_010_SED_4_FD_11160 | JGI IMG/M metagenome (IMG submission 11160) | reverse complement strand
TCCGGCTCTGCAGGATGAATTTAAAAAGGCCTGTGATCCTGAGTATTAGTTGAAGTGCAGCAGATTATATCTGGGTGTGGTTGGAGGAAGGGACTTAATATTTTGAGAGTTTAAGAGCTAGGCTGATACCGGGATCAGGTTCTGGTTTTGGTGTCAGCTTTGTGTTGTTTTTGGTGGAATGAGATGGTGAAAAATTGGGTATTTTATTGAAATTTGTCAGGGAACCCGGTACCGACCATATACGGTACCGACCATATATTGCCTATTGACAATAAACGATAAAGTATGTTAATATAGGAATTGGAGGTGGTAATTATGCCTGATGAAGAGGAAATTAAAGAGGCGTTGAAGGAGCGATATGGCAGGATTGCGTCCGGAAAGAGTAGTGGTTGTGGAGCTGGTGAGCAGGATTCCTCGAGCTGCAGTTCTGCTGAGGTCAGGGAAAGTGGATGCTGTGATGGAAGTGTTTCTGCAGTCACCAGAGAAGAACAGATCGGTTACTCTGAAGATGATGTTAAGCTGGAGACTGCTGATGCCAACTTAGGCTTAGGTTGCGGGAATCCCAAGGCGATTGCGTCACTGAAGCCGGGAGAGACTGTTCTTGATCTTGGTTGTGGGGCTGGTTTTGATCTGCTGCTGGCTGCAAAAGAGGTTGGAGAAGAGGGGTATTTAATAGGTGTGGATCTGACACCGGAGATGATAGAAAAGGCCCGGGAAAATGCAGCAAAGAATAATCTAAGCAATATTGAGTTTCACCTGGCTGATATTGAAGATCTCCCACTGAAGGATAATTCAGTAGATGTAATTATTTCAAACTGCGTGATAAATCTAGCCCCTGATAAAAAGGCTGTTTACCGCGAGGCCTACAGAGTTTTAAAACCAGGCGGCAGGCTGGCAGTAGCTGATGTTCTTAAATCCGGGGAAATGCCTCAAGAAATACAGGATGACATCAGCAACTATATTGAATGTATTGCCGGGGCTATTGCGAAAGCTGAACTTGAGGATATTCTGGCTGATCTCAATTATACCGGGATTGAGATTAAAGAGAAGACTAATAGTGATGAAATTGTCGAGAGCTGGTCAGATGAACTGGAGCTGGCTAATTATATTTTCTCGGCCTATATAACTGCGGAAAAACCTGAAGTTGAATTTTCACCGGAGGAATATGCCAGGCTGGCCGGGGCTTTAGGCAATCCCAACAGAGTTAAAATTTTAAGGATTCTTGCCGCTCAGCCTGCTGATGATAGGTGTATGGTTGGCAGTTTAGTTGATAGGCTGCCGATTTCGCAGTCTACTGTCTCTCAGCATCTTAAAATTCTTAAGGAGGCCGGCTGGATTATTGGTCAGACTGATGGGCCGAGAACCTGTTACTGTCTTAACGATGAAACTGCCAGGCTTTTTCGGGTTTTAACCGGGGATTTGATTGAATAGTAATTTTAGCAAATTGGGTACAGGATTTTTTGTCTGATTATAACAGGTAAAGTTCGATATCTGGTTGCGGCTGGTGCTGTGATATCTGCCTGACTGCTGGATAATGAGGATTGATTGTGGTATAAGGATTATGATATGCTGTGTTTTTCTGCAGGGATCTGGTGTTGAAATTAAAGCGAAATCGTCTGAAGCAGTATCTGAAGCAGTAAGAAAAAGCAAATTTCTCACTATTAAATGTTTCTATAGTACTAGACTGAAGTAATTTCTGCTATTTCTGCTAAAGAAATAAGTCGAAGGTTTTTTATAATCTTTCCAATTTTGCATGGGGATGAATGAGCCGGATTTCTTTATGATTTTGTATGGGAATGAATTAACCGGATCTTAATATAATACAGTATGGGAATGAATGAGCTAGATCTCTTTATAATATAGTATGGGAATGAATGAGAATGGAGAAATTGGTAATAGAAAAAGCCTCTGCACTTTGCTATTTTTTTAAAGGGCAGATCATCCATTTATCAATCTTATTTTTCCTTGGGGCTATTACCTGGCATTTAGCAGGACCAGCACTAAATCAGAACAACTGGCTGGGTGTATCTGATGCAACCTGGTTGTTTATGGGGCTGGTGGTTGTTTTCCTCCACCAAATTTTAGTGAGTATAGTTTTTAGATTGCAGCTGGGTTGGGCTTTACTAACCAGACTGCTGGGAAAGTTGGATCTGGCGGTCTGGGCTTTTATTTTTTCAGTTCTTCTAATTGCCCGTCCTGTATCGGTTATGGGATTATCCCGGGCAAGTCAGGGCACTTTAAACATCGGTGTTACTTTTAGCCGGATAACAGCGCTCATTTTATTCGGGCCGGCGGTTTATACTTTGTGGTCAGTGCTTAGATATTTTGGATTGATTCGAGCAATGGGGGGAGATCATTTCAGAATAAAATACCGGGAGATGCCGCTGGTTAAAGAAGGGGCCTTTAAATTTACTGATAATGCCATGTATAAATTTGCCTTCCTTATACTCTGGGCAATCTCCCTGTATTATCGCTCCTATCCCGGCTTGTTGCTGGCTGTTTTTCAGCATATCAGCATCTGGGCTTTTTATTACTGTACAGAGAAGCCCGATATGGAGTTGATTTTTCAGTGATGTTTTCTGGCGTGCAGGATAAATTTGTTAAGAATGAGGTAAAATTTGTGGTGGGTGAGATAATTTTGTGGTGGATGAGATAAAATTTGTGGTGGGTGAGATTAATAACAATGGCTTCACTGTTAAAAGTTATTTTAATCAAATTCAAGGGTTAAGGCACATAATATTCCAGGGAAAATGATTTTAAAATTACGCCCGTTACGACTTTACATAGTGTAGGGTAATCAAATTACAATATTAGAAAAGGGATAGACCAGATATGAGAACCGGGATTCTGTTGGAACAGGGCAGAAAAGTAGGGAGAGTCAGACAGGTGATGATTCTGGTCGGAATGAGATGACGAAAAACTGAATATATTAGCGAAAATTGTCAGGGAACCCGGTACCGATCACGGTACCGTCCAGAAGCTCCTATACTGCTGCCCACACTCAGGGGGTGGCCTTTGCTGCCGAAAACTGGCTGATACCCTGGGTTTTGCTGAGCGGGATAAGAAAATGATGAAAATTGCCGGCTTCTTTCATGATATCGGCAAGTTGATAGTCCCTCTTAAGATTTTACATAAAACCGGCCGGTTAAGCAGGCAGGAATGGGCTATTATGAGAACCCATACCTATTACACCTATCAGGCCCTCTCTACAGCCGGCAGCCTGGCCAGGGTTAAAGAGTGGGGGGCTTTCCACCATGAAAAGCTCAACGGTGAGGGATACCCCTTTCATCTCAGAGAGGAGGAGCTCTCTGCCGCCGGCTCTCGGATAATGGCTGTTGCCGATGTCTTCACTGCTGTGGCAGAGGACAGGCCCTATCAGGAGGGAATGCCGCCGGAGAAAATCAAGGGAATTCTGCAGGAAATGGCTGACAGGCGGGAGCTGGACAAAGATATAGCTGCCGTGGTTAATGATAATTTTGCTGAATTTAAAGAAACCAGAGATGAGGCTCAGTCCCGGGCTGAGGAGTACTATCAGGATTTTAAAGTTAGAATCAGTGAATATATCAATTATGAATTTTGAACATAAATATGGTTCCCCTGCGAAAAGACATTTTACTGGCAATTTGATTGACAGGATAATTGATATGACGGGGAACATAAGTTCTAATTTTTGATAATATTGACTTTAGGCAGGGCAAGCATATATAAAAAAATTAAAAAAATGGGGAGGTGAAATTGGAAACATCTCGAAAAATAATAGATAAAGCAGGTGGACTTAATAGAGGCTCCGGGCTAATTTGCTTGCAGGGAATTTAATGGCAGTCAGTATTGTTGGATTTTTTATTATTTTATTACTGGCAATCTGACGCTACAGGAGGGAAAGGCAGGTTTGTTTTTTTATTACTGACAATCTAAAGCTAGGAGGGAAAGGCAGGTGGGTTCTGAAATACGATTTTATTGGTTTATCAGATTTAAAAGGAGAAGCTGAAGATTTTATTGGTTTATCAGATTTAAAAGGAGAAGCTGAAGAGGAATATGAGGGGGCTGATAAAAGTGGGAGAAGAGGAGCAGCAGAGAAGGGATAATTTTGGGGAAGAGGACCGGGAGAGCTTGAAAAAGGAGTATAACCGGGTGGTAAAGTTGAAAAACTTTTATGAATCAATCCTGGAAACCCAGGAGGAGATGATCTGCCGCTATTTACCTGACACCACCCTGACCTATGTTAACGAAGCTTACTGCCGGAGGCTAAATAGATCTAAAAAGGAGCTTCTGGGGAAGAAATTTCTGGAGTTTGTGCCAGGGGGAGAGCGGGAAAAAATAATCCAAAAAATAAATAATCTGACCCCGGAAAATCCCAGCTGCAGGGCCAAGTATACTGTCGGGCTTAAAGATGGAGAAAAAGCTTATCAGGAATGGACTGATTACGGGATTTTTGATGAAGAGGGCCGCCTCATCGAGGTCCAGGGAGTGGGCCGGGATATTACAGAACAAAAGAGAATCAGGGAGAGACTGAATAATCAGAAGAGGATTATCACCGAGCTTCATAAGGTGGCCCTAGAGCTTGGCAAAGCTGAGAGCGAGGAGGAGGTCTGTCGGCTGACTGTCAGGGCGGCGGAGAACCTGCTCAAGTATGATATCTGCATTGTCGGCCTGGTCCGGGGGGATAAAATAGTTCCCGCTGCTTCTTCTGGAAAACTGCCTCCGGGGGCAGAGCAAACCATGTCCACAGAAGAGGGGATTGCCGGGAGGACCTTTCGGGAAAATACCAGCCTATTGGTTAAGGATGTTGAGGCCAGACCTGAGGCCAGTCCCGCTAGAGATTCCTTTAAATCCGGGATCAGCATTCCGATTAAAAACTACGGCGTTTTTCAGGCGGCTGCCGGAGAGAAAGCTGCCTTTGACAGGGAGGACCTTAAGCTGGCCGAGCTTTTAATCTCCCATACCGCCGCCGCTTTAGATCAGATCCATCTTAAAGAAGAAATACTGTATAAGAGCTATCACGATGAGCTGACAGGGTTGTATAACCGCCGCTTCTTTAATAAAGAAATGGAGAGGCTTAATACCGAGCGTCAGCTGCCGCTAAGCATCATCATGGTTGATATAAATGGACTTAAAGTTGTTAATGATACCTTTGGTCATGAGATGGGTGACAGGGTTTTGCTCAAGGCGGCCGGGCTTTTAAAGAGAGCCCTGCGCCAGGAGGATATTCTGGCCCGCTGGGCGGGAGATGAGTTTATCATATTACTGCCCCAGACCGGGCCTGAGGAGGCCCAAAAGATTGTCAAACGGATTAACAGCCTCTGCCAGGAGGCCCAGGTTAATGATATTCTCTTTATCTCCCTGGGGGTGGGGGCAGCCAGCAAAACAGATCCCGGGGAATCACTGGAAGAGACGATAAAGCAGGCCGATAACAACATGTATAAAAACAAACTATCCTCGGGCCGGCAGGCGAAAGTCAAGCTGATCAATAATTTCCTTAAATCTCTAACTGAGAAGAGCCATGAGAGCCAGCAGCACAATCAACGGATTTCCAGTCTGGCCGGTAAACTGGGGAAAAGAATCGGGCTTTCCGGCAGGGAAATAGAGGAGCTGGCCCTGCTGGCGGTGATTCATGATATCGGGAAAACTTCAATACCTGAGAAAATACTTATGAAAGAAGGTTATTTAACCTGGCGGGAGTGGGAGCTGATGCAAAAGCATGCGGCGAGGGGTTACAAGATTGCCTCAGCCACCGAAGACTACAGCGCGGTGGCCCGGGAAATTCTCTTCCATCATGAGCACTGGGATGGGAATGGTTATCCTGACGGGCTGAGAGGCAGGGATATTCCGCTTTTGGCCCGAATCATCGCCCCGGTTGATGCTTATGTCACGATGACAGGCTACAGAAGCTATCAGGATATCCGCAGCAAATCCGAGGCTGTCAGGGAGATTAAAGAGAAGGCCGGTTCTCAGTTTGACCCCGGGCTGGTTTCCGAGTTTACAGAGATTTTGGAGTGAAGGGGAAGCAAGTGCAAATGACAGGAAAAAACTCCCGGGGCCCCTGAAGAGCAGCTTATTTTAAAGGAGGCAGCTGACCCCGGGAATAACTGTTTTATAATTGAAGAAAGAAAAGATTCCCGGGATGCAGCAGATTTTTTAATGTCCAGGCATATCTAAGGGGGCATGTCTGGGGAAATTCCGCACCCCGGGAACTATGCAGGCAGGACTTTAAGCATGGACAAAAAAGGCAAAACATATTGGATTTTATTTGGCCATTGTAATACATAATTGAACATATAATACATAAATCCTGCTTTCATTTGCCTGTTAATAGAAGTATAAATTTTTTGAATATTTATCTAAAAAAAGGGAATAAATCTGGTAATCTAGAATAAATATATAGATAACAGGCAGGACAGGCGGGCAAGTTACGAGGTAAGTAAATTATATTTAGTGGTTTTACTGAGAAAAGTCACTTTACTGGCAATCTGATTGACAGGATGTTTGATATGACAGGGATTATAATTTCGAATTTTTGATAATAACTACTTTAGGCAGGGCAATCATTTAATGAATAGCCGGTAATGAATAGCCGGGATTTGAATAAGCATTCTACTTGAATATTTTTAATTATAGTTTTTGAAAACAATGGTAAAGAGGATAATTAATAGAATAAATTTTTGCTGTTATTCGGAGGTAATGCGGAGGTAATACGGAGGTAATGGCAATAGATTATATGAAAGAACCTTTCGAGAGTAGGAGAGAAGGCTTGAAGGATAGGGTTCTGGCTGACCTGAAAAAGATTACATGAATAAAAGGGAGGCGGGGAATATTGGCTAAAATGTTTAAGAAAACCGCAATTATCTCTTTAATTACACTTTTAATTACACTATTATTTCTGACCTCTGGTGTCTTTCCAGCTGCAATGGCGGGGGAGCGCACCGATATTCCCTGGGGAGATTTTCGGCCCGGGGAGAGTCAGTTCACCAGAATGGATTTAACGGGCAGCTAACGCTATTTTGATGACCGCTTTGCAGATGATCGCAGTAATATCAACCAGGGACAGCTTAGCTTTGGCTATCGAGGGATGCGGGAGAATCCCGAATTCGGATACGACTTTCACCTTTTCAGCCTCAGCGGCTCAGCAGTATTTCATATCCGGGAAAATTTGAGCCTAACCACAACTATCAGGCGCACCAATCATACCCTGTATGAGGANCCTGCTTATGACTTCANCACAGCTTTTACTTTGAGTGTATTTTAATAATTACTTCAGATTTTCTCGTAATCAGTTGGTAAATTAGTTCTTTTTTTCGGAAAAGCAAACTTGATTTTTAGCTTGAAATATTTGAAATTATGGGATCCAAAGGCGCTTCTGGCGATTCTTTATTCTTTTAATCCTATTGTTTTTTACTTCTATCAGGGAAGCAGGGAGGCTTAAAAAAATGTTGAAAAATTCTCTCACAATATTAACTGTTTATGGAATACCCATCAAGCTTCACATTAGTTTCCTGCTGATATTGCCTTTTTTTGCCTACATTATAGGGACAAATATCGCAGAAATAGCTCTGATGGCTGGTCTTCAGCCAGAACTTATATCCTTTAATCCTTATTTATTGGGGTTGATACTGGCAATATTGCTTTTTGCCAGTGTGGTTCTACATGAACTTTCTCATTCCTATATAGCAGTAAAACAGGGGCTAAAAATTAAAGATATTACACTTATGCTGCTGGGCGGTGTAGCCCAGATAGAAGATGAATCAGGTATACCCAGAGATGAAGTGTTAATGGCCTTTGCCGGTCCGTTTTTAAGTCTGGTCCTGGGAATAATATTGCTGGGGATAATCAGGCCCGCTACTGTTAATCTGGCTGTCGATTATCGTTTAATTATCTATTATCTGGGTTTTATGAACATATTTCTGGCCGTCTTCAATTTAATTCCAGCCTTTCCCTCCGATGGGGGCAGAATTTTACGGTCGTTGCTCGCCCGCCGGATCTCTTATCTCAAAGCCACTAAAATTGCCACCAATGTTGGAAAAATGTTTGCCTTTTTGCTCGGCTTTATAGGTCTGGTCAACGGGCAGATATTTTTGATTCTCATTGCCTTCTTCATTTATATTGGTGCCAGCCAGGAACAAAAATTTAATCTGGTTAGAGATATCTATTCAGATCTATTTGTTGAGGATCTTATGACCAAAGATGTTGTCACAGTCAATGAAAATATTAACGTAGCAGAGCTTCTGGATAAAATGCTTAAAGAAAAACACACTGGATATCCCGTAATGAACAATTCCGGTGAGCTCACTGGCTGTATAACTTTAAGTGATATTAAAGAATTTTCGGAAAAGCTGGAGGAGATGGAGATTAAGGAATTAATGTCCCGGGATCTGGTGGTTATTAAACCCTCCGACCCCCTGTTTGATGCGTATAATAAAATGGCCATAAATGATATAGGCCGCCTGATGGTAGTAGAAGGGGGAGAGCTTCGGGGAATTTTAACCAGATCTGATGTTATGAAAGCTCAAAAACTCAAGAGCCTGAAGGAGCAGAAAATCAGGTCTATGGGAGACAATCAATAATCGATTTGGTTAGGGGTGATAATTTAGCTGATATATACTGGAAATGATGCTAATAGATTGTATTTTAGAGATTTTTGAGGAAAATTTGAGCTGAAAATGAAATATTCTGCTCAAATTGGGGGCTGGGTTGCTATATCGTCAGTTTTTAATATGAATTATGCGAAAGGTTTATGAATTATGCCAAAGGCTTATTCAAATAAATCAATATTGGATATCAATGATTTGGGAAATATCTTCTGAATAGTTATAGTAAGAGAGAGGGGAAGTTTATTATCTAAAACTAAAAAATTAGTATGCTTTTTAGATGCTTATTGAAAAAATTATTTAAAAAAATATCCCCCTGAGGATTTTCAAGCTAACCTCGGGGGGATTTTTAAATTAGTTCTTCTCATCATCTGCAGGCAAAAAACAACTAAGATCGTTTATATATAGACCAGTAACTGGATCATAATTGAAACTGAATCAAAACATCTCATTAAATAAGACCTAAAAAATTTCAAAAATAGATTCTCAAATAAGAAGATTCATATTTTGTTTAAACATTGTGCTTGATCACTTCATACTTGCCTACAAAAGAGATGTTATTTAAAATTTATAGATCAGCATTGTCATATCCAAGTTCTATTAACCATGCCCTAATCTCAATTTTTAAGTCTGCAGAGCTGTTGACCTTTTCCAGCAAGACTGCTATGTCTAAATCACTTATTGCTGTGTTTTTACCTTTTACATAAGAGCCAAATAAATAGACTGTTTCGATTTCAGGAAATTGGGCAAAGTAAGATTTTAGCTCTGGAAAACACTGCTGCATTTTAATCACTTCATTCTTGTGTTGTTTTAATTTTTTTCTTTAAGGTTAGGTTATCGCAAAATATAGAAATCAAAAGCTAATTTCACTGGATCTATATTATTTGTTATTACTTATCATATCTTTACACCTAAATCATAATGTATTTTTACAGCTAAAGCATAACATAAACAACTTATCAAATCATGTTGTGGTTAATCAGAACCTGGCAAATTCAATGAAAATGCTCCCGGTGGTTGTTTTATAAGGTATTTATGGATATAATTAAGGGTCTGGAAATGGATTAATCGGTATAAACTCTTTAAAATGGGAGGCACCATTTCCTGAGATTTGATTGAGTTTGGTCAGATGCTGATTCCGAGAAAATTAGATGGAAGAAAACTGAATATATTGTAGAAAATTGTAGTGGAACCCGGTACCGATCATTTACAGCTGCTGGTGTTTTTTTATTTGTATACTTATACATTTGTGCGATTTCTTATTTTTCCGGAGTTTGTTTTGCTTTGAGAGATCCTGATAAGGCCAATTTTGATTGAGATGTGAAGCTCATTACTGAGTTTGAATACTTGTTTTTCTAAGTTTAGCCGCAGTGGCTTTAACTCGCAGTTGGATTTAATTTCTGAGGTGTTCAGGTCCAGAGTCATTATTTCATCTTTTTCTTTAAAGTTCGATTAGCTCTTTAGTAATTGTCTATTCGCAAAAATTCCTGGTTTTTTATCGCAGGGAGATAGTTAATATTTAGTTTAGGTTGATTTATAGGGGACAGCAAGATAGATGGAGCAGCAAGTACATAGTTTAACTTCAATAATTTCATGTTTAAGCCGGTGTGATGATGAAATAAGAGTCGAGGGGTTTGCCGGGGTTGGGCGGAGGGAGTCAATCAGGCGCTGATTATGAGCAAAATGATATGGTGAAAAAAAGGATAAATTGTAGAAAATCGTCAGGGAACCCGGTACCGACCAAGTACGCTTGCGGTACCGAAAGTTTATTGACAAATTTAATTAAGTTTAATACAATTCAATTAGGTTTATTATAAAATAAATTAAGTTTTGCAGGTGCGAAATTGTAATGATGGGAATGATGTAAGATGAGATTCTGGTTCTGGCTGCTGACCTATTTAAAAGAATATAGTCTGAAGTTAGTTATAACGGCTTTGCTGGTGATTGCTTCCACCGTCTTCAGCCTGGGGCCTCCCTGGCTGATCAGACAGGGGATAGATGAACACATTCTGGCCGGCAGAGTTGAGCGGCTTTTGTGGTTGGCCCTCCTTATGGTTCTGCTTGCTCTG
>SL_8KL_010_SEDDRAFT_10004898_pt1 | contig 10651 bp, 12 predicted proteins | sample SodLakKL_010_SED_4_FD_11160 | JGI IMG/M metagenome (IMG submission 11160) | reverse complement strand
CCAAAAGGAACAAGAGACCTACTACCGGAACAGACAAGAAAAAGACAGAAACTGTTCAAAGAAATGAGAAACGTGTTCGAATCCTACGGATACGGAGAAGTTGAAACACCCGCATTCGAGTACTTCGATCTACTATCAGAAAAATCAGGACCGGAGATAGAAGAAGAAATATACGCGTTCGAAGACAAAGGTGGGAGAAAACTAGGGCTGAGATTCGATCCAACCGTACCCATAGCCAGGATAGTTGCCTCGGACCCATCCAAGCCAAAGCCAATCAAGTACTACTACATAACCAGGATGTGGAGGTACGACCAGCCACAAGCAGGTAGAATGAGAGAGTTCTGGCAAGCAGGATGCGAGTTAATAGGCTCGGATCAACCGGAAGCCGATGCAGAGATACTTAAAATAGCTAACGAACTACTGGAAAAAACCACCAACGAAGAATACATCATGAAAGTCAATTCAAGAGAAATATCCGAAGCACTAGCAAAAAAAGCGGGAGCGGAGAACAAAGAAGAAAAACTCGAACTATTCAGAGCAGTTGATAAACTGGATAAAAAAACAAAACAAGAAGTGGAAAAAGAACTAAGGGAAAAGAAAGTGGATGTGGAGAAATTCAGAGAAATGATGAAATACATAGAGGAAGAAAAGGTTCCTGAAAAATCAAGGGAAAACCTTGACAAGATAATAAAAACAGCTGAACAGCTAGGAATAAACAGAGAAAACATAAAGATAGATCTATCAATAACCAGAGGACTCGACTACTACACGGGATTCGTGTTCGAAACATTCATAAAAGGAAAAGAAGAAAAAGGCTCAGTATGCTCCGGAGGAAGATACAACTCACTCATAGGAATATACGGAGATAGAGAAACACCAGCAACCGGGTTCGGACTCGGAATAGATAGATTACTGGAAATAACAGATGATAATGAAGAAGAATACAGGTCAGCGGACATCTACATCTGCCCGGTGAAGGACGAAGCAAGGGAAAACACGGTCAAACTAACACAGGAGCTAAGGGAAAAAGGATACAGAGCCGAAACCGATGTGATGGACAGATCAATAGCAAAACAGCTCAGCTACATGGACTCAAAGAACATACCCTACGCACTGATAATAGGGCCAGAAGAGATAGAGAAAAACGAAGTAACCATCAAGGACATGGAGAAAGGAGAAGAAAAAACAGTGGATAAAAAAGACTTGGAAAAAGAGCTTGAAAAACTCGTGAAAAAAGATTAATATGAAGCTAACCGACTTCGATGGAGAAGAACCCGAAGAAGAAAAAGAAACTCTTGAAGATAAACTGAAAGATAAAGATCTTCAAGAAGTAGTGGATATGATAGCTAACTGCGAGAAATGCAGGCTACATGAAAACAGAACAAACACGGTACCGGGAGAAGGGCCTGAAAACGCCGCGATAATGCTCATAGGAGAAGGACCGGGTGAAAACGAGGACGAACAGGGCAGGCCATTCGTTGGATCAGCTGGAAAAAAACTGGACGAGTGCCTGGAAAAAGCAGGGATAAACAGGGAAAAGATATTCATTTCAAATACAGTGAAATGTAGGCCCCCTGATAACAGGGACCCATACAGGGATGAATTAAGGGCTTGTCACCCGTATACAGAGAGAATAGTTGAAATAATCGATCCCAAAGTAATTGGACTGCTCGGTAGAGTGCCCACGAAAAGATTTCTTGGAAAGGAATCAATAACAAAAGTAAGAGGACAGAAGATAGAGAATAATGGAAGAGTATACATACCGATGTTCCATCCAGCTGCATTGAGATACAAGGCTAGCAGAGAAGAACAATTAGTAAAGGACTTGAGAACTCTTCTAGATCAGATATAGTTGAATTTTCTAGATTCTTCAGAATTCTCCTAGAACGCTCTGTTCAGGTTTTTTACCTTTCTTCATCTTCTCTTCATCAAAAACCGGTTCACCGTAAACACCGTCGTATCCCGGTTTCCATTCGACTTTTCCTTTCCGTGTTTTTTCTATGTAGCTGGCTATTTTTCTATTGGTTTCTTGTTCTATTTTATCCGTCTCGGTGTTCAGTAATACGTTTAATTCGTCTTTGAATCTATCTATTAGTTTGCGGTGTTTTTTCTCAACTGTCTTGGTCTTCATGCCCATGTCCATTGCTAGTGAAATTATCTTCTGTAATGGAATGAGTGAAGTGAATGGTGTTTTTCCATCTGGTTTATATCCCGGTTCCCTGTCCGCTAGTTCTTCGACTCTGTGCATCACTCCGAGTGTCATCTGTTTTCCGCATGATGGGCAGATGTTGTTGTACTTCTCCATTGCTTTTCTTGGATTCATGGATATGTTGCATTTTCTGTGTCCGTCCCAGTGGTACTTTCCTTCCTCGGGGTAGAACTCGATTGTTCTCTCGAACTGATCTCTATCCTCTTCCTTAATGACTTTTATCAGGTTATTGTACGATACTTCTTCTAATTGAAATACATTGGCTTCTCTACCCATTCTATAGGGGTAGGGGGAGTGTGAATCGCTGTTGGAGATTAGTGTATATTCGTCCAGGCTGGATAGCCTCCAGTTCATCTGAGGATCGGAGCTTAGACCTGTTTCTAATGCATGTATATGTTTCTCCTGATCTTTGTAGCATTCTTCCACTGAATCAAAGCCCGAGTTGGATCCGAATAATGAGTAGTGTGGTGTCCAGACGTGTGCTGGTATGATGAAGTTCTTTTTAGAGATCTCCATTATTTTCTCCACTGTTTCCGGAGCGGTTAGGTTAAAGCTTGGTCTTCCGTCTATTGATAGATCTGTGTGGTTGCTCAGTTCATCGTTTATTTGTTCAACTATCTCCAGGCTGGGTGTGATTATCACTTGGTGTATTTTTTTGAGTTCTCCGTCTTCTCTGTATTCGTTGCTTATTTCCGTGCTCGGAACGAAGTAGATATCTTTCTTTCCTTCTTTGTATCTGTAGAAATCGGTTTCAGGGTCTTTTTCAAGGTTTTGTTCTAGGTGTTCTAGGTACTCTGGATGGGTGTAGTCTCCTGTTCCCAGTAGGTTTATTCCTTTTTTCTTCGCTCCTTTGAATAGTCCTGGTATGTTTGATTTTGGACTGGTTGCTCTCGCGTATTTGGAGTGTAGGTGCAGGTCGGCTATTATCTCCATGCTTCTCTTTTTTAGGTTTTTCAGTGTATGTATTCTGTGGGTGTTTCGGGTTGGTCGGTTGGTTGTTCCGGTGTTTGTTGTGATTGTTGGCTCATCATCTTGTTAACTGCTTTTTCCATTTCTTCTCTTTTTTGATCCAGGTCGGTGTAGTCAACCTCTAAATCTATTTCTCCTTCGAGTACTTTTAGTAGGTTCTTCGCGGCGTTTGGATCTATGAATTTTCCATGGGTTTGTCCCATTAGGCATATTCCATCGATTCCTTTTGCTCTACCGTATTCTAGTAGTAGTCCCGCGGCTCCTACTATTGGGCCTTGCCTGTCGAATTTTACTCCGTGTTCTTCGAATCTTTCCTTTAGTTTTTTATCGGTCACTGCTCCGTATATTGTCGGGTCTTTTTGCAGTTGTTTTGTGCCCAGTCCTCCTAGAGTGTATATGAAGCTTGTTCCTAGTTTTTCTGCTTCTTCCGCTACTTTTTGTGATAGCAGGTGCTGTGCTTCGGGTGTTGTTCCTTGGTCCCTTCCTTTTAGCAGGAGTAAATCGTTTTTTCCTTTCTCGGTTTCGTGGTAGTATATGTGGTTTTTTCTGGGTTCTATCTCCGCGTCTTTGTTTATTATTACTTGTGGTGAGAATAGATTAGAGCTTATTTCAGCGTATTTCTCCGGCTCGAACTGGTTTATCAGGTGGTCAACGCTTATTTTTCCAACCATTCCTATTCCTGGTAGTCCTTCGATGAGTATTGGTGATTCTGGATCTATCTTTGTTTTTCTATCTATCTTGATCTTCATGTTTATCCTTTTTTTTATTTTTGTTTTCGTTCAAACTTCATCTTGGCTTTTTCGTTCAGTCCCTTTTTCACTTTTTCCTTTGCTTCTTTTAGTTCTTCTTCTGCTTCTTCGTAGTCTCTTGCCGTTATCTTGAGTTTGTATTCGGGTGCTGAGACGTATTCTACTTTCACGTTTTCCTTTGTTATTGGTTTTAGTGCTTTTTTAATCAGTTCTATTCCGTTTCCTTGTAGTGTTTCTATGTTAAAGCTTCCTTCTATGGTGACTTCGGGTGGCTTGATGTTTTCCTTTGAGTAGTTTATTATTTCTTCTTTCCATTCTTTTGATATGTCGATGTCTTTGAGTGCTTTTTCTCCTTCTGCCGATATTTCTTCGAATGCTTCGTATGGGTCTTCGTATTTCTCGGTTAGTTTTGGTATTATTTCTTTCTTTGCTTTTTCAGGATCTTTTTCAAGTTTTTCCGCGAGCTGTTCTATGGTTCTGTTCGTTCTTTTTTCTCGTTTCCATTGATCCATTTTTCTCTTCATCTGTGTTTCGTTAACTGTTTTGAGTGATAGGTTTATGGTGTTTTTATCTTCCTCTACTTTTGTTACTTCCGCTACTCTGGTTTCTCCTGTTGATACGTGGCTTCTTATGTTCTTTACCCAGCTCTTGGTCACGTTGCTTATGTGGATGAACCCGTCTCTGTTTTTGTACTCGATTAGATCGGCTACTGCGCCGTAGTCCATTATTCTTTTTATTTTAACTATTACTAGTTCGCCTTCTTCTGGCCATCCTTGTTTTTCCATTTGATCACCTAGAATCAGTTCGGGTTTGAGTTGAATTGGTTTAGCCCAGTTCTTTCTTTATCTCTGCTTTTATTCTTGCTTTTCCGCCTCTTGATTCTGCTAGTGTTTCTCCGCAGTTGTTGCATTCTACTTCGCTTGCCGCGGAGTTGAATATTATTTGTTGTTCATTGCATTTGCTGCATTCTACTTTTAGGAACTTTGATCTTGGTCCTGGGAAGTACTTTGGCATGTTTACACCTCTTTTATCTTTCTATTTCTATTTTTTTCCGTGATCTTGGGTAGTTTTTCTCTATTTTGTTTCCGCATTCACTGCATTCTAGCAGTACTTTTCGTTTTTTGCTCTGTTTCACTGGATCGGTTTTTTCTCCTATTCTTGATGTGTATCCGCTTGTTCTTCTTCTGTGTTTTCTGTTTCCTTTTGCCATTCCTCTGTCGTCTCTTCCTCCTTTGTGCACTTGCTGTGCTCTGTGTTCTTGGTGTTCTCTGCACTTCGGGCAGTATGTTTTGATTTTTTCAGGTATCTTCATCTTGATCACCTTGTGTTTTTTTGCTTTCTATTTTCTTTGCTAGTCCTTTTTCCGATAGTATTTCGGCTTGTTGTTCGGGTAGTTTTATCTCGGTATCGGGTTTGTACGGTCCGAGTTTTTTGAGATTGTCAGAAACAAATTCTGGCACTTCTTTTAGTATTTTTACCATTACTTTATTTAAGTCTTCGTCTTGAGCTCGTTCTTTTTCCCCTTCGGATTCCGATTCCTCCTTTATTTTTACTGTCTCGTTTTGTTCTTCTGTTTTTTCTTGTTTTTCTTTCCTCTCTTTTTCTGTTTCTTCAGTTGTATTGGGTTTTTTTAGATGTAGTACTTGTTTTAATTGATCTCTGCCGTTTTGTACTGCGTTTCTTAGTTCTTTGTAGATTTCTTTTTCTTTGTTGGTTAGGTTGTATTCTCTTATGTCATCTGGGTTTTCTTTGATTGCTCTTGATAGTATTTTTCTTTCTCTTTTTTTGTAGAGATCCTTAGCTATTTTTCTTATGTTGTCTAGTTCTTTTTTGATCTTTGGATCCATTTCTTCCTGGTATTTTTCCTTTTTTTGTTTCACCAGTTCTTTTAGTTCTTCGTAGAATCCTTTTCTTATCTCTACTAGGTTAGCGGTGTTTTTTTCCTTTCTTTGGTACTTTCTGAGTTCTTTGTAGTCCATGTGTTCACCTTTTTTTTTACTTCACCATTCTGGCTTTGCGTGTTGTTTTGATGCTAGGAACACGGCCACGTATTCTTTTGTCTCTATTTCTTGTCCTGATTCGTATGGTCCGTGTGTTTCGTTGTTGAGATGTATTTTAGGAGTTTCTTTAGTGATTTTGATATTTGTTGGTTCTTCTCCGAACACTACTGCGTGGTTGAATGGGTTGAAGTCTTCTAGTTCTTCTCTGCTGATTTCTTTTGCTAGTAGGCTTGATCCTCCGTGTATTGTATCTGGCAGTCTCATTAGTCTGGAGGTGTCGAGTGTTACTGGATGGTCTATCGGTGTTTTTAGCTGTATTTTTCTTTTTTCAAGTACTCTTTCCCAGAGTGTTTCGGGTCCGGGTAGTGTGTCGTAGTTTCCTTTTTTTATGCCCTGTATTATTTGTTCTCTCCTATCTATTAAATGTTTTATCTTCCCCGAATTTATTCCCAGTTCCTTCATTTTTTCTCTGTCACTTTGTTTAACGAATTTGAGTATCTCTCTGGCTATCTTACCTCTCCATCCTTTTTCTGTTGGCTTTGGACCGTTTTTTTCGAATTCTGGGGTTATTAGATCGTTTGCCATTATGTAGTCAACGATTTCTTTTCTTCCTTGTTCGGTTAGGCTCTGTGCTCTTGGGTCTCTTATCTTCACGTGGTAGCCTTTGTTTCCGCTGAAGTTTATCTCTATTTGTTCAGGGTCGTATCCGAAGTCGTTTATCAGGAAATTATCTATTAGTTTCTGTGTTTCTTGTTTTACTTTTTCCAGGCATTGGTAGCACGTTAGGGTGTTGTGTGGGCATTCGTGGTCCAGGTCGAATGCTAGGTCTCCTTTTTTGTATTGTTTTCTTTTCATTGGTCTTTTTTCAGGGTACTCGTAGTAGGCTGCTGAGTAGGATATGAATCTGGGTTTTTCGGTTACCAGGTACTTGTTTAGTTCTTCTTCTGATTCTAGTCCAAGGTGTCTGTAGTTTATTTTTTCCTGGTTTCCAACTCCGAATTCTCTTTCTTCTATTTTGGGTGGTGCTTCCACCTTGTTTTCTTGGTAGTACTGTCCTATTTTTTCCCTGATTTTCTTCAGCGTGTTTTTATTCATTTTTTCCCTTTTTTGTACTCTTTTTTTGTTTTTTGTAGTATCCTAACGGGTGTTTTACGTTGCAGTCGGATATGCATAGGCCGTAGGTCTTGATCTTGCTGCAGGATGGGCATTTGTACTTGGTTCCTCCTCCTTTGTCTCCTGCTGCGTGTTGGAGGTGGTACCTTGTTTTTTCTTCGTCGTATTCGGGTTGTCCTTGGAATGGTTTGAGCATTTCTTCTATGTCCATTCCTATGTTGACCATGAATGTCGCTAGTACGAATCTTGGTTGGTGTCCCACGTCCTTTCCGGATGACAGGTCGTCGTATATTTTTTTCATGCATGGTGGGAATGCGTCTATCTCGGTTTCTCCGTATTGTTGTGGGCTGGTGCTGTATCTGGTTGTTCTTTTTTTCTTGAGTTCTTCAGCTATGTCTTTTATGTTCTCCGGTGGGTTTTGAAGCGGTTCTTGGTTTTTGATTTCGTTGTATACGTGGCTTGAGATTATTTCTCCTAGTTGGTTCTTGTCCAGGTATATGTAACCGTTTTCTAGGGGTTGGTTTATCAATTTGTTTTCTTTTCCCTGTGGTTGTTTTTGCAGGTATTTGTGCATTGGTAGTTTGTAGGGTTTTTGGGATTGATCCGTTTTTTCTATGTCAAGTGTTTCTTGTGCTATTTCTTCTATTTGCTCGGTTTCTTCCTGTTCTAGGTGGTGTCTGATCTTTTTGGCTTCGTTTGCCGCTGTTTTTTGCTTGATGTAGTGATCTTGAGCTTGTGCTGCTGTTATTTTGGTTAAGGGGTAGGTCACTATTTCTTTTATCAGTGTATCTTCCCAAGCGTTCTCTATCATTCTGTAGTGTTTTTTAGGATCGTCGCTGTTGGTTAATGCTGCTGTTACTCTTCTTTCGGTTTCTTCAAGGAACTCTTGCTCTACTTCTTCTAGGTTGAAGTCCTTTAGCACTTGTTTGGCTTTTTCCGTGAACGGGTACTTTGCACAGAACCTGAGTGATTTTTTATCCATATTGGTTTTTTGGTGCCCGGTAGTTATAATTCTGAGGTGGGTTGTTTAGACTTTTTAATTTAGGTTTCTTTTCAGTTTTCTTTGGAAAAAACCGTTTTTATTCCAGGGCTTCGATTATTTCTTTTCTTTTTTCCCGAAAATCGATTTCTTCAAGCAGTTTCTTGCATTTTAGAAGAAAATCTTTTACTTGTGATGGGTTTCCTAGTCTTAATTGTTCTGTTACATGATATTGTGCGTCTATTCTGTCTTTTTTCAATCCTTTAACGTATTTTATCTCTTCTTTGGTGAATTCGTAGAACTCCATTAGTTCTAGAGTGCAGTCGTGTATCTTTGATTTTATCCCTGTTTTTTGTAGCAGGGCGTATAAAGCGTTATAACAGGTGTAGTATGCTGCTGTGATTTCCCACTCTGAGGAGGGAGCTTGTTCCATCATTAGGGCAGCGTCTTCCGCTTTTTCAATGTATTTATCAGCAAGATTGGGGTTCGGTTCAACCATCTTTATTCCTCTATCTTTTTCCTTGCACCATTTGAGTTTACTCATATTTTAGCCTCAAGTTCGTGATTTTTTCAAATCCTTGGCATATCACGTGGTTCTCCAACACTTCTTTGATATAGGGTGTTTTTTCCTTTATGTGTTGTTCGAATTCCTCCGGTGTTAAGTACATGAACTGTATTTCTCTGGAGTACTTTTTATCGATTTCTTCTAATCTCTTTTCTTTTTCACCTATTACCAGGATATCTAGGTCGCTTTCTTCATCCCATGTACCTTTTGCAAAGGATCCGTAAATTAGCATTGGTTTCTCGGTTTCTTGGATTATCTCTTTTACGATCTCCTTTATTTCGAATTCTTTCTGAATTAGTTGTTGTAGTTTTTCTATTTCGGTTTTTATTAGTAGATTCCTGGTGACTGGATTTTTTCTATTTAGTTTGAATTCTTTTAGTCGTCCTTTTTCCTCGCTCTCCAAGATATTTTTTTCTTCAAGTTCATTGAGCTTGTTCTGCACTGTTTTCTGGTTCATACCTAACTCTCTTGCTATTTTTCTCCCGTGGGTTCTTTTATTCAGGTCTTGAGTAAACGGTACGAGAACTGAAACACTATGGACTTTGAATATATTTTTACTCATATGAGTATTTATTTACTCATTATTTAAATAAGCTTTGTTTTAAACCTATTCTCCAATCTAGTTGCAGCTGGTAAATAGAAAAATAATAGAGAAAAAAGAGAGAGGGTGTAGGTTTGGGTTTTATTTACTGTTTGTTTACAGATCGTCTTCAACTGTGAATTCTTCGAGTTCGAGATCCTCTAGTTCCATTAGCACGGATTCCAGAGCCTGTTCTATATTGTTCAATTCTTCTTCCAGATCTTCGAAGTCATCCAATTCTTCATCTGGATCTGGATCTGGATCCGGATCCACTACTTCGTCTTCGTACATGAATAGAATTGCTCCTGCTGCTATCAGTGCTATTATAACCAGGATCGGGACTATTGTTCTGAGTTTCATGTTTATCAGCCTCCTGGTCCTCCTGGTTGTCCCTGCATTTGTTGTCTTACTTGTTGTGCTAGGTTACTCGCTTCTTCTCTGTATTCACTGAACTGTTCTCTTATGTTCTCTATTTCTTGTTTTGCCTGTTCGTAGTTTCCTTCGTCCAGTGCTTGTTTTGCTATTTCTAAACCGTTTTCTATTCCTTCTTGTGATGCTTCCGCTTCGGCTATGTCTAGTCCGAATTCTTCTGCTCTTTCCGTTAGATCTCGAGTTCTTTCTAGTGTTCTGTTTAGTCTGTTAACGGTTTCTCTGTATTCTTGTTCTCTGTCTTCTGGCTGTGCTCTCATTATCTCTTGCCATTTTTCCCTTATATCTGCTCTTACTTCTTGTACTTGTTCTCTGTCTCCTTCGTCGAATGCGTTTTCCAGATCTTCTCTAAGTTCTTGTAGTTCGTCGAGTGCTTCTTCCATTTCAGTGGTGTTGAATCCGGCTTGTTGGTAGGCGTTTATCTTGTTTTCAGCTGCTTCAACTCTGTTGTCGAATACGTTCAGTGCAGCGCTTTTCACGTTTTCCCATGCTTCATTTCTTATGCCTTGCAGGTTTTGTCTTGCTTCTTCAGGTATTCTTTCTCTTGCTTGTTCTCTAATTTCTTCCGCTTCTTCTCCTGCTGTTTCTTCGAATTGGTTTCTGAATTGCTCTGCCTTTTCTCTCATGTTCTGTGTTCTTTCGGTTGGGTCCTCCGCTCTGTACGCTTCCAGGTAGTTCTCCGATATTTCATTCAGAGTTTGGTTCAGTTCTTCTACGTCCATTCCTCTTTCTTTTAGTTCATTGATTTTTTCTCTTCCTTCTGTAACGAAGTTGCTGTAGGCGTAGTCGTACCTTGTTGCTCTCGCTTGTTGAACCTGCATTCTCATTCTTTCATCTATGTCTTCTTCTTGTCCCATTCTTTCTCTTGTTCTATTTTTTATGTGGCTTACTTCTTCCATTACCACGTGTTCTACTTCTACTCCTATTTCTCTAGCTATTCCCGCGATTTCTTCGCCTGATACGTTTTGGTCCCTTGTCATGTTCCTTATTTGTTCCACTTTGTCTCCTACTATTCCTCTTACTCTGTCTCCTATTGCTCTACCTGAGTCTCTTGGTAA
>SL_8KL_010_SEDDRAFT_10004897_pt1 | contig 10654 bp, 14 predicted proteins | sample SodLakKL_010_SED_4_FD_11160 | JGI IMG/M metagenome (IMG submission 11160) | reverse complement strand
AAGAAGTGAAAGAAAAACTAGAAAATGGAGGAATACCAGTTTTCAACACTCCAAACAGAGCTGTAGATGCATTGAGGTCAATGGTAGAATATAAGGAAAGACTAGAATAATTTGAATTTTAAAAATCTTTCAATGTTTTTACCTTAGATTTAACTTTTTCTTTTTTCTTCGTTTCTTCTTTCTTCTCTATTTTCTCTCTATTTTTCATTATTTCTTTTACTACTTCCGTAGCATCTTTATTGGAGAGCATATTGATCAATATCTCCGGTTCCATTGAATTGTAATCTGTTTCTTCGAGCATTTCTTTTAGTTTCTCCATTCCTTTCTGTCTTATTGATTTTTTCTCTCTCTGTGATTTTCTTAAGCTCTCTATCTGTTTTCTAAGACCTTTTGCTTCGTAGTCTTTATCTATTTTTATTATTGCGTTGAATCCTTCTTTTATCTCTTTTTTATCCATATTCATTTCCTGTGTTTCAGGTATCTTTCCCTTTAACTTGACTTTTAACATTGGTTTCATTTCACTTTCCGATTTTTCCTCGATTTCTCTCAGTTTTTCCCTTATCTTTTCTCTTGTTCTTTCTATTATTTCACTGGCTTTTTCCTCATTGGTCTCTATTTCTATGAATTCAAATGGTCTCTGTTTTTTCAGCGGTATGAAATCTATATTCCATTTTGAATCTATTTTGTTCTTTTCTGGATTCGTATCTATTATGTAGAATCCTTTTTCTTTCTCCGCCTCTATTTTACGCATTTGAGTAGTCACAGTACTTCCTGGAAATAAAATTGTTTTACTTTTATCCTCTAAAACGTTGTGCCAGTGTATGTGTCCATCTATGTATAAATCAAATCCTTTTGGAAGGTCATTTATCTTTATGAATGTATTCTCCGGGTCGTATATGTATTCTTCCAATGATTGATGGAACATGAATATATTCGGCATTTTTTCAACGGGTTCAGGATTGTATTTTTCAAGTACTTTATCTGCATATTCTTCCGGGACCCCTGACATTCCATGTACAGCTATTTCCTCTCCATTTATCTTTAGAATTGTTTTATCACAGTGTAAATGTATCAGGTAACCCATATCTTCAAGCATTTCCATCGGGTTTACATATCCTTTGCTTCTTCTTTCATGTGTTCCGTGTATCGCTACTACAGGTACGCTTGATTTTGATAGTTTTTCTTTTCCTTTGATCGTTTCTTTTATTTCTACTTCTTTTTTTGTTTCTATTAATGGCTTTTTAAGTATTTTGAGTGCCTTTGACCATGTTTCTTGACTTGGTGTTTTCTCATCGAAGATATCTCCAGGTAATAGAATCAAATCAACGTCTTCATCGATCGATTTATCTATAGCTTCTTCTGCTTGTTTGAATGCATCTTCTTCTCTTTCGGTTCCTGATTTGTATCCCAGATGCATGTCCGATATTACGGCTATCTTCAATTTAATCTCCTCTATTTTTATTTACTTTATCTGTATTTCTTTTTGTTTTCGAATAAAATAAGCTTTAGTTCTGAGTTTTTTATTTTTCGTAGGAGATTATTTCTTTGAGTAATTCGTCAGAGTCTCTGTTTTTTAGAAGAATTGAGTATACATCTTTGTCTTTAACTTGTTTTTCTTTCTCTTGGAAATCCATTATGAATTTGGAAGCTTCTTTATATAATTTTTGTTTTACTTCTCCGCTTAGAAGCTTTCCTTCTCTGTATTGTTTTTTGATTTCTTTTGATTCTTCTTCATCAAGGAAGTATTTTTCCAGGTAATATATTGGCACGTCTTCCTCTGGTTTTCCTCCGTGTTTTCTGTGTTTCTCTTTGCTAACGTGTCCTCCCGTGTAGGCTTTATTTATTTTTTCCCTCAGTCTTTTTTTGCTGTCGTTTAGTCCTATGTAATTTTCCTTTGAAGCTGACATTTTCTCTCCATCAGTTCCAGGTACGAATGTGGAGTGAATTGTACTTGGTTTATTGTAACCCATTTTTTTTGCTATATCTCTAGATATTCTGAGATGTGAATCTTCATCAGGTCCAATTGGAACCAGTACTCTATCTTTGTTGAATTTTTCTATTGGTAGTAGTATGTGTGCTGTCTGTATTGCTGGGTAGAAGTACATTCCTGGATTATCTTCATTTTTGTATCCGTAGGTTGCTTTTACTTCTGATAGTGTTATTTTCTTTGAGTATTTTATCGCTAAATTGTATATGTTTGTATAGTATCTGTCTATGATTATGTGTGTTTTTTTCGGGTCGTATCCATAAGCTAACAGTTCTTTTGCCAGGTTCCATGCATTTTTAAAAGCTTTGTCCTGGTCGTCGGTTTTTCCAACGAGGTATGTTTCATCGTCCGACAGTGGAATGTATACGGGTAAATCGTATTCTCTTTGAAAGAATAGATTAGTATCGAAAACTGCCTTGTGTCCCAAGTGCATCGTTCCAGAGGGATTGAATCCTGATACTATTGCACATTCTTTATCTTCATCCTTTACGGCTTCGAAGAATTTATCAAAGTCTCTGTGTGAGTATATTAATTTTCTTTTGAATGTGTAGAAATCTGGAATTTGTTCTTCGTCTAACTCAGAGATCTTTTGAGCTCCGAATCTTTCAACTAGTTTTCTGTTATCTTCTAGCAGTTTTTCCTTATTGAACATGTTTTTTACAACTCTTTTTGTATATCTATGTATTTGTTAATAAGTTCAGTCTTTTTATTTATGTGTATTTACAGCTTGATTTTCGGGTCTTCTTTGTATGTTTTCATTATAACGAAGTAAGTTGTTTCTCTTATTTCAAATTTAGATAGTTTCTTTGTTATGAATTCATTTAGGGATTCCATGTCTTTCGCCACTATCTTTATCAATATGTCATATCTTCCAGATGTTGAGTATACTTCTTGAATATTTTCTATTTTTGTTAGTTTCTTAGCAATTTCTTCTATGTTGCCTGTTTTTGTTTTTATTCTTACTAGAGCTGTTCTGTAGTCACCTATTTCTTTTTTATCTAAGAAGGGAGTTATTTTTTTTATTACTCCGCTTTCCTGAAGTTTTTTTACTCTTTCATATACTGCTGATTGGCTCATTTCCAGTTTATCAGCTAGTTCGTGGTAGGGTATTCTGCCTTTGTCCTGAAGAATATTCAGTATTTTTTTGTCTTTTTTGTCGAGCTCCATGTGGTTTATTGGGTTCTTCTTTTATAAAAATGTTTTAGGGTTAATCGGTAATTGATGGTTTTACCGAATAATACAAAAAGAATATAAAGAACTAAAAGAATAATATTTTATTAAATCTGTGATTATAGAATATAATTCGATAGATTTTTTATTGGAGGTTCAAATATGGAAAAAATAGTAAATATGAGTTTACAAAATATGTTCAATTGGAGTTATTATGATAAAATATTGTTCTCAATTGCTTTTTTCTTATTTGGAGGATTTATCATTGGAATATTAACAGGAGTATCAATTTCAGCTACTACTGCAGCTGGTTCGGTTATGGGCTCGGTATTCCTTTATGATTGTATATTTAGAAACCCTCCTCTTAAGAAGAGATAGGTTGTAATGGTGATTGAATGAACTTTTTATTTCTTTTAGGAATAGTTATAGCTATATTTGCAGGGATAAATATAGGTGGAACAGGTATAGCTCCAGCTTTAGGTCCTGCAGTAGGAAGTAAAATAATAGGTAAGACTAAAGCAGGTTTCTTGATGGCTATCTTTAGCTTGATAGGTGCGATTTTAATTGGTCCTTATGTCGTGGAGACTCTTGGAGGAGGAATAACTCCTTCAGAGAATTTTACTTTAACGGCTTCTTTGGTAGTTATGGGGGTTATAGGTTTTTCTTTATTCGCTACAAATCTTTTAAAAATCCCTATGAGTACTTCTCAAGTAGCTGTGGGTTCAGTGGTTGGTTTAGGATTATTTTCAAAGAGCTTACATTTAGATAGTCTGAGTCATGTTTTATTCTGGTGGTTTATAACTCCTATTTTATCTTTTTTAATAGCTGCAATAATTGGAAGATACTTTTATTTTAGTTTGAATGAGAAATGGGGTTTTAAGATGGATAAAGGAATTCTTGGAAAGTTAATAGTTATTTTATTAGGGTGTTACGTTGCTTTTTCAATAGGTGGAAATAATGCTGCAAATGCTATAGCTCCATTAGTGGGTACTGGGATGATTTCAATGTCTTTAGGTGTTTTTCTTGGTGGTTTAATGATAGGGTTAGGAGCCATAACTATTGGTAGAAGAACGATGGATACGGTTGGAAATGAGATCACTGAGATTTCTTTGATGGGAGCTGTGATTGTTTCTGGATTAACCGCTGTTATCGTAAATCTTCTAAGTATTCTTGGAGTTCCAATTTCACTTAATCAGGTATTAACTATTTCAGTTATAGGTTTAGGGTGGGGAAGAGCCAGTAGAGCAATTGAATCTGTTGGCACTCCTAAAAATATGGAAGAATTATTCTCAGATGATGTTTCTAAAAAAATAATGGTTTTCTGGGTCATTACTCCTGTGATTTCTCTTCTAGTAACTTATTTTATTTTATCACTAATCTGATTTTCCGAAAACATTTAAATAACCTAGATACGTTATGATAAGTATGAGACTTCTAGAGAAAAAGGGAAAAAAAGTACCATTACTAGGCAATGAAGCGATAGCGAGAGGAGCTATAGAAGCTGGAGTAGGTTTAGTGGCTTCTTATCCAGGAACACCTAGTTCAGAGGTTCCTATGACTCTTTCAAGATTATCTGATAAATTTGACTATTACTTTGAATATTCTTCCAATGAGAAAGTTGCTTTTGAAACAGCTGCAGGTGCAGCTTGGAGTGGAGTAAGATCAATAGTTCCAATGAAACACTTCGGGTTAAATGTAGCTGCTGATTCAGTTTCACCAGTCGCTTACGCAGGAGTAAGAGCTGGGATGGTGATAATGGTCGCTGATGATCCAAAAGGATGGAGTTCAGCACAATCTGAACAGGACACTCGTTTCTACGGTGAGATGTTCAGAATACCGATAATTGAGCCTGCTAATCCACAGGAAGCACTTGAATTCACCAAAAAAGCATTTGAATTATCGGAAGAATTTGAAATTCCCTTTATACTCAGAACAACTACGAAGATAAGTCATTCGATAGAAACGGTTGAGCTTGGAGGAATGAAAGATATAAATAACAAGGGAAAATTTGGAGAGGAGCCTGAAAGATACGATAACGTTGGACCTGGACTTCAAAAACAACATAGAAGGATAAATAAGAAGATAAAAGCCATAGAAGAAGAATATGGGGAAAAATTGAATAAGATAGAACATTCAGAGGACATCGAAAACGAAGAAATAGGAATAATAACTTCAGGAGTGAGTTACGAATATGTTAAAGAAGCTATGAGTAAATTGAATATAGATGTACCAGTAGCAAAACTCGTATTGACTTATCCAATTTCGAGGAAATTCATAGATAAATTCATAAAAGATAAAGAAGAGGTTCTAGTAGTGGAGGAACTACAGCCCTTTATAGAGAAAGAAGTTGAAAGAGTAGCAAAGGAAACGAATCCTGATTTAAAGATTCATGGGAAAGATATGCTTCCAAGAGAAGGAGAATATAACTTAGAAGTAATAATACCAGCAATGGAGAAATTATTCGATAAAGATGTAGGGATAGATTTCGAGGAACATGATAAAAAAGCTAAAGAAGCTATGAAAGATCTTCCTCCAAGAAAACCTGTTTTCTGCCCAGGCTGTCCACATAGATCAACATTTTACGCTCTAAAAGAAATATATGGGGAAAATATAGTTCACGGTGGAGATGTAGGTTGCTACGCTCTCGGAAAATTTGAACCTTATAAAATGCAGGACTTCCTGATAAGCATGGGAGCAAGCTTAGGACTCACACATGGAATTAAAAAAGTAAGCGATCAAGACGCAGTCATAACTGTAGGAGATTCGACATTCTTCCACGGAGGAATGCCGGGACTCGCTAACTTAAAATACAACGATGGAGAATCACCACTAGTAGTGGTGTTTGATAACAGATGGACAGCTATGACAGGTCACCAACCACATCCAGGAACAGGGGAAACGGGAATGGGAAAGAAAGTGACTCCTTTAAAGATAGAGGATATAGCTGAAGCAATGGGAGCTGAAGTTGAAGTTGCCAATTCATTCAGTCAAAAAGAACTAAAGGAAAAGATAAAGGAACTGAAAAAGAAAAAAGGACTCAGGGTCCTGGTTAGCAAAGGAGAATGTAGATTAGTTACAAAGAGAAGAAAAAAGAAAGAAGAAGTCCCATTAGTGAAATTCAAAGTTGATCAAGATAAATGTACTAAATGCGGAATATGTACGATGAAATTCGCATGTCCCGCTATAAAAGAAGAGAGAAAGAAAAAAGGAGACGAACCTAAATACGTTATAGATCCAGAAATCTGTTTAGGTTGCAGCGTATGCAGTCAAGTATGTCCTGAAAACGCTATAAAACCGAGAAAACAAGGTGAATAAAAATGAAGTTCGATTTAGTCTTAACAGGAGTAGGTGGTGAAGGAGTACTCACCACAGGAGTCATAGTGACTAAAGCAGCTCATGAACAAGGACACTATGTTAGAGGAGTTCAATTACATGGATTAGCTCAAAGAGGAGGGACTATTCCTACATATGTAAGATTCGGTGATAAAGAAGAAATATATTCTCCAAGTCCAATGAAAGCAGATGCTGATTTGATAATGTCCTTCGAACCAATAGAGGCTGTAAGAGCAACTGAGTATGCTAGAAAAGATAAAACTGATTTTGTTTTAAACACTTATCCTTATATGCCTATCTACGGAAACTTAGAAAATGTTCCCTATCCAAGTATGAAAGAAATAAAGGAAAGGATTAAACCTTTCGCTAAAAGTATAGAAGTATTTGAATCTGATGTGATATCTAAAGAGAAATTTGGAGATATAGTTTACGGAAACTTACTTTTAGTTGGAGCAGCAATATCTTCAGGAAAACTACCATTAAAAGAAGATATTATGAGGAAATCAATTAAAGAATTGGCTCCTAGAGAAATAAAGAAAAACGTAAAAGCTTTCAATTTAGGTTTGGAAATAGGTAAAGAGTAACTTGTTATGTTGTTCTTTTAGCTTAAAAGAATTTTCCACTTGATAACATTATTTCTTTTTTGTTAAACTCTCTACATTTTTTCCTCAATTCTTTAATCTCATCCTTATCTTTGTTAACCATTCAATCCCCTCCTTACGTAATATTTTTGCATAGTCATTTATATTTCTAATTATTTTAAAAATAAGTTCTATTAAAAGTAAATGTTAAATTGATCGAAGACAACAATAATTCTACACTATAGAGGTGATTAAAATTTCAAATGAAGATTCAATTTACTTAAAATGGCTTAGAAAACAGAAAAAAGGCGAAGTTAAAGAGGACGAACCTTGGATATCCCAATAGATGTTAATCTATTTACATTGATATTTTTCGCCTTTTATTTAATTCTCTTTCATCTTCTTACTATTGCTTTTACTTTAATTTTTTTAGATGTAGTCGTCGCTCTCCATTATTAATTCATTCTTTGCAAAGTCTCTTATTTTTTTTAATTCCTTCTTACTAAATTTTTTTTCCCCCATTTCATCACCTCTTGTTATTCTAAATAACTCTTTGCTTTTTTCCTTATCTTCCTTTGAAAAATCATCATCTTCTAGAATTTGTTTCCATCCCTTCTTTATCCATTCTTTTTCTTCTTTTTTACTTCCAAATACCATGTTATCATCACTCGTAATTACTCATAATATTTTTACATTTAGAGGTATTTATTTTTTTCCTTTCAAGTTATTTCTTCATTTTTGAAGTATCCATTTGGGTTTTCCAGCTAAGCATGCTGCCTCTACTAAGTAGTCATCGTATCCTTTTCCCTCTAGATGAATCTTTGATTCTTCCGTTACTGTTCCAACTTCTTTTTCAACCCATTCTCCTCTACATATAATTCCACATATCTCTTCACTTGTTTCAGGATGCCAGTTTTCTCCCTTTGGCTTTCGGTTTATTTCCAATGATCTTCCACAGCTTGCTGATTTTTCCCTTGATTCTGCTATAAGTATTCCTTCTCTGTATCCCGGTGTTTCATCTGTTTCTATATTTCTTGCTAGAAGTAAGAATGATGAGGTTATCACTAAGATAGCCATTATGGTTGGAACTATGTATATTTTATCCATTTTAATCATTTTTTCTTATCTTGATTCGTAAATTCAGTTATCTTTTTATTGTTTTCTATAAGTGTTAATATATATCCTTCTTTTTTGTTCCCTATAACTTCAACGCTTGATATTTCTTTATAATCTAACAGTAGGACGTATGAACAGAAGAATGAGTCTAGTAAATCTCCTTTTCTTTTCAAGTCTTTTGATGTTATGTTTTTTACTTTTTTTTCAGTTATTAGTTCTTCGAATCCATCTATATTTATTTTAACAGGTAATTTTTCTTTTTGTAGTTTTCTCCATATTTCTTTTATTCCTTTTTTTACCTTTTTTTTCCTAACATTTTTGTATTTTGGTATTTCTCCTAACAGAGCTTTGATAGTTGGGTTGGGGTATACTTCTATGATTCCTTTTTTATCATCTCTAGTTCTTTCTATAAAGGGATACTCTTCTTCTTCAAATTTTTCAACTAATCTTTCTCCTCTTATTCCTCCGTAGTGTTTGTTGAAGAATTTTCTATTAGCTGGATAAGCAGGTCTTCCTCTTCTTGCTAGCTCTCTTTCCACTGGCCTGGAACCTTCTTCATTAGGTATTTTGAGAGGAGCATCTATTCCTATGTAATCTACTTCATGTTCTTTAGCAATTTTTATTATCTCTTCGTCCGAACCCGCTAATGTAAGTTCTTCCACTTTTCCCTCTTCATCCATCAAGCATATTCCACTGCTTTTTGGGTTTGGTTCCATGCTCCAGGATAAATCTACTCCTAGAAATTTAGTCATTTAATTCACTTATTTATTTATTCTCTTCGAGTTTATTAAAAAAATCTTTATAAATTGTGACGTTCATAAGTGAAATGATAAGTATGAATTACTCAAACTTAGGATATTTAGGATTCCTCGGATTTTCAGGGTTTTTAGGTTACATTGATCCAAAGATGTATCAATTGTTTTTCTTATTCTTCCTGTTTTTCCTTTTCATGTTGCCGGAGAAATAATCATTTCTCAGCCAATTACTTCTTCCCAGGCTTCCTTACGTGATTTTTCCCTTGCTTTATAATTGTCTATTTCTCCTTTTTCAACTTTTCCCTTATATTTATCCTTAAATATTTCATTTGCTCTTTTACTAGCTTCTCTTATTTCTTTTCCATATTTCCTTGCTTTCTTAACTTCTTTTTCACTCACTAAATTGATTTTTTTCAATTCTTTCTTTTTCTTTTTATCGATTCTATCTTTTCTGCTCATTTTAACCGTTTTTATTTCTAAGTTCTTTCTCAGCTTTTTCAAACGCTTTTTTCTTATTCATTCCTTTATTCATATATTCCTTTGCTTTATTAGCTAGTTCTATTAAGTTAATCGATTTTTCTTTGATCTCTTTGGCACTTACTTCCTCTTTTTTCTTTCCCTGTTCTTCCCTATTTTTTCTCGCTTTTTTTCTATTCATTTTTCTCACTGTCTAGTTTATTGTTTCAATCCTTAATCTATTTTTTATTTAACTTCTTTGGTTGAACAAATTATAATAAAATAGCAATCTATAAAAAATAAGAGGGTTGAAATGATTGACTTCAATGAATTGATAGATGGTTACTTGGAAAGAGGCAAATCCAATAAGAGAATTGGATGGTACTGGCCCTCTGAAGTAGGAGGATGTCTCAGAAAAACATGGTTTAAGTATAAGAAACCTAAAAAAACATCTCCAGATAGCTTAAGGAGATTTGAAGTTGGAAATATGATCCATGAATTCATTAATGAAGTTTTAGAATCAAATAATAATGAAAATATAGAGTTATTGGAGAATGAATTTTCTTGTAGATTAAAAAGAAAAGATTACACTATATCGGGGAGGATTGACAATATATTGATGATTAAACCCGAAGAAGAACCTTGTTTGATGGAAGTGAAATCAACTAAAAGCCTTGAAAATTGTAAAGAGCCCAGTGAAAGTCATTTAATTCAATTAATGTTCTACATGCACTCCACAGAAATACACAACGGGATTTTACTGTATCTTCAAAAGGACAATCTTCAAGCAAAAGCCTTTGAAGTAGATTACGATGAAGAAAAAGCTCAAGAAATTCTAAATAGATTTGATAAGTTACACAAATGCTTAAAAGAAGATGAAGTACCTGAACCTGAAGCAAAACAGGATTCTGAATCAGAATGGAAATGCAGTTACTGTGAATACAGGGAAGAATGTGATGAGTACAGTAACCATAATTAAATAAACATAATTTTTTATAGATTGAAGAACCCTACTTAAACTGAGTTAAAATGACTGAAAAATTAGCCCATAAAGAAAAAAATAGCTCCACTTTAAAGTGGTTTATCATATGGTTCATTCCAATTTTGGACCTGTGGTTCATGTGGAGAGCCGCTCATTTAATCTCTGGACATGAAGAAAAAGTAGATAAGTTCAAATTAATCGCTCATAAAAAATCTAAGAGTTCATCAATCGGATGGTTCGCTTTATTTGCAGTTCCTCTTTACTTAACTATCAT
>SL_8KL_010_SEDDRAFT_10004895_pt1 | contig 10657 bp, 8 predicted proteins | sample SodLakKL_010_SED_4_FD_11160 | JGI IMG/M metagenome (IMG submission 11160) | reverse complement strand
ATAGGAAATCTTTCTTTTCTCTTTTTTTGATCGATCTCTCTCTTCTCAAGAGTTGGTAATCCTTCTTTTCTTTTCCTTTCAACCTCTTCTTTCTCCCTGACTAATCTTTCCTGTACACCTGTGAATTTAGCCCACATCATCAAGGCAGAAGGTAGTAAAAATACAGCTACTATGAAACTGTACCCGATCGCCATCGCTGTGATGTAGCCAAATTGCGCGAGAGGTAAGATTGAAGAAGTACCTAGAATACCAAACGCACCAACCGTTGTCGCTGCTGAGCCAAAAAGAGCGGACCCAGTATTCAGCACAGTTTCTTGTGAAGCTTTAAAGAGTTCCCTTCCGTTTTCTAATTCTTCCAAGAACCTATGTGAGACGTGTATGCTGTAGTCGACACCCATACCTACTGTCAAAGCTGTTATAGTGACTGTAAGCACATTTAAAGGCACATCTAACACATACATAGTCCCGATTATCCATATCGTGACTAAAGCCACGGGAAAAGTAGTGATCAAACCGAATATCTTGGTCTTGATCGAAGAAATAAATATCAATGTGAGTATGGTGGCAACTATTATTATCGTCATTGAAAGGGAAAGTATTTGGGTGCTAGTCAATTCTTCTGTTGTTTCTTGACCTACTATATTACCACTCGTAACCTTAGTGTTGTAGCCTGCATTCCTGAGAGGTTCGGCATCTTCCTCTAATTGTTCTTTCATCTCAGCAGCGTTGTCTAGATCCTGGTCGATAAGGTGTTCATTTTCAGTTAGAGTCAATACAGCGGCCTCATAATTTCCCTCTTCATCCCTATAAAGCACATTTTCAATCGCATCTCTACTTTCTGGAGCTTCGTACATCAAATCATACAACTCTCCTATATTTCTATCAGGGATCTCATTTCCTTCGGTATCGCTCTCCCTAAAGGCATTTACAAGAGTAGCGTTGTAGTGAGCTTGTCCGACTGTAGCGGTACCGTACTCTCGTAAGACAGAAAGAGGCGAAGTGATCCCCTCCTCTTCCATTATATATCGATTATCCTGAACATTGAACTCTACATGGTCTATGGCATAAAGGAAATCTCTGTCGGTTACATCTCCTTCGGTCAATATGTAAACTGTAGACGTACTTATATTGTAGTTCTCATTGAGGTAATTTATATTTTCACTCTGAGACTCACCTTCTGGAAGGAAATCTTCGATCGCAAAGGTCGTATCCACGTTTGCAGCTCCGTAACCTGCAATGCCTGTTATGAGAAGCGTAGCTAATATCATTGCCCATGGTTTTTTGTCTGCAATTATACTTGAAATAGAAAGGAATTTTCTAATATATTCACTATATTTATTTTCATTATCTGAATCTCTCCTTTTCTTAACGCTTTTTCCCTTCTCTGCTCGCCTTTTTTCTACGATTTGAAGTATAGCAGGTAAAAACCCGACCATCAATATTAGGCTGGATGAAATACCTATAGCGGCTAAGATACCAAATTGTCTGATTACCAATAAATCACTGAAAACATTAGATAAAAAGCCTATTGCTGTTGTTACAGTGGTGAGTAAAAGTGCCCCTCCCACTGTCATTATCGCCACTTTTGTAGATTTTGCTGGACTCTTTGATTTTGCCTTCTCCTCCCTATACCTCATCACCATGTGAAGTCCATAATCTATAATCAAACCAGTGAGCAAAATCGGAACAGCGACTATCAACGGGTTGAATTTATATCCCAACATAACTCCTGCTCCAAATGTCCAAACGATCGCTATTCCCAAAGCCGAAAGACTCAAGACGGTTTCTATTATCGATTTATAAACTAACATCAAAACAAGGACAACAAAAATGAAAGCTACTGGCAGTAATCTGTACATGCTTCTGGTAGCGCTATCGTTGATCTGTTGAAGCATTATCTGTGGAGCATAAACTTTGGTGTCGGAATTTTCAGTGACTTCATCGACTAAATCTATAAGTTCTTCTTGAGCTTCTTCTCTAGTATCACTATCAATACTCTCATCCATCAGTACCATACCCATAGCGCTGCTAGCTCTGATTCTTCTGACCGTGAGTTCTTCCCCATCGAACTCTTCACTGCTCAATCGGACTGTTTGCCTAGCCATTTCATTTATCAGATCGGGTAAAAATTCAGCGGAGCGCATCGTGCTGCTCATTTGGGTGATGACTTCGATAGTGCCCTCGGCAAGGTCAAAGTAACCTGATAGAGTTTCTTCATACATTTCTACATATGGTTCCATCTCTTCTTCATCTATGACAAGATCTTCTTCATAGATCTCTTCAAGTTCCATCAAAGTTCCGTTGGTTTCGTGAAGATGGTCAAAGGCCTCATCTTCTTTTTTTTCACCTTCATCTAGTATTTCTATGCTCCTTTCGATGCTTTCCCGAAGGGGTTCCGGATCATATTCATGTGCATTTTTCAGACTTCTCTTGATATCCCTATCACTCATATTCTCAACTTGATCTATTTTTTCCTCTAGTGTAGGTTCTACGGAAGGAATATCCCTTACAAAATCAAAGTCAGGTTGTATATGAGCAATATGCTCGCCGATTTCTAAAAAGTAAGTGAGCATCCTTCCCAAAGCTCTTCTTTCACTTGGAGTGGGGTCATTTGTCAATATCCGAGCAGATGCTTCAAACATCTCGATAAAATATTGGCCTTCTTCAGGTATCTCTTCTTCATCTTCTTCAGTTACATCAGTACTGTTTTGAAGTTCCCCAGGGTCGGTATCAGTTGTTTCAACTTCCATAGGGGCTAGAATCCTTTCAAACATATCCATATACTCTTGCAAAATAGCCCAGCTTTCCGGATTAGAAATTATATAAGACATGGATTTAAAAGTCTCAGAAGCATCCTCCCTGATCTGCGAATCGTTAGATTGGGCAAGTATTTGATTATTACTGAGAGAGATGTTTAATCTCATGTACATCTCAGTCTGATTTTTTATTGAAGTATGAAGTTCTTCTAGATCATCATAGATATCTTCTAAGGTACGGCTCAACTGTTGAGTACGATTAGCTTGGATAACGATATCTGCGAATGTCATCACACCATCTAGAAGATCTCCATCACGAAGCAAAGTTTGATTTATCTCTTCATGTTCTAAAACGGCTTCCTTGGTGTGTAACATGTCCAAAAGAACGTCTTGAGTGAGAGCATCACCTAACTCTCCAATGAAGATGAGTTGATTGTATTCTCCAGCTGTACCAAACTTCTCTTCAACTTCGTCCATCCAATCTGCAGTTTCCGTATCGGGTTCGAAAATTTCTTCTTCAGTTTCCATCTCAGCATGGGAAGCAAAATATCCCATGATCAAAGTAACAACCAAAATAACAGCGATGACTTTAGCTGGGCTACCGCTGACAAGACGAGGGAATGCATCAAATATGTGCTTTCTAAACCATCTCTTCACGTCCATTTTGGCCTACCTCACTCAAGATACGATTATTCCTAAGATTATCTTTATCAAACCTAATCGTCACCTAATGGCTTCACAATAACCTGAACTACATCTCCTTCCTCAATATCCAGGACGTCTCTTTCCGCCGTTGGGATAGTCACTCTCCCGCTTTCTCCTACCTTAGCTTTGAAGAGTGCGTGGTTTGAAGCCGCTTTTTCAAGTATTTTAGGGACCTCTTCTCGGACTTGGTCTATCAAATCAGGGATATCTTCTATTTCAGTTTTATCCAGTATATCTCCAAGTTTCATAAGATTCAACCTTATACCTGATATTTAGACTATCGGGATATTAATAGATTTTGGGATGAAATACCGTCTAATGTCAACAAACGTAAAAAAAAGATATTAATTACTACTCTAAATATTTTTGTCAATATCTACTAGAAAATTGAAAATATAAGGAGTTGAAATGTTTTATTAGGACTCTCTTTTTCCAAACACATGACAGGCAATCTTTCTTCCATAACTTCCGATCAAATCTGGTGATTCACGTTCACATATCGTCTCTTTATATGGGCATCTAGGCTCAAATGCACAACCTTCGGGAGGATTCACCGGACTCGGGACTTGGCCGGTGAGAGGGGCCTCTACTTTTTTATCTGGATCTGGCTGTGGAACCGACTTAAAAAGTGCCTTGGTATAGGGATGTTTTGGATTTTCAAATATATCACCTGTTTTACCCACCTCTACAAGTTTACCTAGATACATCACACCTAACCTATCACTTATAGCTCTCACGAGGTTTATGTTATGAGATATGAACATGTAGGATACATCGAACTTTTCTTTTGCTCTATCTAACAATTTTAAAATCTTAGACTGAACAGAAACATCTAATGCTGAAGTAGGTTCATCTAGGACAAGAAAATCAGGTTCAAGACATAAGGCTCTAGCGATACAAACGCGCTGTTTTTGGCCGCCGCTCAATTCATGAGGATATCTTATCAGATGTTCTGCTTTCAATCCCATAGTATTTAAAATATCGACCATCCTTCTGATTTTCTCATCCTCCGAATCTACCATGTTGTGAATCTCCAGGGGTCTATTAAGATGATCGTAAACTGTCATTTGAGGATTCAATGAACTGACTGGGTCTTGAAAAACCACGTTCATCTTTTTCCTGAGTTTTCTCATGTTCTTTCCGTCAAGGTCCGTTATATCTGTTCCATCAAAAAATATCTTGCCAGAGGTAGGATGGATGAGCTTTAATATCGTTCTACCTAAGGTGGTTTTCCCACATCCACTTTCACCTACGATACCAAGAACTTCGCCTTTGATTACATTAAGTGAAACTCCATTCACCGCTTTTACAGTGCCCTTTTTAGATTCAAAAAATTTCTTCAAGTTCTTCGTTTCTACTATGTTCACTCTACCTCCTCCCAGAAATGACAAGCTACGTAATGATTTTTCTCTATCTCTTCCAAATTAGGTTTTTCTTTTTTACAGATTTCCCGCGCATACTCACAGCGAGGATGGAATCTACAGCCTGAGGGGGGATTGATCAACCTAGGGACCGTACCCGGTATGGTCTCAAATTCTTCTATGCTTTCTTTTACTCCAGGTACAGAATGTATCAGACCTATCGTATACGGATGTTTAGGAGTATTAAAAAGATCCGATACATCAGCTGTTTCAGCTATCTGGCCTCCGTACATCACAGTCACTACGTCACATATCTCGGAGATGACCGCCATATCATGGGTTATGTATAATATAGAGAGACCCTCACTTTCCTTTAGTTCTTGGAGGACTTTTAAGAACTGAGCCTGAATTGATACATCGAGCGCAGTAGTAGGCTCATCAGCGATCAAAAGATTAGAATCACAGGCTAACATCATAGCGATCATAACTCTCTGCTGCATCCCTCCACTCAACTCATGAGGGTACTTATCATAAACGTCTTCAGGATCAGGTAGTTTAACTCTGTCTAATTCATCTAAAACTAACTTTTGTGCTTCTTTCTTGTCATCGCTTTGATAAATAACTACAGATTCCCTTATTTGTTCACCGGCAGTATAGACTGGATTAAGCGAGGTAGACGGATTCTGAAATATCATACTGATCTCGTTTCCTCTTACTTTTTGTCGTAATGTATTTTCATCCATTTTGAGTAGGTCTTTGCCCTTGTAGATAACTTCTCCGCCCCGTATTCTTGCATTATCATCAAGCAAGCCCAAGGTAGTCAAACTAGTTACGGATTTACCACAACCTGTTTCACCTATCAGACCATGTATCTCTCCTTTTTTAACTGTAATATTCACATTGTCTAAGGCCTTAACTGTACCTTCTTCTGTTAGAAAATCCAATTTTAAATCTTTTATTTCAAGCAAAGGTCTTTTTCGCCCAACTTCGTTAGTAATATCAACCACCTCCCCTCATTGGGTCCAATGCGTCCCTCAAGCCATCTCCCATAAAGTTGAACCCTAACACTGTTATCACGATCGCCATACCAGAAACCGTTACCAACCAGGGATTAAACTGCATGAAATCTGCACCTGCGTTTACCATCTGTCCCCATACTGGAGTGGGTCGTTGTGCTCCCAAACCCAAAAAGTTAAGTGTTGCAGAGAACAGCAGAGCCGAAGGCATCTGTATCGTGGCAACTACAACAATTGAAGGGAGAACGTTGGGGAAAAAGTATTTCGTTATTATACTGAGTCTACTTTCACCTATAGCTTTAGCCCCTTCGATATATTTTTCCTGTTTTATAGCCAATACGTCTCCACGAGTTACGCGAGCAAATCTAGTCCAAATTATCAAACCTACTGCTATTATGACAGGATATAGTCCTGTTCCTAAAGCTACTGACATACCTGCAGCGAAAACCAGAACTGGAAAAGCCATGAATGTATCTACAACTCTCATTATGACTTCATCAACCCATCCTCCAGCTGTTCCTGCTATCAATCCAAGAGTAACACCGATCCCCCCTGATATAGCGACTATAAGTATGCCTATGAAAAGAGCGACCCTAGTTCCGTATATCAATCTAGACAATGTATCTCTACCTAACTGATCCGTTCCTAATGGATGTTCCCAAGAAGGACCTTCTCTTTGTCTAGCTGTGTTGATATCAAGAGGATCATGAGGTGCGATGAAAGGGGCGAATATAGCAGTTATTATTAATACCAAAAGCACCCCTGTTCCAAAAAGAGCTAATTTATTTCTTTTGAATCTCAACCATACTAATTCCATCTGACTAGTTTCTTTTTCCTTCAAATCTTTCAATTCCTGCTTTATATCGACGTCCCCTGTTCCAAAATATGAGTCACCATCTTCATCCATGATTATTCCTCCTCCGAAGAAACTAGATCAATCCTCGGATCGATGAAGGTATATAATATATCTGCTCCTAGATTTGCCACTACGGCAATGATAGTAATCAAAAGTATTGCACTCTGGACAAGTATGAAATCTCTGGCATTAACGCCTGTTAGAAGGAGACGGCCCATCCCTGGGATATTAAATATCTGTTCGGTTACCATTGCTCCTCCAAATAACCAGGGCAATCGCATTGCGATCACCGTAACTACAGGAATCAACGCGTTTCTCAAACCATGTTTAAAAATCACTGTATATTTTTTAAGCCCTTTTGTTTGAGCTGTTTTTATATACTCTTTATTTAATACATTTAGCATGCTAGATCTAGTTAATCTAGCGATAATAGCTTGTAATCTTAATCCCAAAACAGTTGCAGGGAGTATCAAATAATAGATTCCTCCATACCCTCCAGTAGGAAAGAGGTTAAGATAATATGCGAAGATCAACAGAAAAATAGTCCCAGCCCAAAAGCTAGGTATAGAACGCCAAAATAGAGCTTGCACCGTAGCTAAGTAATCCATAAATGTATTATGTCTTAGTGCCCCAAGGATCCCCATACTCACACCTATTACGATGGATATCAACATCGAAAGTCCCATGAGTTGAAAGGTGATCGGAATCCTAGGCCATATGAGACTCGCTACAGGTGAACCATAACGAATAGATGTTCCCAGGTCCCCTTCAAACAGACCCATAAACCAGTGTATGTATTGTTGGTGTAATGGCCTATGCAGACCATGTCTTACATTGAAGTCGTGTATAGCGTCTTCAGTAGCTGTAGGTCCTAAAATCCTTATCGCAGGATTGGCATCTCCAATCCTCATCATCAAAAATGCAACGATTGTAGCCAAAAATAGAACGGGTATCGCTCTGATAATCCTTTTTAAGATGTACCTCTTACGTTTGCTCTTAATATATTTTTCTAGCATCTGACCAGCAGATTAGAAATAAAAAGAGGTAAGAAAAAAAGTTTTTGGATGTTTAGCTAGATTAGAATATCCCTAATCTGCAGTGAACCCGGCTTCTTCCAATAGTTCCCTAGCTCTGTCTGAATCTTGTTCGTACATATACAGATCGTCAGGGTGCGCTGGATGTACCGCTGGAACTGGAGACCTGGTATTATCCGCCAATTCTTCTGTCATCTCTGCTTCGATCACTTCATCAGCATCTATTGCATAGGCAAGAGCTTTTCTTACTCTTGCATCATCCCAAGGTTCCATGTTATGGTTGAAGGCGATCCTATTGTGTCCCATGTCTTGGAATGACCTGGTTTCCACATTATCTTCGTCAGCGAGATCGTGGTAATTGGTAGGTCCAATTCTTGACATGTAGTGTGTGTCTCCGTCTCTCAAAGCTGTCACAGCAGTTGATTCTTCATCATAGAAATCGAAGACCATATTTGGAGTGTTTACCTCTTTCCTATAGTTCTCGAATTCTTCTAGAACGAGTTCGTCTCCTTCGTCGTAATTGCTGAATTCATACGGACCTGTTCCGATCAATTCATCTTCGTAGGTGTCCCATCCGTTGTCCTCTATGTAGTCTTTGGGTAATGTATAAAGAGATTCGAAACCCCCTTTCTGTAAGAGTTCCATATCTCTGTTTTCCATGTGTATTTCAAGAGTGTAATTATCAACAGCCTCTACGTAATCTATGTTGGCAAAGTCGGGTTCTCTAGGAGACTCTGGATTTTTCTCCACATCGTACATGTCAAAATACTCGTCTTCCTCTTCTTCACCCATCATCATCGTGTTTATTGTGAATTCAACATCATGTGCGGTCACTTCATCTCCGTTATGGAATTCTATACCCTCTTTTAGTTCAAAGGTCATTTCCAATGCGTCATCGCTGACTTCAAAGCTCTCTGCAAGGGTGTGTTCAGCATCAGTGTTGGGTTCTCCCTCAGGATAGGTGGAGACCAACGGATCGTACATCTGTATGAATATATATGCAGAATACACGTCAGTGTACCGTATCGGATGGAAATCCGAAGGTTCATGTGTTTGAGCTATGTCTAATGTATCAGAGTCTTCGACTTCCCATTCTTCAGCAACCACTAATGGTCCAGCACCCATGTATGGGTTCCAGGATTCCTCAGGTATAGTTACTGTTTCATGATAAGCTCTAGGCATTCTTTCTGTGTACATTATGTAACATCCCATATCCTCTTCAACTAGAATCTCGTGGGCTTCGTGATAAAGTGCCCATCTTTCATCGTCATCTGGTTCACTGACAGCATCATTTATCTTCTGTGTGAATTCTTCTCCTTCGTACCAACCTGAATAATAGGCCCACGGGGAGCCTTCCATCATGTAGGACATGATGTACTCCGCACTGGGAGTTCCAGACCAGCCTGAATAGCTCAGCGGTGCATTGCCTGCTTGTACTTCTTCTATATAAGTACCCCATTCAACCGCTTCTAATTCAATATCGATTCCTGCTTCTCTTGCTTGTTGCTGAACGACTTCCATCTCATCTGCTCTCTCGTCGTCTGGTACGTATAGAGTCGTTTCTAGAAGTATCTCATCATCGTCTATGTCTATACAGCCAACAAACGCCAATGAAGAAAAGACTAGTACTCCGGCAATCACTACAGAAAGCATCTTTGCTTTTTTATCTAACATTTTTGGCCCTCTAGCATTTTTTGCTATGTGTTCAGAATATTTAACATTTTTCCATCTAAGGGAAAACTGGAAATTAAAAATAGGCACAGATAATTTAGAGAAGAATAACTATAAAGCACTATCATAATTTGAAAATAGAAAATGGATAGAAGAACCAAAGTTAAAATTATTATTGGACTTATAATTGTTATTTCTTGGATAGTTTTAATATCTGGGATTATCCACCTACCTGCTTTCATTTGGTTTTTATTGATAATAATAACATTCATATTTTATATAGGATCCACTGGCTATAAATTTAGGAGGAAGAAATCACCGGAAGATATTTTTGAAGACATGGAAGAATACATGGAAAGAAAGACGGAAGAACGACTAGGAAAACCAGAAAATTCTGAATCTCAAGAGGAAGAAGATAAAGAAGAATATGAGTTCGACGATGATATCAAGATCATAAAAAAGTGAGAAGTATATTCATCTCTATCAAATATTTTAGCGTGTGTTTCGTGAACCAAAATTTACTAAATAATTAACATAACAGTAAATATTAAATATTATCTAACATATCAACCAATAATAAAATGACAGAAAAGCATATATCTTTTACTGCGAAAAAAGACGTTTGGAAATTCTTAAAGATGAAAGCTCTGGAAGAAGAGACAACTATGAAGGCCTTGATTTTAGAGGCTCTACAAGAAAAATACGATCTTCCAGTAGAGACCGAAAAAAATGAGAGGAGAGAAGGAAAAAAAGATATAGAATTATCAGAACTACCTGAAGAGGTAATAGAGCTTTCTAAAGATCTAGAAGGGGGTATGTATGGTAGTGATCAAGCGATCCAGGAGATAACGCTAGATTGTTTAAGGTATCTAAAGACCAGAGGAGAAGCATCTCATGAAGATTTCAAGAAGGATGTATATCCTAGGTTCGAAGAGGATCATACTGAAGAGAACTTCTGGAAATTGGCAAGAGAAGGATTGAAACAGATAGAAAGAAAAAGAATGTTCTCGGAAAAAGACGATATCATAGAAACACCGAAAGGACGAAGTTATAGAAAATATTCTTGGAAACTTTGAGACAGCCTAGAGATATTTTAGATTCCATAGAAATATAGTTTAGGGGCTTTATACTTAGTATACAAAACGCTAAGCCACCGGCGTGACTATAACCTATCTACACGTAAATATTAAATAATCACACCATGCTTGACTATAATATGAGCGAGAACGAATCGAAGAATATTATGGAAAAGAGAGTA
>SL_8KL_010_SEDDRAFT_10004892_pt1 | contig 10659 bp, 12 predicted proteins | sample SodLakKL_010_SED_4_FD_11160 | JGI IMG/M metagenome (IMG submission 11160) | reverse complement strand
TTGAAAAATATTGGCAACTATTAGCGGTGACAACCCTTTTACCTGTTTCTGTTTTCATAGTCCAGATCCAGTTCCAGCTGGGATTTGAGCATGATTAAACCTCGGTGAAGTCCTGGGGGCTGTCCTTGAGAAAATCCCTGAACCTGGACTTGTTTACGGCCTTGTTGTAGGCTTCTTCAGGGTCGATGCGGCTCTGCTGCAGGTGTTTCATGATGGATTCGTCCAGAGTCAGCATTCCGAATCTTTTGCCGGTTTCAATTACGGAATTGATCTGGAAGTTTTTGTTTTCCCGGATGAGGTTTCTAACGGCAGGAGTGGCAATGAGGATTTCCAGGGCGGCCACCCTGCCGGGTTTGTCTATGCGTTTGAAGAGGCTCTGGGCGATGATGGCCCGCAGGGACTCGGACAGGCTGGATCTGATCTGACCCTGCATTTCCCCCGGGAAGACCTCGATGATGCGGTCGATGGTTTTGGAGGCGGAAATGGTATGCAGGGTGCCGAAGACCAGGTGTCCCGTCTCAGAGGCTTCCAGGGCCAGTTCAATGGTTTCCAGGTCCCGCAGTTCCCCTACCAGGATAATGTCCGGGTCTTCCCGCAGGGCTCCGCGCAGAGCGGATTTGAAGCTCTGGGTGTCCCGGCCCACTTCACGCTGGTTTATCAGGCAGTTTACGGGCTGGTGAACGAATTCTATGGGATCTTCAATGGTCAGGATATGATCCTTGCGGCTCTTGTTGGCGTAGTCGATGCATGCGGCCAGGGTGGTGGACTTGCCGCTTCCGGTGGGTCCGGTGACCAGGACCAGCCCCTTGGGGAGCATGGCCAGGCGTTTTATGATCGCGGGCAGGCCAAGGTCCTCGATGCTCAGGATTTTCTGGGGGATCTCCCGGAATACCGCAGCCACGCCCAGCCGCTGCCAGAAGAAGTTGACCCTGTACCTGGCCACATTGGGCACTTCATAGGAGAAATCCACATCCCCGGTTTCCTCGAACACCTTGACCTTGTTCTCCGGGGTTATTTCATAGAGCATTTTTTTCAGTTCTTCGTTTTGCAGGGCCTTGTACTTGATTCGCTGCAGTTCTCCGTGCAGGCGGATGATGGGCTGAGAACCCGTGGTAAGATGCAGGTCAGAAGCGCCCAGTTCGTGCATCATTTTGAAAAAAGCATCTATCCGGGCCATGTGTCATCCCTCGTGGTCTCCTGAGTGTTGCTTGATGGTGAAAAGAGGTCAGAGATCAGAAGTCAGAGATCAAGACTGGTTTCTAATCAGAAATTGCTCCGGGTTTTGTATCATACTTCCTAGCATCTTGCCAACTTCATGACAAAGACCAGTTAGTTCTGCATGGCTCTGTTGGCTAATGTATTCACAATCCTTTGCAAAATCTAGAGATGAATCTGTCTCGCTATTTTCGCCATCGCAATCAGCCAATTTACTGATAAAATGCGCTTCATATCTTCTTTTAGCCCATGCTTCACGCAAGTTAAGACACACAGATCTTGATGACCTTCTGATCTGGCTCGTCAGCGCATACCTCTCCCCGGGCGGAAAGGATTTACTGACCTCGAAAATCTTCATCGCCAATTGATACGCCTTCTGATATACAATCAACTCCTTGGCAGAATTGATTCTCATGTACTTTCCTCCATACTCTGACCTCTGACCTCTGACCTCTGACCTCTGACCTCTGTTTACCGGAAAGCCTGAACATAAAATACTCTCAGGTAATTGATCCCGGAAACAACCGCCAGGAGCAGGGCGATGTGAATCAGGACCTGTCCCAGCAGGTTTGGATCAAAACCCCACCAGGTATAGTGCAGCATCAGGGGACACAGAGCTACAGCCTGGAAAATGGTTTTCAGCTTGCCGTAGCTGTCAGCGGATATGACAATGCTTTGCTCCGCGGCAATGGCCCTGAGTCCGGTGACGGTAATCTCCCTGATGATTATCACAATGGCGATCCAGGCCTGCAGCCAGCCGTTGTGCACCAGCATTATGAGTACTGCGGTGATGAGGATTTTGTCCGCAAGCGGGTCCAGGAATTTGCCCATTTTGGTGACCTGATTGTATTTTCTGGCCAGAAGGCCGTCAAAGAGGTCTGTCAGGGCAGCCATTATAAAGATGAGCATGGCTGCTGCTGCGGTCGTCCTGGAAGGGAAATAAAGAAGAATTACTATAATGGGTACAGTGGCGATGCGGGCGAATGTCAGGCTGTTGGGCAGGTTGAACATGGCTTTTACCGGACCTGTTTGGAGTTGTTGTAGATGTCCAGGACCCTGTTTACGTAGTTTACAGTTTCCGCATAAGGAGGAATCCCGTCATATTTTTCCACCATGGACGGACCTGCATTGTATGCGGCCAGAGCAAGCCCGGTTTCCTGAAAGCGGTTTAAAAGCCACCTGTAATACCTGACACCGGCCTCCACATTGNAGTCCGCATCAAAGGGGGCTTCAAGGCCCAGGTCTCTTTGCGTCTCCGGCATGATCTGCATCAGGCCCTGGGCTCCAGCCAGAGAGACAGCCCCGGCGTCGAAGCCGGACTCAACCTGGATCATGGCCCGGATGAGGCCGGGGTCCACCCGGTAATGGCTGCTGTAGGTTTCTATACTTTGCTGAAGCTGTTCGAGTGTCTTTTGCCGGGTGCTCCCGAAAAAGACAAAGGGCTGGTATTTCTGCGATGTAGGCAGGTCTGTAAAGTGGTGCGTACCTGAGTCGTCCTGGTAATAGTAGATTGTACCCTGTCCGGCCCAGGCAGTGTATCCGGCAAGAAAGAGGCAAAAGGCTGCCATAATTCCTGCGGCTTGAATTGGTGACATACAGTTCACCCTGCTCAGGTGCCTGGATTGACTTCTGCAAGAATCTTTTCCAGGTCCCCGGGGTAGTTTACATTAAAAAAATAATGCTCCTCCTGGATCCCGTAAGGAATGTGCAGGCGGCTTTCCGGCGGCACGGCACTGCTCAACCTGTAGCACCCCTGTGCATAAGAGGCAAGAAGCAGGTCAAGGCAACGGGGCTCGTAAACGGCCACCAGGGATTCGATGTAACCGGTATGCTTCTGCATGAAGGTGGTCATGCACTGTTGGCCGGAAGAGGAGCCTCTATGCTCTATCAGCCTGGCAAGCATGTCCTCATGCATGGCAGGCAGGTCGCAGGCCAGGACCAGGCAGGGCCGGCGCAGCCTTTTAAGGGCTGTGATTATCCCTCCCATTGGGCCTATTCCCGGAATTTCATCAAGCATCCAGGGTGCGTCGACCTCCTCCGGGTGCTGTCCCACTACCCAGGTGTCATGGCAGAACCTGCGGGCCAGGGTCTGCATTCGCTGGACCAGTGTCTGCCCCCGTATCCTGACCCTGGTCTTGTCCCTGCCCAGACGGGTGCTCTTTCCCCCTGCAAGGATGACCGCGTTCAAATCTTCGGTGGCCATTTGCTTTAACAGACGAAAATTCTAGAAGCCCCAGGCTGACAGAGTGGGGCGGATGTATCCCTCTTCCTTGGCCTTGATGTCCAGGGGCAGTGATTCCAGGTCCTCCAGCGGGGGCAGGGCCTTTTTGTCCATTTCCCTGAAGTCCATTGTCTTGATATACATGTTGCAGGATGAGCATAGATCCACCCTGAATCCGGGGATCTCTCTGGTATGAAAATATTCAAAGGAATCGCTTTTTTCCGTGGCGCAGTAAGGACAGGCCATCCGCTTGAAGCGGTACGCGGTGTGGCAGAAGCTGCAGTGCAGATAGCGAAAACCCTGTTTTTCTCTTAGCTCTGCGATATAGGGCAGGCTGCCGCATACAGGACAGTGCCCGAACTTCCAGGTCTGGTTGCCGGGCAGGGCCAGACTTAAGGCATCAGCGGTTCTGGCCAGTGAGGGAGTAACCCCGGACTGAACCAGGAAATTCAGGCTCCTGGGGGCGGAAGGAGTTTTTTCTCCAAAGGTGCGAAAAAAATCATCGTCGCCTTCCAGGTATTTCTTCATGGCCCTGTCCAGAAATTCCGGGTCGCCGCCCATCTCCTTCTGGATGACTTCCATTGACTGGACCAGGTGTTCGTTGGAATCAGCCATGAACTTGAGGATCTTCAGGGCCAGTTCTCTAGACGTCTCGTAATCCAGGGGGAACTCCTCCCTGGGCAAAAGCGGCCTGCCCTTCAGCACTTCATGGCCTGGTGCAAGGGAGGTCTCGGGCTTGTTTGCAGGAGATGCCTTTTCAGCGGCTTCCAGCTGATTTTTTATGATAAAGTCGACAAGCTGGGTAAGCTCTTTGGGGAGAAAGGATTTCTGTTCCAGGGCTTTCTTGCGTTTTTTGTAGATCTTCAGTGATTTTTCCGGCTGTGTGAACATGTGCTCTCCAGTGCTTTTGTTATTATTGCAGGCACCACTGATAATTCTTTCGACTCCAAAAGGCAATGTCAAAAGCGTTATGTCAGCCGCCCAGATACCAGGCCCATATATTTTTGCCTGCCAGGATATATATCACTGCTCCCAGGGCCAGAAAAGGCCCGAAGGGAATAGGGGTCTGCATTCCCCCTCCGGGGTTTTTTTTCATGTATACAATTGAGGCGGCCAGTCCGGTAAGGGAGGAGGCGAATATCTGAATGGGAAGGCCCTGCCATCCCACCAGGGCCCCAAGCATAAGCATGAGTTTTATGTCCCCGGTACCCAAACCTTCGACTTTTTTGAATGTTCTGTAGGCCCATTGCAGGCACCAGAACAGTCCCGCCCCCAGAAGCGCCCCCAGCAGTGCATCCAGCCACAGGACCGGCAGGATGAAGGACGCGCCCAGGGCCAGCAAAGCCCCGGGCAGGGTAATGATATCCGGCAATATATATATTTTAAGGTCAATAAAGGAAGCCACAATGAGCAAGCCGATAAAAAACATGTAAACCAGCCACTCCAGGCCGAAGCCGAATTTAAGGGCCAGGAAAAGGGCCAGCACTCCGGAAAGGCTTTCCACTACAGGATATATGGGGCTTATGCCCTGGCTGCACAAGCGGCACCTGCCCCGCAGCAGCAGATAGCTGATCACGGGAATGTTTTCCCACCAGGAAAGGACGTGACCGCATCCCGGACAGTGGGAGCCGGGCAGAACTATGGACTGGCCGGTGACATAGCGGTGGATGCATACGTTGTAAAAGCTGCCCAGGCAAAGCCCCGCTATCAGGGCCAGTACAGGAAAAAGACTCTGAAATTCCATGCAGCAGTCCAGGTTGTTTCGCAGGTTTGATGAAGTGCATCTTTTAGCCCTACAGGCATACACAAGTCAACACATGCCCTGGCAATGAAAGTACTTGAAACGCGCGTGGTTGAAACTTTAAGGCAGTTTTTTCTTGAATTTTGTTATGAATACAGGTATAATCTTATTTTTTAAATTTTAATTTCTGGCTCTAGTGCTGAAAAGTGCACCCCTCAGGAGGAGGAATAACATAATGACCCGCAAGGATAGAACCGAAGGCATCCTTACCAGAAAGGAAGTACTGGACCAAAGCGAAAGACAGAAATATTACCAGATCCAACTCAAGGATCTATTGAGCTATGCTTACAGGTATTCCGAGGACGTGAAAAAAAGGTTCGACAGGGCGCAGTTTCACGTGGACAAATTCAAGACCCTTGGGGACCTCAAGCACATCCCCATTTTAAAGAAGAAGGAACTAATATTTCTGCAGTCCATGGGTCCCAGGCTGGGAGGACTTTTGACCAAGGATCTGGGGGAACTGAGAAGGGTTTTTCTTTCTCCGGGCCCCATTTTCGACCCCGAGGATCGCACTGACGACTACTGGGGATGGACTGAAGGTTTTTATGCAGCCGGGTTCAGGACAGGGGACATTGCCCAGGTTACCTTCAGCTACCACCTGGCTCCTGCAGGACTCATGTTTGAAGAGCCTTTGAGAAATATCGGCTGCTCTGTTGTCCCTGCCGGTCCCGGCAATACCAATACTCAGCTGGAGGTGATGCAGAAGCTCAGGGTGACCGGTTTTGTGGGAACTCCAAGCTACCTTATGCACCTGGCCCAGAAAGGTGAAGAAAGGGGCTTCAATCTGCGTAAGGACCTTTATCTGGAGGTGGCTTTTGTCACCGGTGAAAAATTTTCAGAGAAAGTGCGTTCTACTCTGGAGAAGAAGTTCGATCTCATCATGCGTCAGGGATATGGCACTGCCGATGTAGGCAGTATTGGATACGAATGTTATCACAAGAACGGCCTGCATGTTTCCAACCGCGCCTATGTGGAGATATGTCATCCGGATACCGGAATTCCCCTCAAGGAAGGGGAAGTGGGTGAAATCGTGGTTACCTCTTTTAACAAGACCTATCCATTGATCCGTCTGGCCACCGGGGACCTGTCCTACATAGACTACAGCCACTGTCCCTGCGGGCGGACTTCCCCCAGGCTGGGCAACATAGTGGGCCGGGTGGACACCACCGCCAGAATCAAGGGGATGTTCGTCTACCCTCACCAGGTGGAGCAGGTCATGGCCGGGTTCGAGGAGATCAAAAGGTGGCAGATAGATGTGACCAATCCCGGAGGCATTGACGAAATGACACTGTATGTAGAGGCTACCAGCTTCAAAAGGGATGCGGAACTTCTGCATATATTCAGGGAAAAGATCAAGATCAGGCCTGAGCTTCAGATTCTGGCCCCGGGAACACTGCCTCCTCAGGTCAGGCCCATTGAGGACAAAAGAACATGGGAATAGCCAGGCTGTTTTTCTTATGCTTTGTACTGATCATAATGGCTGGATGCGCTCCTAAAGTGCCTGATGAGATCCGGGAGCCCGTGCCCCAGCCGGGAGAATTCTACACAGGTGATGGTCAGCGCCTGAGCCCTCAGGAGCTGGTCCGGAAAATAAAGGACAAGGACTTCGTACTTCTGGGGGAATCCCACAATAATCCTTGCGACCACAAGGTGCAGGCCAAAGTCATGGATCTGCTGGCCGAGTCCGGGGTGGACTTTATCCTGGGCATGGAAATGGTCGATGTGAGCAGGCAGGACATCCTGGACAGTTTCAACCGCGGGGAGATCTCCATTGAAGAGCTTCCGGACAGTCTGGACTGGAGAAAAACCTGGGGGTATGATTTCGAGCTTTACAGGCCTGTCTTCGAGTCCGCAAAAAAACANGGGATACCTGTAAAAGCCCTGAACCTTCCTTCTGAAGTCACCCGCAGCATCAGTCATTACGGCCTGGACAGCCTGGATGAACAAAAGCGCGAGTACCTGCCGGAAAAAGTCGCCATGCCCCCTGAAGAACAGCTTTCTTTCCTGGAAGAGCAGTATGAAATGCACCAGGATTTTGTTCCTGAGGATCGTTCCCAACTGCAGCACTTTATTCAGGCCCAGTCCACCTGGGATTCCAAGATGGCGGAAATGGCCGTACAGTTCGGTGATGAGCATTCCGTGCCTGTGGTGGTCCTGGCCGGCAGTGAGCATGTACGCATGGGCTGGGGAATAGAGCACCGCCTGATGCAACAGGATGCGGATGCAAGGGTGGCCAGGGTCCTGCCGCTCCGCGACGTGGAGAACATCAGCCCGGACAATCCTTTGTACTTTTATTGTCCTCCTGTACAGCATGGCCGCATGCGTCTGGGGCTGGTCATGTCCAGACAGGGCGATGCCCTTATTGTCCGCGGGGTGGTGGATGACAGCGCAGCTGCCAGGGCCGGTTTTATGAAGGGTGATGAGATCGTAAGCGCTGGCGGAGAACCGGTCAGGGAGATGTCGGATCTGCATGAAGCTGCTGTCAAAGCCTCGGAGACCGGGGAGCCCGTAATGTTCCAGGTGCTTAGAAAAGCCTCTGTCAAGAGCCTGAAGCTGGAGCTTCCCGGGGAAGAATAGCCTTGCCGGAACTGCCAGAAGTAGAAACCATAGCTGCGGGGCTTTCACCCCTGGTATGCGGCAGGACCATCCGGGATATCCACTTGGTGTACCCCCGGGCGGTGCGCGGTGACGACCAGGAGTTTCAACGAAGGCTTCAGGGAAGGGGGATCAGTGCTGTACGCAGAAGGGCCAAGCTTCTTATCCTGGACCTGGACGGGCCTTTGCACCTGGTGTTTCACCTGAAAATGACCGGCAAGGTCTGGGTGCCGCAGAAGGGAGTCCAGCCGGGAAAGCATACGCACCTTATTCTGGATCTGGGGGACGAGGTATATGTCTTTTTTGACGATCAGCGCAGGTTTGGATATGTAACAGCCCTGACTCCACTGGAACTGGAATCCTGGGACTTTTACCGCAATCTGGGTCCGGAGCCCCTGCAGGCTACTCTGCAGGAATTTACAGGAATCATTCAGGGCAGAAAGGCCCGTATCAAGTCCCTGTTGATGGATCAGAAGGTTATAGCCGGCATAGGCAATATCTATGCAGACGAGGCCCTGTACATGGCCGGGATTCATCCCTGCACCCGGGCCGTGGATCTCTCCGTGGATCAGCTGTCATCACTGCATCACAACCTGCAGCAGGTTCTACGGGAGGCCATACTGGCCGGAGGAAGCTCTTTCAGAGACTATCGCAACGCCCTGGGGGTGGCCGGGCTTTTCCAGGAAAATTTTAAAGTGTATGGAAAAAAGGGGTTGCCATGCCCGGAATGCAGCACGAATCTCGGTTCGATCAGGGTTTCAGGGCGCAGCTCCTGCTTCTGCCCCCGGTGTCAGGCAGAAAAATCAAAGAGTTAAAGGGCAGACACTAAAGCCTGCTGTCTGTGTATCCATTTCCTGCAGTGGCATCTGGCCAGGGTCTGGGCCGGAAATTTTATCTTTTTCTGCTCTGCTTTAAAAGAGATCTGGCGATGTCCAGGTCGTACAGCTTCAGGGGATCCTGTTTTTTATCCCCGTACATTTTCGCCGCCCGCCTGATAATGTCCATGTCCAGCCAGCCGTGTCTCTCCCAGATCTCCGGCTGGTCCTGGTTCCACAATCTGAACTCGATGCTGCCCTCGTTGTCCCGGACATACATCCGCTCCTTCTTGTTCCTGGGGTCAGGATAGTAATATATTCCGCTGGGCGCACTCATTAATATTTCTCCTTTTTGTTTTGTTGGGTTTTCAACAGGGAGGCACTGGTTCCCGATCAAACTGCAAAAAGGCCCCTGGCCGTATCCTGGTCCCACACCGGCTCGGCCCAGATGAGTCCTTCCAGGTTCGGTCCGGGCCACACTGAAAGTTCTGTCTGCTCTCCCCGGTGCTGCACGGTCACGTCCACCCTGCGCGGGGATTTTCTGGCCCTGGGGGAGTAATGTCCCACCAGGGCTGCAGCGCTCTGCAGGATTTTGCCGGGCCAGGGCGAACCCGTTATGTTCCGTCCCAGGCCGGTGGGGCCTGGATGCATCTTGAGCCTGAATATGTAATCATCCTCCCGGACCATTTCCTGAATGCGCTCGTTGTCCTGCCTGTCCCGGCCTATGGTCATCCAGTAAGACTCATGCCAGAACTGCCGGCCCTGGTTGGCCAGGATAAAGTCCTCCGGGCCGGGGCTGTGATGCTGTAAAAGAGGCAGATATCTCTTGCATGATTCCTGGTCTGTAAGGCGGCATCCCCCGGCCGGGGTGGGGATCTCGGTAATGTTGTACTTTTTGGCCAGGGCCATCTGGTCTTTGCGTCCCCTGCCGGAGATGGCCTGCAACTGCCGGCGGTCCACGAGACCTTCCCTCTCGGCTCTGGTCGGCGGCAGGTGCCTGGCTGAAAGGGGCCTTAAAAGAAGATCCTTTAAACCGGCTTCCCTGAGTATGACAAAAAGGGCGTCCCTTCTCTGGGACATGGGGCGCTGCCCCAGTACCTCTCCGGAAATGACGAACTCGGCTCCGTAGTTATCCAGCAGGTCTCCTGCCTTTTGAAGCATAAAGATCTTGCAGTCAATACATGGGTTGAGCAGTTTTCCCAGCCCGAACTGCGGTCCGCTGCAGAGCATTTTCACATATTCCCGGGAAACGTCCAGGGCCAGCAGGTCCAGGCCGTAGACCTCCTCCCAGTGCTCCAGCCTGCGCGGGTTTCCGAAAAAGGGGGAGCAGAAGTGCAGTCCCAGGACCCTGAGGCCCTGATCCTGGATGGTCTTGATGGACAATATGGAATCCAGCCCCCCGGAAAAAAGGGCCAGGGCGTGGTATTTCTTGTCTGTCTTATTGGTCATGATGCCGGATTAAGCCTCCACTGGTTTTGTTGACAGAAGCAGTGTGCATATTATAAATATCCACAGATATAAAGCAATATCCAGTGCCTGCTGGTGCCGGTCCTGGGTATGGCCTCACACCTAAGAGACATCCAGTGTCTTTTTATCATGCGGAGGGATGGCCGAGTGGCTGAAGGCGGCGGTCTTGAAAACCGCAGACCCGGAAGGGTCCGGGAGTTCGAATCTCTCTCCCTCCGCCACTTCTTTAATTTAACTGATTTATCGCTGAAAAAGGTCTTGGTGAAGCTATGGGGGGAACCATGTATAACCAGGTAGTTACAATTATATTCTCATGCGTATGGAAAACAGGATAAATTGGAGGTAGTTCATGACGGAACTTCTCAGGAAAGCCTTTGAGGAAGCGTCAAGGTTGCCGGAGATGGAGCAAAATGCTCTGGCCCGGCGGCTGATAAACGAGATGGTGTCCGGGAAGCAATGGGAAAAGGCTTTTGCCGAATCGGAAGATGTGCTGGATAAACTGGCGGATGAGGCAATTAAGGAGCGTGAAAAGGGCGAGACAAAAC
>SL_8KL_010_SEDDRAFT_10004890_pt1 | contig 10661 bp, 9 predicted proteins | sample SodLakKL_010_SED_4_FD_11160 | JGI IMG/M metagenome (IMG submission 11160) | reverse complement strand
CAGGAGGCCTGGGATACGGCCCTCAATACGGTAAACGTGGGCAAATACAACCTGGGGTGGGCTTCGATCGGGATTTGCACCCATGCTTTTTATGAAGCCCTGAACCATGCGGCTGGCCGGGTCCTCTACGGAATGAAAGTGACCGATTTTCCCCATGTTAACCAGATGATGACCGATGCCTACTGCCGCCTGGTAGCGATGAAGCTTTTTGCCCTGCGGGTTTCAGATTATCAGCGGGTTGCTTCCCCCGAAGACAGGCGCTACCTGCTCTATAACCCCACGGTAAAGATGAAAGTAACCACCCAGGGGGAACAGGTCATCGACCTGCTGTGGGACGTTATAGCGGCCAAGGGTTTTGAAAAGGATACCTATTTTGAAATGGCCACCCGCGATATCCGGGCCCTGCCGAAACTGGAAGGGACCGTGCATGTCAACCTGGCCCTGATCAGCAAGTTTATTGTTAACTACTTCTTCAACCCCCGGGAGTACCCGGAAGTCCCCCGGCAGGATCAGCCTGCCCACGACCGGTTTCTCTTCAACCAGGGCCCGGCCAAGGGCCTGGGCCAGGTTACTTTCCACGATTATAACTCTGTATACGGAAAGTGGAACTTACCCAACTTGGAGGTGTTCAGGGAGCAGGTGGCCCTGTTCAAGGAGTTCCTGATGGCTGCTCCTCCCGATGGTGAGCAGCAAAAAGACACCGATTTCCTGATGCAGCTGGGAGAACTGTTTACCCTGGTAGTTTACGGGCAGTTGATCCTGGAGAATGCGGAGATCTTCAAGGTGGAAGCTAAATTGGTGGACCAGATTTTTGACTTCATGGTCCGGGACTTTACCGGTTTTGCCATAAAACTCTACAGCAAAGCCAGCGCCCGGCCCGAGCAGATGGATTTCTTCAGCCGGATGCTTAAAAAACCGGTGGCCGACAATGAGCGCTACCGCTATATCTGGGAAAACCAGGTCCTGGCCCTAAACGGGGCTTATGAAATGAACCCTTAAGGGAAGGGGGCTTTAAAATGGATCGTGTTTTGAAGGAAATAATCCGCACCCTGTTATTGACTATCCTGGCCTGCGCTGTTGCAGTCCCGGGCCTGTTTAATTCTACCGGCGAGGCTTTAACGTACGGCGATGTCAATAACGACGGGGTGGTCAATGTCCTTGATGTAGTCCTGGTCATGCGGGATATTCTTGATCTGGAACCCCTCGGGGGGCAGCAAAAAGAACTTGCCGACGTTAATGGCGACGGGGTGGTTGATGTCCGGGACGCAGCCCTCCTGATGCAAAAGGCGCTTGGTGTGATTGATTCTTTCCCCGGCCTGGACCATAATGGGGCGGCCCTGATCGAGGAGTTTTTTGTTGAAGAAGGGCTTGTCCCGGGTAAAAAACTGGTCATTGTCATTCTTAAGGTAGCCGATCCCGAAGATTACAGGGTTAAAGCCGGGGAGAGCGAATTAGAATTCAGGGACTCGATCGAGGGCTTCAGGGGTGAGGCCTACGAAGACGAAGCGCGCCTGAGCAGGATCCGGGTTTATAAAGATCAGTAATCGGCCCTGAGCAGTAGAATAACCGGGTTCATTACAGCCGGTATGGCCTGGATACCGGAAGGAGAGCCTGCAGTGCAGACTAAACACAGCTTAATCTTCGAAGATTCCAGGAAAGTGGGATCTTTAGATGATGCCGGCGTCGACCTGGTGGTAACCTCACCACCTTACCCGATGGTGGAGATGTGGGACCGGCAGTTTGCCTCGATGAATCCGGAGGTCTGCACTTATCTCGAGCATGGCGATCACGGCAGGGCTTTTGAAGCGATGCATGCGGTTTTAGATCAAACCTGGCAGGAGCTTTTCCGGGTCATGAAAAACGGCGCTTTTGCCTGCATCAATATCGGTGATGCCACCAGGACTGTCAACAATCGCTTTCAACTCTTTGCCAACCATGCCAGGATTCAAAACAAGTTTTTTGAGCTGGGCTTCGATGTTTTACCTCCCATTTTCTGGCGCAAACAGACCAATGCCCCCAATAAATTCATGGGGTCGGGGATGCTGCCGGCGGGCGCTTATGTGACCCTGGAACATGAATATATCCTGCTTTTCCGCAAAGGCCCCAAAAGGGAATTTAAAACCGCTGATGAGAAGCAGAAGCGGATGCTGAGCAGCTTTTTTTGGGAAGAGCGCAATTCCTGGTTTTCTGATCTCTGGGATTTTAAAGGGGCCAGGCAGGAAACCGGCAGCCTCCAGTTAAGGGAAAGAAGCGGCGCCTACCCCCTGGAACTGCCCCTGCGCCTGATCAGCATGTATTCTCTGATGGAGGATACAGTGTTTGACCCCTTCGCCGGGACGGGGACGACGGGCCTGGCGGCGATGGCTTCCGGCAGGAATAGCGCTTGTATGGAGATAGATCCCGCTTTCGCCGGCCTGATCAAAGAACGGGTCTTGAAAGTCACGCCCCTGCTGAACGCCTGGAACTTAAAAAGGATCAAAAATCACCTGGCTTTTGTCGGCAGTTACAATATAGAAAAAGCCGGCCTTAAGTATATCAACAGCTATTTTGATTTTCCGGTCATGACCAGGCAGGAACAAGAGCTAAAACTGCCTTTTGTCCGGTCCGTGACAGAAGCAGGAGAAAACTGCTTTAAGGTTACATATTTTGACGATCACTATATCCGGGGCCTTAAACCGGAGCAGCTGGATCTGGATTATTTAACCTACGATCAGGGAATCCAATCCAGGCTTTCATTCTAAGGCTTTTTCTACTATAATTTGGTAGGCTGCTGAAACGGCTCAGGGTATTGTAAATCTCAGACAGTTCTCGAGAAAGGCATTGGGGCCTGGAGATAGAAAAAGACATCTTGCCGGGACATATACATTTCCTGCTTTGTCGGGTATAATACAACTTGATTTTCCAGGTCTTTTCAGGTACCCGCTACAACGGGTTCCGGCTGCAAAGAAAGGAGAGAACATTTAAATTGAACCCTCCGGTTAANTCTACCAAGTACCCGGTGCAAACCCTGGAAAAGGCGCTCCAGATTATCAATATTATGAAGGAAGGGCCTTATGACGGGATCAGGATCAAAGATATCAGTCAAAAGCTCGGCATGGGCAAAAGCACCGTCCACCGGATTTTAAATACGCTATTGGTCCACGGCTACGTGGAACAGGGCACCGACAATAAAAAGTACCGCCTGGGCTGGAAGTTTTTTGAAGTTGGCAGCGTTATTCCCCGCCAGCGCAATCTAAACAACATGGAACTTAAAATGCTCTGGGACTTATGTGAACGGTACGAAGAAACAGTTAACCTGGGGATCAGGATTCACGACAAAGTGGCCATCATTGCCAAAGCAGATCCCAAGCAAGTCTTTTTTAAAACGGGCCCTTATCTTGGCGAACAGGAACCGGTTCATGCCACGGCCCTGGGCAAAATGCTCATATCTGAGCTGGACGATGAAGAACTGGATAAACTGTTTGCCGGAAAAGCACTGCAGCAGTACACGACCAATACCATTACCAGCCTGGCCGAGCTTAAAAATCATCTCGAAGAAGTGCGCGAGCAATGCTATGCCGTGGACCAGGAGGAGCTTTCGCTCGGTTTGACCTGTGTAGCCATGCCCGTTTACAATTACAGCGATGAAATAATCGCCGCCCTGAGCATCAGCGGCCCCTCTTTCCGGATGGATCAGAATAAAATTATAAACTGCACCGGGGGGCTTAAAAAAGCCTGTGCTCAAATTTCCGCTTTTTTCGGTTCCTCAAACGGTAGCTAATGAGAGCCGTAAGCTTGTAAAAACTGGAAGATATATTTTTTTGCCCTCTAAAAGTTCCGTATAATAGAACTAAGTATTTTATTTAGAAATTTTTTTCCGATCAAGCAGGAGATCAAAAAAATACCCCGAATAACTTAAATTAAATAGAAAAAAATAGAAATTAAACACCTTAAATCCATTAATCTGTCAACGTGCCCACCCCAGGAAAGAGAACCGGTACAATGGACCACATTAAAAGAGCTGTAGCAGCCATAACTGAAGAAGTTATTTCTTTGCGGAGAGATTTTCATGCCTATCCGGAACTGGGTTTTGAAGAACACCGGACCGCGGGCAAGATAGAAGCTTATCTGCGTGATCTCGGGATTGCGACCGTGCGGATGGCAAAAACCGGGGTGGTGGGGATGATCGAAGGAAAATCCCGGGAACCGGTCTTGTTGCTGCGCGCTGATATGGATGCCCTTCCGGTTGATGAAGAAAATGAAGATCTCCCTTATTGTTCTGAATGTCCCGGAGTAATGCATGCCTGCGGCCACGATGCCCATATGGCCATGCTTTTAGGCGCGGCAAAAATATTAAATGACAGGCGCGGCGAACTGGAAGGCAGCATCAAGCTGGTCTTTCAGCCCAATGAAGAAATCGCCGGCGCCTTAAGCATGATCGAGGAAGGGGTGTTGGATAACCCCCCGGTTGCCGCCGCCATGGGCCTGCATATCTGGTCCCCGCTTGAAACCGGCCAACTGGGGATCTGCCCGGGGGCCATAATGGGCGGTCTGGAGATATTTACCATTACTGTCCAGGGCCGGGGCGGCCATACCGGTTATCCGGAAACGGCCATCGATCCCCTGATTGCGGCGGCGGATATCATTCAAACTGCCCAGCGGATCCAAACCCGTGAGATCAGCCCGCTGAAACCAACGGCGATCATGTTCGGGCGCATTTCCGGTGGTACAAAGGCCAATATAATCCCCGATACGGTTACCCTGGAGGGATCTGTCCGCACGCTTTATGAAGATTATGAAACTGAAAATCCCATGGAGCGCTTAAAACAGCTTGCCGAAAAAGTTTGCGCTGTACACGGATGCAGCTGCAAAGTTGAGTGGTACCGGGAAAACATTCCCTTAATCAACGATCCCACCCTCAGCGCTTTGGCCTCGGCAGCGGCCCGGGCAGTAGTGGGCAGCGAAGCTGTGGTTAATGATCTGGTTTGTATGCCCAGCGAAGATTTTTCGGAGTTTTCCGCCCGGGTCCCCGGTGTTTTTATCTTTTTGGGGACCGGAAATAAGGATAAACAGAGCGACTACCCGCATCATAATCCCCGTTTCAATATCGATGAAGAAAGTTTGCCGCTCGGAGTGGAACTAATAGTCACATTTGCGCTCAAGTTTTTTCAGGAAAGGGAGGTGGCCAAAAAAAACAACCCGGTTAAGTAGATGGTAAAATCGCTGATTATGTAGTTAATCCTATTTTATTTGGGGGTATGTAAATGTTAAGTAAAAACAGGTTATGGTTTATGTTGATCCTGGTTGCAGTGCTGGCTTTTGGGCTGGTCATGCTTTCAGGCTGCGCAGAAGAAGCGCCGGTGGAAGAGGAGCCGGTGGAAGAGGAGCCGGATGAAGAAGTGGATGAGGAAGTAGAAGTAGACGAGCCGGTCCTTGATCAGGTCATTGAAGCCAGGCTTGCTTCTGAAGAGATCGAAGGCGATTTCATGACCGTGTGGGCGGAAAACTTCTCTGATCACATGTATGACTGGTCGGACGGCATGTACCAGCTCGATGTTTATCCCTACGGGACCCTGGGTGATGCCCGGGACATTAACGAACTGGCCCAGCTGGGTGTAGTGGAGTATGTTTTCTCCGACTTTGCCTGGATCGGTGCGTTTGTGCCCGAAGCGACCGTTTTCGGCCTCCATTATCTCTGGCCCGAAGAACGGCCCTGGGAAGTCATGGATTGGGTGGTCAGGAACGGAGAGACCATGGAGATCCTTGAAGAGAGCTACCGCCGTGAAGGCCTGGTGCCTTTGAGCGTCATGTTTGAAGGCTGGCAGTGGATCACCTCCGACAGCCCGATCAGGACTATTGACGATATGCGGGGATTCGACGTGCGGATTATGGCTTCTGATATGCTTACCGAGCAGTACCTGGCCCTTGGAGCATCCCCGACCCCGATGGCCTACGGTGAGGTCTACAGCGGCCTGCAGACCGGACTGATCGACGGCCAGGTCAATCCGCTTTTTGCCATCAGGAGCATGAACTTCTACGACGTCCAGGATTACTTTACCCAGATTTATGCCGAGCCCTTTGTGGGAATCCCAACCATCAACATGGTTTTCTTTGACTCCCTTCCCGAGGAAGTTCAGCGGGAACATCGCGAATGGTGGGCCGATGCCGTTATTCCGTCTGCAGACTGGATTAATGAGCGCCATGAAACTGACCTGGCAGCAATGCTGGAAGAGCGTCCTGAGATCGAGGTAATCGAAGTTACCGGAGAAGAAAAAGAAAGGTTTAAAGAAGCGGCCATGGAGGCCCATGAAGTGTTTTTTGAAACCGGTGGCCCCAACGCAGAAGCAATCTATAATGCCCTGGTCAGCGATATCGAGCAGGCTAAAGCCGAATTGGGCATTGCTGAATAAGCTATAAATAACCTATAGCAGGCCCTGAAGCGCAGCTTAACGCTTCAGGGCCTTTTAAAAGTGAGGTTATCAGTATGAGCGGTATTTTAAAATTTGTTGGCAGAGCAGTTGACTATTTTGAAGTAACGGTTCTCAGTTTGGGTGTTTTCGCCCTGGCCGCCCTTTTAATCGCCAATGTTGTTGCCCGCAATTTTTTCCGCAGTATCCATTATGCCGAAGAAGTTTCCATGATCCTGGTCATATTTATAACTTTTGTCGGGGTCAGTTATGCGGTGCGCAAGGCCAGGCATATCCGCATGGGCGCCATTTTTGATGCTTTACCTCCTAAACCGCAAAAGGTGCTTTTGATTATCATTGCCTCCTACAGCGCCATAGTGATGTTTTTAATGGCTTATTATTCATATGAATATGTGGCTACAGCCCGGATGACCATGCAGGTTACTCCCTCTCTGCGCATCCCGTACTGGATGACGGTTGTAATAGTGGTGCTCGGGTTTGCATCGGCCGGGATCCAGTATATTCGCACGATCATCAAAAATTTTATGGAAAAAGAGGTTTGGCTTTCTCCTGAACAGCAAAGTGAATATGAGGAAGAAGGTTAAATTTAGGTTTAGAAAGGTGGTGAGCTATAGGTGCTATTTTTAGGTATGAGCATGTTAAGTAAACTGTTATTAGGTTTTCCATTCATGGTTGTAATCCTGGGCTCATTGATTCTTTATTTTTGGATTTATATGCCCGGTTTTAATATGAATGTTCTGGTCCAGCAGGTCCTGACCGGGATCAAACCGCCGGCCCTGGTGGCGGTGCCCATGTTTATCCTGGGCGCAAACATTATTACATCCGGCAAGGCGGCTGAAAAGCTGATCAACATGGTCAAGTCTTTTGTGGGCCATATTCCAGGCGGCCTGCCCATCACCACCAACGCCAGCTGCACCCTTTTTGGAGCGGTATCGGGTTCCACCCAGGCTACCGTGGCGGCAATCGGGGGGACCATGCGCCCCATGCTTCTGCAGGCCGGCTATCCCAGTTCCTTTACCCTGGGCCTGATCATTAATTCCAGTGATATCGCTTTTTTAATCCCACCCAGTATCGGCTTCATCGTTTACGGGGTGGTCACCGGGACCTCGATCGGTAAGCTTTTCCTGGCTGGCATTGGCCCCGGGATATTGATCTTTATCCTCTTTTCCATATATAGCTTTCTCTATTCCAAGTATAAAAATGTGGGACAGTTACCAAAAGCAAGCTGGAGCGAGCGGGCCACCGCCATAAAAGAAGGCTTGCCCGTGCTGGGCTTCCCGGCCATTATTGTCGGCGGTATTTACCTGGGCATTTTAAGCCCTACCGAAGCGGCTGCCGCCGCAGTGGCTTATGCCCTTTTCTTAGAGCTGGTCGTTTACAGGCACCTGACCAGGGAAAGCCTGGTGGAAAGCTTCCTGTCAACCGGGGTCATCACCGGGGTCGTGTTTGTCCTGGTGGGAGCCGGGCAGGCCCTGTCCTGGATGCTGAGTTTCTTAAGAATCCCCCAGCAGTTCCTGGGGCCCTTGTTCGGTGCTGATCCAAGTTACGTGACCGTGATTTTGATCATCGTAGTTGCCTATTTTGTGGCCTGCATGTTTGTCGATCCCATTGTGGCCATTTACGTGCTCAGCCCCGTTTTTGCTCCCTATGTGATTTCGGCCGGGGTGGATCCGATCCTGCTCGGGGTGCTCGTAACCCTGCAGGCGGCAATCGGTTCGGCCACGCCGCCCTTTGGGTGCGATATCTTCACAGCCCAGCTCATTTTCAGGCGGCCCTACCTGGAAGTAATCGGTCATACGCCGCCCTTTATATTGATCCTGATTTTGGTAACCGTAATCCTGGTGGCTTTTCCGCAGATTGCTTTATTCCTGCCGGAGACCGCCCTCTTGTAGGGCCCGCAGGTTTGAATTAATTTTTTTCAAGGAGGCTAAGATGTTCTACTACCGGGCTAAACCGGACCAGGTCAGTTACGGTGAAGCGATAGGCATTATTTTGCTGGACAGCCGGGCCCCGTTTATACCCGGCGATGTGGCCAACGCTACCACCTACAGCTTTCCGGTCCGCTTTCAAAAGGTACCGGGCCTGACTGTAGAGCGCATCTTTAACCACGACCTGTCATTGATTGATGACGTGATCGAAGCGGCTCTGGAGTTGAAGGCCAACGGGGTCAGGGCGATTACCGGGGACTGCGGGTTTATGGCCCTTTTCCAGGAGAAAATAGCCCGGTCCGTGGGGCTGCCCGTTTTCATGTCCAGCCTGCTGCAGGTTCCCTTCATAAGCCGCCTGATCGGGGCCAATGAAAAAATTGGGATCGTCACGGCGAACGCCGGGGCCCTGGACAGCGCCGTTTTAAAGCCCTGCGGGGCGGATTTACCCGAAAAACTGACCATCGGGGGCCTGGAGCACTGCCCGGCCTTTAGATCTGCTTTCATCGAAGAAGAAGGCGAACTGGACAGTTTAAAAGTGGAAGAAGAGGTTGTATCCGCCGCCTTGAAGATTTTAGAAAAGGATCCGGAAGTCAGGGTGATGCTGCTCGAATGCAGCGTCCTGCCGCCCTACGGCGCGGCGGTCCAACAGGCTACGGGCCTGCCGGTATTCGATTATGTGACCATGATTAACTATGTCTACTCTGCGGTGGTAAAACAGGGCTTTGAAGGTTTTATGTAGTTTTTGGCCCTTTTAGCGAAGGCGGCAGCAAGGCAGCGCTTTTATGAGCGGTTTTATGCTGCGAGTCCGGGCAATCTTTCCGGCACAAAGGCAGCAGGTAAGAAGATCAAGGGTTCGGAAAGAAAATACCGGGGTGGCAGGGTTTAAAAAAGGAGGACTGGATATGCCAACTGTTTTTCCAAAAGATGAATATCAAAANAGGATTCAGAAAACCAGGGAGAAAATGGCCGAAAGAGATATCGATCTNCTGGTCATATCTCANCCGGCCAACATGAATTACCTGACCGGTTACGATGGCTGGAGTTTTTACGTCCATCAATGTGTGCTTTTGCACTCAGAACAGGGCCAGCCGATGTGGCTTGGCCGCGGCATGGATGCCAACGGAGCCCGCCTGACCACTTTCCTGTCTGAAGACAACATCCGCGAATACGCCGATGATTACGTGCAATCAACGGTAAAACATCCCATGGAATTTGTGGCCGGTGTAATCAAGGAAAAAGGGTGGGAGAAAAATGTAATCGGTGTGGAGATGGATCAATTCTATTTTACCCACAGCGCCTACGTGGCCCTTGAAAAATCGCTCCCGCAGGCTAAGTTCAGCGATGCAAACGCCCTGGTCAACTGGGTCAGGGTGGTTAAGTCCGACGCTGAGGTTGAATTTATCCGGCGGGCCGGGAAAATTTCAGAAAAAGTGATGGATGCCGCCAAAAACGCCATCAATGTGGGGGTGCGCGAATGTGACGCCGCCGCCGCTGTTGCTCATGCCCAGTATTCCGGAACGGATCAATACGCCGGCGATTATCCGGCCATAGTGCCCCTGATGATGGCCGGAGAGGCCACCAAGACCCCGCACCTGACCTGGACGGAAAAGGTCTACCAGGAAAATGAAGCGGTCCTGCTGGAATTGAGCGGCGCCTACAGGCGCTACCATGCCCCCATTGCCAGGACCATTTTCTTAGGCAAAAATCCACCCAAGCTTTTAACCGATACCGCTGCGGTGGTTTTAGAAGGCCTGAACAAGGCCCTTGAAACCATCAAGCCGGGGGTGAGCGTGGAAGAAGTGGAAGCGGCCTGGCGCAGGGGCATTGCCCATTCCACGGTAGTCAAAGAGTCCCGGATTGGCTATTCTTTCGGGCTCAACTATCCCCCGGACTGGGGTGAGCATACGATCAGTGTGCGCCCCGGCGATAAGACGATCCTGGAGCCGAACATGATGCTGCACCTGATCCCCGGTATCTGGTATGACGAGGTCGGCTTCGAAGTGGATGCCAGCGTGCAGGTTACCCCGAGCGGCTATGAGCATGTTTATGATTACCCCCTCGAACTTATTCTGAAAGATTAGGTTGGCTGTTCACGACATTCCGGTTCTTGAGGCCGGGATGGTGAATTGAAAAAGATATCATATGAAAGGAGAATTAGTCTTGTCTAAAAAAAATGTGTTGGATTTTATCAGGATGAAAAAAGAAGGTGAGAAGGTGGCCTGGGTAACAGCCTATGATTTTCCCATGGGTATGTTTGCGGAGCAGGCCGGCATGGATATGATCCTGGTCGGTGATTCCCTGGGCATGGTTCTTTTGGGCTACAAGG
>SL_8KL_010_SEDDRAFT_10004886_pt1 | contig 10665 bp, 6 predicted proteins | sample SodLakKL_010_SED_4_FD_11160 | JGI IMG/M metagenome (IMG submission 11160) | reverse complement strand
GATCAAGGCTTGCGCAATTTCGAAGAATGCAGCGTACTTGGCGTACGTGAAATTCTGAGAAATTGCGCATAACGCAGATATTGGACTTTTTACGAAGTCGTCAACAATTGAAATGCTCCGTTCAGGCTATCAAATTATTTATCGTATGATTGTCAGGCTGCCCGCGGCCGCTACGCCCGCTTTTCGACACGGCACAGTAGCGACTTGATCGGCACCGACGCGGTGACGGGGCAGATGTTTTCGTCGTCGGTCAGCATGTTGATGTTGATCCGCTTCCAGCCGTCTTCCACGCCGTACCAGAAGCCGTGGTGGGAATGGACCACCTCCGGGTGCAGGTTCTCGTCGAAGCGGGCCTTGATCTCCACCCTGCCCCGGGGCGATACCAGGTCCACCCACTCGCCGTCCTCGATGCCCAGCTTTGTCGCGGCGTCCGGGTGGATCTGCAGCTCGGGATCGGGCGCGCGCTTCCTGAGCGAGGGGATGTTCCTGTGGGAGGAATGGTAATAGACGAGCAGCCGCCCGCCGGTGGTGAGAATGAAGGGAAATTCCCCGGCCATATCCGGCCTGGACACGGGACTTTCGGCGGGCTCCCGGTACTCGGGAAGCGGCTGGATGCCCAACCCCTTGAGGGATTCGGCATAGAGCTCCACCTTGCCCGACGGCGTCCGGAATCCCCCTTTCTGCTCGTAGAGCTTGTACTCGATCGGGTTGTAGCGCCGCTCCTCCTTCTTGAATTCCTCCCATGTGACGCCCAGGGGCTCCAGGCGGTAGTCGAGGATCTCCTCCACCGATTTCCAGTACCCGTCCATACCCATTTTCTCTGCCAGATCGATGAGCATCTGCTTTTCGTCCCGGCAGTCCGGCACGGGCTCGACGGCTTTGGGCTGGGCCATGACGTGGTTTCTCATGAGCAGATCTTCCACGTCGTCACGCTCCGCCCAGTGCGCAGGCGGCAGAATCACGTCGGCCAGGGCCGTGGTGGGCGTGTGGAAGTAATCCACGGACAGCAGAAAGTCAAGCGAACGAAGCGCATTGCGGACCCGCACGGAGTTGGGGTAGGCGCACACGGAATTGTTGGCGAAAAGCCCCACCGCGCGGACCGGGTAAGGTTTTCCCGCCTCGATGGCCGGCCACACGGCCTGGGGCGGAGACGGGATCGGTATGAATTTGAGGATCGGAAACTGATCCAGCCCGAGCTTCTTGGCGCCCTGCTCCTTCGGCAGGTTCAGGTAGGAATCGAAATCCGATCCGTAGCAGGATCGTCTCCTAGTAGGCGCCTGGCACTGGAGATTGCCGCCTTCCACGCCCAGATTGCCCGTGATGGCCGAAAGGATGGTAAGCCCCCGGCAAAGATCGAAGGCGTCGTTTTGCTGGCAGACGCCCCCCATGCCCGGCCCGATGGCCGCAGGCGCGTTTTTGGCAAAGGCTTCGGCCGCCGCCGCGATACGATCCGCCGGAACCCATGTGATTTTCTCCGTTTCTTCCGGCGTGAACCGGGATGCATGCTCGGCCAGCCGGTCGAACCCGTTGCACCATGTTTCGACGAAATCCTTGTCGTAAAGCCCTTTTTGAATCACCACGTGAATAAAGCACAGGATCAGCGCCGTATCCGTGCCGGGGCGGATTTGGAGCCAATGATCGGCCTTTTTGGCCAGCCGCGTCCGCCTTGGGTCGACGACGATGAGGCTTGCGCCCTTTTTCAGACCCGTGTTGATATCATGCATGTAAAGCCCCGGCCAGGAGGCCTCCGGATTATGGGCCCACAGCAGCATGCACCGGCTTTGGGCGTAGTCCGGGTCCACCAGGCCGAACCCGCATGTGGCCACGGCGCCGATGGCGATGGGTCCGCCGCTCATGTTCGACGGCGCCATGAAGGTGGGCGAGCCGAACCGGTTCAGAAACCGGTTGAGGTACGGGGCCATTCCCCGGGTCGTCCCGGATCCGAAGACCACAGATTCCGGCCCGTATTTTTCTTTTGCGGCCAGAAGGTTTTCCGCCACGATATCCAGCGCCTTGTCCCAGGATACCGCCTCGAAGCGTTCCGAATCCTTGCCGCCCACCTTGACCAGCGGACGGGTGATCCGCTCCGGATGATACATGATCTCCATGCACGCATTGCCCTTGGGGCAGATATACCCGTGGCTGTGGGGATGGGTCTTGTCCCCGCGGATGCCGGTGACTTTGCCGTCTTCGACGTCGAGCAGGACGCCGCACCGGGAGTGACATTCAAAACAGATGGTTCGTACGGTTCTTGCCGCCATGATCACGCTCCGTTAGTTGTTTTCGATTTTCTCCGTTTCCGGCTATATCAACCCCCGCTTTCCGGCCATGGCCATCATCTGGTCCAGGCTGGTTTCCGGGGGGACCCGGCGTCTGTCTTCGGGAAGCGCAACCAGCCGGATCGCCTCCGCCGGACAATCCGTCACGCACAGGCCGCATCCGATGCAGCGGTCGAGGTCGACCCCGGCCGTATCCGCCTCGCCCACGGCAATGGCGCCGACCTGGCAGCGGTCTTCGCATGCCTCGCAGGCCGTGCACTCATTTTCGTCCACCACTGCATAGTGATTGGAAAAAACGGCCTCCGCAGGCTTCGGGTGCATGTTCAGCACGCGGAGCACGCCGCAGCAGTCCCCGCAGCAGTTGCACATGCCCCCCGGGTTCTGCGCGGTGGCCGGCTGGGTGACCAGGCCCGCATCCCGTGCTTCGGCCAGGATTTTTTCGGCTTCCTCCAAGTTTACCGCCCGCCCCATGCCGTTGTCCAGGTAATAACGGCCCATGGAACCGAACATGAAGCAGACCTCGACGGGTTTACCGCAGTTGTCGGAAACGAGTCCCCGCTGCTTGCGGCAGATGCAGTCCGTCACCACGATGGGATGTTTGGTTTTCAGTATCTCCCGGGCATCGTCGTAGGAGGCCACCCGGTATTCCGGGTCGACGGTTTCCGCCACGGGAATCGTGCGCAGGAAATACTCCGCGCTCTGCGCCATGGCCCGGTCGAGGCCTTCTTCCATGTATCGCTCCGCCATTTTCGCGAACTGCGGGTCGAGGCGGTTCACCTGGAATTCCCAGAGCCCGTGGATAAACGGAATCGCCCCGTACCGGGACGCGCCGTTTTTCTTGACCCGGAACAAAAGCCCGCGCCGGGCCATATCCTCAAGACGTTCTGCCGCCTCCTGCGCCGGTATCTTCAGTTTTTCGGCAACCGATCCGGGCGCTTCCAGCCTGGGGGTCAGTGCCAGAAACATTTCGGCATCGCCTTCGGAAAACAGGTACTTCAGGATATCGATTTCGACGCCGGAATCGGTGGAGGGAAACCCCAGGGAATACGTATCGAGCCGCTGCTGCAGCTCGCGGTAAATCGTGTCGGACATGTAAGCTCCTTGGATGAGGATTTATGGTGTGAACAGCTTGCGCAGACAAATTTGTACAGTTGTACAAAAAAATGACACGGGATCTTGCCTTTGTCAAGAAAAACCTGTACGATTGTCCAAAAAGTAAAGGCAAACCGGAGAAACCATGGAAAAAGGCAAAAAAAAAACGGAGCGCACCGGCCGGACACGGGAGGCGGTACTCAATGCAGCCTGCGCGGTGTTTGCAAGACACCCCTACAACGCGGCGAGCATAAGGATGATCGCTCGGGAGGGGGGATTCGGCCATGCGGTCATCGGCTACTATTACCCCAGCAAGGCCCTCTTGTTTACGGCGGTGGCGGAACGCCTCGGCGATATGCTTACCGAATCGAGCCTGGACTGGCTTGCGGAAGTGCGGCCCATGGAAACGGAACCCGGTTTTTCGCGCTACGTTGCACGTGTGATCGAATTCAGCCGGCAAAACCCGTGGGTCCTTCGCGTGATGATGCTCAACATATCCGGCGAGAACGTGGCGGATATTCCCGCAAAGGAGCGGATTATCGAGGCCGTGGAGCATATCCGGCATGCGTTTGCCCGCACCATGCGCCTGAGCGCTCCGGACGAGGAGATCGGCCGGTTCACCGACAGTTTCAACGCCATGGCCCTCTACTACCTTGGCGCCCCCCACAGCGCAGCCTGGCTGGTCCGCATGGACCCGGACAGCCAGGCCTACTACCAATGGGTGCATACCACCCTGGTGAGCCTTTTTCTGCCTATGCTCCTGCGGCTATTCGCACGATGACGCGGCAGGTTGCATGGGTCATTGCAAACACCCGGAATCCTATGAAACCAACGGGGGGTTATACATTTTACCCGGGAGCAACGCATCAATGAAGTACAAGCGCGGCCAGAACCAGCGCGATGAGCATGCCCGCGGCAAAAAGCGCCATCAGGCGAAAGTCGTAGGGTGTCAGGCGGCGGGCGGCGGGGCAGCGGATAAGAAGGCCGGATACGAAAACAACGGCCACCACCGGCAGGGCGGGGAGAAACCGGCCCAGCATTCCGGCTGTGAATACTGCCGCGACCAGCCCGGCGCAGGCCAGCGGGAAATAGATGCCTATTTTGCCGGAGGCCCTCTTCCGGAAAAGCCCCGGGCCGAAGAGGTTGTCATTGATGCGGAAGCGCAGGGCCGCGGCGGAAAGAAACGCGACGATGATCCAGTCGGACACGCCGAACAGCGGTTGAAGATTTTCCAGACCGGGAACGGGGATTTTAATCAGCAGAAAATCCCCGATCGGCGGCGGCCCGGCCATGCCTGAACGGTAGTACGTCTCCACGGAGGCCACGATGCGGCGGGTGGGCCCCTGAAGAATACTGAACAGGTCGGCCAGCGCCATGACCATGCAGACCAGGACCAATTCCGCCTCCCGCCTGAGCGGGGTAACGATCCAGGCGCCAAGCAGGTTGGCGAACACCACCAGGTTGGCTGTGTAAATTATGTAAAATCCGGGAGCGGTGATCTCCCACTGCCGGGCGGCCAGGAACATCAGGCCGCCGGCAGCGAGAACGCCCAGCAGGCACCCGTACCGGATTGCCGGCCGGCGGCGCATCGCCGGCTCCACGTTCAGCAAGTACGATGCGTTTATCCGGCATCCCAAACCGGCAAACAAAAGAACCGCCGGCACATACAAAAACGACACGGCCGCGGATGCAAGGGGCCAGTCGCCGGCCAACAGCCGGAAAACCGCATGCATGATAGCGGATGCCGCAATCCATGCGCCGTACATGCCGGCCAGAAGCACTGCCGGACCGTATTGTCCTTTGTCCATGAGCTGTCCGGGATTACAGTTGAACGGGCTAATCCGTAAAATACTCCGCCTGCATATCAACGGTCAGATGATCGTCGCTTTCCAGGCGGACGGCCAGCGCGGCCGCCTTGGGCAGCTCGTATTCGAAAAAGAACCGGAAGGCGTACATTTTGCCCTGGTAGAACAGCACATCCTTTTTCTTTTTTGCCGTCCCAAGCCCCCTTGCGGCGGCGATCCCCTGCTTGAGCCACTGCCAGCCCACGGCAACGATCCCGAAAAACTCAAGGTAAAGCGTCGCATCGGCCAGAAAGACCTCGGCGCCTTTTTTCTGGGCCACGGTCATGAGATCGGAGCTCACCCCTTCCAGCCGCGTAAGCGCTTCTTCGAGACGCCCGGCATGGGGGGCGGTTTCCCGGAGTTCCCCCGCCTCGCCGATGGTTCTGCGCACCGCCTCCCGGAACGCGGCAAACGCCTTGCCGTCCTCCATGATCACCTTGCGGCCGAGCAGATCCATTCCCTGGATTCCCGTGGTCCCCTCATGAATGGGATGGATGCGGGAATCCCGGAAAAACTGCTCCAGGGGAAAATCGTCGCAGTACCCGTATCCGCCCAGGCATTGAATTCCCTGGCTGGTCGAGAGGATCCCCATCTCCGAGGGATAGGTCTTGGCCACCGGCGTGAGAAGCTCCAGCAGCAAATGGGCCCGCTCTTTTTCTTCTTCCGGCCCGGCCTGTTCCACGTCCGCATACCAGGCGCACTGAAGCAGCAGCCCGAGGGACCCCTCCACCACCGCGCGCTGGAACAGCAGCATCCGTTTGACGTCGGCATGCTCGATGATGGGAACCGGCGGGCGATTCGGGTCCTTGCCGCCGATCTTTCGACCCTGGGGACGCGCGGCCGCGTATTCCAGGGATGCATAGTAGGCGGCCGACGCGATTCCGCACGCACCCATCCCCACGCCGATCCGCGCCTCGTTCATCATCCTGAACATGTACTTGAGCCCGTTATGGGGTTCGCCCACCAGGTATCCCCGGCAATCGCCTTTTTCGCCGAAACTGAGCTCGGTAATGGGGGCCCCCTTGTACCCCAGCTTGTGGTACACCTGGGTCACCTGCACGTCGTTGAAAACCAGGCCGCCGTCTTCTTCCGGGCGAAGCCGGGGCACAACGAACAGGGAGATCCCCCGCACGCCCGGGGGCGCCCCCTCGATCCGGGCCAGCAGCAGATGGACCACGTTTTCGGCGCCGTCCTGATCCCCGGCGGAAATAAAGATTTTCTGGCCGGAAATGTTGTAAAAACCGTCTTCGGAAGAAACGGCCGTCGTGGCGATATCGGACAGGGAGCTGCCGGCCTGGGGCTCGGTCAGGGCCATGGTCCCCTGCCATCGGCCCTCGAGCATTTTCGGAACATAGGTCTCGGCCATTTCCTTTGATCCAAAGGAGATAATGAGGTTGGCGGCACCCGAGGTAAGATGCGAATAGACCGATGCCGAGTAATTGGCCGCGGAAAAGATGAAATCGCATGCTCCGCCGACAATTACCGGAAGCTGCTCGCCCCCGTCCTTTTCGGAAAACCGGAGCCCGATCCAGCCCCCGTCGCCCGCTTCCTTCATGATCCGGCCCACCATCGGGTGAACCTTCACCCGGCCGCCTTCGAGCGCCGGCGGGTTTTTGTCCATCTCTTCCAGGCAGGGCTTGTACAGATCCCTGGCAAGCTTGACCGCGGCATCGATGACCATGTCGAACATTTTGCGGTCATGACTCCGGTAGGCGGGAAAGGCGCAGACCGCCTCCGCATCGAAGACTTCGTGAAGCAGAAACTTCAGATTCCGTTCGCTGAAAAACCTTTCAGCCATAACAGGCGCCTCCTTGTTTTCGTGATCCCTTTTTCACCCGATCCGATCAATTTCCAGGCTTGCCGCAGATACGAGGAAGCGGATGTCCCCGCTATAGCCTGCTGCAAGACATCCGCTGACAAAGCAGATGCGGCAAAACCGGAAATGCCCGGAGCAGGTTTCACAATCTATCCATTTTGTTGCATTAGTAACGCCTTTGCCCCCAAATGTCCATCCCTATAAAAACCACTACCGGGTCTGCGAGGAAAAAAGCCGGAAAGCACCCGAAAAACCAATGCCCGGAAAAACCTCATCCATGTATGCATACACCGGATGCATACACTGGATGTATACATTTTTTTCTGAAAACCATTATATCTTATGGTATAAACAGTATCTGAAGGAAAACCGTCTTTTCCGCCAATACCTGCGTCCGGCTCAAATTATTATCCTCAAAATACGCAAAGTATTCATGCGGTTAAAATTTTAGCCGTTTTTAACCTTGACAGAAAATCCCGGTTTTCGTTCGGCCGCCAAACAATCACCTGAGCTCGGTTTAGGAATCAGAAGGCCAGGGCGGAACACAGCCTGATCATTTCAACGCTTTCACAGGATACGGGCCATGGATGACAAAACCGATACCCGGAAACTCAAAGCGCATGTCCGGGAACTCGAGCATGAACTCGAGGCGCTGCGCCGCAGGGAGGAGCAGCACCGCTTAAACGAACACCGTCTGGAAGCGCTGAACCTGCTCCACCGAATGACAGGGGCCTCCCTTACCGAGATAACCGACTTCGCCCTCGAAAGCTCGGTCGCGCTGACAGGCAGCTCCATCGGGTATCTCGCATTTCTCGACGATGCCGAAGCGTTTATCACCATGCACTCGTGGTCCCGAAGCGCCATGGCCGATTGCGCCATGCAGACCCGGCCGATCCGGTATCCCGTGGAAGAGACCGGGCTCTGGGGAGAGGCCGTCCGGCAGAGAAAACCCGTCATCACCAACGACTACAATGCCCCCAGCTCCTTGAAAAAAGGATTTCCCGATGGACACGTGCGTTTGTCGAGGCACCTGAACGTACCCATCTTCGACGGCCGGCGCATCGTTATGGTGGCCGGCGTGGGCAACAAACCCGAAGCCTACGACAATTCGGACGTCCGCCAGCTGACCCTGCTGATGCAGGGCACGTGGCATATCATCCAGAGAAAAAACGCCCGGGAGGAACTGCGGGAACAAAAGGAAATCCTGGAAGGGATCCTGAACGCCATCGGCGACGTTATCAACATCCAGCACCCCGATCATACCATTGAACGATACAACAAGGCCGGCTACGAGATGCTGAAACGGTCCCCCGAGTCGGTGCAGGGGAAAAAATGCTACGAACTGCTGGGAAACCAGGAACCATGCGGCGGCTGCCCCACCTCGGAGGCGATTCTCACCAAACGTCGTGCGACGATGGAAAAATACATCCCCGAGCTGGGACTATGGCTGGACTGCCGGAGCCATCCCGTTATCGATGAAAACGGGGCGGTCGTCCGTATCATTCAGCAGCTTCGGGACATCACGGACAAAAAGCAGGCTGAAAAGGAAAAAGAGCTGCTCCGGGAAAAGCTACTCGCCTCCCAGAAAATGGAGGCCCTGGGGACCCTTACCGGCGGGGTGGCCCATGACTTCAACAACATCCTGACCATCATCACGGGCTGGGCCGAGCTGCTGCGCGATGACATTGCCGAAAACCATCCGGCAAGCAAGGGCCTCGGTGAAATCCTGGCGGCCGGCGCGCGGGCAAAAAATATCGTGGGGCACCTGCTCACATTCGGACGAAGGGGCGAGTTTCGACCAATCCCCTGGCAGATCGGGCCGATCGTCCGGGAGGCCCTTCAGATGATGCGCTCCGTGACCCCGTCTTCAATACGATTCCGGGAGTCCATTGCCGACGGCCTGCCGGATGTGGTGGCGGACTCGACGCAGATTCATCAACTGCTGGTCAACCTGTGCAAAAACGCGGTCGACGCCATGCCCGAACAAGGCGGGACCCTGGAAGTTGAATTGGAGCGCGCCTTTTTATCATCCGGGGAGACCGGCTTCGACCCGGAACTCGACCCCGGAGACTACCTCAGGCTGGTCGTCCGGGACAATGGCCACGGCATCGCCGAAGAACATATCCGGCGAATATTCGATCCCTATTTCACCACCCGGGATGTAGGAAAGGGAACCGGCCTGGGACTGGCCATTGCCCTTGGCATCGCAAAGCGCCACGGGGGATCCGTCCACGTGGAAAGCCGGCCGGGAAAAGGCACGACGGTGTTGGTCTTCCTGCCCGTATCCGATCAAAAAGCATCGGAAACAAGCCCGGAGCCGCAAGCCGACCTTCCGACAGGGACCGAATCGGTTCTTCTCGTGGATGACGAGCCCTCCATCGCGGAGCTCAACCGGCTCCGCATGGAAAAACTGGGCTACCGGGTCACCAGCGAAACCGACCCGGAAAAAGCCCTCAGGGTGTTTTCCGCCGCGCCGGCGCGCTTCGAACTGGTGGTGACGGATATGACCATGCCCGGGATGTCGGGACTTCGGCTGGCCCGGGAAATCCGGAGCATGGATCCGGATGCAACAATCATCCTGTGCACCGGGTACAGCGAAAAACTCTCCCGGTCCACCGCCGACGACCACGGGATCGCCTGTGTCATTCAAAAACCCGTGGACCTCAAAACCCTCGCCGTATCCGCAAGAACGGCGATCGACCGGGGTGCCTGCGAATAAACCGCAAGCGCCCGTCAGCAAATCCCACGGGAGAATGCCTTTATGATGCGCTTCCTTCGTCGGCACATCCTGTGTTTCCGCGTGCATCTGCGGGAGCGGGAGGCAGGCCAGCGATTGTGCTGTCATCGTGATATAAAGCGGCTGTTTTAAGGACTTCAGGAAAACAACCGCTTCGGATTTTCGCTCACGATTTGCCGGATCTGCTCATCGCTTACACCCCCGCCGGTGAGCGCGGGGATGATGTTTTGGAACAGGTGCCCCGGATGCCAGTCCGCGACCAGGGGAAGCGCGGCTTCCGGGATATTCAGGGGGCGGCCCAGCCAATTGATGATGTAATCGTGGGAGATCGTCAATTGCCCGGCATACCCTTTTTTGATGAGATCAATCAGTACCGGGTACCGCTGTTCATCCATGGGGCAGCCTGCGAGCCCCTGGAGCCCCATCCGGTCCCATGCGACGAATACGCCATGGGAAAGGGTTTCCTCCTGGTAAGCCATATCCAGGTTGTCGCTCATGTGGCCGATCTGAATTTTTTTAGGGTCAACGCCGGCATCGATGAGCAGCTTTGCCTGCTCCGGTCCCATGGTCCCTTCCTGGGTGTGGGTGATGACCGGCACGCAGGTTTCCTTCTGAACCCGGGCGGCGACCTCGAACATGACCCGCTCATAGTCGGTGATCACGTCCTTGCTCGAGCCCACCTTGATGGCCCCGGCCCGGATGCCGGTGTCCCGGATACCTTTCGTGATCTCCGTCATGAAAAGCTCGTAGAGTTCCTCGCGGATATCGCCCAGGGAAGCCCGGAACTTCCAGTAGACCGGCGCGCCTTCGCCCTCGTAGTAATACCCGGTCGAACAGACGATGTTCACCCCGGATTTTTCGGAAACCTCCCGGCAGATTTCCGGCATCCGCCCGCCG
>SL_8KL_010_SEDDRAFT_10004885_pt1 | contig 10666 bp, 15 predicted proteins | sample SodLakKL_010_SED_4_FD_11160 | JGI IMG/M metagenome (IMG submission 11160) | reverse complement strand
TGGCGAGACGTCGCGGAAAGGTTAGAGAGATCCTCTCAACACTGGGCTGAGGTCAATCTTTCGAGCATTGAACGAAATGTAGAAGAAGGCGATACGATAGTCGTTCCAGGAAAAGTGCTCGGAGCCGGAATCCTGAGGAAAGAAGTGACCGTCGGGGCGTTCAAAGCCAGTAGAAGTGCAGAAGAAGGTATAGCGGAAGCTGGCGGGGAACTGTTGAATCTCCGCGAGCTGGCAGAACGAAAACCTGAAGGCAGCGGTATAAAGATAATGGGGTGAACTTTATGAAAGTTTATGATGCAGAGGATAAAATTCTGGGAAGACTCGCAAGTCAGATAGCTAGTGAAATACTTGAAGGGGAAGAAATAAAAGTCGTCAACGCCGAAAAGAGCTTTATTGTTGGAGACAAAAAAAACATATTGGAAAAGTATGAACAGAGGAGGGCTAGAGGAAAACAGATGAATGGACCGAACTTTCCTAGAAGACCAGAAAGGATCTTTAGGAGGACGGTAAGAGGCATGATCCCCCATCAGAAACCGCGAGGGCGAAAAGCATTTAAAAGGCTACGTGCGTATATCGGGATGCCCTCAGAATTAGAGAACGAAGAGATAATCGATCCAGAAGTCAAGGACTCTACAGGTAAATTGGGCCTAACCTTGGAAGAGATATCTGAACATCTTGGGGCAAAATTCTAGGTGTTAAAATATGACAGACAAAGAACCGATTACCCGAACAGGTAAGAGGAAAGAGGCGATAGCGAAAGCCACTATAAAGCCTGGAAAAGGCAGAGTGAGAGTCAATACTAAACCTCTCGAGATATATGATCCCGAGATGGCAAGGCTCAAAATCAAAGAGCCAGTACAGCTAGTCGGCGATAGAGCGAAAGAGATCGATATCGATATTAACGTTCGAGGTGGGGGCATAATGGGACAGGCAGATGCCGCGAGAACCGCAATAGCGAACTGTCTTGTGGACTATCTCGAAGATCGAGAATTGGAAGAACTCTTCAAGAAATACGACAGAAGCCTGCTCATATCGGATCCAAGAAGAAAATTACCTAAACAACCGATGGGTCCTGGAGCTCGCGCGAAAAGACAGAAATCATACAGGTGATATTATATGATTGTACCAGTCAGGTGTTTTACCTGCGGAAAAGTTATCGGGAACGTGTATGAAAACTACAAGAACAGAGTAGAGAGTGGAGAAGATCCAGAAGAAGTGATGGACGATCTTGGTATAGAAAGGTACTGCTGTCGAAGAATGCTATTGAGCCACAAGGATCTGATAGACGAAGTGATGCAGTACTGAACTCTTTTCTATTTTCTTTACGGGGCCGTGGGGTAGCTTGGTCGATCCTTCTACCGTGGGGCGGTAGGCACCCGAATTCAAATTTCGGCGGCCCCATCCTTATTCTATGACAAGAGGATCAAAAATTTTAGACCTGCTAAAATATCGATATTCCTAAAAAACAAAGCATCTACGCTAATCCTGCGAAAATAATTAAAAAATAATAGGAAAGGGGGGTGGGAGGGTGTTATCGTGATTTGTGATGTTCTCTAATAAAGCTATTTACTATTTATATTTTTCCCGGTCAGCGGTACATCATCTCTCGACTTTTTTCTGAACCCTTCTCATCTTCATCCTTTTTTCTCTTCTTTTTCTTGATCTTTTTTTCTTGCGCAGGATTCGTGCCGTGGAATTGTATATCGCTCCTTTTCAGACGGAGATATTTTTTATCTGGAAGTTCCTGAACCTCAATTATGCCTCTAGATACCAATCCTTTGACGGCTCGTTTGACTCTTGACTTCGAAACTTTCAGTTCCTCCGCAGTCTCTTCCAAAGTCATGGGTCGTCCTTCCATCAATTGTTTTACTATCTTCGCCTCTATACTATCCGCATCCATCTCTATCGGCATCTTTATCACCCAAAGTAAGTATTTTTATCATCATTCTCGTCTTTTGAAGGCTCTACTTGCTCCAATATATCTATATTTGCGATAGTGTGGTAGGGTATTATCCTGATGGTTCCTTCTTCATCATGAGATTCGTCTAATTCTATCTTGATAGCGTGATGATTCCCTATCTGTATATAACCCTCAAAATATCCCCTGCTTGTAAGGACTTCTTCTTTAGCTGTGAAAGATCTTACTTTATAATGAGAACCTTCTGTGAGTTGATCCTTCATATTTTTTGGCATCTTCAATCACCTTCTTTAGTCTCTTTTATCTTTTTAATCTCTTCACCACAATTCGGACAGGTATGACTCCTGATCATCTTTTCTCCAGAAGATAAAGAATTGATCCTTTCGATAGTCTCTCTGTAACGCTTAATGTTCGATTTTATGGTCAATTCAGTTATATGCCAAGCTTTCATTAAATCGCCCTGGCGAAGTCTGTAACCCTTCTTTGTGACTTTCCCATCATCCTCTATCGTCAATTCTTTTTCCTCTATTAACTCTAAAGCCTTCAATTTATTAAGATGTCTGTAAACGGTTGGCTTGGTCGTATCGAGTATAATCGCTAGTTCATCCATAGTTCTAAATTTTTCTGGTTTTTCCAGAAAACAATCGGTCCACAGTCTAAACGGTGGACTGTCGTAAAGTTCATCCTCACTCTTTCTTCCGGAGAGATACCCTATATCTAGCAAAAAATCCTCCAGTATCTCCTCTAAATTGTTGGAGACCTTTGGTCTATGTTCCGCGACCTGTATTTTGAAATCCATCAATATTACATTAAATGTAGGCATATAATCATTTTGGATTGTTAAGGCCAATCATAGGAGTAAAAGTTTATATATGGTTTCGGAAAAATGGGATGACGATGTCTGATAAATCGGAAGTCTTGGTAAAATTCTTTGCCAGTGCCCGGGATATCGTCGGAAAGAAAGATATCGAGATGGAGATCGAAAAAAATTGTAAGGTCGAGGATATCATGGAGAGCATCTTCGAAGAATACCCAGAACTTAAAGATATGAAAGATCAACTACTTATCTCGGTAAATAAAGATAGAACGGACAAAAATGAGATCCTCAAAGACGGAGACGAAATCGCTGTGATGCCGCCGGTGACCGGAGGATAAAACTACTCAATGATCTTTACTTCAGATCCTTCCATTTTAACTTTCAATAGAGATTTTATCTTCACACCTAATTCTTCTTCCAATTCTTCTTTTATCCCGACTTTTTCGAAGACTACCATCACGTCACATATTTTAACGTTGAGATCCTGAAGGGCTTTAATTATAGATTTCAACGTTCCACCAGTACTCAAAACATCGTCTATAAGGAAGACCTTATCGCCTTCCTCTACAAAGTTGAGATACATCTCACTTTCAGAATAACCGGTAGATTGAGATATAGGGATCTCGTTATCAAGTCCGTATTTTCTTTTCCTTATAAATTTATAAGGAAGCCCGGTCTCCATGGAAAGCGCTGCCGCTAGAGGAAAGCCCATGGACTGAGCAGTAAGTATATAATCGCATTCGAGGTCAGCTCTTTCCTCCACGGCCTTTACAACTTCGTGCAGCAAGTCCTGTTCAACGAGAGGTAGACCATCTGAAAGAGGATGTATGAAGTAATGATAATCATCCATCTCCACCACAGGACACTCTTTAACCGATTTTTTCAATTTTTCAAGCATCATTTCACCTTAGAAACCAATTCCTTAGCTCTTTCACTCGCGTTTTTTATAATCTTATCTTCGTCCTCGACTTCTCTATCTTTCATCACTATATCTCCATTAATTATAACATCAGTGACCGAAGATCCGTTCATAGAATATATCAGATTAGATTTAGGGTCATGGTCCGGGGTAGCGTTCACGCCTTTCTCTATTAAAATCAGGTCAGCCGGTCTCCCTTCCTCGATTTTGCCGGAATCCATGCCCATTGCTTTGGCACCTTGTTTAGTCAACATTTCATAAGCTTCATCTGAACTAAACAGTGTAGCGTCTCCAGACATTTTCTGCTGGAGTGCAGCGATTTTAGCTTCCTCTAGCATATCGAGATTGTTGTTAGAGACACAGCCATCTGTAGCTAGCGTAACTTTCACTCCTTGATCTTTCATAGACTCATAATCCATCGGTTTCCCGACTCCTAATTTCATGTTGGAGGAAGGATTATGACTAACCGCTGCTTTTCTCTCAGATAAAAGCTCATAGTCTTTATCCTCTAACCAAACGCAGTGTGCGAGCGTAGTTTTTTCATTCAATAACCCAAAGCCATCCAAATACTCAGTAAAAGAGACTTCGTGTTCCTGTTTAAAATCATCTCTTTCTTTTTTCGTCTCGGCTAGATGCGTGTGGATCATCAGATCTTTTTTATCGGCGAAATCTGCAGACCATTGGAGACCTTCTTCCGAGACGGTATAGACCGAATGTGGTCCTACAGCAGGTTCAACAAGTTCCGATTTATCAGCGTAATCAACAAATCTTTTCGTGGCTTCTTTCTCCTGCTCTAGTTTTTCAGGATCGTTTTGATCTATCAAGCCGTAACTCAGAACTGCTTTCATACCCATCTCTTCTACCGCGTCCAAAGCCGATTCCATGAAGAAGTACATATCGTTAAAAGCTACCGTTCCAGTTTTTATCATCTCAAGACACGCCAATTTAGTACCCCAGTAAACGTCCTCCTCGGTGAGGTTCTCTTCCAAGGGCCAGATGATATTGGGCCAGGCATCCCAGAATTCCCTATCATCTGCAACTCCTCTAAACAGACTCATCGCTGCGTGAGTATGGGTGTTGAAAAATCCTGGAGATAGATATTTGCCTTCAGCATCTATTATCTCTTCGGCTTCACCCACTTGACCGATCCTTTTTATCTCGCCATCCTCTATCAGCACATCATTCTTCTCTTTCTTACCTATGATCTCAGCATTTTTTATGGCGATAGACATGGTGATCATCTCCTTTTCAAAAACGTGATAAGAATATCTTTTACCTTATCCCAATTATCTCTAGCCGTGTCAACAATCTCTTCGTATTCCACCTTCTCATCTTTTATCCCATGAGCATAATTGTCTACCGTAACCAGAGCGGCATACTTCAAGGCGGATTCTTTACTCAAAGTAGCTTCAGAAGCCATGGTCATTCCGACCAGATCTCCGAACCGCTGTAGTATCTTTACTTCCGCTCCCGTTTCCAGCCTAGGACCCTCAGTTTGAACATAAACATCCTCGGTACTTATGTCATCATGATTCGATTTTTGGGCAGACTCGATCAATTGATTGCGGAGAACCTTTGATAATTCTGGTGTGATGTGTTTGATCTTCTCGTTGTAAAACGTTATAGGATTCCAAAAGTTCACATAATCATCAGGTATCGATAATGAAGGAACTTTTTTATCTCCATCTAGCGCTCCAGAAGAACAGATTCCGATTATCTCATCGACCTCTTTCTGTAACGCATAAACATTCGCTCTGTGATTTATACGGTGTGGAGGAATTGTATGGTCTGGACCGTGTCTCATCAACAACACCATGTCTTCCTCTCCCAACCTACCTTTGAAAACCGGTGAAGAGGGCGTACCCCAAGGTGTGTTCTTTTTTTCAGTTTCTTTTATCTCGAATTCGTCCCAATCTTTGAGTGAAGTTCCTCCGATCAAACCTATCCTTGACATCGAATCACTCTGCGAGAGTTGTTTACCGAATTTTAATATTTTTGCCTGTTTCAATCCGAAATCTATTTTAACTAACTTCCCGTATATAGTATAACGGTGATAAGATATGTTGGCAGAATTTTCGATAATCCCTCTAGATAAGGGTGAGAGTCTGAGCGAGTATGTTTCTAAAGTCATAGATATAGTAGATGAGAGCGAGTTAGATTACAAGCTGACTCCTATGGGAACTGTTGTAGAAGGGGATTGGGATGATGTCATGGATCTGATCAGCAAATGTCACAAAGAGATGGGAAAATATTCTAAGAGGGTAGAGACCAAGATAATAATCGACGATAGAAAGGGAGCAAACAACAGACTGACAGGAAAGGTACAATCCGTAGAAAAAAAATTAGGAAAAGAAGTCGAAAAATAAAAAGTTAAAAATCGGCTAAAGAAGCTTGGCCGGAACCCGCTTCTTCCATTTCCTCTTTTTTATTTTCTTCTTTCTTCGTTTGCGTTTCAGATAATTCCTTATCAGTGAGTCTCTGGGCAAGCGTGCTTCCTATTCCTGGTAATTCCCGCAGTTCTTCAGGTCTAGCTTTTCGCACCTCATCAGTATTTTCATAACCTGCCTCATACAGACTTCTAGCTCTAACTCTACCTACGCCGTCCAATTCGACTAGCTCAAAAAGATCTTCTTTTATGCCGTTCTTCACCCTTTCTGTCAATTCAGCAAGTTTGTCTTCCTTTTGTTTGTTGTACATCTTCGCTATCTCGGCTGAGGCGTGTAACAACCATTGGGCTGTCTCAACTTTATTATAAATGTCTCCAGGGCCTATACCGAACTTATCGGCGATCTCATTTTCAGGGACTTCCTCAATCCAATCCTGAAGGAGCAGGGCAGTTTTGAAAGCTCTAAGATACTGTTCGAGTTCACCTCTATCATGAGGGAAGTCTAAAAACAGGTCAGCACGTAACGATTCAGCCTTCCTTCTATATTTCCGTAATTCAGTTTTAGATGCGAATAGATTATACATGTCTGGAGTATAACATATTGTATGAAGATAAGAAACATCTAAACCCATTTTTCCGCTCTTCACAGCCTCTCTTATCTTGACAGCTGATTGAGGATCTATGTACAAATCTGAAACTCTCTTACCGAACCTCGTAGCCTCTAAACAATCTTCTTCCCGGATCAAATCCTCCTCTTTTAGCATCTCTAAAGTTTTCCTCACTCTCTCCTCGATAGACCATATTTCGCTCTGCTGAGAATAAAAAGTTTGCTCCATGAAATCATATATCTCCTCTTCAAGAACGCAGTGTTCAGTTGCTATGAGTGAAAGCAGATGAGTTCTCAAAGCGGGTTCTGTCGCCATCCTTGAAACTATAGCTTCACTCTGGCCGAGTAGATATTCGTCGTAAAGTTCATCCACCTGTCTACGGTTTTTCGCGACCAGTATCGCTTCTCCAAGATCGTCATATCCTGGTCTCCCAGCTCTTCCGAGCATCTGCTGTATCTCCATGACTGGGATAGGGGCGTTATAACCTAACAGGGCATCGTACCTCTTGCAGTCTCTAACTATGACTTTTCTAGCGGGCATGTTTATGCCGGCGGCTAAAGTCGGTGTGGCAGTTATGAGTTTGATCAACCTGTTTCTAAAGGCTTCCTCCACTTTTTTTCTCTGAAAGTTATCTAGTCCTGCATTATGGAATGCCGTCCCCTTTCTCACCATCTCAGCCAGATTCTTACCAACAGAGGTGTTACTCCTACTTTCAATCTCGTCAGCAACCTCTTCCAATCTCTCTTTTTCGTTTTCGTCAAGATGTTCTTTAACGGTAGAAGTCATGTCTTTACTAACTGAGCGTGTGGATTTTCTACTTCTCACAAAAACCAAACACTGGTCGCCTTCTTCTATCGTTGGATCGGCCAAAGTCTCTACGGCACCACTTCTTGGCTCAATTTCTTCTTCTTTGCCATCGGCATATTTGACCATGTTTTTGTGAAAAACACCTGTTTTTAATTCTACAGGTCTCCAGTCGCTTTTGTGATGTTCCGCGTCTAACCAATCAGCGATCATGTCTGAATTTCTTATGGTGGCGGAAAGAGCTATTATCTGGGCCGCGGGATTAGCCTGCTTTAGTTTAGACAAAGTGACTTCCAACGTAGCTCCTCGTTCTCTATCATTTACAAGATGGACTTCATCCGCTATCACACAGTTCAACTGAGACAGCCATTCGACGTTATGTCTCAAAAGAGAGTCTGCTTTCTCTGAAGTTGCGATGATTACATCAAAATCGCGCAAATTTGGATCTGGATTATCATAGTTCCCCATTGAGATACCGACGTTCATTCCTAACTCCTCGAATTTTCTCAGATCGTCCAATTTTTCCGATGCGAGAGCTCTCAACGGCACTATATAGAGTGCTTTACCACCCTCTTCTAATACTCGCTTTATTATACCCAAATAAGCTAGAAGTGATTTTCCACTAGCTGTAGGATAGGCGAAAACACAGTTGCTCCCTGATAGAGCATCTTCAACTCCCTCCTCTTGTGGTGGATAGAGTTCTTTTATTCCCTCAGATTCTATCAAAGATTTAGCTTCTTCCGGTATCTCAAGATCTTCGACTTTCATGTGCCGTTACACTTTCAGGAGGGCATTTGGATAAGGTGTACTAAAAGTTAGTGCTTTTTACTTGTTCTGCATTTGGAGGATTTAAATATGAGAATTTTTCTACAGGTATTGAAATATGCCCCTCTTGAATTCATTTCAGGCCGCTGTCGGAGGAATCCTAGTCATATTGACCTTTGGTATAGTGGTTGAAAAACACTATGTGAGCAGATCTACAGTATTCTACAACCTACTTTCCTTCCTCTTATTGCTAGCTTCTATAGAGATCTCATATCTCCTACTTTCGGGACTGATAATATACCTCGTTATGGGAGCTGTGGTTATGAAACTCAAGGTTAAGTTCTTATATCCCGCTTTTGGGGCTCGAGCCTATGGTTCTTTAGCTCTAGTTTTACTTCTAGAGGGTAGAAAATTCATTCCGGGAGTCGAAGGAAGAGGTATTTACGAAACTTTCGGTCTTTTACTCTTGCTTTGGATTGTAGTCACAACCTTAGTCCATCTCTTAGGTCATCTTTATAAGAAGCACGGCTGGAAAATTTTCTGAGGATATATTTCTGTTTTTAGAGGGCCAAATGATTTATACATACATTTTTATCGTGTTTTGATGGAGCTGAAAAACCAGCATCGTCTGAAAGATAAGGTAGTCAAAAGGTATTCGGAAGAACTGAGAGATAAACTTGGGGATTCTCTGTTTGATCCAGAAGAACCGGTAGATATCGCAGATACCGAGGAGGGCGAAGTCGTGATAGTGAACAATGATTTGGTAGCTACTTTCTTCGATGGAGAGATCTTTCCGACTATCAAAGGGCTTTTAGCCATGAATGCGACGAAAAATTTCGTGACTGTCGATATGGGTGCTGTTGAGTTCGTATATAATGGAGCGGACATAATGGCTCCCGGTATAGTCGACGCTGACGAAACCATAAGTGAAGGTGACATGGTTTGGGTGAGAGAAGTTGAGCATAAAAAACCTCTAGCTGTTGGAAGGGCTCTCACCCACGGCAAAGAAATGATAGAATCTGATGAGGGTAAAGTGGTGAAGAATTTACACCATGTGGGCGATGGAAGATTCGAATAAACTATAGGTTCTCCTTCAACTCATCAATTATAGCTACTGGAGAGGGGTCTTTTCCTCTCAGTAAAGCAAGATAAATACTGACATAATCCCCTAAATAAACTAGATAAAGTATCCTAGCCAACTGTGTATCGGCGTCGGTCCAAACTTCTATCATGTCTTCGACTTCGTCCTCAAAGACAAGTTCTTTAGTCAGTTCGATGCGTTGATTTATATTATCTGGTTCTTTCTGATCTCTCAAAAATATAGGGATAAATTCCTCTACATTTTCTCCGCCTTTCCAGCCGACTATCTCATTGTGATTCATCTCTGGGAAGGCACCATACCACGATAGTATTTCGGAATTTTCGTTGAATTGTGTGTGCCATCTGTTAGCTACCGCGTTGTAGATCGAGTGACCATAAACTATGGGAATTTTACCGTAGATCCGTTTCGCCAACTTCTTCGCCTCGTTTTTTTCTGTATCGACGTCGGCTTTTATCCTATCCCTCAGTTCTTTAAGCCTAGAAACCGTGTCCAAGATATCTACTTCAGAGTCATATATCAACAGCTCAGATAGTAACTGAAGCACGGGTACGAACAAAAATGCAAAAGCTGCCCTAGGAGGATATCCTGTAGGTGCTTTGAGAAAAACAAATCTCTCCTCTTTGCACATCTTTTCTAAATCACCATCAGAACTTATGGCTACAACTTTAGCATCTCTTTTAAGACCTTCTCTTGCGGCACTCAAAGTTTCCTCAGTGTTACCAGAATATGAAACGACAATGAGAAGAGTCTCTTCCCCTACAAAAGACGGAAGTGTATAATCCCGATTAACATAAATCGGGACCTGTATCCTGTTGGCAAGAAAACTCTTCAAGGTATCTCCCACTATAGCTGATCCACCCATCCCTGTAACTACGATATTATCCGGTTGAAATGGCAGAAGATTGATCTCAGATTTTTCAACAACATCTTCGATCTGTTCTGGGAAATTTTCCAATATCTGGAGCATATCATTTGAATCTAATTCCTTCATTTTCTCAATATCGTCGAGCATGATCTCACGCTGAAGGGAAATTGATGTCAAGATAAATAAATTTCCCGATGACGGCATTTCTTAAAACCTAAGTCATTCCGCGAAATCCGAAGCTCGATAGAACGTTCTCGCTAAAATTCCGGTTAAGAGTAAAATTAAACCTAAGAGAAGGACTACAAAAAAGAGTTAAATCTATCCAACAGGAAGCCTTCAAAAAGATATGCAAACGGAAAAGGAACGTTAAACATTTTCTCCGACCAAAACTCTATTATAAATCAAATTCCTTGAATAAACGATGAACGAAGAACTAGAAGGTATCACTGAACGGTTGGAAGACGGCGGTTTTGTGATGGTGT
>SL_8KL_010_SEDDRAFT_10004884_pt1 | contig 10670 bp, 9 predicted proteins | sample SodLakKL_010_SED_4_FD_11160 | JGI IMG/M metagenome (IMG submission 11160) | reverse complement strand
TGGGGGCCGCCGCCATGAGCCTCGTCACCCGGCTCGCGGACAGCCACTATAGCGGCCGTGTCGCCTTGATCGAGCCGGTGCCGGATCCCGGCGATGACCGCACCTGGTGCGGGTGGCCCATGAACGACCACCCCTTCAGTCATCGAGCCACGCGCCGCTGGAGTCAGTGGGCGGTGAGCAATGCCCGGGACGAGGTGACGGCAGGAAGCCGCGAGATCTCCTATGAAATGCTTCGCTCCAGCGATGTCCGGTCGGTGGCGATGACCGCCATTGCCGGGCGCGATGACTGGGTTCTCCTTGCCGGGCGGGCGCTCGCCGACGCCCGCCAATCCGGAGACGGCTGGCGCCTGATCCTGGATGACCAGTCCGAGGTGGACGCCCGTTTTGTCCTGGACGCGCGGCCGCCAACCCTCAGCCTGCGGCGCCCCTGGGTCTGGCAGAGCTTTGTCGGTGTCGAAGTCAGTGGCCCCCGGATGGGCGATGCCGATCAGGTCCGGTTGATGGATTTCGTGGACGATGGGCAACCGGTGGCCAGCTTTTTTTATGAACTGCCCATCGACCCGCATCGTCGGCTGATTGAATTCACGCGGTTTACGCCAACCCCCGCTGATCCCGCCGAGATGAGACAGCAGGTGGACAGGCTGATCAATCACCGCGGCTGGCAGCATGCCCGCGTCATCCGCACCGAGCAGGGCCACCTGCCCATGGCACCGATCCCGGCCTACAACCGCGACCAGTGGATCCGCATCGGCACAGCCGGTGGCAGCATGCGCCCGGCCACGGGCTACGCGTTCCACGCCATTCAGCATTGGGCGGACGGCGCCGCCGCCGCGCTGCTGGAGGGTCACTCGCCGCCACCCCCGGCCCGACCCGGCTGGCTGGATTGGCTGGACGGGGTATTTCTCGAATCCCTCTGGGAGGATCCCGCCACGGCCAGCGACCGGTTCATCCAACTGTTCCGACGGGTACCACCGGATGCTCTCAGCCGATTCCTGATGGCCCGGGGCCGTCCGCTTGATACACTGAAAGTGCTGAATTCATTACCGGTGGCCCCCATGGTGGCGGCCGCCTGGCGTCACACAAGGAGGCGCTCATGAGCGATTCTGCTCGCCCCCCCGCATTCTGGCTGTTTCCCGTGGGCTTGCTGGTGGCCCTGGGTGTATCCGCGCTGCCCGGCCAGTGGCCGCTGTACGCGGTACTGGCCATCAGCACTGCCATCCTCGGGCTGCCCCATGGCAGCCTCGACACCGCCGTGGCCAAGCGTTACCTGTCGCTGGACAACACCCCCAAACTCCTGAGTTTTTTCGTCGGGTACATGGCTCTGGGCGCGGTGGTCATCGCCATCTGGTGGCAGGCGCCGAATGCCGCACTGGGTGCGTTCCTGCTCTACTCGGCGGTCCACTTCGCCGACGATGTGGCCGTGCGCATCGGGCGGCTCGGGGGGATCGGATACGGACTGTGGGTGCTTTCACTGCCCCTGTTGTTCCATCCAGGGCTCGTGATTCCGCTGTTCAACATGCTGGGCGCTACTCAGAGCGAGCTCATGGTCAGCGTCGCCCCCTGGACCCTTGCACTGGGTGGCGGGCTCCTCGCCATCGGCCTGCTGACCAGCCCGTCCCGCGCCATCAGCGACTGGCGCGATCCCCTGCTGCTGGTGGCAGGGGCGGCATTGCTGCATCCGCTGGCTTATTTCATCGCCTACTGGTGTTTCCTGCACAGCCCACGTCATCTGGAGGTGGCCGCTCGGGACCTGGGCCTTGAGGGCTGGCGCGAACGCCTGCGAGCCGTGGCGCCGACCACCCTGGCGACTTATGCGCTGGCGCTGGCGGCCATTCCGTTCCTGATTGGCCTGCCCACCGACACGGCTCTGATGCGGATTATTTTCATCGGCCTGGCGGCGCTTACCGTGCCGCACATGATCCTCGAACTCATTGCGAGCCCTCGGCGGAAAATTTGAGAATCCGTTATCATTGGTGGGTTTAACATCGACGGGATGTGATGAGCATGAAGATTTCGGTGCTGCAGGCGAAAATTCACCGGGCGACGGTTACCGATGCCAACCTCGAATACGAGGGCAGCATCACCATTGACCGGGATCTCCTGGCGGCCAGTGGCCTGCTCCCCTGGCAGCAGGTGCATGTTTACAACATCACCAATGGTCACCGCTTCGAGACCTACATCATTGAAGGCCATCCGGGCGGCGGCGACATCACCATCAACGGCGCCGCGGCCCATCTGGCCAGCATTGGCGATCGGGTCATCATTGCCGCCTATGCCCAGGTCACACCAGAGCAGGCCCGCGACTGGCGGCCGCGACTGGTCTTTGTTGACGACGCCAACCGCCAGAAAACACTGAGCTAAAGGGGCCCCAGCGTATGCGTGGCCACGTAGGCCTGGCTTCGGCGGGTCTGGTGGCCACCGCGTCATTCTGGGCGGTCAACGCCATCATCGGTCGGGCCATGGTGGGAGAAATTCCGCCGCTCGGGCTGGCGTTCTGGCGCTGGGTGCTCGCGTTCTTGATTCTGGCGCCCTTCGGGGTGCCGGCGGTCTACCGGCAATGGTCGGTGGTGCGCGCTCGCTGGAAAGCACTGGTGGTGATCGCCACCTTCAGCGTCGGGCTTTTCAACACGCTTCTCTACATCGCAGCCCAGACTACCACGGCGCTGAATATCGCCATGATGAACGCCACGCTGCCCATCGCCGTGGCCTTTGGCGCTCATTATGCCCTCCGGGAATATTTAAACCTGCAGCGCTCAGTGGGCATTGCCCTGGGCTTCCTGGGGATACTGGTGATCATCACCGAGGCGAGCTTCACCCGGCTGCTGACGCTACAGTTTGTGCCCGGCGATCTGGTGATGCTCTCGGCGGTGGCGTCGTGGACCCTGTTTTCGGTGGTCATGCGTTGGGCAGCCATTCCCCTGACTCCCATCGCTTTCCTGACGGTACAGATCGCTTTTGGTATCCCGGTCGTCGCCCCGTTTTATATCGGCGAGTCCATGCTGTCCGGCGCTTATCTGCCCCGGGTCGAGCATCTNTGGGTATTCGCNGTGGTNGCCATCGGACCGAGCCTGCTCGCCTACGCGNTCTGGAATAACGGTGTCAAAGTCATCGGAGCCTCTCGNGCGGCGCTGTTTCTGTACCTGATCCCGGTGGTGGCTGCCGTTCTCGGCTACTTGCTGCTGGATGAGCGGCTGGCNGTGTTCCACGCCATGGGCGGCGTGTTGATTCTGCTGGGCCTGACTCTGGCGGTGCGTCAGCAGGACACGGGATAGAGTGGTTGTTAATAAGCACTAATACGCGGTTGTGAAGAGGCGGGCATGCACTCAGGATGTCACCCATGAAGTGTCGACTTGCCATGATTACCGCCATCGGCGTCGCTGGCTTTGCCAACCCGCAGAGTGGCGCAGCGGCAGAGGAAATACGGTTCTCCCCCGCCGCCATACACGCCTGGGAACCGCATCATTTTTCCGGCGAAACCCGGTATGAACTCATTGACACGGCGGAAGGGGAAGCCGTTGAAGGGATCTGCGATGACGGCACCGCCTCGGGACTATTCTACCGGCAGTCCATTGATCTGACCCGGACTCCGGTCATCGAGTGGCGCTGGCGGATCCTCGACCCCATCTCCGGTGGTGATCCGATGACCCGCGCCGGCGACGATTACGCCGCCCGACTGTATGCCGTGGACGAGCACAGCGTGCTGCGCTGGCGCACCCGCGCATTGAACTATGTCTCCTCAACCCGGGTCGCTGTGGGTGAGGACTGGCCGAATGCGTACGCCAGCCAGGCTCACATGCTGGCGGTGGACAATGCCAGTGGCGATGAAGACGCGAATGAGGCTGGCTGGCAGGTCCATCGCCGCAATCTGCGCGAGGACTTCGAGCGGTTTCATGACCGCTCTGTGGACCAGATTGATGCCATCGCCCTGATGACCGACTGTGATGACACCAACGAACGCGCGGAAGTCCACTACGGCGAAATAAGACTGTTACCGGAGTCAGCCCTGAATGCGCAATGAGCATGACCTGGTCATCATCGGTGGCGGCGTCGGCGGGCTGGTCACCGCCAGCGCGGCGGGTCAGCTGGGACTGGATGTGGTGCTCATCGAGCGGGACACCGCGCTGGGCGGAGACTGTCTCCACCACGGTTGTGTGCCAAGCAAGACCCTGATTCGCAGCGCCAGCATCGCCCATGCCGCGCGCCAGGCTCGCGACTTTGGCATTAACGCCAAAGTCGGCCCCACCGACCTCGGCGCCGTCACGGACCGAGTAAGAGCCGTGATTGAACGCATCCAGCATCACGACGACCCGGAGCGGTTTCGTGGCTACGGCATTGACGTGCTGTTCGGCGAGGCGCAGTTCCGCGATCCGCACACCGTTTCGGTCAAGGGCCGCTCAATCCGCGGCCGCCGATTCGTGATCGCCACCGGTTCCCGGCCGGCCATACCGCCTATTGCGGGTCTGGACTCGGTGCCCTACCTCACCAACGAGACGGTGTTCGATCAGCGCGCCCTGCCCGGCCGTCTGGCGGTCATCGGCGGCGGGCCCATCGGCTGTGAGCTGGCGCAGGCCTTCGCCCGACTCGGCAGTGCCGTCACGCTGATCGAAGCGGGGGCCGAGCTCCTGCCCCAGGACGACCCCGTGCTGACTCGGCAATTGCGGGAGCATCTGGTGGCGGAGGGCGTAGCAATCCGGCTCAATACCTCCGTGGTGTCAGCCCGCCCGGAAGGTGATCAGGCCGTCCTCACCCTGCAGGCCGATTCCGGAACGGATGCTGTCGAGGCGCGTTTCGACCGGGTGCTGGTGGCGGCCGGTCGGCAACCGAACACGGACGGCATCAATCCCGAAGCCGCGGGGCTGGAACGCGACCGGAAAGGCGCGCTGATCGTCGACCGGCGACTGCGTACCAGCCGGCGCCATATTTATGCGGTGGGGGACTGCACCGGCCCGTTTCCGTTTACCCACATGGCGGAGTATCAAGCCAGCATCATCATCAGCAACGCCATCTTCCGGTGGCCGCGCCGGGCGGACTATCGGGCCGTGCCCTGGGTGACCTACACCGACCCGGAACTCGCCCACGTGGGCATGACTCGCAAAGCGGCGGAGGAGGCGGGCATCGACCACCAGCTCGTCACCTTCCCCCTGGCCGAGGTGGACCGCGCCATCGCCGAGGGGGCGACCACCGGCGAACTGCGGCTGCTGGTTCGCAAAGGCCGCATCATCGGGGCCAGCCTGCTGGCACCCCATGCGGGAGAGATCATTCACGAACTGGCGCTGGCCATTGCCGAGAAGGTGCCGCTGCACCGGCTGGCCGGCCTGGTACACGCCTACCCCACCCTGGCGCAGATCAGCAAACGGGCGGCGGGGTCTTACTATGCCCCGCAACTCTTTTCGTCGCGGACTCGCCGACTCGTGAAATGGATTCACCGACTGCTTCCGTGACACAACGCCAGTGGCTGCGCTGGGCCATCCTGGCGGTGGTGCTGGCGCTGATTGCCGGCGGCCTGCTGATCCGTGACGACATCGACCGCGAAGCGGTGACGGGCTGGCTCGAAGATCTGGGGCCGTGGGCCGGCGTGGCCTTTGTGGGCAGCTATGCCCTGGGGGCGGTGGCTTTTCTGCCGGGGATGATATTTACCGTGACCGGTGGCGCGCTTTTCGGTCCCCTGTGGGGAACGGTCTATAGCGTACTGGGCGCCAACCTCGGGGCGGCGCTCGCCTTTCTGGCCGCTCGCCATGGCCTTGCCGACTGGGTTGCCCGCCGCACTGGCCCGCGTCTGGAAAAGCTGCAACAGGGCATCGACGCGGAGGGTTGGCGGTTTGTCGCGCTGGTGCGGCTGGTGCCGCTGGTCCCCTTCAACCTGCTGAACTATGCCCTCGGCCTGACCCGCGTCCGTTTTTTCACCTATTGCCTGACTTCGCTGATCGCCATGGCACCGGCGGTGTTCGGCTATGTATGGGTGGGTCATGCCGGGCGTCAGGCAATTGCAGGGGACGGCAATGTATTCCAGAGTGTGATGATTGCGATCGCGCTCATTGCTGTCCTGGCCTTTGTTCCGCGACTGATTCGCAGCGTGCGGGGAAGCATCCCCGGCGAAGGCAATGAACCGAAAACCGATTCGGACAAGGAGACGCACTGAACCATGAACCAGCCGGCCGCTCAAACCGCCTATTTTCTGGATCCCGCCAAATTCCGCGACCCCGCGGTCACCGCCGACGGCGAGCCCCGGGCCACCGTGAAACTCAAAAAACTCGAGACCCTGTGGATCAACACCGGGACGCTGTGCAACCTGGAATGCCGCAATTGCTACATCGAATCGTCCCCGAGCAATGATCGCCTGGAATACATCCGCCATGACGAGGTGGTGGATTACCTCGACGAGATTCAGGAGCAGGCGCTTGGCACCCACACCATCGGCTTCACCGGCGGCGAGCCGTTCCTGAACCCCGAGATGCTCCCCATCCTGCAAACCACGCTGGAGCGCGGCTTTGACGTGCTGCTGCTCACCAATGCCACCCGGCCCATGATGCGCCCCCGTGTCCGCCGCGGTCTTGAGGCGCTTCGGGATGCCCACGGCGACCAGCTCACCCTGCGGGTGTCTATCGACCACTTTGATGCCGAATGGCACGAGTACGAGCGGGGCGCCGACACCTTCGAGCCCGTGGTGGAGGGACTGCGCTGGCTGACCCACAATGGCTTCAACATCGATATCGCCGGACGGCTGTTTGCCGGCGATGATGAGCGCACCATGCGCAGCGGTTACGCGGCGCTGTTCGAGGAACGGGGGATTCGGCTGGATGCCCGGGCGCCGGATAAGCTGGTGCTGTTCCCCGAAATGGATGCCCGCCTCGACGCACCGGAAATCACCACCGCCTGCTGGGACAAGGTGGGCAGCCATCCGGATAACATGATGTGCGCCAGCTCGAGGATGATCGTCAAGCGCAAAGGCACGGAGCGCCCGAGTGTGATCGCCTGCACCCTGCTGCCCTACGATCAGCGCTTCGAGCTGGGGCATACCCTCCGCGAGGCGCAACAGACCGTTTCACTGAACCATCCCCATTGTGCGCAGTTCTGCGTGCTGGGCGGCGCGAGCTGCAGCGGCTGATGGGTATTCAGAAGATCTCATTCACCGGCCACGATGGCCACACGCTGAATGCCCGGCTGGACCTGCCTGATGGCCCGACCCGGGCAACGGCTCTGTTTGCTCACTGCTTTACCTGCTCAAAGGACATCCCGGCGGCCCGTCGCATTGCCAGCCGGCTCGCCGCCCAGGGCATTGCCGTTCTGCGGTTTGACTTCACGGGTCTGGGGCATTCAGAGGGAGAGTTCGCAAACACCAATTTCACCTCGAATGTCGAGGATCTGCGACTGGCGGCGGCCCATCTAGCCGAGACCGTCTCGGCGCCGCAGCTGCTGATCGGCCATTCGCTGGGGGGTGCCGCAGTGATCAAGGCGGCACCGGATCTTGAGAGCGTGCGGGCGGTGGTTACCATTGGCGCGCCGTCTGACCCCGAACATGTCTCGAAAAACTTTTCCGACCAGGTTGAGACCATCCGGGAGGCCGGAGAGGCCGAGGTGGAGCTGGCGGGCCGCCCGTTCACCATCCGACGCCAGTTCATCGAGGACATCGCCGGGAGCCGGCTGGATGAGGCGTTAAACCGCCTCAATGCCGCCCTCCTGGTACTGCACTCACCCCGAGACACCATCGTCGGGATCGACAACGCGGCGGACCTCTTTCAGGGGGCGAAGCACCCGAAAAGCTTTATCACCCTGGATGACGCCGATCACCTGATCACGCGGGGTGAGGACGCCGAGTATGCCGCCGACGTGATTGGCGCCTGGGCGACCCGNTATCTGGACCTGGCCGCCGAGGAGCCGCCGGTCAGTGCGCCGGAGGGCACCACCCGGGTATCCGAGGTCAGCCCCCGGGGNTTNCGTCAGGATATCAANATTGCCGGTCGCCACATGCTCACCGCCGATGAGCCNGCCAGTATGGGCGGCAGCGACAAGGGGCCGTCTCCNTACCAGCTGGTGGCTGCCGGCCTGGGTGCCTGCACCAGCATGACCATCCGCATGGTTGCCCGCCGCAAGAATCTGCCTCTGGAGCACGTCTTCACCGATGTCACTCATAACAAAGAGCACCGCACGGACTGCGAGAGCTGTGGTGAAAGCGGTGCCCGTATCGATGTCTTCCAGCGTCAGATCCATCTGGCGGGCGACCTCAGCAGTGAGGAGCGCCAGCAACTCCTGGAAATCGCCGACAAGTGTCCAGTCCACCGAACGCTGGAATCCGAGATCATCATTGAGACCCGTCTAGCGGACGACTGACAACGGCAAAGGACCGAAACCCTTGCAGGGAATGCCCCTTCCGGCGCTGATTGGCGCTTTGATCCTCCTGGCCGCCGTGAGCGTGCTGGTCTCACCACGCGTGCGTACCGCCGATGGCTTTTTCCGCGGATCCAGCAACACTGGACAAGCTCCGGATGTTGTCACCCTCACACTTTCTCAGGTCACCACCTGGATATTCGCACGATCGCTCCTGAATGCCGGGATCCTTGGTTATTTTTTTGGAATCGCCGGCGCACTGGCCTACACGGCTTACTATGGCTCCTTTCTAACCGGCTGGCTGATTGTCGATCGGCTTCGCTACCGCCACGGCGTCACCAACATCCAGACCTTCGTGACCCATCATTTCGGGCGCCTCGGGACCGGTTGCTTCAATCTGCTGATCTCCATGCGCCTGCTGACCGAGGTGTTCGCCAACCTCCTGGTGGTTGGCATCGTCTTCGGAGCCGCCGGCTCCGTGGGCTATAACGTAGCCATTATTACCGTGGCGCTGGTGACACTCGTCTACTCAATGACCGGAGGGTTGCGGGCGTCACTGCGTACCGATCTGTGGCAGATGACGCTGCTAGGCGTCCTGCTGATCGGACTGACGGCCATGATGTTTGTCCACCCGTTCTTCGAGGCCAGCGCACTGCTGGAGAGTAGCGCCATCAACAGCCCCGGCTGGATCCTGCTGGTGGTCGCTCTACTCCAGGTGCTCAGCTACCCGATGCACGACCCGGTGATGATGGATCGCGGTTTTCTGGCCGATCGCTCCACCACCCGGCAAAGTTTCTTGCACGCTTTCTGGATTTCCAGCCTGTGTATCCTCGCATTCGGCTTCCTCGGAGTTTTCGCCGGACTGCATCGTCAGGGCGAGGAGGAGTTGATTGCGACGCTGGCACGCCTGCTCGGCACACCCGCGATGCTCGTTCTAGGACTGGCCCTTTTCATTTCGGCGGCCTCCACGCTGGATTCGGCCTTTTCCAGCGCCTCCAAACTGGCAGTGGTCGACATGGGGCTTGGGGAGGCCACCGCCCGCAACGGCCGCCTGGCCATGCTCTGCTTCGCCGTGGGCGGATTGTTGCTGGTGCTGTTTGGCACCGACGACCTGTTCGCTGCAGTGGCCGTCAGTGGGACCGCATCGCTGTTTCTGACCCCCGTCATTGTCTTCTGCATTTTTGCCGAGCGCAGGGTGCGACCCTGGTGTTTCTTTGTAACATTCGCTGCGGCGGTCGGTGGGGCGGCGGCCTACTTTGTCGAAACATCGGGATACAGCCAACTCATCGGCCGTATCAGTGGCCTGGAGCACGACTACGCCAAACTGCTCCTCATCACCGTGGTGGTGCTGGTGGTTGGGCTGTCCTCATTTGCCATGGCCCTGCAACCGCGCAGCGATAACACCCCATCATGAGCAGTGCCATGGGCCGTTCCTGCCCTCTGGCTTACCGGACCAGTCCGGATGGGCTCAAAACGGCGCCGGTTCTGGAGACAAAAACCGCTTACTTCATCGGCGGCCTTTACGGCAACGAGCTGGCACTGGCTCGGATTCTGGAAATGGCCCACGAAGAACGGCAAAAAGGGTTGCCGGAGCCCTCGTTGGTTTTTAACGGGGACTTCCACTGGCTGAATGCCGAATCCGCCGCCATGCAACGAATCACTGATGCGATTCTTGCCCACCACCCCACTGCCGGAAACGTGGAGCTCGAGTTGGCACGCCCGTCCGAGGACGCCGGCTGCGGTTGTGCCTACCCGGCATGGGTGGATGACGCGATGGTCGAGCGATCCAATCAGATCATGCACCGGCTGCAAAGCGTCGCGGCCTGCACACCGGGTCTGTCCGACCAACTGCAACGGCTGCCCCTTCAGCGGCGAGTTCAAGTGGGAGACTGTCGGATCGGTGTGGTCCATGGTGACCCGGAGTCAGTGGCAGGCTGGGGACTCGCCCTTGAGCAGATGCCATCATCGGGGTCGATCACGCCCCGTCTGCAAGCCTGGTTCCAATGCGCTCAAGTCGATGTACTGGCCGGCAGCCACACCTGCGTCGCCTATCTGCAGGATTTCTTCGTGGATAACCAGCGCCGGTTGGTCATGAATAACGGCGCCGCCGGCATGCCCAATTTCCAGCAGGATCCCCGCGGGCTCATCAGTCGCATCAGCCTTCACCCCTCACCCTTTGAACCCGTGTATGGCACCCGCCTGGGCGGCGTTTACTGTGATGCCGTGAGCGTGGAGTGGCCAGTCGCCGAATGTCTTGAATGGCTCGCCCGGCTCTGGCCGGCAGGTTCTCCGGCAGATCGCTCCTACCGTTCCCGCTTTCAACAGGGACCGGCCCACTATCCCTC
>SL_8KL_010_SEDDRAFT_10004883_pt1 | contig 10671 bp, 11 predicted proteins | sample SodLakKL_010_SED_4_FD_11160 | JGI IMG/M metagenome (IMG submission 11160) | reverse complement strand
TCTACTCCGTTTTTTTAAGTGCCATAATAGATAATAATTAAAATACCGCTAAACATAGGGATATTTTAGCATATTTAGGCCCCGAAAAGTTTCTTTAGCCCTAAAATTGTTATTCATATAAGTTACTTTTTACAACACAAAGGGGCTAAATTAATTTAGCGCGGTACTAGTTGATGTTTTGTTGGTGTTTTATTTGTTGCGTAGAGCAAGGATTCAATGTTTAAGCCATCATAAATGAGCCGAGTCCAAAAGCTCCTCGCATGCAGGACATGTGAGGGGCGAGAAGCAAATATAGGTCTAATACCAAACGGTCTTTGCTGAAGGGGCAACCTTAACTTGTTTACTCTACCGCTGTTTCATCAGAGTGAATTGTTCGCGATGCCAGATGATAAGAGAGATAACCGGCGCCGATCAGCATAAAACCGGCTATTATCAAAGCAAACGGCCAGCCGAGGGTGTCGGCAAAATGACGGAAAGAGATGACGAAAATATAGATAGCCAGTAATAATCCGCCGGTTATAATGACACTTTTTCTTTCGATCCAAGTACCGAAAGCTATAAAGGCCCCCAAGGCCACCAGAGCTATCACATCCCAGAAACCGGTATAGTATTCTGCCAGGAACATTAAAGGAGCAACTAATCCCACTCCGCCTATAAAGTATAACAGGGCGGTAAATCTCGGAAACCGCCCCTCTTTTTCCGATAGCTTATAAGATATTATGATATAACCGATACTGATAAGGGATGTCAGTATCATTGTGATGGCCTCCGGATGTTGCATATAGGTATTGAGCAATTTCTGGACAAACTCCAAATACAAGGCGGTGTAAAAGAACCAGGTGGTTGCCAATATCATCACCAAGAGATGAGGTAGGTAAGAATTCTTTTTGACCACTCCTATGATGATCAAAACTAAAAACAACAAAGACAGTGGAACTCCGAAGATATTGAAGATCACACCCGGACCCAGCCCTATGCCCGAGATGATATAACCGATCATTATTAAGCCGCCGGTTACTGTTATAGAAGGGGACCGGAGTCGGAAACTTGCCCGACTTAAAGCGGTCACAGCGGTTAAACCGACCAGGTTCCAGCCCAGGGTTTGGTATATTTCCCCCAGAATAAAGAACGGTACAGACAGGAAAAAGGTACTGAAAATAAAGAGCACATTACTGAGCCAGTGATGTTTCTCTTTCCAGTATCGAGCCAAAAGAAAGTAGCTGCCGCCGATCAGGATGGTCAAATAAGCATAGATACTTTCCGGTTGTTCCATCAAGGCGCTACCGGTTCGGTATAAGCTGTCCAGTGAAAGGAAAGAGTAGAGCGCCCAGGTGGTAAAAGCTGTAAAAAACAGTAGGTATACCGCTGAATTCCGGATCAAATTCAAAGTCCCGGCCATTGCAAGAAGCAAAATCGACATGGTCAAATTTATGGCAGATACCGCCGGTGAATCAAATAGTTCTACCATCAGAACCCAGGTTCCTGTTGCGGTAAGCAGAAAGGAGACTACCGCCAAGGCTGCTCTCAGGGTATAGGGACTTTTGTTGCTTGTCTCCAGGATGACGATCGAGAAATACACCGCTAATCCCAGTCCGAAGGTTACCATTATACGCATCACACTTCCCAGTTCTTGCCAAAACTGGGCGATCAAAAGAGTTACCCCTGCCAGAATTATTACAGCCCCAAATGAATAAGCTACCGCCGATATTACTTTTCGTTGAGCGAGGCGATTTCGGCCGCTTTGCTTTGGTGTTTCTGTCGATTTCTCGTCTTTTTCTCTTGTTTGCAGCGAGGTATCTGCCTGTAAGGCATTCAGAACTTCTTCTGAGGTGAATTCATCTTTTCGTTGTCGTATAATAGCCAGGATCTCTTCTTTGCTCGGTTGATCGTGGGTTGATCCGGAGTCGTGATATTCCATAAAATGAATTTAAATTATTAATGGTTTTCTTCCAATACCCAGCCGATGAACGGTAGCGGAGGTTCAAGATGGCGATATCTATAAGGTGAAAACGATGGTTGATAACGGTCGATGTCCAACTCCCTGCTTCTACTTCCTTGGGTAATGTAATAACCCTCCACCCGAGGGGCGCCGAACATATCTCCAAAGGGCGTTCTTTCCGGTCGTCGATAGGTGATGGTGTATCCATCCGGGCAAGAGAGTTGCGATTGCGGGGACAGTTTCAGTTCGCGAGCCGCTTCAAGTGACAGTTCTTCGGTTTCATCTTCTTTAACGTTGTCTCCCAACTGGTAACGATATATTTTCAATTCATTCTCCACCTCTTCTATGAAAAACTCCAGTTCCGGCTCTTCTTCTCTAAAGCTCCGTTCCCTTTTTTCTCGAGCTAACTTTTCCACCTGCTGATCGTCTTTGAAGATGATTCCTTCTCTGTTTACCTTAAAAACATCTTTATGAGAAGCGAACAAGAAATCATACTGCGGATCGGCTTTTAAATGAGGCAGGTTCAGGAAAACGATTACCCCCAAAATGAAGATCAAGGGAATCGCCAAAGCAATAACTTCCGGCAGGTGTTCTTTTATTTTATTCATATCTTAAATAGTAATACCAAACCATATCAAGGTCAACTTGAAAACCGCACCCGAAGTGTTTGGCTTGTTCGGCTTGAATTGGAGAGTGGATCGATTTTATGCTACACTGGTCCCGCACTAAATTAATTTAGTGCGGGACCAGCAACATTAAAACTTATTTTAATTATCTATGAAGGCCTACAAAAAAACATTCGATAACGGGGTTCGGCTTCTGACCGTTCCGATGAAAGACAGCCCCGCGGTAACGGTTATGGCTTTGACTACTGTCGGCTCCCATAATGAAAAGAAGGAACATCAGGGAGTAGCTCATTTTCTGGAGCATATGGCATTAAAAGGCGGGGAGAAATACTCTACCCCTTATCAGGTGAGCTCCACTTTGGATTCTTTGGGAGCTCGTTCCAACGCTTTTACCGGCGGTGAGTATACCGGTTATTATGCCAAAGGGCATTATAAACATTTCGGTCGTCTGCTGGATGTTATCTCGGACGTTTATCTGCGCCCCCGTTTGGATGAGCAGGAACTGGAAAGAGAAAGAGGGGTAATAATTGAGGAGATAAATATGTACGATGACATACCTCGGGAGCGTGTTGCTACCATCCTGGAAGAGTTAATGTACGGCGATCAGCCGGCTGGCTGGCCTATTGCGGGAACCAAGGAGGTTATCCGTTCTATGGATCGTGAGACCATGAGGAAATTCCATGAGAAGCATTATAACTCTGCCAATACTGTAGTGTTGGTAGCCGGTAATGTTACCTCCAAGGAAGCAACCGCCGAGGTCGGCAAGTATTTCGCTTCTTTGCCCGAGTCTCGGCCTTCCAAGCGTTCTCGTCCCAAGGTGAGTCAAAAGGAGCCGGCGGTCAAGACCGAGTCCCGCAGTACCGATCAGGTGCATTTTCGTATCGGTATCCATGCTTACCCGGCTTCCGATAAGCGTATCCCGACTCTGTTAGTATTAAATGCCGTTCTGGGAGGCGGAATGTCCAGCCGGTTGTTTCAAAAACTTCGAGAAGAAATGGGAGTGTGTTATTACGTGGGTTCGGGAATAGAGGATCATGATAAGTACGGTAATTTGGTTATTTCGGCCGGAGTAGATACTAAAAGGGTTTATGAGGTAGTGGAGGTAATAGCCGAAGAGCTGCGCCGTTTACGCGAGGAAGAAGTTGATAAAAAGGAGCTTAAAAAGGCCAAGGATTATTTGATCGGTAACCTGTTTCTGAATCTGGAAACCTCATCCGGACTGGGTAATTTCTATCTCGAACAGGAGATCCTTACCGGGGAATTAAAGACCCCTTATCAAGTAGCTAAGGAGATCCGCGCGGTAGAGGTTAAAGATGTGAAAAAGGCAGCCCGGGATTTATTGGTTGATAAGAAACTTAATCTGGCCGCGGTAGGCAAAGACCTCAAAACTGCTTCGCTGAAGAAGAAACTGACGCTGGGTTCCTGATCCTATCTTGCAAACCTCTCTACCGCTGAGGTGCTTTAAAAGTATCTCAGCGGTTTTTGTTGCTGACCTCTCAAATAATGTTCCCGAGCTGCTTTTACCGCGACTGTAAACCGGATCAGGTCCCGGGCAAGAAAGGCAAACGGCAACCGGTAACCTATAAATTCAAATATCCTCTATACCATGACATGTTACATATCTTGTGGAAGTTAAACGTCCACAAGATCTTTATTCAAGCCGTTTTCTCTAGTTTTGTGGAAGTTAAACGTCCACAGATCGTAGGTTTTTATTTATTTATCCTATCTGTGATCGGGTCACTTTTTATTGATCATGCTTGGCTGTTAATCGGTTATATTTGTGTTACAATTTATTATTATGGAGCAGGGCACGGGACAAAAGAACAACGGATTAACGGTGCACATCAGTCCTTCTAGCGTGGTCTGGGCGGCAGCGGTTGGTTTGGGATTATATGCCTTATTCCTGCTTAGTGAACTGGTACTGGTTACCATCACCGCAGTGGTTATCGCCGCCGCCATTTCTCCCATAGCTCGCTGGCTGGTTCGTCATAAACTGCCCCGGGTAATAGCGGTGCTGGTGATCTATGCCGGAGGTGCGGTGGTTTTACTAACCGTCTTTTATTTTTTGGTATTGCCTCTGTTAGCCGAGACCGCCGGTTTTGTTGATCGCTTGCCCGGTTATTTGGAAGACCTCGAAAACTGGACTCCGTTCGGAGAGGAGGGGTGGATGAGAGATTATCCGGCGCTGGAAGGGTTTGCCGAAGGATTCAGTGCTGAAGAACTGGCCAAAGAATTTCAGGAATTTACTCGCGGTTTGGGTGGGGGATTTTTGGCAGCTACTGCTGCGGTTTTCGGCGGAATTATGAATTTTGTCCTTATTCTGGTTCTGTCCTTTTATCTGGCGGTTCAGGAACGGGGAGTGCCGAAGTTTTTGGAGGTGGTTACTCCGGTTCGTTACCAGTCTTATATCCTGGATCTCTGGCGACGGGCCGAGGTAAAGATAGGTTTATGGCTGCAGGGACAGGTGGTGCTGGCCATTTTGGTAGCAGTTTTGGTATTTTTGGTACTTACTCTTCTGGGTTTGCCGCACGCTTTGCTTTTGGCGGTGTTGGCCGGATTGCTGGAATTGATCCCGGTGTTCGGGCCGATAATGGCCGCTATTCCGGCGATCGTGGTGGGCTTTGCTATGGACGGCGGAGGCGTCACTATGGCTTTGATAGTAATCGCGGTTTATATTATTATTCAGCAGATCGAGAGCCAGCTTATCTACCCCTTGGTGGTTCGCAAGGTGGTGGGGCTGTCTCCTATCTTGGTCATCCTGGCTCTGGTAGCCGGTTTTCAGCTCGGTGGTTTTTTGGGAGCTATTCTGTCGGTGCCACTGGCCACTATCTTGATGGAATTCATCAAGGATTGGCAGGAATATCGAAAAAAGCAAGTAACGAATGAAAAATTGCCGCTGGAAGAAGTTAGCAGTAATAATTAATAAATAAACTAGATATATGTCCGAGCCCTCTCGTTTCTATATTACCACTACTTTGCCTTACGTTAATGCCCGACCCCATTTGGGTCATGCTCTGGAGATGGTCAGGGCTGATATTATAGCCCGTTATCATCTGCTGTTGGGTGACGAGGTATTTTTCAACACCGGTACCGATGAACACGGCCAGAAGATATATGAAAAAGCGCTGGAAGAGGGGTTGGATCCTCAGGATTATGTTGATAAACGAGCCGAGAGTTTCAAGGATCTGGTTAGCGATCTGGGAATGTTGCCCGATGTCAATTTTGTCCGCACCACCAATTCCGAACATCAGGCCGTTGCCCAAAAGTTCTGGCGGCGCTGTGCGGAGGCCGGCGATATCTATAAAGCAAAGTATAAAGTTCTCTACTGTGTCGGTTGCGAACTGGAAAAAAGCCGATCTGACTTGGTAAACGGCGAATGTCCCGATCATCCCGGACGAGCGTTGGAAAAGCGGGAAGAAGAGAATTACTTCTTCCGTTTTTCCCGTTACCAACAAGCGCTACAGGAGCTTTACAGCAACCGACCGGATTTTGTTATTCCTGACTTTCGGCACAAGGAGATAGCGAGCTTCGTTTCTCGGGGGTTGGAAGATTTCAGTATTTCACGTCTGAAAAGCAAAATGAGCTGGGGGGTGCCGGTGCCTGATGATCCGGAACACGTGATGTACGTTTGGTTCGATGCTTTGGTTAATTATGTTTCGGTACTGAATTGGCCGGAAGACCGGGAGATGTTCGACAACTGGTGGCCGCCGGTGCAGTATGCCGGCAAAGACAATCTTCGCCAGCAGTCGGCGATGTGGCAGGCGATGCTGCTCTCGGCCGGACTGGAGCCGTCCCGGCAGATCGTTATTAACGGTTTTGTTTTGGGGGAAGGAGGGCAAAAAATGAGCAAAACTTTAGGCAATGTGGTAGATCCTTATGATCTGATAGAACAGTATGGCTCGGAAGCACTCCGTTATTATATCGCTCGGGAATTGCATCCTTTTGAAGACAGCGGAGTTTCAGAGGAAAAGTTCCGCGAGACCTATAACGCCAATCTGGCCAACGGTATCGGTAATCTGGTTTCTCGAATAATGAAAATGAGCCAGGATCATTTGGAACAAACACCGGCCGGCGGGGATAGCGAGCCGGAGTTGCCGGATGAATATCATCAAGCAATGAATAAATTCAATATTCAGCAAGCGGCCGATCTTGTCTGGGAGAAAATGAGTGAAATGGATAATCGGATCCAGGCCGAACAGCCCTTTAAGACCGTAAAGACCGAACCACAGCGGGCGCGCCGGGTTATAGCCGAATTGGTACAAAACCTCAAAGCGGTAACGGTAATGCTTCGCCCTATAATGCCTTCTACCGCGGACAGTATCGAACAGGCAATAAAGGACAATCGCAAACCCCAGCCGTTATTTGCCCGCAAATAACAGAGTTGAATGTAAACAATATGAAGATAACAGCCCTTCCTACCCGGGTCTTTTACCCGCCGCGGGATGATATCAGAGAAGAGTTGATCCGGGCCGCCGAACAGGCCGAAGACCGATCGGTAGTGGCGGTTACTTCCAAGGCGGTTTCTATACAGGAAGGCCGGTGCGTGCCCTTGGATCATTTTACTTCTCGTGATGAATTAGCCAAACAGGAGGCCGACTACTATTTACCGCGGGAGAGAACTCCCGGCGCGTTTGCTCTCCATACTCTTAAGGACGGCAGATGGTGTGGTAGTGCCGGTGTTGATAAGAGTAATGCCAATGGTTTTTATATACTTCTACCTTGTGATGTCTGGTATTCGGCCGAGAACATCTTAAAATTTCTTCAATATCAACAGCCCCATAAAACTCTGGCGGTGATAATTACTGACTCCGTATCTCAACCTCTTTATCGTGGTATCAGGGGTGCAGCTTTGTCTTTTGCCGGTCTGGATCCTTTATTCAGCTACGGCGGACGACAGGATCTCTTCGGTCGGGTGATCCGTTGGGGGAGGGTCAATGTTGCCGACGCCCTGGCCTCCGCCGCCGTTTGGGTTATGGGCGAGGGAGGCGATGCCCAACCTCTGGCCTTGATAAGCGACCTGCCGCCGGAGTTGTTTATGCCGGAAAATTACGACCCTTCGCTTCCTTTTTCCTCTTTTCAGGTACCTCCGGAAGAGGATCTCTATTGGCCTTTTCTGGAGAGCGTGGAGTGGTTGCCCGGCGGGGGCGGGTATCGCACTGAATGGCAGGCAGAAACGGCCTGGGAATGAATTTGGAGCACATTGTTTTGCCACTCGCTTTCTGCTATTGTTAATAATATTAATATAATCTAATACTATTATGAGTGAACAGCCACCAAATAATTTAGGAGATGAGGGTGAAGGTGAAGAAAAAACGAACCGGGAAAGTATTGAAAATGAACCCTCCTATGCGCAAATAGCCAGAACATTAAAAAGTGGTATCTCGGATGATGATTGGTTTGATAGAATTATAATGAACGGAGCGGGTTCTCAGTTTACTACCTACTTACAGAAGAAATTCAAGAAAGAGTACGGTGATATAGTTCCGGATATTGTGCCTGTCTATCATGAAATATTTAGTTCCTCAACGCAATATCCTGGATCCAGAGACGGAGAGTATCCCGATATCGAAAAAGAAATAGTTGAATTCTTAAAAGCTGTTAAAGAAAATAACGCGGAAGGAGTTGATGATTTTGTTAAACAGTTAAACGAAGGTCTAAACACCTAAAATGAAAGTTAGTATTTAAGGACGGTATAAGCTTGATGTTTCAACTTCTACTACCAGACGATATTGATTATTGAAAGTTATTTGATCAAATTGTTTGTAAACCGGTGATCCGCTATGAACCAACCCGACTATTTTGACATCCACACTCATCTCAACTTCACCGCTTTTGATGAAGATCGCGGGGAGGTGATAGATCGGGCGCTGGAAGCCGGGGTATGGTTTAACAATGTTGGAACCCAGCAGGATACTTCCCGGCAGGCGGTAGAGATCGCCGAAAGTCGCCCCGAAGGTGTTTATGCCACGGTCGGTCTGCATCCTATTCATACCACTGCCAGCTTTCATGATGAACAAGAGCTAGGTGCCGGTGGCACCGAATTTACATCCCGCGGAGAAGAGATTGATACTGAATATTACCGCCGGTTGGCGCAACATGAAAAGGTGGTGGCCATCGGAGAAACGGGGCTCGATTATTTTCATCTCGATGAAGAAGCTACTCGTTCTGCCCAAAAACAGGCCTTTGAAGCCCAGATCGCTCTGGCTCATTCGCTGGAGAAACCTCTGATGCTTCATATCCGGAACGGCAAAAACGGCGAGGATGCTTACGGCGAGGTGCTAGATATTCTGGAGCACACTCCTCATTCCGGCGGTAACGCTCACTTCTTTGCCGGAGACCGGGACCAGATCCGCCGTTTTCTGGAGCAGGGTTTTTGTATTTCTTTCACCGGAGTAGTAACCTTTACCGAAGATTATAATGAACTGGTTCGTTATGTACCTCTGGATCGGTTAATGGCCGAGACCGACGCTCCCTTTGTGGCTCCCAAGGGCCGCCGCGGCCGGCGTAATGAACCTTTGTTGGTGCGCGAGATAGCCGAACAGATAGTGAAACTCCGCCCCGAACCGGACGCCGAGGTCCGATCGGCCTTGGTAGAGAATGCTTGCCGCCTCTTTTCTTCAGCTTTTTTGTTAAATTGAATGTATATCAAAATAGTAAAAATTTAATTACTGCAGTATGAAGAAAGTAACGGTCATAGGCGGCGGCTCCGGTATCTTTAATGTCCTCAAAGGGTTGAAGGATTACCCGGTGGATCTGACCTCTGTAGTTACCGCTTTTGACAGCGGCGGCAGCGCCGGTGAGCTGCGGGATGAGTTCGGCATTTTGCCGCCCGGCGATCTCCGGAGATCATTGGTAGCTTTGTCGCCGGAGACCGAGAACCAAACTCTGCGCGATCTATTTAGTTACCGTTTTGCCTCCACCAGCTCACTCAAGGGGCACAGTTTCGGCAATCTGCTACTGTCTGCCCTTAACGACATTACCGGCAGCGAAATCGCGGCGATAAAGAAAGCCGGCGAGATATTGAATATCAAAGGACGGGCTCTGCCGGTCTCTGTCGATCAGGCGGAAGTTTGCGCCGAGCTGGAGGACGGTACCTTAGTTCAGAGTGAGACCAATATTGACATTCCCCGACATGACGGCAGTAAAAGGATAAAAAAAGTTTATCTCGACCCTCCGGCTACGTCTTATCGCGAGGCCTACGAGGCCGTTTTACAAGCCGATCTGGTAGTTATCGGTCCCGGCGACCTCTTTAGTTCCATTCTGCCCAATATCTTGGTTCGGGGAATGTCTCAAGCTCTAAAGGGTACTTCCGGTAAAGTCGCTTATATTCCCAACCTGATGAGCAAATGGGGCGAGACTCACGGTTTTAAAAGCTCTGACTTGGTGCGGGAGGTACTTAACTATTCCGGCCTCAGGCAAATGGATTACCTTATTTGCAATGATCAGCCGTTAAATGAGGAACTTTTGAAAAGATACCGCCTGGAGCGATCCTATCCGATTGCGGTGGATGAGCAGAGTTTAAAAACCTTAACCAAAGAACTGATAAAGGGCGATATTTTATGGCAGTCCGATATTATTCGTCATGATGCCGGCAAACTGTCGCGGGTTATTGTGGATCTGGTTTTACAAGATGACTAGGAGTAGCTGCTAATCTGCTCCATCATTGTCTCTTTTTGGACTGCTCTCTTTTACTATTTCACCTCGGTATTATGCTTCTCCGTTGCCTATTTTTATTGATTTAAATTGTTAACATTTAATGCGGTCATTGAATGTTAACAAACGAGAATTAAATAATAGAACATCAAATAAAAAACAAAGGTTTCTTAACGTCAAGCAGATGGCTAAACCGAAGGGGTTATTTTTTTGGTTTATGAGGTCGGTATTGACCGTAATATTTTATCTGGTAAGCTTTACAACGACTAAGTTCCTTATTAACTCGGGGTGCGGATATGAAAACCCCTGATGAAGACGGCAGAACCCCTTTGGAGATCGCATTTGAGAAAGGGTATCAGGGTATGGTGTTTCTTTTAAGAGAACGAGGTACTAATTTCCATAAAAACACTTAAGGAAAGGAGGCGACCGAATGAAGTACGTGTGGATCGGCTT
>SL_8KL_010_SEDDRAFT_10004882_pt1 | contig 10673 bp, 4 predicted proteins | sample SodLakKL_010_SED_4_FD_11160 | JGI IMG/M metagenome (IMG submission 11160) | reverse complement strand
ACGAAGAAGCCCGAAAAATGCTGGAGAACTGAATGCTTCGATTCTTGCGATCCTTGTAATTCTTGTAATCCTTGTAATTCTTGTAATCCTTGTAATTCTTGCGGTTCTTCGAAGTACCGTTTTCCTTTTTTTTATTATTTGATATCGCCTGCAAAAATGAGATCATACAAACCGGTGGTATGAACTCTGTATAACTGAAAAAAATCATCATGGCAGTCTTTTTCGAAAATACCGGAACCGTGTCGGCAAAGGCAAAGGTAAAGGCAGGAGCAAAGGTAAAGGCAGAGGTAAAGGCAGGAGCAATGGAAAAGCAAAGGTAAAGGCAGGAGCAATGGAAAAGGCAAAGGTAAAGGCAGGAGCAATGGCCAAGGTAATGGCAATGCTGTTTGCCGTACTTTTTGCAGTGCTTCTTGTCCCTGTCTTTTCCGGATCTGCGGCAACAGCATGGACCGGACCGGATACCCTGGCGATTGTCCTGTGTGGAGATGTGGTTTCAAATGGTGATACCCTGGAAGTGGACGCCGATTGCGAAGACCAGTTCATCGAAACGCAATGGGACAGAGACCATGCGGAACGGGACAGGGATGAAGCGGAATGGGATTGGGACCATGCGGGTCATGATGATCCTGGAATCAGTGCGGAGGAGGATGCGGAAAGCCGGATTTCAGCGGAAGCTGGTGTGGCAAAAGATAATGCCAATGAATCGGGGGGGGCTTTCCAACCCGGATGGATGGGAGTCCTTGCGCCGATTGCCGGCATTGCCATTGCACTCATCGTGATTATCGCGTACCGTTCCGGAAAGGCGGCAAGGAGGGGATAAAAAATCAATGTTATTGGCGCCGCAAATAGGCGGGCAGCTATTCATTTTTAAAAATGCGCCGGGAAGGGTATACTTCATGATTGTGAAAACCATCCAGAAACTGACTGAAGGCAGATTATGAGTGATGACAGGGCACAAAAGGGGTCTCATCCCCGATCCGGAAAAGACAGGAGTGCGGCATCCGGACCGGGTGCTCCGGTGTCGGCCGGCGCTCCATCCGCCGAAAAAGCACACTGGCTCACACGCTTCAAGGCTCCGAACACGGTCATCCTGATNCTGGCGCTGCTGTGCTTTTTTGCCGCGCTCACCTGGGTGATCCCNGGTGGCAGCTACGAGCGTGTTGAGGAGGACGGCCGCATTGTAGTGGATCCGGATTCGTTTCATGCGGTGGATTCCGAGCCGGCCGGACTGGTGGAGCTGATCATGGCTCCCATCAACGGTTTCACGGACCCGTTCGCCATCCTCATCATTGCATTCGTTTTCATCGTAGCCGGGGCCTTTTCCATCATCCAGAAAACAGGGGCTTTCATGCTGGGCATCCGCAAGGCTGCCATCCTGTTCAACCGCCACGACTCTTTGCGGCCGTTCTTCATACCGGTCTTCATCGTCGTTTTTTCACTCATGGGCAGCATATTCGGGATGGCGGAGGAGGTGATCATCTTCATTCCGCTGTTCGTGCCGCTCGCCCTGGCGCTCGGTTATGATTCGATTGTCGGTGTGTCCGTGCCGTTCATTGGAGCCAGTGCGGGATTTGCAGGCGCGGTGGTGAATCCGTTCACCGTAGGCGTAGCGCAGGGTCTGGCAGAGATCCCGATCCTGTCGGGATGGGAATTCCGCATGGTTCTCTGGTTTTTTACGACGGCGGCCGCCATCTGGATCGTGAGCAGCTATGCCCGGAAAATCTATAGGGATCCGACCCGGTCGCCCATGTATGCCTTTGACAAAGACAGGGAAAAGGAGCTCAGTACGGATGCGTCGGATGACGAGCCGTTTACATGGAGGCAGAAACTGGTGCTGCTCGTTTTCGTCACCGGAATAGCGGTGCTGATTTACGGGGCGACGAGCCTGGACTGGTACATCACCGAGATGGCGGCGCTGTTTCTTGTGATAGGAGTGCTGTCCGCTGTCATAGGGGGGCTGTCCGGCAACGTGGCTGCCATCGCCTTTATCGATGGGATGAAAGACGTGCTCGGCGCGGTGGTGATCATTGCCCTGTCGCGATCCATACTGCTGCTGATCACGGACGCGCAGATCGTCGACACCATTCTCTACAGCCTGTCCAATGCCATCGACGGCTGGCACCCGGTCATGTCGGCCGAAATCATGCTCCTGGTGCAGACGGTGATCAATTTCGTGGTACCGAGCGGGAGCGGACAGGCAGCGCTGACCATTCCGATCATGGCGCCGCTGGGCGATCTTGTGGGGATTACACGGCAGACCGTGGTCCTGGTCTTCCAGATGGGTGACGGGATCACCAACATGATCATACCGACATCCGGGGTGACCATGGCGGTCCTGGGCATGGCCAAAATCCCCTGGAGCATCTGGGCGTCATGGCTGGCCGTGCGCCTGCTCTGGTTCTACCTTGTGGCCATTGTTGCCATAGCCATCGCGGTGCTGACAGGCTATTCCTGATCCTGGCAGGCTATTCTTGATATTGACGGGCAATTTCTGATCCTGACAGGCTACTCCTGATCCCGGAGTACAGGTTCGGGTTCCATGCGTTTCCGGGTGATCAGACGGGATCCACCCCGGAAAGTCAGGTAATACCAGAACCATTCCGCCATGACCCGGAACCGGTTTCGGAAACCGATCAGGAAGAAGATGTGGACCAGGGACCAGAGGACCCAGGCAAAGAAGCCGCTGAACCGCCAGTTACGGATCTGCGCAATGGCCCGTGCCCGGCCGATGGTGGCCATGCTTCCCTTGTCGAAATATTTAAACACTGGCCGTTCTTTTTCCGCCATGTCGGCCCGTATGACTCGCGCCACATGGTCGCCGTGCTGTATCGCCCCTGGGGCGATGGCCGGCGTCTCCTTGCCATTGGGATTCACCTGACGGGCGGCATCGCCGATCACAAAGATCTCCGGATGTCCGGGCACGCTCAGGTCCGCATCCACCCGAAGCCTCCCGTCTTTTTCCAGCGGCACATTCAGGGTTTCAAGCAGCGGTGAGGCGGCATTCCCGGCCGCCCAGATGACCGTCCCGGCCTCGATAAACATCTCTTTGGTGCCGGAAGACTGTCCGTTTCCGACAGTATGCTCACGGACCTTGATTCGCACGCCGTCTTCGTTCACATCGGTTACCATGCTGTTGCGCATCACCTTTACTCCCATTTTTTCCAGATCACGAACGGCTTTCCTGCTCAGGGACTCGTCATAGGCGGTGAGTATGTGTGGTAGTCCTTCCACCAGAATGATTTCAAGCAGGTCCAGATTGACATTCTCGTAGTCTTCCCGCATGGTTCTTGCGGATATTTCCGCAATGGTGCCGGCGACCTCCACCCCGGTCGGACCTCCGCCGACGATCACGAACGTCTCATAGCGCTTGCGCTTTTTGGGATCCGGCTCCCGCTCGGCTTTTTCAAAAGACATGAGGATACGCTCCCTGATTTCAAGAGCATCGGCAAGTGTTTTGAGTCCGGGAGCAAACTTCTCCCACGCGTCGTTTCCAAAATAGGAATGGCTGATTCCGGGTGCCAGGATGAGGTAATCGAAAGAGCGCCTCTCTCCGTTTTCCAGATGGATTTGTTTTTGGTCTTTGTCGACAAACACGACTTCGCCCATTAGCACATGCACGTTTTTGCTGCGTTTGAAGATGGCGCGTGCCGGGACGGCAATGTCGCCGGGCGCAAGGGCGGCCGTGGCCACCTGATAGAGAAGCGGCTGGAAGAGATGGTGGTTGGTCTTGTCGATGAGCGTGATTTCAATCGGCTGCTTGCAGAGTTTTTGCACGACCCGGAGTCCGCCAAAACCGGCACCGACAACGACGACATGCTTGTGTTGGTTCATTTCTGAGTAGATATGGGATGCAGGAAATTCTTTCACTTATCACAAACAAGGGAACCTCCGGCAGCATTCGGAAATGGCATGGAAATTCCATCCAAAAGCCTGAGAGGAGGCAAAATCATCCAAAAAACAGCAAAAGATTGTGTATACTGTTTGTCAACGCTGCCGATTCTGTGCTATCTTTCCGTCCATTGAAATGAAACAGGTTTTGCAGCGTTACCTGATCTTCCGTCATTAGGCATTTTATGTTCCACAGGTTATTCGAAACGTTGATTCTGCTATCTCATCGCGCAGGCTATTCCATTCGGCCGTGCACTTTCGTCTCACTCCTGTTGCTGTTTGTCACTTTTGCAGCATCATCCTCATTTGCGGCATCCTCGATGTTGCTGGATGAGGATACGCCCGAGCGCGTATGGGGTATCGATTTTGAGGGAAACGAGACGTTCTCGGGAATGGCTTTACGGAATATCATAGCCCTGGAATCGCCTTCTTTCTTCCGAAAATTGCGATTCTGGAACCGGTCCGGGTTCGACTTTGATGCGACCGAGCTGCGTCGCGACGAGATCCGTATCAAGCGGTATCATCAACGCCGGGGGTTCCCGCACGTAACGGTGCGTTCGGAGGTCAGGGAGGGCCGCCGGGACTGGGTACGGCGCATTGACTTTCACATTGTGGAAGGGGAGCCGACCATGATCCGCTCCGTGCGCTATGAGCTGGACGCCGACGAGGAGATCGTCTCCTGGCTTGAGGAGCAGCGTGAGTTCAGCCGGGCGCAACGCCGGCAGCTTCTGCAGGAAGGCAAACGTTATCAGCTTATACAGCACAGCGATGTGGAAGGGCTGTTTTTATCCACTCTGCGCAACCTGGGGTTCGCCTTTGCGGATACCTATGTCACGGCGCATGTCGACACGGCCGGACACGTTGCCGATGTACTGATTACCCTGGTGCCGGGTCCCAGAACCTATTTCGGGGAGATTCGGGTGGATGGGCATCAGACGGTTCCGGAGTCCATTGTGCTCAGGCACTCCGATCTGAAGTTCGGCGACTCATTCAGTTCGCGCAAGATGCGGACGGCCCAGCAGCAGATCTTCGGCCACCCGCTGTTCCGTTTTGCAACGGTCAACATGCCGCCCCAGGAACCTGATTCCCTGGTCAACATCAACATACGGGTGCGTGAACATGCACTTCGCAGCGTGCGGGTACAGGCCGGGGTTGGTCGGGAGGAAATCGTCCGCCTGAATGTCTCCTGGATGCACCGCAACCCGCTGGGCAATGCGCATACCTTTTCCGTTTCTGCCAGAGGATCGTTTCGTGAGCAGAGGGCCAATCTGGATTACCACATTCCTTATGTATTCAATCCAAAGAGCCGCATCAATATTTCACCGTTCGGACAGCGCCTCGATGAACCGGGTTATGTCATTCTGCGTGGCGGTATCAACAACAGTTTTATCTATCAGATCAGCCGGGAAGCTGCCGCTACCATATCCTACGAGTTTACCCGCAACCGGGAGATCATAGAAAGTTCCGATTTCAGGTTGCCGGACGAAAGACAGCGCTACAATATTTCCTCCCTGACGTTTTCCGGATTTTACAACAGGCTGGAAGTGGAGCAGTACCAGGGCTGGGCCCTTCGTCCGTATGCCGAGTTTTCAGGATTGCTGGGAACGGGGACGCTCCGGTATAATCGCTATTCACTCGATATAAGACGATATATTGATCTTACAAGCAGCACTCAGTTTGCTATCCGCAACGAAGGCGGCGTGATCAGCCGTGTCGGCGATCATGACTTGCCGTCCAATATCCGCAAGTATGCCGGGGGCACCAGTTCGGTGCGAGGATGGCAGCGGCGGCAACTTGGCCCCAAACGCGCAATATTTGACGGCGACGGGGAGTTTGCAGGATATGTACCCATCGGTGGCAAGGCCATGTACCATTTCAACCTGGAACTGAGACAGGAGCTGCACATGCTGATCCGGCATTTTGGAATGGCCATGTTTCTGGATGGCGGTGCCGTTTGGGAACGCATCAGCGATATCAACGCGGAAGATTTGCAGTTTGGCGTCGGCGGCGGGTTTCGGTACCAGTCGCCGCTCGGTCCCATCAGGATTGACCTGGCGTATAAAGTAAACCCGACGGACGAAGATCTCAGGATTTTTGAAGGTGAAGATTTTGGCAACTGGTTCTCCCGATGGGGAATCCATTTCAGTCTCGGCCAGGCATTCTGATACATGAAAAACAAGGAACGATCATATAACTGTGACAGAAAGCCTATCCATGACAGGATCGAATAACCATGACAGTAGCGGCGGAATATAAAGCGATTGACCAGGCATGACGGAACAGGAAGAAAAAAATAAAAAACGACGGCGTTGGCCATGGATCACCCTGGCGGTGATACTGGTACTGCTGATTGGCCTGCGGCTGGCACTGCGGTCTGACCTGCTGCTGGATTTCATCCGTGCCGAAGCGGAGACGCGCGTGTCGGAGATGATCCAGGGTGAGCTGCGCATCGAGCGGATCAGCGGCGACTTGTGGTCGCACCTGACGATCGAGGGCGTGCGGATTTATGCCTGGAATGATCCGGATCCGTCCCGGTCACCAGCACCGTCCCCATCGCCATCTCAGTCTTCGTCCACGTCTCCATCTCCATCCCCATCCCCATCCCCATCCCCAACACCGTCATCGTCCCCCATACTCTCGCTCGATACCCTTCACGTTTCGTGGTCGGTGATCGACCTCATTTTCCGGCGGCCCCTTGAGATCCGGCAGCTGCACGCGCTGGGTTTCCGGGCCGAACTCACGCAGTACGAAGACGGAAACTGGAACGTGATGGAACTGCTCCCGGAGGATTTTTTCGAAGAGGAAGAAGAACCGGAGGAGGAAACGACCGTCCCGGCATTCGTCCTGTCGGATGTGCGCTTCACTGCGCCGGAGATCCTTGTGGATGCGCGCGCCCTGCTGCCCGGCGAGCCGCTGGCAATACGCGATCTCGAATCGCGCCTTCGTCTGGGAAGCGACCATGCCGGCTTCTTCGCCGACCTGAAGCAGATGGACCTGTCCCTGCATGAATCACGCCTCGATGCACCTGTACAGCTCAGTTCCGAGGCCTCGTGGGACGGACGACACATCACGCTCGACAAACTGCTCATCGCTACGGCCCATTCGCTCCTGGAGGCATCCGGCAGCTTCGACGAGGTCACCTATGCCACCCGGCTCCAGGCCCTGCTCGATCCCCTTGCATGGCATGAAGTGGAAGCCTATGCCGAGGAATATCCCATCCGTCAAAACCTGAACGTGGAACTTCGTGTTGGCGGTTCACGGCAGGATCTGAACGCCGGTCTCACCGTGGATGCGCCCGGACTCGAGCAGTTCACTGTCGACACGCAATGGTCCATCATGCAGGAGACGGTGCTCCGTTCTCTGGCTATGAGCTCGGGCCGCATTGACGCCGCAACACTCACCGGCACCGACACCCTGCACGCGTCCATCGCAGGGTTTACGCTCTCTTTGGATGGCGCCGTTCCGCTGATGGAATGGGACAGAGTCCGGGCCACCGGTAATCTGACAGTGCAGGATGCCCGGTTCGATGAGTATTCGGTGGATGCGTTTGAGATGGAGCTGGACGTGTCCCGGGAAACGCTGCTTGCGGACCTGAACGTGCGCAAGGGGCAGGAATCGGTTTCGGCATCACTGGAGGCGGAGAACTGGTGGGAAGAAACCCTCACCTGGGCTTTCCGTTGGCAGACTACTGAGATGAATCCCGCCTACTGGGCCGAGCTGGATGAGCCCGAGGTCCGCATCACCATGGAAGGAAACATTTCCGGTGCGGGTTACGCCCCGGGTGAAATCCCCTGGACAGCCGACATCATACTGGAACGCCTGGCCATGTCCGGCTATCCTGATGTCACCGCCGAAATGCATGCCGAGCTGACCGGCGAGCGGCTGCATATTGAAAGTCCGGTCCGGATCGATGGTGCCGAACTGGACCTGATCGCTGACGTCCTGTGGGCTGCGGATGTGCCGGCATACGAGGCCGTGATCGATTTCCGCAATCTGGATGCGAGCCGCTTGCCGGGACTTGAAGAACTTGTTACCGATATCAATGGCCAGGTCGAACTCAGCGGCGAAGGCATTGACCCTGAAACCATGGCGCTGGACGCATCCTTCCTGATGTCGCGTTCCCATATCAACCGGCAACCCTTCGAAGAGCTGAAGCTCGATCTGCAGCTGCGCAACGGGATCGCACGGGTGGAAGACGCAAGGCTGCTCAGCGAACCGGCAGAGGCCACTCTTTCACTGCGCCAGAACATCCTGAATCTGTACGACCTGGAGAACTGGCTCGATTTTGAGCTGGAGCTGAAGGACCTGCAGGGCTTTGCCGAACTGGCCGGTGCGGAGATCCTGAATGTGCCCGGACGTTTTACCGGAACGATTATGGCTGATACGGACGGCCAGCTGGTCCTGGAAACGGACCTGAGGCTGCACAGCGTTCGCTATGATACCATTCGCGTGGAAGAGGTGACGGGCTCAGCCTCTGCCATCCTCGTTTCCGAAACCCGTTTCCAGGCCGACCTTGAGATCACCTCTCCGTCTTTTGGTCCACATGGCATCCGCGACATCACATTCACTACAGAAGGCATGCTGGGCACAGCCGGAATCACCGGCACGTACACTTTTGAAATCCAGGTAGACGGGGACAGCGGGATCCGACAGGTCGCCGACTATGAAATCGCCGACACCATACGTGTGCATACGCACGAACTGGCACTATCCGATCCGGCCGAAAGTTACCAGCTGCGCCGCCCCTTTGATGTGTTATTGGCGGAGGATGTTATTCGGATGGATACGCTCCATCTGGTCAGCGACGAAAATTCGGAACTCCGGTTGTACCTGGACCGGACATCGGACACACCCTGGACCGGCTTTGTCGATGCCAGAAACACCGATCTGGGACAGCTTCAGTATATCTTCCTCGACGAACCCTTCTTTTCAGCCGTTTTCTCCGGTGCCATTCATTTCAACGTGGATGACGACGTGATGGAAGTGGCGGGCAGTGCCGAACTGAAAGAATTTGAATGGGATCATGTCCGGCTGGATTCCATCCGCCTTGCCTTTGATGTGGGTGAGGGCCGCCTGCAGACCGACGCAACAATCTGGCACGATGACATGGTCCTGGTCCGATCCGAATTTGACCTGCCGTTTGAGCCGGTGGAACCCGGTGAATTGGAAAGTGAATTTTTTGACAGGCCGGTGCAAGGCTACTTACGCATCCAGCCGTTTGATATCCACATGTTTGAAGCGCTGTTTGCCGAACTCGGCCTGGAGCAGACGCGCGGTGAATTTTCACTGTCCACCGAGCTTTCCGGCACCGCCGGTGCGCCCGAATTCACAGGGGGTCTCTTTCTAAGGGACGGACTCCTTTCCGAGGTGGACATTGATTCACTCATGGTGGAGTGGGATTACGACCACAGCAGAAACGATATCATTCTCACCTCGCGCGTCCATTCGCTTGGTCAGAAAGCCGCGGGGATTGAGGGAAGGGTTCCGCTGCACCTGGATTTTCAGGCGATGGAGTTTCTCGGACCGGATCCCGATGACGAGATCGAGCTCACCATTTTTACGAGGGATTTTGATCTTGCCGCGTTCAATGATTTTCTGGATCCGGCGCAGCTGCGGAACCTGCAGGGCAAACTGAATGCCGATATCACGCTGAGCGGAACCATAAGCGAGCCCGGGGCGGAAGGCACCCTGGCATTATCCGGCGGACAGGTACGGCTGGTGGAGAATCAGGTAACACTGCGCAATATCGGTATGGACGTGCAGATGGAACCCGGACGTATAACATTGCAGGAGCTTTCCGTGCAAAGCGTTGGCTCCTTCACGGGAAGAGGAGAGATCACACTGGACGGCGTGATGCCCGACCAGATAGACCTCAATTTCAGGGCTACCAATTTCCGTGCCTTCAATACACGGGATTTGGAGATATACGCGGGAATGAATGTAAACATGACCGGTACGCTTGAGGAGCCGTTCCTCTCGGGTACCGTCCGCTGGGAACGCGGAACGTTGTATCTGGATGATTTCGGTGAGCGGGAGGTTGAAGAGGTGGACCTGGAGGAAGAAGAAGCCGACGAACCGTTTGGCCCGGAGTTTTTTGAGCGTCTGGCCATGGAGCTGACGTTCCTTGTGGATAGGAATGCGTTCGTACGCAACCGGCGCGACCCGGAGATATACCTGGCATTACGGGGTGAAATCGACATCCTCAAGGAGGCTTTCGGGGAACTGCAATTGTTCGGTGACATGAGTGTGACATCGGGACACGTGACCACATTCAACAAACGGTTTCAGCTGGAGCGGGGCGATGTAACCTTCAGTGGTGACCCGATGGAGCCGGAGCTCAACATCCGAACCCTGTACCGGCCGCGCCAGCAGTACGAGGAGATCAGCATCTACTATATCATCACCGGGAACCTTTCTGATCCGGAGTTCGAATACGAAAGCGAACCGGAAATGGAATTGCAGGATATCATCAGCTACACGCTCTTTGGGCGGCCGTTCCATGCCCTGGCCGGGTGGGAGCAGACGATGTCCGGCCGGTCCGATGGCAGCATGGCTACCAATCTTGCCGTGGATATCATGCTCGATCGGATCGAGAGCCTGGCTGCTGACCGTCTCGGGATCGATGTGATCGAAATCGAGAACACGCGAAGGGGTGGGGGTGGCACGAGCATCAAGGCCGGTAAATTCGTCTCGGACCGCCTGTTCATCGCATTCCTCCAGGAGCTGGGAGGCACGGAATCGGCGCGTCAGGTAATCGTGGAATACATGTTGCGGCGCAACCTTGA
>SL_8KL_010_SEDDRAFT_10004881_pt1 | contig 10675 bp, 3 predicted proteins | sample SodLakKL_010_SED_4_FD_11160 | JGI IMG/M metagenome (IMG submission 11160) | reverse complement strand
ATGCCTTGGCCCACCAAAAATGCGACCAGCGCAGCTGGTGTTTTCTCGGTTACATATCGAATCCCAGCAGATAAGTTATTCTCAATCTGAACTCTGATTAAATCTCCCAAATGGTCTATATCTTCTTTTTTGAGCTCGATCTGGCCAAAATATTTAACCCTATCAGCAAGACCTTCCAGTATCTTCTCGCACTCGTTTAAATTTGAGCACTCCCACAATGGATGAGATGATAGTAACCTTTCTACATATCTACTCTCATGAGTTCCTTCACTGCCGTACATTTTTTCTGCTACCGGTTCGCCGGGGTGCAGTTCTCTTTCATGATCTGCTTTGAAATCCAATTCAAAAATCGATCTCTGGGCATAGTAACTCTCAGGCTGACCCCAATAACCAAGACCCTTATCGCAAAGTCCCCCTATTTCATGGTAATAATCATAAAGGTTTTTCAAAGCTATCCGGCGGATAAAAATAAGCATCTCTTCATCAAGGTAATTTACTACATGATTTTTAAATGAGAGTAAGTTTGCAGCTTTATCGTATTCCAGCAAATCTCCTAAGTATAAAACAGGGTTATTGATCATCACTTGCTTTACTTTACTAAAAGGCAGACTCAGCACCCTGGCCATTGCCATTTTCTCGCTTTCAACCATTACCCCAAGTTGTGCTCTTGTCTCGTAAAACTCCATAAACTTCCTGGCCACTTCATCAATACCAGAAACAACATTGGAAGAAGAAGTATCAAGCAAAGAAAGGACAGTAACCATCTTGTAGGAAGCCTGCCTGCGTGAAAAAGACAGTTCGAATTGGTTAGTTATATCGGTTTTTTTGTAGAAAAGAAAGTTAAACCTGCTTGGTTCAGCCGTATTTATTTCATAATCAAGCAAGTGTACACGACCGTAGTATATGAAAGGCATATGATGGCGCTTCCGGTAAAAGAGGTGTATTTCATCCCCATTATTTTCAGCATTAATTAGCCGTTGATCTGAGGTATGGCCGACTTCTCCTTCTATGCTTAAGATATCATTATCAATAGAGTCTTGGTACTGGGGTTGGTGTGACTGCTTTTCTTCGGTTATAAATAAAATTATATAGGGGGCCTCAGCTGGAGTTACAATCCCTTTAGCCAAAGCTTGATAGGACTTATAGCCCCATAATTCAGCTAATCGAGGTCTTGTATATTCTTTGCCAATCTTAACATTCTCGAAGGATACCGGCATTTCAGATCCCCCTCAAATTATTCATGCTAACTTCTGATTTGGTTCGGGCAAATGCTATCTATATGCTTTATTACTTAAAACAAATTAATTATTTTTCCATCGTAATAATTCTTCACAAATGATGTCTATTTTGTCGAATAATACGCTCATTCTTCTTTGGAAGCCGCCCTCACCATATATGTAAGCATATCTATACAGTTTTTCAATATCATCTCTTTCCAAGCTTAATTTCTCCGTTTCAGCTACATATTGGTTTTTAATTTTCGTTAAAAAGTCTTGAAAACCCCCTTGTCCATGTTGTTCTTGAAGTATAGGTTCTATATCTTCCGTTTTTACACCGTACATAATGATCTTATACATACAAATCACAACCTCTCTTTTTTTTCGACACCCATATAAAGTTAAGTAGTACAATCTTTATATAAATTAACTGCCATATTATCCGTTTATACTAGTTTGTTTGGTTGCATCAATATGAATATAAATAAATCTTTTAATTCATAAAGCCACACGATTTCTTAAAAATTCTATATGTTAAATAAAACAATTTATTTTATTTCTACTTTAACATCCGGCAATTCTTCTTTTAGCTTTTGACAAAATAACTCTGCCCTTGCATAAAGAAATTCCTCGTAATCTTCAGGTTTGAAGTCAGCTTTTCTAATATAACCTTCGGGAATTAAGTGCGATTCTAAGACTGACTTAAAGCTGCTACTATAATCAAATTCTTCAAAATATTGGAGGGGATTTTTATTGCTGATTTTTATATTTGTTTTTGCTCTTAAGTAACAAATATTCATCAAACTATCTATAGGAGTGTTCTCAGGTAACTCTCCAACTTTTTGAAGGTAATCTCTGGGGTATATGTGGTGCAAGTTGGGCGCTTGAGATAATACTAAATAGACGTTATCCAAAACTTGAGCTTTATAATTCGCAAAGTCAAGGGGGTTCTGGTGGGCTAAAAAAGATAATACAGCTCTAGTAAGAGCACTTCGGATGTTATATTTTGACTGTACCAACCTTTCTTTAAAAATTGTGATATCCGGAATAATAGGCTTTTCACCTTTTTCAAGCTTATCGAAGAAATTTGTACAGTAATAATACACTTGGTCTGCTCTACGAAAGTCTTCAAGGCCAAATGCTGTCGCCCAAAACCATTGTCTGGCGTAATTCCCATCTTGTGCCTTGTTTTTATGAAAATAGTAACAAATAGGTAAAGCTAAATATCTATAGGGCAACATTTCAGGCCCCTGAATACTTAAGTCATTTAAAAATTTTATTGTTTCAAAAATAGTCGTTTGACACTCATCCCAATTATTTTCCAAATCTTCTGTCGTTAGATTGTCAAGAGCTTTAGGGGTAATCCCAAAGGATTTTCTTTTATTTATTTCTTCTTTACGAAGACATATAGAAACCATCTGAATTATGTTATATTCTTCAATTTCTTGAAACGGACTACCCTGTAAATGTAATTTTTCTTTTAATTCCTGTAAATTATCACGAAGATAAAACATTCTAATCCCTTTTTCTGGCACTTCATTGCGGTAAGTTCTCGCCACAATTATATCTACAGGATCTAATTTCTTTCCTTCCTGATTTACCCTTTCAAATATCTCACAAACCTCTTCTATGTCTACACCCTGTATTTTAATTAATACTAATTTATAATCTGTAAAAATTTTATATAACTGATTTAAATTATGGGCTATGCTATCGTTAAAACCTTCAACTTTGGATATTTCTTTGTAGAACTCAAAATCCCATTTAGGGACATCTTTAAGTCTAATTAAGAATGCTGGGTTAGTTTTTTTCTTACGTTTCTCTAAATCACCGGCAAAGAAAAATGTAGCATCTGCTGCATCAAAATATAGAGTATAGTCAAATTCCTCATTCTCTCTAATCTTTCTTTTTCCACCCAAAATTGAAACCAACAATGAAGTAGCTCGCTGTTGGCCATCAAGAATATATGACCATTCATTAAATTTTCTAACCGTTTCTTCATCGTGAGGGAACTCGAAACCTCCTAATTTCCTATGAGTATGAAGATATTTGTCTGTAACCCAATAAAGAATGCTACCAATTGGGTAAAATCTAAAAATGCTATCCCAAAGCTTGAGAATATTTTCTGGTTCCCATACGAACTCCCTCTGGAAAGTAGGAATCAACAACTTGTCCTTTGCCAACCTTTCCTCTACAAATGTGCCAATCTTTACAGAATCAGTATCAATTTCACGGGTAAGATTTGACATAGTTTCACCACCATACAAATTAACAGTATTTTACAGCACGAATATAACTCAACTTTGATCTTTTAATTCCTGCTTACATACTCACATTACATTTTACTAATATTTATTCTCTCTATATAATAATCAACTCCTTCCCTATCTTTTTTGATCGGCTTTATCAGTATTTTACTTTTCTTCCATTTGTTTTATATATAACATCTCTAACCTGTAGCAACTATTAGCTCATACACTTGTGAACACCTAACAATATGTCAATATAGCTTAGTCTTAACAGTTAATAACTTATTTCGCAAATTTAACTCACTATTACATTTGCTCATTTCTGGACATATGCCATTTCCCACTATTTTGCTTAACCTGATCAGCTAAATCCTTTCCGGAGAGATATTTGGCCAGCTTTCTAAAATGCCTGATCATGGCATCACGGTCATCTAACTCCACAACGGTAATTTCTATAACTTGATAACCGTTATTACGCAACCAGCTTCGTATTTCTTGATCGCGCCTGGCTGTATCCGGATCGCCATGAAGGTGCTCGCTCATTCCATCCAGGTAAATACATATTCCTTTCTCATCGTCTTCATCTTCATCAGGTTCAAAAAATACATCCGGGGTGGTGCTACCAATCTGGTAATCCAAAGTAATTGGTTGACTAAACCGGATCTGCTGTTGGAATTGACCGTCTGTAAAGCCTGCAGCCTCAAGCATCTTTTTCAGTTTCAATTCTGGTTCGTTAACAGGTTGTCCACCATCAGTTTGTTGTGATGTAGGCTGTTGCGGCACAATCTGGTATCCTATATCTAACTGATCACCCAGCTCATTAAGCAACTCTATAGCAGTATGCCTGTTTAAATGTTTATGATAAAAACCATTCCGGAAAGTTTGTAGGCAATCTATACATGAATGATCACACAGTGAAGGGCATTCTTTTGTAATTTTTAAAGCAGCATCAACTACTGCTTCAAAGTTGTCTCTTATCTGATCTAGTAACCCGGAACCACCAGGCATAGGATCCCAAATAATCCCGTCAACTTCATCGCGATCAACATAACCTATAACAAGAATCTGTAGATCTTCTAAATGCATATCTAATACATGGGCAGCACCCATCCGTAAAGCCTCAAGTATGCTATAAGCTTCCATCCGGTCTGAGCATCCGGGTAGAGCCATTGAATCCGCCACAATATCAGCATAAAACCCAACCATTTCTGGTTTTCTCCCACATCTTTCTTCATGACTATCTGTAAATTTTTTAATATTCTGGTCTGAGGAAAGAGGTGAAACGCTTTGCCCACAGATATTGCATACCGGGTAACCTAGCTGCTGTTTTTCTTGAATTATATTTGAAGATCCAATATTGACCATCCTAAAATGAACCCCGTAACGAAGCTTTAATTCCTTTTCACCCCATTTAAAAGCCATCCCCCCATTATGCCTTCCCTTTTCACGACCAAACACAGAAACAGGCATTTGAAAACGAGTTTCTTCCTCATCAGATATCTGCGCCCTATGAACCAAATCCACATCGCAAACAGGTATGGCAGGCAGTGTTACTGAAGACATGGAACTGGTTGAATGCCCCACGCTGGTTTCAGTTAATGCTTCTCGTTCAATGTTAACCTCAAACAATGGCGTTTCCCCACGCTCTTTTTCCACATCCAGTTGAAAGCGGCGGGCTACAAAACGATGCCCATTAGCATAGATCAGGTTTCCTGGAACGTATTCCCGAAGAGCAACGCTAATCGGACGGGGCAAGCTAAAATCCATGCTACCCCGAAGCCATTTTGGAACTTCAGCCATACCAACCACAGAGCCTGTATCAAGTCCGTGACCGGGCAGGAAACCTTCAGCAGATAGCACACCATAAGTATTTATATCATCAACACCTTCTGCTTCTTTTTTGGTACGTTTTTGCACACCTTTAAGCCTCTTGACCATTTGATCGCACCTACGGAAATGAGCTTCGTCCTCATCATCAAGCGTCCCATACTGATTGCGGATCAAGTTAAGTCTTTGTATTTCACTGTGTGCCCATTTCAAACGCTTATGCAGACGCTTCAATACATCACCCAGTTCATCAGCCATACTATTTATATACTCAGACAATACCTGAGGTTTAGTTACTTCTATATCTTCTTGAGGCCATCCCTGTTGAAAAGCTTTTTCTACGTAAGACAAAAGGTCATCATGATACTGATCAATAACACCTTTAAGAGGAGTTACATCAAAGGGGTGCTCATTAATACGCCCTGTAGAATCAAACAAATAATGATTGACTCTTGAAGGCAGCATATGTTTTAAAATCTGCCGCAGGCGTTCTTGTTCTTGGTTGTCAATCTTTTCACTGTCTCCATAAGCCAGCTGGAACAAACGGGTTATCACAGAAGCGTGAACATGCTTCGCCACCATGACATTGTTACGCAAATTAAAAGCAGGAGGATCAACTTTTCCTTCTAACATCTTTAGGGGTTCGGCAAAGTAAGCACGGTCGTGAGAAGTTGGCCGGGCATAACAAGTTGTAACAGCCATCCGGTGCCTCCTACCAGCGCGCCCGGTTCTTTGCCAATAATTAGCCGGTAAAGGTGGAACATTGCGAAGTAAAATAGAATCAAGCGCCCCAATATCAACCCCTAATTCTAATGTAGGGGTACAGACAAGAGTATTTACCGCATCACCAGTGCCTTTGAATAAGTTCTCTATTCTTTCCCTTTGTGGTTGCGGCACCATCGCAGTATGCTCTTCCGGCCTGAGCATGGAATAGCCCTCATCTAATAGCTGAAGATTATAATTATCAGGATCTTCAGCAACAAACTCAAGTTCTCCCTTACAATGCCAGGCCATGCAAATATTGTTGGGTGTCCGGCGGGAAACCTTGCGCCTACAATTTTTACATCGGTAATAACCATGATTTTCGCTCAACAAGAGCTTTGAAGCATTTATCTGGTATACTCCGGAACAGTTCGGCAAAGCCCTTCCTTTATTACTTTTTAGAGTAACAGGATACAAAATGGCTACTGAATCACTGCTTAAATAATCCCATAGCGATTGAAGAAAATCCGGAACATCATCTTTCTCAATACCCCATTTTTGAGCAACCTGCTGAACTAAAGTCAGACGGCTACTAAGCCAGGCTTGCACATATCTTTTGTCATCTCCAGGATCAATAGTTAACTTCATGCCCTTTGGCCGATGTAAAATAGGCATGTAACCAAGCTGAATTTCACGATCCCCCTCGCTCCAAAATATAGTAAACAATTCCTTAAAAGGATCATAAAGTAAGCTTCGCCTACGTAATTGATCAAGAAGAGTTTCAATCCCACTTTTTAAGTCTTCTGGTGGAAGGCCCAGTTTTCTAGACCACTCCTGAATAAACCTTGAACCAGTGTCAATGTCCTTATAATGCACTTTTAAACGACCCCAAGGCTCAAGTCCGCGTTGATCATTTGCCGGGATAGTAACTTCACGAAGCACCTGAATTCGCAAAAGATAGCGTCGTTCTTCTTGATGCCTGCCACCGGAGCCTTCTTTTGAAATATAACGCCAAACCTCTGGGAGTAATGCCCGGGAAAGGGCATCATTAGCATCTAATTCTTCATCAAGCCTAAGCACCATTTCTTCAACTGTAAGTGCCCCATCTTTCATAGCTTCAGCCATTAGACTGCGGAGACGAAACCGCCGGGCATGGTCTTTCATCCATCCTGCCTGAAATGCTGCATCCTGGCGATTGTCAGCAAACAAAAGTAAACGCTGTCTTTCAGCATGATGCACCATATCCTGGGTGAGAACATGAACATCAGATACAGTGGTCGCTCTTACTTCACGCATTGGTTCACGATAATGGCGGCCCATAGGTTTGCCAAGGGAAGTGCAAGATATACAACTACTTAAATACCCTTCACTTTTTTGCTTGTTGCGAACCGCATATAACTTGACCATTGGAGAAGAGATGCCACAGTGATGGCAGCGTTCATTTTCTTCTTGATGAGCACTACCACAATAGCGGCAAAAGTACAACAAGGCTGACCAGTTTTCCCCTTCTAGCTCCTCATCTTCTTCCTGGCTAATTACCCTATCAACCAGGATTGCTCGTTTCCCTCCGTGATCTTTATCCAATGGCTCCCAGTAGCATTGCCCGTTTTCAGCTAATTGACCCCCTTCTGGCCTTTCACTAATAAAGCGGTAATCCTTAAGCCAGGTCACGTAATAATGCTGACCACAGGTCGTGCAGGCATGAATCGGCACCCTCCATAAAGGATTTGCCTCCTTCTGGATGGTGCTCTCATCTTCACTGCTTAACCATAACTTTGGTTCACTTTTTTCATCTGGAAAAGTTACTACTGCACCCGGGATGCCACGAATAAAAGCATGAACTACAGGCCGAAATACCGGACGACCATTACTCACAGCTGCTGCTCCTAAAGCCAGGTAACAGAGTAATTCTTCTTCGCTTATTTCTCTCCCTGTTCTCCTGCTTAATTCCTCGATAATACCTTCAAGAGGTTGTGGCTTATAAATAACCTCACTGATTTGATAAGCCAGCTCGTTTTCTTCCAGAGCAGTGGCAAGTGCTTCCCGCCAGTGCCCATCTTGAAGTGAAGTGCCAGATAGCTGCTCATAAATAGCCCTCACTTCACTATCACCATCATCTAGGTCCACTGCAGCTAAAGTCTTCTTAAGCAGTTCACGCAGATCACCTGCAGGGTTAGCCGGTAATTGACGCTGTTTCTCCCAAGTTTCTTCCTCATATTCTTCATGGACACATTCAACATTATCTGCCGGGACACCAAAAAATCGAGAGGCAAAACGTCTTCCAGCGTCTGGGTCCCTTGAGTCAACAATAGTAGCTGAAGTTGCAATATTCACAGTGTCATGCTCATCCACATCACAAAAAGTTCTTAACCGGCGAAGCAAACATGCTGATTCTGCCCCTTGAATTCCAGTAAAAGTATGGGCTTCATCAAAAACCAAATAATCCAACCGGGCATTATTGAAAAGTTCTACATCAACCCGGCGAGTTAATAACAATTCGAGCTGCTTAACATTAGTAAGCAAAATGCGGGGTTGCCCGCCTGGTGTGCGCATCATTTCACGGCTGCACACCTCTTCTGCGGGATGAATAGCATCAGGACGCCCCTGATCACGGTAACGCTTTAAAACCTCTTGATAATCTGCTCGGGAGCTTCCGGACTGAAGACGATACCCGGTAACCTCCCTTTCATACTCAGGCGTTTTCCCCACATACATTCCAAAAGTAATGCCGCTGCCAGCTAGCAGCCCTCGCAACCGGTCTAATTGGTCTTCAGCTAAAGCGTTCATAGGATAAATAATTACAGATGATATTCCAGGCGGTGCCCCTTCATCTCTCAATTCCAAAGCTTTGCTGATCATCGGATATAGAAAGCACTCAGTTTTTCCAGAACCGGTTCCGGTTGAAATAAGTGTTGTTTTGCCTTCATGAATTGCTCTCAAAGCTGTTGCTTGGTGCCCATAAAGCTGGGTAATTGAAGTGCCAATAATCTGCTTCATGTGTGGATGAAAGATTCCTTCTTCAATTATTTCATCTATAGCAGGTCCTTTCCTAAAAACACGAGAAAGACTAATGTAAGGACCTTTAAGCAGAGGTGTTTGCCGGACCACATCTAAATTTAACAGGTTTCTCATTTGCTCATGCAAGCGAGGATCTGAAAAAGGATATGCCGTGAGCTGGTACTTAAGAAAGCTCCGGGTCACTCTTTCTGTGTAAGAGATAGGGTTGATAGCCATGCAAACACTCCTTAAAGAAAAAAGATCGTATAAATGATTAAGGAAACATTAATCATTTATGTCGAAAATAGTGCCCTGTTCATATTCTGCTTGTGATTCAGCAGCTTCATCTAGATATAATTGTTGTTCAATAGGCTGTTTGCCTTCAATTTCATCAAGTAATCTCTGATAGCCCTCTTTGCCAAGCAAATTCCGAGCATGGAGATGACATTCCCGCCATGATTCTTCAGCGCTTTGAGCAAGCTGCCAGTCATAAAAGCGAGGGCCGAAACATTCACGGACTGGCTGGTACTCCCTTGCTCTATCATCGTGCCCCAGACCATAGTCAGCTAAACGAAGTGTTTCTGGTAACATCCAGCCCTCGCCATCATTTTGATTACAGAAAGCTTCGATACCTTTGTTTATGTCTCCGCCACAGGAATTGATTTTTTCCTGTAGGTCGTGGAAAGCAATTAATGACAAAATGGTGAGCCTATGTTCAGGATGTTTGTCTTTATCAACACGCCAAAAGCCAGCTGGGAAAAGTGTGTTATTATTTTGAATGATGTGCGACGGATAATCACATTCATTTAAAATAACTTTGAGATCACTAATTGTAAGACCAAATAAAGATCCTGCAATAGCATTTATTGAAGATAAAAGCTCAAATCTTCGTGAAGAACTCAATGCCCAATACTTCGTTAAAGGTATTGCATTTAAGTTTTTTTGTTTTCCCATGATTTTGAGCCAGATATTAGAAAGAATCCAAGAAGGCACCGCGCAACCAAGAACAAATACTGTAAACTTATGAGGCATATCTATTTTTTTTGTGATTGCTGACTCTAAAAGGAAGAAAATGTTTATATTTGTTCCAGCTACTCTACGCCGCATTTGCCAGTCGTAAACAAAGCTACTTAATAAACCACCGAGCATCCAAATTGTATCATCTTTACTATTAGACGTTTGTATTACTGACACACTATTCCCTGCAGGAAATCCCACTGCGGGTGATCCTATTATTGTTCGGTAGTCCGTCTGACGAGCAACAGTTCTAAGTAAATACTTTGGGTTCAATAAATTAGATGACACATTTGAGGTTGCAACAGGTTTGCCCATTAAATATTTAGGCCAAAACTCATGGTAAAAGTTTTCAAACAAACTCCAGCTATCATTATCTCTAAATCCATATCCAGCACGGTTTGCTATAAGCTGGTTGATCATAACTCCTTGATATAAAGGCAAAGCTATAGCCGGCCCTTCAACTTCGACATCCATTTTCTCCCCTGACCAATTTTCCCTTTTAACTTTAAGCGGTTTACCCGAAGCATCAGTAAAAGTTACTTCAGGAATTTCGTCTTCATGGATCCAAGCATCAGCTTCACGAGAAAGAATAACCCCTTCTGGAATATCAGCCCGGGGTATGGGAAGTTTATCATAAGGGGGCTGAGCACAGCGTTGTTCACTTGT
>SL_8KL_010_SEDDRAFT_10004880_pt1 | contig 10679 bp, 9 predicted proteins | sample SodLakKL_010_SED_4_FD_11160 | JGI IMG/M metagenome (IMG submission 11160) | reverse complement strand
CCGCCGAGAGCATTCCCGGCCTCGATGAGGTCGAGCGCGAACTCAAAGGAGAGCCTTCATGAAACAGCCGATCATCTTCGATACCGACCCCGGGGTGGATGACGCCCAGGCCATCGCGATCGCCCTGCGTCACCCTGAACTCGAACTGCTGGGCCTGACCACCACCTACGGCAACGTGGACGTTGAGGTGGCAACCCGAAACGCCCTGCTGCTGGCACAGCTGGCCGGTCGTGACGATGTCCCGGTTGCTCAGGGGGCCGCCGCGCCGCTGGTCAAGACGCGCCATCCACCTCCCGCCCATATCCATGGCGCCAACGGGCTGGGGGATATCGCCCTGCCGGAAGTGCAGGGCAGCGCCGACCCCAGGAGTGCCGCGCAGTTTATTGTCGATACCGTCAATGCACGCCCGGGCGAGGTCACCCTGGTGGCAGTGGGTCCGCTGGGCAACCTGGCGGCGGCCCTGCAGCTCGATCCGACCCTCACCGAGCGGGTCAGGCAGGTGGTAATCATGGGAGGATCGATTCGCGAAGGGGGCAACGTGACCCCGGTCGCCGAGGCCAACATGTTCAACGATCCCCATGCGGCGAGTCGCGTGTTGACCGCCGGCTGGCCGCTTACCCTGGTGGGACTCGACGTTACCCATCGCTGCGTGTTGACCGCGGGGCACATGGGGCGCATCGAGGCCGGCCAGGGCGAACTCGGCCGGGTGCTGGCCGGCAGCTACGCCTTCTATCGTGACTTCTATCGGGAGTTTCTGGGCATCGACGGCTGCTGCCCTCACGACAGCTGCGCCCTGGCCTGGCTGCTGCGTCCGGAGCTTTTCACCACAGCGCGTGGCCACCTGACGGTAACCACCGATGGCGACGCCGAGGGTCAGACGATCTTCGCTCCCCAGGACCGCCCATTCATCGCGACACGCTGGTCGCGGACCCCGCTGGTGGACGTCTGCCTCGGGGTGGAAGGCGGGGCGGTCAGCGACTGGATCGCCGACGTGTTGGCATGACGCTGCGCTAGAGCGTACGGAAGTCGTCCGGGACATGGATCTCGATCACCTCTAGCTCCACGTGGGTGACCCGGGCCTTCTCGGGCCCTTTCCAGAGCCACTCGCTGATCGCCTTCACGGCGTCAGGCCCGCCGCACAATAGCACTTCCACTCGTCCGTCGTGCAGGTTACGGGCATGGCCGGTGAGCCCATGCTGCAGGGCCTTCTCCTGCGTTGCCCGGCGATACCAGACGCCCTGAACCTTGCCCGTCACCAGGGCCTTCACGCAGCATGTTTCCATGATTCCCTCCTTTGTCGTGTCGGGGTGAGTCCTGTCCAGGCCTCAGCCCTGCCGGCGATCCACCAACTCTCTTCTGACCACCACTGCGGTATTGCGCGGGATCACCTGGCGCCCTCGTTCTGCCAGGTGGCAGCGGGTAAAGGCGGCGCCAAACAGCAGGATCAGCGAGCTGTAGTAGACCCACAGCAGTATCATCACCACCGACCCGGCGGCCCCGTAGGTCGAGGCGGTGGCGGTATGAGAGAGATAGATGGCAATGCCGGAGCGTCCCACCGCAAACAGCACCGCCGTGACCAGGGCACCCACCAAGACGTCCTTCCAGCGTAACACCACATCCGGCAGTACCTTGAAGATGGTGGCAAAGAGCGCCGCGATCACCGCCAGTGAAACGAGGAACTCGACTCCCGTGGTCAGAAACCCCACGAAGGGCAGCAGATCGTCGGCGGCCTGGAGCATGGCTCGCACCGCCACCCCCAGCACCAGTGATACCAGCAGAATAAAGCCGATGGAGAGCACCACGGTCAGCGACATCAGGCGGTTCTTGATGAACACCAGGGCGCTGTTGGCGCTGGGGCGAGCGGTCACTCCCCAGATGGTGTTCAGCGAAAACTGCATCTGAGCGAAGACCGTGGTGGCACCGACGATNAGTGCGCCGAAGCCCAGCAGGGTCGGGAGCAATCCCGACTCCTCGATGCGCGACTGAGCGACCGCCTGCTCGATGGCCGCCGCGGCCTCAAGGCCCATGGTGTCCTGGAGCTGAGCGACAATCTGCCCCTGGGCGGCGTCCTCCCCCAGCACCAGGCCGATCACGGTAACCGCGATGATCATCGTGGGAGCCAGCGAGAAGAGCGTGTAGAAAGCCAGCGATCCCGCATAGCTGAAGGCATTGCGTTCCAGCCAGAGCCGAATCGCGTTCTGGGTCACGTTCCACCAGAAACGCAGCGTGGTGCCGAGGGCGGATGGCATCAGTGTTCTTAGGTCAATCATGAGGTTCCCCGCATCCCTGTGTCGCCATCAGGATACGCGAAGTGACACTCAGCTGCCGCCCCTCACATACATTGCATTGCCCCGAACCAGCCGACCATAATGAGCCCGCTGCTGCCCACTCCCCCTTCAGGATCCGACATGCCAGCCTGCCCGGATATCGACCGCGACGCCTACGACTTCGACTGCCTGGTGTTCATCGGCCGCTTCCAGCCGCCCCACCTGGGACATCTCGCGGTGGTCCACGAGGCGCTCAAGCGCGCCCGTCAGGTCATCGTGCTGATGGGCTCATCCTGGCAGGCGCGCTCGATGAGAAACCCCTGGCATTTCAATGAGCGCGGAGACATGCTTCGCAGCGCCTTCGATGATGAGGATAACGCCCGGCTGGCCGTGGTACCGCTGCTCGATGCCCTCTACAACAACGATGTCTGGGTGCGTGACGTGCAGCGCAAGGTGCGCGACATCGCCAGTCCCCAAGGTGCCCGATTGCCGCGGATCGGCCTGATCGGCGCTAGCCGAGGCCAGTCGAGCTACTATCTGTCGCTGTTTCCCCAGTGGGAGTCCGTGAGCGTACCGCTGGTAGAGGGGATTTCGGCCAGCCAGATTCGCGAGCGGTTGTTCCGGTCCGTCTCCTCCGCCGATGACTATCTGACGACCGGAGCCTCCCATGACCTTCCCCCGGGCGTCGTCAGCGCGGTGCACGCCTTTTGCGAGGGTGAGCACTACCGTCAGCTGAGCGAAGAGCAGCGACTGCTGGATCAGTACCGCAGTGCCTGGGCCCAGGCGCCCTATCCGCCCATCTTTGTGACGGTGAATGCGGTGGTGGTGCAGTCCGGGCACGTACTGCTGGTACGCCGCACGGCGGCACCCGGCAAGGGGCTGCTCGCCCTGCCCGGCGGCTTCATCAACTCCCATGAGCGGCTACTGGATGCCTGCCTCCGGGAACTGCGCGAGCGCATTCGCCTCAAGGTGCCGGAGCCGGTGCTCAAGGGGTCCTTGCGTGGTCAGCGGCTGTTCGACGAGCCCCATCGCAGCTGGCGGGGACGCACTCTGGCCGAAGCCTTCTACTTCGCGCTGACCCCCGATCAGCAGCTACCCAGGCTCAAGCCGGTGAAGGGTGGCGATCACGCCCGCTGGGTGGCGCTGGCCGACCTGGACCCCGAGGCCCTCTTCGAGGACCACTTCTTCATCATCCAGAATTTTCTCGGCCTGCCGGCCGACTTTGGCGGGAATTGACCCTGCTGCATCACGCCTGCAGGAAATCCCGCGGCAGCTTCTGCATCTGCCGCCACAGCTTCTCCACCCCGGGCTTGTGCACCAGGGAACAGCGATAGAGACGGATCTCGAGGGGGACATCCCACTCCTTGCCGCCGGCCCTGACCAGGCGACCGCTCTTGAGCTCCTCGCGGATACAGAAGTCGGGGATCCAGGCCAGCCCCAATCCCTGAACCACCATCCCCTTGAGACCTTCGGCCATGGCAGTCTCGTAGACGGTGCGAAGCCGCAGGCGAAGAGCATCGTTCTTGAGCAGCATGCGCACACTGCTCCCCAGGAAGGCCCCCTGGGTGTAGGCCAGGTAGGGAATCGACTCGCTGCCCTCCAGTGGGAAGCGAGGGGTGCCATCCTCGTTGGGCAGGCTGACGGGAAGCATCTTCACCTGACCGATGGAGAACGAGGGAAACACCTCCGAATCGAGCTGCATGCTGGCGTAGGGATCGTAGTAGGCCAGCATCAGGTCGCACTTGCCCTCTCGCAACACGTGGATCGCCTCTCCCACGTTCATGGCCACCAGGCGGGTCGGCAGTTCCCCTATGCCCTGCTGGAGACGCGAGATCCATGGGGGAAAGAAGCTCAATGCGAGAGAGTGCGCTGCAACGATATCCAGCGCCTCGTTGGCGATGGCGAGCCCGCGCAGGTGGCTCAGGCTCTCGTTGAGCTGCTCCACCAGGTTGCGGGCGGTGACCAGGAACAGCTGTCCTTCGGAGGTAAGGTCCACGGGGGTAGTGGAGCGATCCACCAGAGTGGCCCCCACTGCCTGCTCGAGAGCGCGGATACGGCGACTGAAGGCGGGCTGGGTGACATGGCGCTGCCGTGCCGAAGCGGAAAAGCTGCGGGTGTTGGCCAGAGCGACGAAGTCTTCCAGCCACTTGGTCTCGAGGTTCACCGTGACTCCCGGTCCGCGGATGGCAGGGCGGCCGACGCGTCGGCCATCGTGAAACGATAATATATCACTGGATAGGCGACAGGAGGTAGGCGGCCCGTGAGGCCAGCTTGCGCCACAGCGGTCGCGAGGTGATCTCGTCGAGGCTGATCCGTCGGCAATCGGTGAAGTCCTTTTCCAGCATCAGACGCACCTTGGCGGCAAAAAGGCGATCCGGCAGGAAGGCCGTGATCTCGAAGTTGAGTCGGAAGGAGCGGTTGTCGAGGTTCACGGTCCCGACGCTGGCCGCCGAATCATCGATCAGCATCACCTTCTGGTGCAGGAAGCCCGGCTGGTAGCGATAGACCTTGACCCCGGCCCTGAGCATGTCGGGCAGGAAGGAGAAGGCCGACAGGAACACCAGCAGGTGATCCGGGCGCTCCGGAATCATGATGCGCACGTCGACCCCGCGCATGGCGGCAAGCCGCAGGGCATCCTGGACACCCTGGTCCGGCACGAAATAGGGGCTGGTGACCCAGAAGCGCTCCCGAGCACTGTGGATAGCATGCTGCACCAGCAGGCCGGCGGTGTCCTGGCGGTCTGCTGGCCCCGAGGGCACGATCACTACCCTGTGGCACTCCACGCAGGTCACCTGGGGGGTCCAGGAGAGCGTGATCACCTCCCCGGTAGCCCAGTGCCAATCCTCCCAGAAGGCCTCCTGCAGCCCCAGGGCACTCGGCCCGGTGAGCTTGAGATGGGTGTCGCGCCACGGTCCGTGACGTCCCTGCCCCAGGTACTCGACGCCGACGTTGAAACCGCCGACCCATCCCTCGCGGCCATCCACCACCAGCACCTTGCGATGGTTGCGAAAGTTGAGCTGGAAGCGATGGCGAAACCCCCGCGACGACCGGAACGCGCTCACCTCCACCCCGCTGCTGGCAAGGTCGCGCAGGTACCCTTCATTCAGTTTGTGGCTGCCCACCTCATCGTAGAGAAAGTAGACCCGCACTCCGCGCTCGGCCACGCGTTGAAGGCGCTGCTTGAGTTCGATGCCCAGCGCATCGTGACGAACGATGAAGAACTGGATCAGCACATACTCCTCGGCGTGCTCGATGCCGTCGAAGAGGCTCTTGAAGGTGGCGTCACCATCGACAAGCAGTTCGGCGCGGTTGCCGCTGGTCAGTGGCATCTGGGCAAGCTGTTCGACCGCACGCACGTCGGGGTCCTGGGCATCGGCCACGAAAGGCGTCAACTGCTCACGATAGCGGGCCAGCACCCGGCGCAGGACGCTGTCCCGTTCTCCGCGGGCGGAGACATAGCCATAGAAGCGCGGGCGGCCGAAGATCCAGTAGGCGGGTACCGCCAGATAGGGCATCGTGATCAGCGAAAGGATCCAGGCGATGGCACCCTGTGAGGTACGACTCGACAACAGGGCCAGCAGCGCCGAGACGATGCCGAGCACGTAGAAAAGGAAGATAGCCAGGCCGAACAGCCAGGAGGTCATGTGCTCTCCCTGAAAAAACAGTGTCCTACAGCATATCCAAACGCGAGTGGCCCCGCCAGATAGCAGGGCCACTCGGCTACCTAATGGCAGGTATCAGACGCGTTCGGCGATGATCTCCTTCCACTTGGCCGGGCCGGTCTGGTGCACCGAGGTACCCTGGCTGTCCACGGCCACGGTCACCGGCATGTCCTCCACCTCGAACTCGTAGATGGCCTCCATGCCCAGATCTTCGAAGCCTACCACGCGGGACTTCTTGATCGCCTGGGCCACCAGGTAGGCGGAGCCACCCACGGCCATCAGGTAGACCGCCTTGTTGTCGCGGATCGCCTCGATGGCAGTCGGCCCACGCTCGGCCTTGCCGACCATGCCCAGCAGGCCGGTCTCTTCCAGCATGGTGCGGGTGAACTTGTCCATGCGGGTGGCCGTGGTGGGGCCGGCCGGGCCGACCACCTCGTCGCCGACCGGATCCACCGGGCCCACGTAGTAGATGAAGCGCCCCTTCATGTCGACGGGCAGCGGCTCGCCCTTGGCGATCATGTCCACCATGCGCTTGTGGGCGGCATCGCGGCCGGTGAGCAGCTTGCCATTGAGCAGCAGGGTGTCGCCGGGCTGCCAGGTCAGGACCTCTTCCGGTGTCACCGTGTCGAGATTGACGCGCTTGACGTTGTCGCCCGCCTCGCGGGTGATCTCCGGCCAATCCTCGAGCTTCGGCGCCGGCAGCGAGGCCGGGCCGGAGCCATCCAGTGTGAAATGGGCATGGCGGGTGGCGGCACAGTTGGGGATGATCGCCACCGGCTTGTTGGCCGCGTGGGTCGGGAAGTCCCTGACCTTGATGTCGAGCACGGTGGTCAGGCCGCCCAGGCCCTGGGCGCCGATGCCGCTTCTGTTGACCTTGTCGAACAGCTCCAGGCGCAGCTCCTCGGCGCGATTGGAGGCACCGCGGGCCTGAAGTTCCTGGATGTCGATGGGATCGAGCAGCGACTCCTTGGCGATCTCCATGGCCTTCTCGGCGGTGCCACCGATGCCGATGCCCAGCATGCCGGGCGGACACCAGCCCGCCCCCATCTTGGGCAGCTGCTCCATTACCCAGTCGACCACGTTGTCGGAGGGGTTGAGCATGGCGAACTTGGACTTCGCCTCGCTGCCGCCGCCCTTGGCGGCCACGTACACCTCGAGGGTGTCTCCGGGAACGATCTTGTGGTGGATGATCGCGGGGGTGTTGTCACCGGTGTTCTTGCGGGCGCCGTCCGGGTCGGCCAGCACCGAGGCGCGCAGCACGTTGTCGGGCAGCGCATAGGCACGACGCACGCCCTCGTTGACCATGTCATCCAGGCTCATCTCGGCGTCCCAGCGCACGTTCATACCGACGTGCAGGAAGACGGTCACGATGCCGGTATCCTGGCAGATCGGACGGTGACCCAGGGCGCACATCCGCGAGTTGATCAGGATCTGAGCGATAGCATCCTTGGCCGCCGGATTCTCCTCGCGCTCATAGGCCTGAGCCATGGCATCGATGAAATCTTTCGGGTGGTAGTAGGAGATGTACTGAAGCGCATCGGCGACGCTCTGGATCAGATCGTCCTGGCGGATCACGGTCATGGGCAAGGGGCTCCTTGGCGTTGTCGGCATGCTCGCTGTCGGACGGCGGCGCGTCCGGTGTGGCGGGTTCAAACGGACTATATTGTACCTCACCCCCTACCCTGCTGACATTGAGATCGCCAAAGGTCGCAGAGAGTTGCCCCAAAGAAAGATAACGGTATAAAAATGGTACGCGCAGAGAGCTAAGAGGACTGAGGCTGGCAATGAGGACAAACGTAGAGTCGTCTGGAGGCGACGGACGTCCGCTCGATCGGCGTACCGCAGACATGGCACGGCAGGCCGTCGCGTTCGAAAACGGCGAAGCGCCAGCGCCGGCGGGAGGCCCCTCGACGCCGATCCGCAGCGGCCCAGTCGGGCCGATTGGTCACCCCCGCCTGGTCGTAGGCCTGCCGCGTCACCTCGAGAATGGCGTGGGCCAGTCGCTTCAAGTCAGCCTCTTCCAGGTCGGCCGGCTTCGTCTTGTAGTGAAGACCCGCAAAGAACAGGATTTCCGAGCGCAGATAGTTGCCGATGCCGGCAAACAGCGCCTGATCGAGAAGCAGGCCGCCGAGGCCACGGCGACGAAAATGCGCCTCCTGCAGGCGGGTCATGGCCTGCTCTATCGAAACACCATGGGTCAGCAGATCGGGGCCGAGCCGTGAGAGGAAGGGGTGTTCCCCGAGCCTGCGTTCCTCCCACAGCGAGACATCCGAAGCGCTGTAGAGGCTCGCCGCCCTCCCCTCCGCTACCAGCCGGACGCGAAGGGAGCGCCCGGTATCGGGCTCTCGCTCGGCGTCATGAAGCTTCCAGACGCCGTAGAGCTGGTTGTGGGAGTAGAGCACCCGGCCATCGTCGAAGCGGGTCAGCAGCGCCTTGCCCCAGCTATCCACGGCGGCAACCTTGCACCCGACCAGCGAAGACGCCTGCGCCACCAGCTCCGGAAAGGCGAACCACACATGCTCCAGCCTTCGCCCGGCCAGCTGCTCGTGAACCCGGTCGGCGGCGCGGCGAATCTCGGGACCTTCGGGCATTAGATAGCCCCCAGCACCAGCTGACGCTCCTTGAGCTTATGCAACCGGTCGCGCAGCCGCGCGGCCTCCTCGAACTCCAGGTTCTGGGCCGCCTCGAACATGGCGTCCTCGACCCGGGTCGTTTCCCGAATCAGCTCTGTGGGTGACATCTCGGCGGGGTCGTAGATCGCCTCCTTCTCTGCCACCTTGCGTTCACCGCGCCGGCCCTTGCGCCCAGGCGCCTGGGCGGCCTCCAGGATATCGGCCACCGAGCGGGTCACGGTGGTCGGGGTGATACCATGCTCCTCGTTATGGGCGACCTGCTTGGCGCGGCGACGGTCGGTCTCCTCCATGGCGCGACGCATGGAATCGGTGACCCGGTCTCCGTAGAGGATCGCCTTGCCGTGGGCATTGCGGGCGGCACGGCCCATGGTCTGGATCAGCGAGCGCTCGTTGCGCAGAAAGCCCTCCTTGTCGGCGTCGAGGATCGCCACCAGGGAGACCTCGGGGATATCGAGACCCTCGCGCAGCAGGTTGATCCCCACCAGCACATCGAACTTGCCCAGGCGCAGGTCGCGGATGATCTCCACCCGTTCCACGGTGTCGATGTCCGAGTGCAGGTAGCGCACGCGCACACCATGCTCGTCCAGGTACTCGGTAAGGTCCTCGGACATGCGCTTGGTGAGCGTCGTCACCAGCACACGCTCGCCGACGGCCGTGCGAAGGCCAATTTCCGAGAGCAGGTCGTCCACCTGGGTGCTGGCGGGCCGCACTTCGATCTCCGGATCGAGCAGCCCGGTGGGACGCACCACCTGCTCCACCACCTGGCCGGCGTGCGCCGCCTCGTAGGGCCCCGGGGTAGCGGAGACGAAGATCGTCTGGGGGCTGATCGCCTCCCACTCCTCGAATTTCATCGGACGGTTGTCCAGGGCCGAGGGAAGCCGGAACCCGTACTCGACCAGGGTCTCCTTGCGTGAACGGTCGCCCTTATACATCCCGCCCACCTGGGGAACGCTGACATGGGACTCGTCGATGAAAAGCAGGGCATCCGCCGGCAGGTAGTCGAAGAAGGTGGGCGGCGGCTCGCCGGGATTGCGGCCGGAGAGATAGCGGGAGTAGTTCTCGATGCCGTTGCAGTAGCCCAGCTCGAGCATCATCTCGATGTCGTAGAGGGTTCGCTGCTCCAGGCGCTGAGCCTCCACCAGCTTGTCGTGCTTGCGCAGCCAGTCGAGGCGCCCCACCAGCTCTGCCTTGATCTCATCGATGGCCCCGAGGATGGTCTCCCGAGGCGTCACATAGTGGGACTTGGGATAGATGGTCATGCGCGGTACCTTGCCCCGTATCTCACCGGTGAGCGGATCGAACAGGCTGATGGTGTCGATCTCGTCGTCGAACAGCTCCACGCGCACCGCTTCGTCCTCGGCGTCGGCCGGAAAGATATCGATCACGTCGCCGCGCACCCGGTAGGTGCCGCGCTTGAAGTCCATGTCGTTGCGGGTGTACTGCAGCTCCGCCAGGCGGCGCAGGAAGGAGCGCTGATCGATCAGCTCGCCCCGGGTGAAGTGCAGACGCATCTTCAGGTACTGCTCGGGATCGCCCAGGCCGTAGATGGCCGATACCGAGACCACGATCAGCGCGTCGCGGCGCTCCAGCAGCGCCTTGGTGGCCGACAGGCGCATCTGTTCGATGTGCTCGTTGATGGACGCATCCTTCTCGATGAAGGTGTCCGATGACGGCACATAGGCCTCGGGCTGGTAGTAGTCGTAGTAGGAGACAAAGTATTCGATGGCGTTGTCGGGGAAGAACGCCTTGAACTCGCCATAGAGCTGAGCCGCCAGGGTCTTGTTGGGCGCCATGACGATGGTCGGGCGCTGCAGGCGCTCGACCACGTTGGCCATGGTGAAGGTCTTGCCCGAACCGGTGACCCCGAGCAGCGTCTGGTGGGCAAGCCCAGATTCCAGTCCCCCGACCAGATTGTCGATGGCCTTGGGCTGGTCGCCGGCGGGTTGGAACTTCGAAGCGAGGCGAAAGGGCTTGCTCATTGATTCTCCGTGTGGCCCATCGTCGGATGGATCAGGCTTCGACGCTGGTTCGAGTGCTGACCTCCACGGTGGAGCTGGTTATCAGGCGATGGATGGGGCACTTGTGACTGATCTCCTCCAGGCGTGCGCGCTGCTCGG
>SL_8KL_010_SEDDRAFT_10004878_pt1 | contig 10680 bp, 9 predicted proteins | sample SodLakKL_010_SED_4_FD_11160 | JGI IMG/M metagenome (IMG submission 11160) | reverse complement strand
TCTCCGAGCTGTAGGCTCTCCGAGCCGGAAGCCGATACCGATACCGACCCCGACACCGATGGCCAGAACAAGGGTACACACAAAATGTGCTGAATAGTTACATTACAAAAAAATAAGCCAGGAGATGGATATGTCCGATAGAATCTATATTTTCGACACCACGTTGCGCGATGGAGAACAGTCTCCCGGGGCCACCATGAACGCCGGGGAAAAAATACGTCTGGCCAGACAGCTGGAAAGGCTGGGAGTGGACGTCATAGAGGCAGGGTTCCCCGCTGCCAGCACCGGGGATCAGGAGGCCGTGGCCGAGATTGCAGCCACGGTGAAGGACTGCCAGGTGGCAGGTCTTTGCCGTGCAGTCAAGGAAGACATGGACAAGGCCTGGGATGCGGTGCAGCACGCGGCCCAGCCGAGGCTGCACACCTTTCTGGCCACTTCCGACATTCATATGAAGTACAAGCTGGACAAAACCCGGGAGCAGATCCTGGAAATCGCTCATGAAGCGGTGACTTACGCCAGAAGCCTCTGCCCCAGCGTGGAGTTCTCCGCCGAGGATGCCTCCCGCTCCGACCCCGCGTTTCTTGTGCAGGTGGTTCAAACCGCCATAGACGCCGGGGCCGGGGTCATAAACATCCCGGACACCGTGGGTTATGCCCAGCCCCAGGAATACGCCGAGCTTATCGACTATCTGCTGACCAATGTAAAGGAGAGTGAGCGGGCCGTATTCAGTGTACACTGCCACAACGACCTGGGCCTGGGAGTGGCCAACACCCTGGCCGCCTGCAAGGCCGGGGCCAGGCAGGCGGAAGTGACCCTGAGCGGAATCGGGGAGCGCGCCGGCAACGCGGCCCTGGAAGAGCTGGTCATGGCCCTTAACGTACGCAAAGGTTTCTACAACCTGGAAACAGGCATAAACACCGAACAGATCTATCCCTCCTGCCGGCTTCTGTCTATGATCATCGGCCAGCCCATACCTCCATACAAGCCCATTATCGGCGGCAATGCCTTCGCCCACGAGTCCGGCATTCACCAGGCCGGGATGCTCAGGAACCGCGAGACCTACGAGATCATGACCCCGGCCAGCATAGGCAAGGCCGGCAGCGACATTGTCATAGGCAAGCATTCCGGCAGGTACGCCCTGAATCAGAAGCTGGAAGAACTGGGATACCGCCTGACCAGGGATCAGTTGACCCAGGTGTCGGAAGTGGTCAAATCCCTGGCGGACAAGAAGAAAAAGCTGTATATGGAGGACGTGGAAGCCATTGTCCTGGAAGAGGTCTACCGCATCCCGGACAAGTTCAAGCTCATCTACCTGAGCTCCATTTCCGGCAACATGGCCATCCCCACTGCAGCCCTGAAAATGGAAGTGCTGGGAGAGGAAAAACAGCTTTCCGATTTCGGGGTGGGGGCCATTGACGCGGTATTCAACACCATTGACCGCCTGGTAAAAAGAAACCCCACTCTGCTTCGCTATTCAGTAAGCGCCATTACAGGAGGTGCTGATGCCCAGGGCGAAGTCACGGTGAAGCTGGAAGAGAACGATGTCACCTCGGTGGGCAGGGCAGCCGATCCAGACGTCATTGTGGCCAGTGCCAAGGCCTATATAAACGCCCTGAACAGGCTGGCCAAAAAGGAAACCGACCCCAAGGCCGAACAGAGCCGCAATATTCCCTAATATATTGAAGAGAAAAATAAGGAGAGACGACGTGGGAAAAAACCTGGCTGAAAAGATTCTGCAGAAGCACAGTCCAGAGGAGATAAAAAAACCCGGGCAGATAATACCCTGCCGGGTGAGCCTGGTCCTGGCCAACGACATCACCGCCCCTCTGGCGGTGGATTCTTTCCGCAAGATGCAGGCGCCAAGAGTGTTCGATGCGGACAAGATAGCCCTGGTCTGTGATCATTTCACCCCCAACAAGGACATCGCCTCTGCCGAGCAGGTGCAGAAAGTACGCCGTTTCGCCCGGGAAATGAACATCACTCATTACTACGAAGGCGGCAACGTCGGGGTGGAGCATGCCCTGCTGCCTGAACTTGGTCTGGTGGGACCCGGGGACGTGGTGGTGGGGGCTGACAGCCATACCTGCACCTACGGCGGCCTGGGGGCATTCGCCACAGGCATGGGCAGCACCGACATTGCCGCGGCCATGGCCCTTGGGGAGACTTGGTTCAAGATCCCGGAAACCATCAGGGTGAATATGAACGGAAGCCTGGATGAGTTCACCACATCCAAGGACCTTATCCTGAATCTCATAGGCCGCATAAAGGTTGACGGAGCCCTGTACCGGGCCCTGGAATTCGCCGGTGATACCCTGACGGAGCTGGATGCTGAAGCCAGGATGACCATGGCCAACATGGCCATTGAAGCCGGGGGCAAGGCAGGGCTGTTTCCCGTGGACCAGGTGACCCTGGACTACTGCCGGGAGCATGGCCGCCAGGGCGACGACTTCCTTGAGCCCGACGGGCAGGCCGGATACTGCATGCAGGTGGACATGCAGGTCAGCGGCATGCCTCCCCAAATCGCCTGCCCGCACCTGCCGGACAATGTAGCCGGGGTCGACGACCTGGAAGAGATAAAAGTGGACCAGGTGGTTCTGGGATCGTGCACCAACGGACGCATCTCGGATCTGAGACAGGCCGCGCACATATTAAAGGATCGCCAGGTGGACAAAAACATTCGCTTAATAGTCCTGCCGGCTACTCCTAAAATATATGCCCAGGCCCTGGAAGAGGGCCTGCTGGAAATATTTTTAAAAGCCGGGGGCATAATCGGTCCTCCCACCTGCGGACCCTGCCTGGGCGGGCACATGGGTATTCTGGCCTCCGGGGAAACCTGTCTGGCCACCACCAACCGCAACTTCAAGGGCCGCATGGGCAGCCTGGAAAGCAAAGTTTACCTGGGCTCGCCCTACGTGGCCGCGGCTACGGCGGTAGCCGGACGCATCATTCACCCGGCACGGGTTTAATATTACTTCTGCAGGAGAAAAGACATGCATTTCAAAGGCAAAGGGCACAAGGTAGGAGACCATATAGATACAGACGCCATCATCCCGGCCAGATGCCTGGTGACCACTGATCCGGAAGAACTGGGCCGGAACTGCATGGCCGGACTGGAAGAGAACTGGGTCAGCCGGGTAAACAGAGGAGACATCCTTCTGGGGGGCAAGAACTTCGGCTGCGGCTCCTCCCGTGAGCACGCCCCCATAGCCATACTCGGGGCAGGGATTCCCGTGGTCATAGCCCACAGTTTCGCCCGCATATTTTACCGCAACGGCTTCAACATGGGTCTGGTCCTGCTGGAGGTGGGCGATGAAATAAGCAGGCTGAGCGATGGTGATGAACTGGAAATAAAGGCCCTGGAAGGAAAGATTGTCAACCATACCACGGGGGACACTGTAAACAGCCTTCCAGTTCCTGAGTTCATGGCCGACATCCTGGCCAAAGGCGGACTCATCAACTATGTCCGGGAAAAAGTGGCCTGAAACAAAGTTGACTTGCAGCACCTGCCTTATTCCTTTGAGCCCATGATCTCCCGGATGCGGCATATCCCGCATATCTCCCCGGTGGTGGGGTAGCCGCATCCGGGGCACGGCCGGGGCTTACCTCCCTGCTGTTCGTCCTGGCGGGCGAAAGCCTGTCTGCCCCGGTTCAAAAACCCCTCGTAAAAGCTGATCTTGCGCCCGGGCTGCTCATATTCCAGCTCGTCCAGCAATGTCTTGTAATAGGTAAAACTGGCTCCCTTGCTGTAAGGACATGGAGAATAGCAGTAATCTATCCCTGCCAGGAAACTGTAGTTGGCGGTTTCGAATTCACTGAGCCGGTAAAGGGGTTTGACCTTACGCACAAAACCCTGCTCCGCCGGCAGGTCCGGTCCCTGGGAGCCCAGGTGGGAAACGTCCCAGCGCATGACATTGGAAAAAAGCCTGGCCGCCTCATCATCAAGGTTGTGACCTGTCGCCAGTACATTGAAACCATGGTCCAGGGCAAATTTGTTGAAGTAGTACCTCTTGATGCGCCCGCATAATGAACATACAGGCCTGTTGAATTTCTTTTCCACCACTGGAATGGGCAGCCCCTCCTTTTCCATTTCCAGTACGTGCAGATCAACCCCGAAATCCCTGCAGAACCTCTCCACATGATCCCTGGCTTTATCCGATGATCCGGGTATAGCCAGGTCCATGTGCAGTCCGGCCGTGTTGTAGCCCTGAAGCTGCAGCTCCCTGGCCAGGGCCAGGGAGTCCTTGCCTCCGCTGAGGGCGATGAGTATTTTGTCCTCTTTGCTGAAGAGCTGTCTCTCTTTGATGGCCTTTGCCACCTGCCTGGAAAAAAACACTTTGAAACACTCCGGGCAGAATCCTGCGTTGTGGCTGGGCAGAGCCACCGCCGCGGTTGTTTTGCATCTGGTGCATTTCATATTTCAGCCCCTGGAAGCAATTTTTCTGACTACAATACTGTCTTCCGGATCAATCTTTCTGTCCGGAGTCAGCAGTTCACCGTTGCGGATGACAACAGCCTGATTCGGCCTGAGCTCAAGTTTTTTCAAGAGGTTTAATACAGTGCTTGCTCTGTCAATGTCCGCCCATTGGTTTTCGGGCTCAATAAGGATTTGCATGTTAATACCCTTTTATTTTTTTAAAAAATCTAATACAATCAGTTCAATCATACCCGGAGTCGAAGGGGGTGATTTTACAGCAGAGAAGCCCGGTGGCAATGACCCGGGACAAACAAGATCAGGATTTTGTTAAAGGAGCTTCATATGAGCAAAAAGATTTTGGTGGTGGATGATGAACTGCATATCCGCATGCTTTACCAGGAAGAATTTGAAAACAGCGGCTACGAAGTGGTCACTTCAGACGGCAGCGAGCCGATATTGTCCCTTCTGGACCAGGAAGATCCGGATCTGGTGGTCCTGGACATAAAACTCGGCCAGGACAAGTCCGGTCTGGACCTTCTGCAGGAAATAAGATCCAGGGACCAGAGCCTTCCAGTGATTCTCTGCACGGCTTACGACAGCTTCCAGCATGATCTTAAATCCATCGCCGCGGACCACTATGTGGTCAAATCAGTTGACTTGACGGAACTCCTGGACAAAGTGAAGCAAATTCTGAAGTAATCTTGAAAAACGCCGGTGACCCGTGCGAGAGCAGGTATCCCGGGCCACGGACACCGGCGCATTCAAGCCTGTTCACCGGACCATGATCTGGTAGCGGTAAACAGCCCGGTTGTGTTCCTGCAGGGTTTTGCTGAAGTGATGGGTTCCGTCGTTTCTGGAAACAAAGTAATAATAACCGTGTTCTTCCGGATCCAGGGCAGCCTTCAGGGAAGCCCGGCCCGGAGAACAGATGGGAGTCGGGGGAAATCCCCGGTGCTGATAAGTATTGTATTCATTGTCCCTGTCCTCCAGATGCCTGCGCCTGAGCCTGCCTTCAAATTCCTCCCCAAGCCCGTAAATTATTGTGGGATCGCATTGCAAGAGCATATTGCTTTTCAGGCGGTTGTGAAACACGCCTGAAATTCTACGGCGCTCCGCTGGGGCCGCTGCTTCCTTTTCAATGAGCGAAGCCTTGTTTACCATGTCGTAGATCTGGTCAAAAGACATTTCCCCCCAGAGATCACTGGTGGACTTCCAGAACTGATTGATCATTATGCGGACCAGCTTTTCTGCACCCACATCCCTGCTGGGAGAGATATAATAGGTCTCCGGATACAAGAAACCTTCTGCAGTGGAGGCATGGATGCCCATATCCTCCAGAAATTTTTCATCCTTGATCACCTCTTCAAAATCCTCAAAGGATGCAAGCTCTCTTCTTTCCAGTATCCGGGCCACATCCCACCAGGCGGCCCCCTCGGGCACCTGCAGGCGGAGCAGTTTCTCCCTGCCGGTACTCAGGTGCTCCAGCATTCTCTGCATGGACCACTGGGCATCCACCTGGAAATGTCCTGCCTGGACTTTTGTAGCCTTGCCCTGCAGCCAGCCCCAGTAGTACATGACTGTGGCATTATCGATAAGCCCCATGGATTCCAGCTGATGAGCAATACTCTTAAAGCTCTGCCCGGGCTTAATGCGCACTATCTCCTGGCGGCTATCCCTGCTCTGGGGGGAGTGCACCAGGTGATAAAAATACCCTGCTCCAGCCCCTGCCCCCAGCACAATAAGAAGAAAAAAACACAAAAGTATTCTTTTGGCGTTCATTTCACCCCTCCCTTATGGGAAATGCCTTCCAGGAAAGACTCCAGAATGATCATGGCCGCTGCCTGGTCCAGGCTTTCTTTCTGTCTTTCTCTCTTGATGCCCCGACTGCTCAAAATCTCTTCTGCTTCCATGGAAGTAAAGGCTTCGTTTACGGTATAAAGGGGCAAGGCGGTACGCCTGCCCAGGCTGTGCATGAAATTTTCGGCCTGTCTGCAGGTAAGACTTTTTTCCCCCTCGGGTCCCAGGGGAAGGCCCAGCACTATGGCTTCTATCCCCCTCTGCTCTATTATATTCAGAAGTTCAAGAAAAAGATTCTCCCGGGTGCTGCGGTGGATGGTTTTCAAGGGAAAGACCATCTTTCCCTTCTGGTCGCTTACAGCAAGTCCCACCCTTTTTATCCCGAAATCTATTCCCAGATACTTCATAACAGGTTCATGCTACTTTGCCTTTACCAAAAGCATGTTGTTATCCTGGCCGGCATTTTTTATCCTTTGCAGCAGATCCTTTCTCCAGTCGTCCCCCAGAAGTCTTTCTGCAACATACTCAGCAGTATGCATAACCCGGCGCTTTTCCCCCAGTATCTCCATACATCTTCCTATACCAATTTTGCACGAGGGACAACCTACAAGCAAGGGGACTTCACGGGCAATCCCGGGCAGCTGCTCGCTCAGATTCTGGACTTTCTGCTGCCGCACCGGATTGAAGACCCTGGGAGAACTCATGGCTCCCAGACCGCTTTCACCACAGCATCCGGAGCTCATCTCCACCTGGAGGTTCAAGCTTTCCTTGAATTTCTGGGCATAAATCTCCCCGGCCTTCAGGGGATTCGTATCCTCCCATTCCACATGACAGGAATGGTGGTAAAGAACCTGTCCGGGTTCAGCCAGGGTCGGCTTGTCCATATTCTCCAGCAGGTACTGCATTATATCCTGGTGTTTGAGGTGTGAACCATTGCCCCTGAGCCGATATCCCTGAATCCCTTCCCGGCATGTTCCGCAGGAAGTAAGTATATGCGTAAATTCCAGGCCCTGCCACTGGAAATCGGTTATAAGCCGATTTAATAGCTGTACATTCTGCCTTTCCATCTTGCGCATGCCCTCTTCGTCGCCGGAGGCCAGAAGAGGATAACCGCAGCACATATGTGTCCTGGGCAAAACAATATTTACACCGGTCTTCAGGAGCAAAGCCAGTCCTGCAAGGCCTATGGAAGGATAAAATATCCCGGCCCCGCATCCCGGAAAATAAAGCAGCGCCCTGGAGCTTTTGCTTTTTTCAGGAACAAAGAGATTTTGCCTGGAAAGACTGAGAATCTCCGAGAGATTGCGGTATTCCATTGCCGGGGTTCTGGACTGAAAAACCGGGCTTGTGATTCTTTTTCGCCAGAAAGCAGGCATCATGCCCACCAGGGCGTTTTGAAACCTCTGCCCCACAGCCGCCGCCTTGGCCATCCTGGGAATCTGCCTGGAAGGATCGCTGGAAGCGTAATCAAGAAGCCTGTCCTTTATGGCGTGTCCGGAAACTTTTCTGTCCTTGAGATAGTTTCTGGCTTCCAGGGATACTTGCCCCCCCTTGATCTTAACCGGACAGATCTTTGTACAGCGCCCGCAGGCGGTACAATGCTCCACAATGGTTCTAAGCTCCCTTAAAACGTCCGGGTCCGGATCCCCTTGTACCAGCATGGAATAGTAAAGGGCCTCGATGAGGCCGGCCAGGGAGATATTCTTGTTTCTGGGATGGTACAGCTTGCCCTTTTGAGGAATGAACATGGGACAGGCCTGCTTGCATTTGCCGCAATGAGAGCAGTTCTGGATGCTTCTTAAAAGATTTATGAGCAGGTCGCTTTCGTCCAGCCCTGCCCGCCGCAGGTCCTCTATAAGCTGGTTGAAGGAAAAGGTGTACGGGACCGAAACCAGCTTTCTCTGCACCAGCTTCTGGGGATTAAAGATGTTTTTTGGATCAATTTCCTCCTTGTAGGCCTTCAGGGCTTCGATTTTTTCCCGGGAAAGGTACTTGATCTTGGTCAATCCTATGCCGTGCTCTCCGGAAACCTGTCCGTTGAGCCGCAGCACTTCCTCAAAAACTCTGGCTGCAGCAGCCTCGGCCAGGCGCATCATTTCCGGATCATTGGAATTCACAGGGAGATTGACGTGGCAATTGCCGTCCCCGGCGTGCATATGATTGGCAATTATCACCCTGCTGCGAAGCAGATCCTGCAGTATCTCCTCGAGCCTGGTCCTGTGCTCCGGATAACGCCCCTTGAGATCCTGAAAGAAAAACACGATCTGCAGTTCGTAAATCTGCTCCGGCAGAGCATCTTTGGTCATCTGCTGCTTCAGGATATGCGAAATGACCTGAAGTTCCATGAGGATATATTCATCGTCAATGCTCACTCCGGACAGATCCAGAACCCTGTTCAGGGCCTTGCGGTAAGCCAGGGCCAGATAATAAAGGTTCAGGTTTTCGATGAAGTCCGCAAACTCTGGAATCACATCCAGGGGGATAACCACGTCCTCGTTTATTTTAAAGCCGCTGGTATGCTTGGTTATGGCCGAAAGACGGTGACGGTCCTCCCAGAACTCCTCGGCCTCCTTGTCGTCCCCGGCTACGAACACGTCCACCTGGTCGTACGGAGAGACCACATCAACCACTTTCTGCACGGTATCTTCCAGGGCGCCGGCGTCATCCGAGTCAAGCTGCAGTATGAGTACGGATATAGGCTCACCCTCATAACCGGCAGACTTTTTCCGGTATTCGATGGCCTGAACATACTTGGTTCCAAATTCTTCCAGGGCCGAAATTTTGACTTTATCCCCGCTTTTTCTGATCTCGTCGCGCAGGGCAACGATCTCTTTGATTACCTGCATGGCATTGTGCATGGTATGCCCGTAAAATTCCAGGCACAGCACCCGGTAATGAGCAAGCTGGGGGTGCAGGGTAAAACAGGCCTCGGTAATAAGTCCGTCCACGCCTTCCTTCTGGATTCCCGGCAGGCCTCCCAGGTATTTGTTGGTAACATCCTTGCCCAGGCCAGGCGTCCGGATATCATCTCCTGTCAGATTGATGGTCCTGATAACTCTGTCCTGTTCATCCAATACCTCAAATGTCACTGTCTCATGGGGCAGGATCTTGTGCCGGGGATGGTTTACCCGCCGGACCTGTATGATCTCTGCAGTTGGAGTGACCATTTTGTAACTGAGGATATTGTCCAGTGTAGTGCCGTACTCGAAAGCAAAAGGTCCTCCGGCGTTTTCGGAAATGTTTCCGCCCAGAGAGGAGGCCGCCTTGGAGGCCGGGTCTACAGTAAACAAAAGTCCTTTATGGCCGGCGGCCTTGATGGCGTCCAGGGTAACCACCCCGGACTGGGCAGTAAGGGTCATGGTTTCCGGATCTATGTCCATGATCTTTTTCAGCCTGCCGGTATTCAGAACCACTGTTCTCCTGGAGCAGGGTATGGCCCCTCCTGTAAGGCCAGTTGCCCCGCCCCGCGGCACCAGCCCGAACTCCATCTCGTTGGCCAGACGCACCACTGCCTGAACCTGGGCCGTATTTTCGGGAAATAGGACCATCATGGGCATGTCCAGGCGAAGGTCGGTGGCGTCAGTAGAACATTCCAGCAAGGTTGAAGGGTTGGTAGCAATATTTTCTGATGAGAGATGCCGGCTGATCTTTTTTTTGACCTTTTCCTTGAACCTCTGGTCTTCCAGATATTCCTGCCAGTACCTTTCCAGTCCCTGGGATATAATTTGGTAAAACTTGGGAGCAATACCGCCGCGTTCGTTTTCAAACCTGAAAAAAACGCTCTTTTGGACCGACTGGGGATTTATAAACGGATTATATCTTATAATGAACAGCTCGGATGCCAGCTCCAGGGCCAGCTTTTTTACCGACTCCGGCCAGCCCTCGAACTGGCTTGGGCTGATATTTAAAACCTGTTCAATTATGACTTCCGGTTCAAGGGAAGAGTGTGGTTGTTTATTGGGCATTTAATGTAACCTTGGTTATATGGTTTCCAGGACCAGCGCAAGCTCAGCACCCACAAGGACTGAAAGCTGTGAATGCGCTCACTGCATGGACCGATGCTTTTAAGCAGTAAGTTCCTTTCAAAGACAGTCAAACCTTTTGCGCTGAAAAAAGAGTCCTCCGGGTCATGCCTGTTTCATTAACCGGCGCCGACAATGATAAGATCCAGTTTTTTCAGGGGCTGGACAGGCAACTTGAAGGGTGTGTGAAAAGTTTTGATGCGGGTGATACCGGTTCACGCCTTCAGCTACTGCTTTAAGGATGGATTACGAAAGATTTTTGCGCATTATTTCACAAGAATCAGTACTGTTTGATGGATCGATATTCAAAAAATCATAGCTGATGATGTTAACCTCTTGAAACGTATTGTAATGTTTATCTATGTTGACCAGATTCGGCTTCAGAATAAATAGTTGCCATCCGGAAAATCTTTCTTTCCGCCGGATGTCGAAGCCATTGGTTTTCTG
>SL_8KL_010_SEDDRAFT_10004877_pt1 | contig 10681 bp, 13 predicted proteins | sample SodLakKL_010_SED_4_FD_11160 | JGI IMG/M metagenome (IMG submission 11160) | reverse complement strand
CCAAAAGGAACAAGAGACCTACTACCGGAACAGACAAGAAAAAGACAGAAACTGTTCAAAGAAATGAGAAACGTGTTCGAATCCTACGGATACGGAGAAGTGGAAACACCAGCATTCGAATACTTCGATCTACTATCAGAAAAATCAGGACCGGAGATAGAGGAAGAGATATACGCGTTCGAAGACAAAGGCGGGAGAAAACTCGGGCTGAGATTCGATCCAACCGTACCTATAGCGAGGATAGTTGCCTCGGACCCATCCAAGCCAAAACCAATCAAGTACTACTACATAACCAGGATGTGGAGGTACGACCAGCCACAGGCAGGTAGAATGAGAGAGTTCTGGCAAGCAGGATGCGAGTTAATAGGATCGGATCAACCAGAAGCGGACGCGGAGATACTTAAAATAGCTAACGAACTGCTTGAAAAAACCACCAACGAAGAGTACATAATGAAAGTCAATTCAAGGGAAATATCCGAAGCACTGGCGAAAAAAGCGGGAGCGGAGAACCAAGAAGAAAAACTGGAGCTGTTCAGAGCAGTCGATAAACTAGATAAGAAGACAAAAAAAGAAGTAGAGGAAGAGCTCAAGGAAAAAAACGTGGATGTGGAGAAATTCAGAGAAATGATGAAATACATAGAGGAAGAAAAGGTTCCTGAAAAATCAAGGGAAAACCTTGACAAAGTAATAAAAACAGCTGAACAGCTAGGAATAAACAGAGAAAACATAAAGATAGATCTATCAATAACAAGAGGACTCGACTACTACACGGGATTCGTGTTCGAAACATTCATAAAGGGAAAAGAAGAAAAAGGCTCAGTATGCTCCGGAGGAAGATACAACTCACTCATAGGAATATACGGAGATAGAGAAACACCTGCAACCGGGTTCGGACTCGGAATAGACAGGTTACTGGAAATAACAGATGATGATGAAGAAGAATACAGGTCAGCGGACATCTACATCTGCCCGGTGAAGGACGAAGCAAGAGAAAAAACGGTTAAACTAACACAGGAACTAAGGGAAAAAGGATACAGAACAGAAACCGATGTGATGAACAGGTCAATAGCAAAACAGCTCAGCTACATGGACTCAAGGAACATACCCTACGCACTGATAATAGGACCGGAAGAGATAGAGAACAACAAAGTAACTATAAAAGACATGGAAAAAGGAGAAGAAAAAACAATGGATAAAAAAGACTTGGAAGAAGAGCTTGAAGAACTCATAAAAAAAGATTAAGATGAAACTAACCGACTTCGATGAAGAAGAAACCGAAGAAGAGGAAACGCTTGAAGATAAACTGAAAGATAAAGATCTTCAAGAAGTAGCAGAGATGATAGCGAACTGCGAAAGATGCAGGCTACATGAAAACAGAACAAACACGGTGCCGGGAGAAGGACCTGAAGACGCCGCGATAATGCTCATAGGGGAAGGACCGGGTGAAAACGAGGACGAACAGGGAAGGCCATTCGTTGGATCCGCTGGAAAAAAACTGGACGAGTGCCTGGAAAAAGCAGGGATAAACAGGGAAAAGGTATTCATTTCAAATGCTGTAAAGTGTAGGGCCCCTGAAAACAGGGACCCATACAGGGATGAATTAAGAGCGTGTCACCCGTACACAAAGAGAATAGTTGAAATAATCGATCCAAAGGCAATTGGACTGCTCGGCAGGGTACCCACGAAGAGATTTCTTGGAAAGGAATCAATAACAAAAGTAAGAGGGGAAAAAATAGAGAAGAACGGGAGAACATACATACCTATGTTCCATCCAGCCGCATTGAGATACAAGGCGAGTAGAGAAGAACAGCTAGTAAAGGATTTGAGAACTCTTCTAGAGCAGATATAATCAAATTTTTTAGGTTTTTAGAATTCTCCTAGAACGCTCTGTTCAGGTTTTTTACCTTTATCCATATCTTCTTCATCAAAAACCGGTTCACCGTAAACACCGTCGTACCCTGGCTCCCATTCGACTTTTCCTTTCCTTGTTTTTTCTATGTAGCTGGCTATCTTTCTATTGGTTTCTTGTTCTATTTTATCCGTCTCGGTGTTCAGCAGTACATTTAATTCGTCCTGGAATCTATCTATTAGTTTGCGGTGTTTCTTCTCAACAGTCTTTGTCTTCATGCCCACATTCATTGCCAGTGAAATTATCTTCTGTAGCGGGATTAGCGAGGTGAAGGGTGTCTTTCCATCCGGACTGTAGCCGGGTTCCCTGTCCGCCAGTTCTTCTACCCTATGCATTACCCCGAGTGTCATCTGTTTTCCGCATGACGGGCAGATGTTGTTGTACTTCTCCATTGCCTTTCTCGGGTTCATAGATATGTTGCATTTTCTGTGTCCGTCCCAGTGGTACTTTCCTTCCTCGGGGTAGAACTCGATTGTTCTTTCGAACTGATCCCTATCCTCTTCTTTCATGACTTTTATCAGGTTATTGTACGATACTTCTTCCAATTGAAATACGTTGGCTTCTCTACCCATTCTATAGGGGTAGGGTGAGTGTGAATCGCTGTTGGAAATTAGTGTATATTCGTCCAGGCTGGATAATCTCCAGTTCATCTGAGGATCCGAGCTTAATCCAGTTTCCAGTGCGTGTATGTGTTTCTCCTGATCTTTGTAGCATTCTTCCACTGAGTCGAATCCTGAGTTGGATCCGAATAATGAGTAGTGTGGTGTCCAGACGTGTGCTGGTATGATGAAGTTTTTTCTAGAGATCTCCATTATTTTCTCCACTGTTTCTGGAGCGGATAGGTTAAAACTGGGTCTTCCGTCTATTGATAGATCTGTATGGTTGCTCAGTTCATCGTTTATCTGTTCAACTATCTCCAGGCTGGGTGTTATTATCACTTGGTGTATCTTTTTGAGTTCTCCGTCCTCTCTGTATTCGTTGCTTATTTCCGCGCTTGGAACGAAGTATATGTCTTCTTTTTCTTCTTTATACTTGTAGAAATCGGTTTCAGGGTCTTTTTCAAGGTTCTGTTTTAGGTGTTTTAGGTACTCTGGATGGGTGTAGTCCCCTGTTCCCAGTAGGTTTATTCCTTTTTTCTCCGCTCCCTTGGATAGCCCTGGTACATTTGATTTTGGACTGGTTGCTCTTGCGTATTTGGAGTGTAGGTGCAGGTCGGCTATTATCTCCATGCTTCTCTTTTTTAGGTTTTTTTCAGTGTATGTACTCTGTTGGTGTTTCGGGTTGGTCGGTTGGTTGTTCCGGTGTTTGTTGTGATTGTTGGCTCATCATTTTGTTAACCGCTTTTTCCATTTCTTTTCTCTTTTGGTCCAGATCGGTGTAGTCCACTTCGAGCCCTATGTCTCCTTCGAGTACTTTTAGCAGGTTCTTTGCTGCGTTTGGATCTATGAATTTTCCGTGTGTCTGTCCCATCAGGCATATTCCATCGATTCCTCTTTTTCTACCGTATTCTAGTAGTAGCCCGGCGGCTCCTACTATTGGGCCTTGTCTATCGAATTTTACTCCTTGGTCTTTGAATCTTTCCTTTAATTCTTTATCGGTCACTGCTCCGTATATGGTTGGATCCTTCTGCAGTTGTTTTGTGCCCAGTCCTCCAAGAGTGTATATGAAGCTCGTTTCTAGTTTTTCGGCTTCTTCCGCTATTTTTTGTGATAGAAGGTGCTGTGCTTCGGGTGTTGTTCCCTGGTCCCTTCCCTTTAGTAGTAGTATGTCGTTTTCTCCTTTTTCGGTTTCGTGGTAGTATATGTGGTTTTTTCTAGGTTCTATTTCAGCGTCTTTGTTTATTATTACTTGTGGTGAGAACAGGTTCGAGCTTATTTCAGCGTATTTCTCAGGTTCGAACTGGTTTATCAGGTGGTCAACACCTATTTTTCCAACCATTCCTATACCTGGTAGTCCTTCGATGAGTATTGGTGATTCGGGGTCTATCTTTGTTTTTCTATCTATCTTGATCTTCATGTTTATCCTTTTTTTATTTTTGTTTTCGTTCGAACTTCATCTTGGCTTTTTCGTTTAGTCCTTTTTTCACTTTTTCTTTTGCTTCTTTCAGTTCTTTTTCCGCTTCTTCGTAGTCTCTCGCTGTTATTTTGAGTTTGTATTCGGGTGCTGAGACGTATTCTACTTTCACGTTTTCTTTTGTGATTGGTTTTAGTGCTTTTTTGATTAGCTCTATTCCGTTTCCTTGTAGTGTCTCTATGTTGAATTTTCCTTCTATTGTGACTTCGGGTGGTTTGATGTTTTCTTTCGAGTAGTTTATTATTTCTTCTTTCCATTCTTCAGGTATGTCGATGTCTTTGAGTGCTTCTTCGCCCTTTGCTGATGCTTCTTCAAAAGTTTCGTACGGATCTTCGTACTTCTGGGTCAGTTTCGGTATTATCTCTTTCTTTGCTTCTTCGGGATCTTTTTCGAGTTTTTCCGCTAGTTGTTCTATTGTTCTGTTCGTTCTTTTTTCTCTTTTCCACTGGTTCATCTTTCTTTTCATCTGTGTTTCGTTAACTGTTTTGAGTGATAGGTTTATGGTGTTTTTGTCTTCTTCCACCTTTGTAACTTCTGCTACTCTGGTTTCTCCTGTTGACACGTGGCTTCTTATGTTCTTTACCCAGCTTTTGGTCACGTTGCTTATGTGGATGAACCCGTCTCTATCTTCATACTCTATTAGGTCGGCTACTGCTCCGTAGTCCATTATTCTTTTTATTTTAACTATTACTAGTTCGCCTTTTTCTGGCCATCCTTGTTTTTTCATTTGATCACCTAGAATCAGTTCGGGTTTGAGTTGAATTGGTTTAGCCTAGTTCTTTCTTTATTTTTCCTTTTATGTTTGCTTTTCCACCTGTTGGTTCCGCTAGTGTTTCTCCGCAGTTATTGCATTCTATTTCGCTGGCTGCGGAGCCGAATATAGTCTGGTTTTCACTGCACTTGTTGCATTCTACTTTTAAGAACTTTGATTTTGGTCCTGGGAAGTACTCGGGCATGTTTACACCTCTTTTATCTCTCTATTTCTATTTTTTTCCGTGATCTTCTGTAGTTTTGTTCTCTTTTGTTTCCGCATTCACTGCATTCTAGTAGTACTTTTCTTTTCTTGCTCTGTTTCACTGGATCCGTTTTTTCTCCTACTCTTGACGTGTATCCGCTCGTTCTTCTTCTGTGTTTTCTGTTTCCTTTTGCCATTCCTCTGTCGTTTCTTCCTCCTTCGTGCACTTGCTGTGCTCTGTGTTCTTGGTGTTTTCTGCATTTTGGGCAGTACGTGTTGATTTTTTCAGGTATCTTCATCTTGATCACCTTGTGTTTTTTGCTTTTCTACCTTCTTTGCTAGTCCTTTTTCGGATAGAATTTCGGCTTGCTGTTCTGGTAGTTTTATCTTCGTGTCGGGTTTGTAGGGTCCGAGTTTTTTGAGGTTGTCAGAAACAAATTCTGGCACTTCTTTTAGTATTTTTACCATTACTTTATTTAAGTCTTCGTCTTGTTCAGGTGTTTGTTCCCGGGTTTTTTGTTCTTGGGTCTGTAGCTTTTCTTCTTGTTCTTCTTTTTCCGGTTTTTCTTCAGTTTTTTCAGGGTTTGTGTTATCTTGGGGTTTTTCACTGGTCTCATTCCCTTGTTGCGGTTGTAGTATCTGTTGTAATTGATCCCTGCCGTTTTGTATTGCGCTTCTGAGTTCTTTATAGATTTCTTTCTCTTTGTTGGTTAAGTTGTATTGTCTGATGTCGTCTGGACTTTCTTTGAGCACTCTTGAGAGTATTTTTCTTTCTCTTTTTTTGTAGAGGTCTCTGGCTATTTTCTTTATGTTTTCGAGTTCTTTTTTGGTCTTTGGATCCATTTCTTCCTGGTATTTCTCCTGTTTTTGTTTTATCAGTTCTTTTAGTTCTTCGTAGAACCCAGTTCTTATTTCCACTAGCTTTGCTGTGTTTTTTTCCTTTCTTTGGTATTTTCTGAGTTCTTTGTAGTCCATCTGTTCACCTTTTTTGATTCACCATTTAGGCTCTGCGTGTTGTTTTGAGGTTAGGAACACGGCCACGTATTCTTTTGTCTCTATTTCCTGTCCTTTTTCGTACGGTCCGTGCGTTTCGTTGTTGAGATGTATTTTGGGTGTTTCTTCAGTGATTTTGATCTTTGTTGGTTCTTCTTCGAATACTACTGCGTCGTTGAATGGATTGAAGTCTTTTAGTTCTTCTTTGCTGATCTCTTTTGCCAGTAGGCTTGATCCTCCGTGTATCGTGTCGGGTAGTCTCATTAGTCTGGAGGTGTCCAGTGTTACAGGGTGGTCTATCGGTGTTTTCAACTGTATTTTTCTTTCTTCGAGTACTTTTTTCCAGAGTGTTTCCGGTCCGGGTAGTGTGTCGTAGTTTCCTTTTTTTATGCCCTGTATTATTTGTTCTCTCCTATCTATTAAATCTTTTATCTTCCTTTGGTTTATTCCTAGTTCCTTCATTTTTTCTCTATCGCTTTTTTTAACGAAGTTTAGTATTTCTCTGGCTATCTTGCCTCTCCATCCTTTTTCTGTTGGTTTTGGACCGTTTTTCTTGAACTCTGGGGTGATTAAATCGTTTGCCATTATGTAGTCAACGATTTCTTTTCTTCCTTGTTCGGTCAGGCTCTGTGCTCTTGGGTCTCTCACTTTTACGTGGTAGCCTTTGTTACCGCTGAAGTTTATCTCTATTTGTTCCGGGTCGTATCCAAAATCGTTTATCAGGAAATTATCTATTAGTTTCTGTGTTTCTTGTTTTACTTTTTCCAGGCATTGGTAGCATGTTAGGGTGTCGTGCGGGCATTCGTGGTCCAGGTCGAATGCTAGGTCTCCTTTTTTGTATTGTTTTCTTTTCATGGGTCTTTTTTCCGGGTACTCGTAGTAGGCTGCTGAGTAGGATATGAATCTGGGTTTCTCGGTTACCAGGTATTTGTTCATTTCCTCTTCGGATTCAAGGCCCAGGTGCCTGTAGTTTATTTTTTCCTGGTTTCCTACTCCGAATTCTCTTTCATCTATTTTTGGAGGTGCTTCCACTTTATTCTTACGGTAGTATTGTTCTATTTTTTCCCTGATTTTCTGAAGTGTTTTTTTATTCATTTTTATCCTTTTTCGTGTTTTTCTTTTGTTTTTTGTAGTAGCTTAATGGGTGTTTCACGTTGCAGTCGGCTATGCATAGTCCGTAGGTCTTGATTTTGCTGCAGGATGGGCACTTGTATCTGGTTCCTCCGCCTTTTTTTCCTGCCGCGTGCTGGAGGTGGTACCTTGTTTTTTCTTCGTCGTATTCCGGTTGTCCCTGGAATGGTTTTAGCATTTCTTCCATGTTCATTCCTATGTTGACCATGAATGTTGCCAGTACGAATCTTGGTTGGTGTCCCACGTCCTTTCCGGATGCCAGGTCGTCGTATACTTTCTTCATGCAAGGTGGGAAAGCGTCTATCTCTGTATCTCCATACTGCTGTGGACTGGTGCTGTATCTTGTTGTTCTTTTTTTCTTCAATTGTTCTGCTATGTCTTTTATATTTTCCGGTGGGTTTTCCAGTGGTTCTTGGTTTTTCAGTTCGTTGTAGACGTGGCTCGAGATTATTTCTCCGAGCTGGTTCTTGTCCAAATATATGTATCCTTTGTCGAGTGGTTGATTTATCAGCTTGTTGTTCTTCCCTTGTGGTTGTTTTTGCAGGTACTCGTGCATTGGTATTTTGTAGGGTCTTTGGGTTTGATCGGTTTCCTGTATTTCCAGGGTTTCTCCTGCTATTTCTTCTATTCGATCGGTTTTTTCTTGGTTCAGGTAGTACTTGGTTTTTTTGGCTTCGTTTGCAGCAGTTTTTTGCTTGATGTAGTGATCATGAGTCTGTGCTGCTGTTATCTTTATGAGAGGATAGGTAACTATTTCTTTTATTAGTGTGGTTTCCCATGCGTTTTGTATCATTCTGTAGTGTTTTTTTGGATCGTCGCTGTTGGTTATTGCTGCTGTTATTCTTCTTTCGGTTTCTTCAAGGAATTCTTGCTCTACTTCGTCCAGGTTGAAGTCCTTTAGCACTTGTTTTGCTTTTTCAGTGAAGGGGTACTTTGCGCAGAATCTGAGTGATTCTTTGTCCATATTGGTTTTTTGGTGCCCGGTAGTTATAATTCTGAGGTGGGTTATTTAGAGTTTTTAGTTCGGAGTTCTTTTTAAATTTCTTTAGGAGAAACTGTTTTTATTCCAGGGCTTCGATTATTTCTTTTCTCTTTTCCTGAAAATCGATTTCTTCAAGCATTTTCTTGCATTTTAAGAGAAAATCTTTTACTAGTGAAGGATTTCCTAGGCCTAATTGCTCCGTTACATGGTATTGTGCATCTATTCTATCTTTTTTCAATCCTTTAACGTATTTTATCTCTTCTTCTGTGAATTCGTAGAACTCCATTAGTTCTAAAGTGCAGTCGTGTATCTTTGATTTTATCCCTGTTTTCTGTAGCAAGGCAAATAAAGCGTTATAACAGGCGTAGTATGCTGCTGTGATTTCCCACTCAGATGAAGGAGCTTGTTCCATCATTAATACTGCGTCTTCCGCTTTTTCAATGTATTTATCAGCGAGATTGGGGTTTGGTTCAATTATCTCTATTCCTCTATCTTTTTCCTTGCACCATTTGAGTTTACTCATGTTTTAGCCTCAAGTTCGTGATTTTTTCAAATCCCTGGCATATCACGTGGTTCTTCAACACTTCTTTGATATAGGGTGTTTTTTCCTTTATTTGTTGTTCGAATTCTTCCTGTTTTAAGTACATGAACTGTATTTCTCTGGAGTATTTTTTATCGATCTCTTCCAATTTCTCTTCTTTTTCACCTATTACCAGGATATCTAGGTCGCTTTCTTCATCCCATGTGCCTTTTGCAAAGGACCCGTAAATTAGCGTTGGTTTCTCTGTTTCCTGGATTATTTCTTTTACGATTTCCTTTACTTCGAATTCTTTCCGGATTAATCGTTGTAGTTTTTCTATTTCAGTTGTTATTAGCAGGTTCTTGGTGGCTGGGTTTTCTCTATTTAATTTGAATTCTTTTAAACGTCCTTTTTCCTCGCTCTCCAAGATATTTTTTTCTTCAAGTTCATTGAGCTTGTTCTGTACTGTTTTCTGATTCAGATCTAGTTCTCTTGCTATTTTTCTCCCGTGGGTTCTTTTATTCAGGTCTTGGGTGAACGGCAGGAGAACTGAAAAACCCCGGTCTTTGAATATATTTTTACTCATATGAGTATTTATTTACTCATTATTTAAATAGGTTTTGTTTTAAATCCATTCTCCAATCTAGTTAGGTATCTGATTGCAGCCAGTAAATAGAAAAATAATAGAGAAAAAAAGAGAGGTTTGGGTTTTATTTACTGTTTGTTTACAGTCCGTCTTCCACTGTGAATTCCTCGAGATCGAGGTCCTCTAGTTCCATTAGCACGGATTCTAGTACTTGTTCCAGATCTTCTAGTTCCTGTTCCAGGTTCTCGAGATCTTCTAGATCCACTTCTTCGTCCGGATCTGGATCAGGGTCTGGATCTGGATCCGGGTCCACTACTTCATCTTCGTACATGAATAGGAGTGCTCCTGCTGCTATCAGTGCTATTATAACCAGGACGGAGATTATTACTTTGTTTTTCATGTTTATCAGCCTCCCTGTCCTCCTGGTTGTCCTTGTACTTGTTGTCTTAGTTGCTGTGCTAGGTTACTTGCCTCTTCCCTGTATTCGCTGAACTGTGCTCTTATGTTTTCTATTTCTTGTTTTGCTTGTTCGTAGTTCCCTTCGTCCAGTGCTTGTTTTGCTATTTCTAAACCGTTTTCTATTCCTTCTTGTGCTGCTTCTGCTTCAGCTATGTCTAGTCCGAATTCTTCTGCTCTTTCTGTTAGGTTTTTAGTTCTTTGTAGAGTTCTGTTTAATCTGTTTACGGTTTCTCTGTATTCTTGTTCTCTGTCCTCTGGTTGTGCTCTCATTATCTCTTGCCATTTTTCTCTTATATCTGTTCTTACTTCTTGTACTTGTTCTCTGTCTCCTTCGTCGAACGCGTTTTCCAGATCTTCTCTAAATTCTTGTAGTTCATCGAGTGCTTCTTCCATTTCAGTGGTGTTGAATCCGGCTTGTTGGTAGGCGTTTATCTTGTTTTCCGCTGCTTCTACTCTGTTGTCGAATACGTTCAGTGCAGCGCTCTTCACGTTTTCCCATGCTTCACTTCTTACGCCTTCCAGGTTTTGTCTTGCTTCTTCTGGTATTCTTTCTCTTGCTTGTTCTCTAATCTCTTCTGCGTCTTCTCCGGCTGTTTCTTCGAACTGGTTTCTGAACTGTTCCGCTTTTTCTCTCATGTTCTGTGTTCTTTCGGTTGGGTCCTCCGCTCTGTAGGCTTCCAGGTAGTCCCCCGATATTTCGTTCAGGGTTTGATCCAGTTCTTCTACGTCCATTCCTCTTTCTCTTAGTTCATTGATTTTTTCTCTTCCTTCCGTAACGAAGTTGCTGTAGGCGTAGTCGTACCTTGCATTCTCATTCTTTCGCCCGGATCTTCTTCCTGTCCGATTCTTTCCCTAGTGCTGTTCTTTATATGGCTTACTTCCTCCATTACTACATGTTCTACTTCTACTCCTATCTCCCTAGCTATTTCTGAAATTTCTTCGCCCGATACGTTTTGGTCCCTTGTCATGTTCCTTATTTGTTCCACTTTGTCTCCTACTATTCCTCTTACTCTGTCTCCTATTGCTCTACCTGAGTCTCTTGGTAAGTTCACTCCTGGTAGATCACCTGCTCT
>SL_8KL_010_SEDDRAFT_10004873_pt1 | contig 10687 bp, 9 predicted proteins | sample SodLakKL_010_SED_4_FD_11160 | JGI IMG/M metagenome (IMG submission 11160) | reverse complement strand
CTGATTATTTGCCCTTTTCTATAGACAATCCAATTTTGGGAGGAATATTATTTGCATAGTTTAAAAGTATCGGTAAAGATAATTATAAGCTTTCTCTTTAGTTTAAATGTGCTTTTAACTTTCCTTACGCTCTCCCTGTTCGGGGTTGAGGCCAGCGATACGGTCAGGCTTATTGTAACCGAGGCTACAGGGTTAGAACGGGACATGGTGATTTTTAATGCCGAGCTTCAACCTATGGTTATTCATAATGTATTCTATCTATGTCTTGCCTCTTTTGGTTTCATGCTGATATTTTTATATTTTATTGATCACAAATTCAGAGTTTTTCTTGGGCCGGGAGTGTTAGCCCTGGCCATTACCGTATTACTGGTTATTGTTTTCATATCTACAGCGGAAAGTATAGTTCGTTTTGTCGGGCCATCGATGGATCTTTATATTCAAACGGCATTTAATCGCTTCAGGGATGCTGCCATAGGAATGGCGATCTTCGGGGTTATACTTACCGTTTTTGGCTTAAAAGGCGATCAATACCTGAAAAAACCCAGGATTCAGTAAAACTAATGCAAATAATTTAAGTATAAAATGAAAGGGGCGACCAAAGCATCGCCCCTTTCACATGAGGAGAATCATAGTGACTATTTTGCATACTGCTGATTTGCACCTGGATGAAAAACATGAAGAGCGCTGGTCAGCATTTGATGAGCTGATCAGAACTGCACAGGAGCATAAAGTTGATGCCCTGGTTATATCCGGCGACCTTTTTAATCATGGCCTGGAAGCGGAAAAGTTAAGAAACAGGCTGCGATCTGCAATCGGCAGCGGAAGTTTTCAGACGGTGATTTTACCCGGCAATCATGATTACAAGGCTTATCGCAGCGGACTTTATTTTGGGGATAATGTTTCTGTCCTTAGTAACTGGGAAGAGCCTGTGGAAGCCGGAGAGGTAGTAATCTGGGGCCTGCCTTATGAACCTTTAAGCGCTGAGAAAACAGTAAGGCGTCTTAAAGATTTAGGAGCGAGGATGGATCCGAATCGCATTAACTACTTGCTATTTCATGGTGAGCTTTTAGACGCTTACTTTTCACCGGAAGACATGGGGAATGAAGGTGATCAAAGGTATATGCCTGCGAAACTATCCTATTTTGCAGGTCTGCCCGTCAGGCATGTCCTGGCCGGTCATTTTCATTCAAGATACGCTGCCTGGAATCTGCCCGGCGGAGGGCTGTTCGTTTATCCAGGTTCCCCTTCAGCAGTAACCAGGAGAGAAATAGGGATTCGTAAAGTCAACCTTGTAGATCCCAATGGAAATACTTCTGAAATAACTCTCAACACTGTTCACTATGAAAAACTGTCTTTAAATCTTGATCCATTCAGCGATAGAAACCCTCTTGAACAGCTTGAACTAAGCTTGCAGGGATTGCATCCCCGGGCAAAAATAATTCTATCGATCAGCGGATATTTCAACGGTGCATCCTTGGGATTAAGTGAGAATGAACTGGTTAATGCATTTAAGTCAGGAATGGATAATTACATGGTTGACGAATTAATGATTGAGTTCGAAGATGTACAGCATATCCTGGAAGACGATTTATTTAAAAAGTTTCGTAAAAAACTATCTCTCACAGATTACACCCGGGATCAGCAGGAGAAAGCCGAGAAGATGCTGATAAATGCTTTCAGAGGGGTGAAATAGTGAATATTAAAGAATATGGCATCAGGCGATATGGTCCCCTCTCCGATAGCGGCATCAAGGAACCGGGCTTATTTAACCTTATTTATGCTTCTAATGAAGAGGGAAAAACCCTGACAATCGATGCTCTTTTAAAGATGCTCTTCAAAAAAAACCTGAAGAGATTTAAAGGAATAAAAAGGGTAGAAGAAAATCCTGAAGGCTACCTGGTTTTGGCAGACAGTTCTCAAAGGGAAATAAAATTTCCGGAAGCAGGCACTTTCGATCAGCACTTTGGGTTTACTCCAGATCTGTTTGCCAATATTTTTGTGATCAGGGATAGTGACCTTTCTATTAGTGATGAGGGCTCTTTTTATCGCGATTTTACCAGCCGTCTGACAGGCCTGCGGACGGGTGAAATTGAGAAACTGAAAAGTGTAGTGCTAGATCTCGGCGGTATAACCGAAGGTGGTAGTTATCAGAACACTGCTCCCGTTAAGTTGAAGGATAAAATTAACAGTGCTTCTGCCTTGAAAGATAAAGCGGAAATACTTTTAAATCAGCTGCGGGCCGAGGATTTTACAGATTTTGAAGAAGAGCTGGCGGAGCTTGAGTTAAAAGATCGCGAAACAGCGGAAAAAATAAATTCATATCGTGAAGCGCAAAACAGGGAGATCTATGAAAAAGGCGCTGCTGCGCTGACCCGGCTGGAATCAGTTAGAGCAGAGGCAGAAAAACTGAGCCCTTATTCCCGGTATGAATATGAAACATGGCAAAAAACGCTTTCAGAGCTTGATTATTTTTACAATGAATTGAAAAAAAAAAGCAAATTAATGAACAAAAATCTATGATACAGAATTTGCGCCAAAAGTATAATGATAAGCAGGAAGCTTTAAAAAGGGTGGAGCAGGATGTGAGATCAGCGGAAAAGCTGGAGCCTGGTCTGGCCGATTATAACCAGGCAAAGCAGGCATTGAGCAAAGAGCAGATCCTTGTTCAAGAACCTATCTATAACCGGGCCTTAATGATGAGCGCTCTTGCCTTTATTTTAAGCCTGGCCGGAATTGTCATCAGGGATACCTGGTGGCTTCTGCCTGTTCTTGCTGTCTCATTTCTGGCCGCTGTTGTTTTAACTGGAAATAAATTTTGGTATTTAAAAAAGAAAGGCCGTCTGGCAGCCCTGGAAAAGCGACTCTGCTCCCAGGCAGAGAAACTTGGCCTGCCTGCAGACAATATCGATTCCTTGCAGCAGACAATATCGATTCCTTGCAAAAAAGAATCAGCTCCCTGCAAAAAGATCTATCATTGAAAGAAAATATGCAGGTTGAACTGGAAAATGAATTAGAATGGCAGCGTAAAGAACAGGAACGCCTGCAGGGTGTGCAGGAAGATAAAAAAATAAAAATAAAGGCTGCAGAAGATAAGATTAATAACTTAAAAAGCAAGTTGGGCCTGGATAGTCTTGATAACTACAGGGAAATATTAGAGCGTAAACAGCAACTTGAAACAGAAGTGGAAAGACAAATGGGGATACTTAACAGTCATTTTGGTAATGCAGGCAGCGATTCCTATGTTCAAGCCCACCTTGATTACTGGAAAGAAGAGCTTGACCGGTTAAAGATCTATGCTAATGCAGCTGAGAACTATACTTTCGACCAGGTGGAATATAACCGTTTGGTCCGCGAAAAGGAGGAATTGGAGCAGCAAATAAAAGAGCTGGCTGAAAAAATGCAAGATCGCTCAACACAACTGCGGGACCTTGAAAAAGAAGCAAATTTAATTCTTTCCGGTAATGGAGTTAAAAGCTTGCCCTGCCAGACAACCTATGATCTGGAAGTAATTCTGATAAAGATAGAAGACTGGCTTCAGAAGCAGGAGGAAAACAGGGGTTGTGCTCTAATTGTGCTTGATATACTCGGTACTATCGAAAAGGAAGAAGAAGAGAAGGTAACTGCTCTTTTCGGTTATGAAAGCCCTGTCAGCAAATACTTTTGTAGAATAACTGCAGGCCGCTATAAAGAAGTTGTTTTCAGGAGCGGTGAAAACAGGATTAAAACTGTTCGCAGCGACGGGGTCGAGCTTGATGCTGCCCAGCTTTCCGGCGGAGCTTATGACCAGTTATATTTTTCTATCAGACTGGCCCTGGGTGAAAAACTGCTGGAAGGTGAAAAGGGGTTCTTTATCCTGGATGATCCCTTTATTAAAGCGGATCCGGAAAGGTTAAGTGAACTTCTTTCCATGCTTGACTCGATAGCTGCTGAAGGCTGGCAGGTCCTATACTTCAGCTCCAAGGGTGAAATAAGCGAAGCTTTTCGACCGAAAATCTATAGCGGCGAAGTCCGGGAATTACAGATCAGTTAAATAGCATGGTAAGGCATTAAAAAAGTGGGGTTGTTATAAACCCCACTAAACTATATTTGCAAATTGTTTGCTCTAACAACTACTACTCCTTAACCAGCAAAGCATTTACGGCTTTTACAACTACTTTTACCTGGTCACCTTCTTTAAGAGCCATTTCTTCCATTGAACTAATGGTCATGACCGAAGTCATAACCCCTCCACCTGGCAACTCAACAGTCACTTCACACATAACGTTGCCTTTTTTTATTTCTGTCACTTTTCCCTGGATCTTATTTCTTGCGCCGTATTCCATCTGTAAAACCTCCTTCCTCTTATTATAGCGTTAATTCTGTGTTATACTCTTCTTAACCTTTATTAGCGAACTAATTTCGATACATATAAGGGGGATTATAATATTATGCAGCTAACTGTGCTCGGTTGTTTCGGTCCTTATCCGCCGGCAGGAGGTTGCTGTTCGGGCTACTTGCTGCAGGAGGATAATTGTAACCTTTTGATTGACTGCGGTAATGGAGTTCTCAGCCGGCTTCAGCAGCATCTGGATTACAAAAAGCTTAACGCAGTGATACTCAGTCATCTCCATGCTGACCACTGTTCAGATATCATGATCATGCGCTACGGTCTCGAAATCTCTTACCAGCAGGGTGAGCGTTTTGAACCACTCCCACTTTACGCTCCTGCACAACCTGAAACAGAATTTGAGCGTCTTCCCTATAAAAATGCCTATAATGTCAGTGCACTGGAGCCGGGGCAGACCCTGCAAATCGGACCTTTTACCATTCTGCCCAGGGAAGGTGTTCATGCCATACCATCCATGGCTTGCAGGATTCGCACTGCATCTGGTTTATTTGTTTACTCCGGCGACACCGAGTTTGACTCCGGGCTGGAGCAGTTTGCTTCAGGGGCGGACCTGTTTCTCTGTGAAGCCAACTTTATAGAAGAAGATATCGAAAAAGGAGCACCCAATCATTTAAGCTCTGCCCAGGCTGCACAAATTGCCGCTGAGGCAGGAGTAAAAAAACTGTATTTAACCCACCACCATCCTGATCGTAAGCTTAATCAATACCTGGCAGAAGCACGAAAATACTTCCCCGAAGTCGAAGCCGCCCGGGAAGGCGAAACGTACATTATTTAACTATAGGAGGATGATTGTTATGCCCAAACAAAAGCAATCAACCCAGATCCTGCTCGGCCCCATACCCCCGGCCCTGATCGGATGTGGGAATGAGTCAGAAAAAAACATCATTACCCTGGCCTGGGTCGGCGTGGTTAATTCTTCACCACCGATGATCACCGCGGCTGTGCGCCCCAACCGGCATTCCTACCAGATTATAAAAGATAGTGGAGAATTTACTGTTAACCTGCCTAATAAAGACCAGGTTGAACTTGCTGATGGCTGCGGCACACTAAGCGGACGTGACTTAAACAAGTTTGAGCACTTTAAAGTTACAGCAGAAATGGGAACTTTAAAACAGGCCCCAATGATTGCTGAATGTCCGGTCAGCATGGAATGTAAGCTTGAGCATACAGTTGAGTTGGATAGCCACACCGTGTTTATTGCAGAGGTAGTTTCATCTTATGTTGATTCAGCAGTCCTCGATGATAAAGGAAAAATCGATTTTGAAAAATGCGATCTACTTGGTTTCTGTGCCGGAAGTTACCTGGGTACAAAGCCGCTTGATCTTTCAATTGGATACACCAGGAAGGGGTAAACAGAAAAGGCAGCAGCTTTCTAGTTGAGCCTTTATAAATTTATAGCCTGCTGAAGAAAACAGGAGTGTGCATAAAGTGCAGGCTTGGAAATGGCGGAGAAGCGAGGCCAGAACTGGGTTTGCCGACACCAAAAAAGGTTTTAATTAACAAAGTATTAGGTGTTCTGTTTGCCAAGTCTTCATACAAGTTGTTATAATCTTAATGATTGGTGCACGCCTATAGAAATTTGAAAGCGAAATAACTTTAGCTCCTTAAAAACCTTGACTTGGAATATAAAAAACAAAGCCCTTTGTAGCTTTGGAAAAGGAGTATGAAAGTGACTGAAAAACAAAGCCTGCTGCGAAGCCTTCCCGCTGTTGACCGACTGCTGCATGAAGAAGTTATTGAGAATTTGTTGACTCGTTTGCCGCGTCGTATAGTTTTAGAAGCGGTGCAGCAAACAGTTGCATCGTATCGTGATTCCATAACCGGAACGACAGACAACGAAAACAACCCGGAAGCGTTTGATCTCTCACCGGCGAAATTGGCGGAGGAAGCTGCTGCCCTGGCTGAAAAAATGGCCGGAATGAATCTGAGGTCAGTGATTAATGCCACCGGAATTATCATTCATACTAACCTTGGCCGCGCTCCCCTGCCGGAAACGGCGATTGAAGCGCTGAATGATATAGCCTCCCGCTATAACAACCTGGAGTTTTCCCTGGATAAAGGCAAGCGCGGCTCGAGACAGGAACATATCGAAGATTTAATTTGCCAGTTAAGCGGAGCTGAAGCAGCCATAGCTGTTAACAATAACGCTGCCGCTGTATTTCTTGCCCTCAATACCATTGCTGCCGGCAGGGAAGTGGTTGTTTCCAGGGGACAGCTGGTCGAGATAGGCGGATCCTTCAGAATTCCTGATATTATGGCAACCAGCGGAGCTGCCCTCAGGGAAGTAGGCACTACCAACAAAACTTACCTGCGCGACTATGAAGAAGCAGTTAATGAAAATACCGCAGCTTTCTTAAAGGTACATACCAGCAACTACCACATGATTGGTTTTACGGCAGAGGCAGGAACTGCAGAACTTGCTGCTGCTGCCCATAAGCGCGGATTGCTATTACTGGATGACCTGGGCAGCGGGGTGTTCCTTGACCTGGAAAAGTACAACCTTCCTCCCGAACCGCGTGTTCAGGACAGCATAGCCAATGGTGCCGACCTGGTAACCTTCAGCGCGGACAAAATGCTTGGCGGCCCCCAGGCTGGAATTATAGTTGGCCGCAAAGAGCTAATATCTGCCATCAAAACCAACCAGCTGGCAAGGACCCTGCGAGTCGATAAATTCGCTGTGGCAGCCCTCGAAGCAACTTTAAGGCTGTACCTTGATGAAGATCGGGCAGTAAAAGAAATTCCCGTATGGCAGATGCTTACTGCCAAATCTGAGGCACTCAAAAAAAGGGCAGATAAACTGGCCGAAGCCCTGGGCAATATTTTTGAACCGGGACGGGTTAAAGTTGTAAAAAGTATTTCCAAGGTTGGCGGGGGAGCCCTGCCCATGGCTGAACTGCCAACGCACCTGGTTTCCCTGGAGTTGTCCGGGATGGTTTTAACCCCCGAGGTAGTGGTAGAAAAATTGCGTTTTACCGATCCTCCAGTAATCTTGCGAATCTACCAGGATAAATTGCTTTTTGACCCTCGCACTATATTTGAAAATCAAGAAGAAACCCTGGTTAAAGTAGTTGGAGAAGTATGCCAGGGCTGAGATAATAAATCCTGTAGGGAGTGTTATAAGCTTGGAACAGCTTATTATCGGCACGGCCGGTCATGTTGATCACGGAAAAACAGTTTTGATCAAAGCTCTGACCGGTATAGATACTGATCGTTTCCAGGAAGAAAAGGACCGAGGCATTTCCATAGATCTCGGTTTTGCCCCCTTCAAACTACCGGATGGCAGGCTGGCCGGGATAGTGGATGTGCCCGGGCATGAAAAGTTCATACATAATATGCTGGCCGGAGCAGGCGGGATGGACCTGGTTATGCTGGTAGTTGATGCAACTGAAGGAGTAATGCCGCAGACCCGTGAACACCTCGATATCCTGGAGCTTTTGGGAACAAAGAACGGCATTGTGGTTATTACCAAAATTGATCTGGTTGAAGAAGAATGGCGGGAACTAGTTCAGGATGAAATTAGGGAAGAGCTGGCCGGCACATTTTTGCAAGATGTCCCCGTTCATGCTGTTGCTGCCCTGAAGGGTGAGGGAATAGAAGAGCTTAAAGAGCTAATCCATAAACTTACCCTGGACCTGGAACCGCGTGACTCCAGCGGGCCTCTGCGCCTGCCCGTGGACCGTTCTTTTGTCATTTCCGGTTTTGGAACCGTGATAACGGGAACTTTAATCCAGGGATCAGTCCGGGTTGGCGATACCGTATCTATTGTCCCCCCTGGAATTGAAGTTAGGGTCCGTAATATCCAGGTCCACGATACAGATGTGAACGAAGCCGGAGCAGGAACCAGGGTAGCCCTGAACCTTTCCGGCCTCGAAAAAGACCAGGTGCTTAGGGGCAGTGTAATCTGCAACCCCGGTTATTACCGGCAAACTGATTTGCTTGACGTATCGGTTGAACTGCTCGAAAAGGCGCCGCGTAAATTGAAAAACCTTAATCCTGTTCACTTTTTCCTTGGCACTGCCAGGACTGTTGCCAGGATGCATCTATTGGATAAGGAAGAACTTATGCCCGGGCAAACTGCCCTGGTCCAGTGCCGCCTGGAAAAACCACTGGTAGCGGAACGGGGCGACCCTTTTGTGATCCGCTCATATTCACCGATGACAACAATTGGCGGGGGGAAGGTGTTGGATCCATTCCCCGAAAGGCATCGCCGTTTTCGGCCTGAAGTGATTGAACACCTGGAGGAGCTTAAACAAGCCCCTTCTGCCGGTGGTGATTCTGCTTTTATCCGCCGCAAGCTTGAAGAACTGGTAGCAGCAGATATTTCCAGCCTGGTCAAAGAAACCCGTCTCGGTCAGGGCAAAGTGGAAGAAGTATTACAAGAATTGATTGCGATAAACCAGGTTCAAAGAATAGGCGATTCCTACCTTTCAACTAAAAAACTCAAAAATTTTGAAGAGAAACTTCTTGAAGAAATTGAGCGCTTCCATAAAGAACAGCCCCTTGCTTACGGTATTTCCCGGGCCAGGTTAAAGGGTATGCTGCCGGCTGCTTTTAATCAGCGTGAATATGATGCCCTGCTCGATGATATGCAGGAAAGAAAACTCCTTGCCGTGAAAAGTGACCTGGTTACAAAATATGATTTTCAGCCGCAGCCTTCAGCTGCCGACCAGGAAAAGATCGATAAGCTAAGCGAAGTATATCGGAATGGTTGGCTGCAGCCACCATCAGTCAGGGAAGCCCTGGAAAAAGCGGCAGTTAAGCAGGATCGAAAAGATGAACTATACAGCTACCTGGTTAGCAATGATGTACTGGTTAAAATCAGTGAAGAGCTATATTTCCACCGGGAAGCTTATAATGCTGCCTTAGACCTGCTGCGCAAACATTTTGCCGACAACCAGAAGTTAACCCTGGCAGAATTTCGTGATCTGTCGGGCAGCTCAAGAAAATTTGTCCAGGCCCTGCTCGAACACTTCGACCAGGCCAAAATCACCCGCCGCGTCGAAGACCACCGCGTCCCCCACAAACTCTAACTCAAGTACAAGGGGACGGAGGTTTTGTACTTGAAAAAGGATGGTGACAAGATGAGCCGCGAAGAAATACGCCTTACCAGTATGACGGCCAGCGCCGGCTGAGCGGCGAAAATAGGGCCGGAGGCCCTGGCGCAGGTCCTGCGCCAATTGCCGCCAATAGATGATCCCAACTATCTGAACCGGGAGCAGCATTTTGCCGATGCCGGCATTTATCGTATTTCGGAAACACAGGCCCTGGTTCAGACTGTTGATTTTTTTACGCCAATAGTTGATGACCCTTATGATTTTGGCCGTATTGCTGCTGCCAATGCTCTAAGTGATGTCTATGCAATGGGCGGAAAACCTCTGACCGCTCTTAATATAATCTGTTTTCCTCTGTCGTGCCAGCCCCTCTCGGTTATGGAGAAGATTTTACGGGGCGGTTACGATAAAATAATTGAGGCTGGAGCGGTATTAGTCGGCGGGCACAGTGTCGAAGATAACGAGCCGAAATATGGTTTATCAGTAACCGGTATAGTCGAAGTAGATAAGCTTGTTACCGGAAGCGGTGCCAGACCCGGAGACTGCCTGGTTTTAACCAAGCCGATCGGCACAGGTATAATCTCTACAGCTGTGAAGGGAGATATGATCTCTGCCGGGGAAGCTGCTGTTGTAACGGAGGGGATGGCTGCTTTAAGTGCGGTACCCGCAGCTGAAATGTTAAAGGTAGGGCCATCTGCCTGTACAGATATTACCGGCTTCAGTTTGCTCGGCCACCTGCATGAAATGCTCGTATCAAGCGGGGTTTCCGCAGAGCTTAGCTTTCAAAAGGTCCCCCTTTACCCGTTGGTCAAAGATATGGCAGGGATGGGTATGATACCAGGTGGAGCCTACCGCAACCTGGATTACATCAAGGCAAAATTATCGTGGCAGGGCAATCCTGATCAAATGGACGATGCCTTGATTATTTTAGCCGACCCACAGACCTCCGGCGGCCTCCTGGTTGCTCTCCCTGAAAAAAGTTTGCAGGATTATCTCAATGCCCTTAAAGAAAAGGGTACTAACGGCCACTTTATCGGCCGGATCACCGAAGGCTTGCCCGGGACAATTACAATAATTTAAATCATGTTCACCTTATAACCGTATGATGAAAAGTTGAAAAATGAGTCATGAAAGAGGGCTGAAGATTTTTCATGATATTTATTTTATGGGTTAATAGTTGATTATGTTAAATATTTATGAATTTAAAAATCCAGGCAGGAAAATTTAAAGGAAATGTCGAAATCCTCCA
>SL_8KL_010_SEDDRAFT_10004871_pt1 | contig 10691 bp, 11 predicted proteins | sample SodLakKL_010_SED_4_FD_11160 | JGI IMG/M metagenome (IMG submission 11160) | reverse complement strand
GGACCTCGGCCTCATCCATCCAGGTGGAATCATAGGCTGTGGTCATATCGGGAAAACGGGGCCCCAGCTCATCCAGGTTTTCACCCTGGAGGGGATTTGATCCCATGAGATTGATGTGATCGCTGATGAGCATGAAATCTCCGGGATTGAAGTTGCGGTTGACACCCCCGGCGGCATTTGTGACAAACAGGCCCTCACAGCCCAGCTGATTCATGACCCTGACCGGCAGAGCGATCTCCTGCATCTCATAGCCTTCATAATAGTGAAATCTGCCCTGCATGGCCATCACCTGTCTTTCCTCCAGCTCACCTGTGACCAGCTGGCCGGCATGGCCCTCCACCGTCGAGACGGGAAAATTGGGGATATCATCATATGATATCACATCGGGATTTTCTATCTCATCGGCCAGAACTCCCAGGCCCGAGCCCAGTATCATTGCCAGTTCAGGCTTCTTCTCGATATTTTCCTCAACATATTGAGCGGCTTCTCTTACTTTTTTTATCTCCTCTTTGGACATGATCAGATCACCTCATATTTATATTTTTATCTTTCCTTAACTATCTCTCCGGCAAAGCTCTCTCCGTCCTCGGTCTCTTCCAGGTCGTGCAGCTCGGCAATCGTTGCCGCCATATCGGCAAAAGTATCCCTGGTCTTCAGATGGTAATCCTCCTTCAACATCTCACCGACCATCAGCAGGGGCACATATTCTCTGGTATGGTCTGTCCCCTCATAGGTGGGATCACAGCCGTGATCGGCGGCAAGAATGAGAAGATCATCCTCGCGCAGGGAATCGAGAATCTCGGGCAGCCTTTCGTCAAAGTCAACCAGGGCCTGATAATAGCCCTCGACGTTGCGGCGGTGGCCGTAGACCATATCGTATTCGACCAGATTGGTGAATATGAGGCCCGATTTTTCCTCTTCCATATAATCCAGCGTGATATCGACGCATTTCATATTATCTATGGTGTGATCGTATTCGGTCACGCCATCGCCGGCAAATATATCGACTATCTTGCCCACACCGATGACCCTCTCACCCGCTTCTTCGAACCTGTTGAGCAGTGTGGTGCCGGGCGGGGCCAGCGAAAAATCCTTGCGGCGGTCTGTCCTCTCCAGCTCACCGGGTTTGCCGACAAAGGGCCTGGCTATGACTCGGGCCACGCCGTGTTCACCTGACAGTATCTCCCGGGCCTTCTCACACATCTCATAGAGCTCTTCTACCTCTATGACCTCCTCGTGTGCGGCTATCTGGAAAACGCTGTCAGCTGAGGTGTAGACTATGGGATAACCCGTCTCGAAATGCTCCTCGACCAGCTCCTCGATGATTACGGTGCCGCTGGCCGGTTTGTTGCCCAGAATTCCCCGGCCCGTGGCCTCCTTGAAGGGCTCTATCACCTCATCGGGAAAGCCATCTGGATAGGTGGGGAAGGGGCTTCTGGAGATGAGACCTGCCAGCTCCCAGTGGCCTGTGGTCGTATCCTTGCCCACCGAAGCTTCGGCCATCTTGCCGTAAACACCGGGGGCGGCCAGATCGGATTTAACTCCTTCCAGGTCCTCAATCCTGCCCAGCCCCAGTTTTTCCAGATGGGGCAGATCAAGACCTCCCAGCTCCCGGGCCATATTGCCCAGTGTATGCGCACCTGCATCACCGTACTGATCGGCATCGGGCAGTTCACCGATGCCCACACTATCGAGTATTATTATTATCGTTCTCTTCACTTTTTCATCCATGTTAACCGACCTCCTGTGATATATACATTTCTACAGCCGGGCCGTAAAATCCTGTATTTCTCACAAATCTCCGCCTCCGGCATAAATCTGAATAAAAAAAGCCCTTTTTCCGGGGGAAAAAGGGGCAGCAGTGGAGTTTATAATATGAAGATTGGCCTCTACTCCAGCTTTATCTCCACATGTTCACCATCATCCTCTATATTTACCAGCGTGCCCTGAGAACCTTCGGCCTGTTCCAGGAGCGAGTCGAGCTCTATACCGCGGCTTTCCATCTCCTCCCGGGCATGTGCGGGCACAAAACCGAGAAAAGATCGGGCCAGTGCCAGCGGCAGCGAGATATTGACCTTTTCCTCACCCTGTTCTTCCACCCTGATCCTCAGATAGCGGGCCCCCTTCTCAGCACTGTCGGAAGATTTCTCTCCGGCTTCTGACTCATGCAGGACATCCAATAGCTCCTCAGCCTCAGCTGCGGTCAGCCTGCCCTCTTCGACCATCTTCAGTATCCTCTGTCTCTCCTCCATGGCTCACTCACCTGCCCTCTAGATATTTTGCAGCAGCTCACGGGCTTCTTCTGAATCTATCTCTCCCTCCTCCAGGGAATCGAGGATCTCCCGGCGTTTTTCACCTACATCATCCTCGGGACTGTCCTTGGCGCTGTAGCCCAGAGCTTCGATCACCTCGTCCAGCTTGTTGCGGACGGTGGGATAGGAGATGCCCATCTCCCTCTCAACCTCTTTGATATTGCCCCTGGATCTGATAAAGACCTCGACGAACTCCAGCTGATTCTCGTTCAGGCGCGAAAATTTATCCTGCTCGAAATTTCCCGATATGGCCGTATGGCAGCTGCTGCATTCCAGACGGGTTATATGCATATTTTCATCACATACCGGACATCTGCCGATCAGTTTGTTGGCCATAATATCACCCATTTCATTTTCCTATCATCTGCATTTTGTCTTTATATCCTTTATACTTAAATTATATTACAGCCAATTAATTATGTCAAGTAGATTATTAAGTTTATTAACTTCCGCCTTAAATATCTTAATATCAGCCCCTGACCCGGCCGTATTCGCCCCCACCTCCGGAAATTATCTCCAGCTCACCCCGGCGGGAGCGGATTATTCTATCCGCTATCCTCTCACCGGCGACCTCTTGCAGCTGATTGTGATCGGCGCTGTGCAGTATATCCATCTCGGTGCCGAAGACATCCTGTAATTTTCTCAGTGTGGCCGGCCCCAGTCCGGGCAGATCCAGCAGCGGAACCTGATGCACATAATCAGATTTTAGCTCCTCATTGCCGCCCTTCCTGTCGGCAATCTCCAGAATCCTGTCCTTTACACCCTCGATTATCCTCTCACTGCCGCAGAGAGGACAGCTTCTTACCGCTCCGGGGCGGGTAAAGGTCTCCTCACAATCAGGGCAGAAGCTGCGGTGATATTTGCCCAGGCGGGGATCGAGGCCGTAATTTGTATCGATTCCACCCCTCTCACCCCTGAGGGCTGAAACAAAACCGGCAAAACTCAAATCCTCCATCTCGAGAAGATTGTATTCCCGGGCCAGTTTGGGCAGCGAATGAGCATCAGAGTTGCTGAGAAGTGATTTATCGTCCAGCTCGCTCAGATGTGAAGCCAGATATCTGTCAGCGCTCAGCCCCAGCTCCACAGCCGGAATCTGCTGCCATTCAGCCGGTGTAAAGATCTCCTCATAGCTGCTGCAGGCCGAACCGTAGAAGCTGCAGTGCGGTGTGAAGACATGGGCCGGAATAAGGATTCCCACGGTCTCGCTCACCAGCTCTAAAAGCTTTGAGCCTGTGAGATAGCAGGTCTGACTGCTGAGGGTCATATTTGTTATGTGATCATCGAGACTGGCGGCGATCTCTGTCAGTGAGCTGAGATGGGGAAAGAAGGCCAGATAGTGAGCCTGACTGCCGTTATCCTCCCGGCTTTCAACCTCCATGCCAGTCAGCAGCAGAAGTTCCGAGCGGTAGAGATATCCTCCTTCCCCGACAGGGCTGATCTCGCCCGCTGAGATGAGCTCTTCTATCTCTGCTCTGACAGGAGGTGAGAGACAGTCGATGATGCCGATTATATCCAGCCCCTTATCGCCGGCAGCCGAGGTCAGGATTGAGGAGACTGTGAGATCTCTGGAAGCAGTGATCTTGACCGAGCTGCCACCGGCGCTGCCTATGTGTACATGCAGGTCGGCAAAATATCTCTCCATGATCTAAAGGTCCAGCTCCGATCCCGGCTCACACTGCAGATAGGTGAGAAGGCCTATGAGTGTCTTGCTGTCTTTGATGCTGCCGGCCATGATCATCTGCGGAATCTCCTCAAGGGGAACCTCCCTGAGCGAGAGGAACTCACCCTCCTCCAGCTCCTGATCACCTTCCTTGAGATCCCGGGCCAGATAGAGATGGAGCGATTCCGTGCTGTAGCCGGGTGTTGTGTAGAAATCTAATAGGTGTTTAAACTCAGCAGCGGTATATCCCGTCTCCTCCTTTAATTCCCGGCGGGCTGCTCTCTCCGCCTCCTCGCTCTCCTCCAGTCTGCCGGCGGGGAGCTCCAGCAGAACCTCTTCGGCGGCATGTCTGTACTGTTCTATCATGATGACTTCATTCTCGCGGTTTACGGGCATTATGGTCACACCGCCGGGATGGTCCACAATCTCACGGCTGGAATTTTTGCCGTCTGGCAGCCTGACCTGATCCACCCTGACCGAGAGAACGCTGCCGCTGAATTTTCTGCTGGACTGCACGAGTTCTTCCTCGAGATCTTTCATGCTCCTATCACCCATTTCTCAGTATATTTTTAATCAGATTTTAAGCTGTCATGCCAGAAACTATCACGCATTTAATATATACCATATCTCATTCAGCATCTCAGCTGAGAAGATATCTCTCCACGGCATCTGTCAGCCTCTGAAGTGAACTGAGATCAATTCTCTCCCTGTCCGTGTGGGCTTCGGAAAGTCCCAGTCCCAGGTTGACAGCCTCCACCCCCATCTCATTGATACAGTCGGCCTCACTTATATTCTCGCTGCTGCAGAGCTCAACCTCCAGACCGCTCTGCCGGAAGGCCTGGACCAGATCATAAAGCCATCCGGAGGAGGCATCGAGGCTGAAGCCCGAACAGGTGTGGAGTATTTTATGATTTAAGTCCTCACCTCTTATGCCAAAATATCTCTTTATTTCCTTGAGCCGTCTCTGCCATCTCTTTTTTATGTTCTGGACATCACTGCCCCTGATGCCGACTATCAGTATCTCCTCCTTCAGTATTCTCCAGGCCGGCAGCGGTCCTGAAATGATCTGGCTGACAGGGGAGTCCTCGCTCTTGACCCAGCAGTGTCGTATGCGCCTTAAGAGCATCTTCTGCCGGGATGTGAGCTTAGATCCGGGCGAGGAGTGGGATAACGTGAGGGCAAAAAATCCCGCCGCAGGCTCGGAATGGAAGATGGTGCCGGCCGGAGCCTCGCCGTCAAGAACCAGCACACTGTCGAAATTCCTGACGAATTCACCGGGAAGCACCGCCGCACCTAAAAGCCCCAGCTCCTCGGCCACCGTAAAGGCCACACCCAGATCGGGGGGCAGTCTGTTCTGGCGGGCATGGAGAAGTGATAGAATGAGTGATATCCCGGCCATATCATCTGCCCCGAAGGCCCCCTGATTTCTGTTGTAGAGATAGCCATCCTGATGTGCCGGAAAATTTTTCGGGCTGGAAGCGATATTGTCCATATGGGCTAAAAGCAGAGTTCCCCCTTCAGCAGAGGGGTCGACCCGGGCCAGTATATTATCGGCATCACCGCCGATCTTTTGCGAGGCCCCATCGCTCTTCACCGCCAGTCCCAGTCCGTTCAACTCCTCCCTCAAAAGCCCGGCCAGCTCTGATTCACGCCGGGGAAGACTTCTTATCTGCAGGAGCTTTTTCAGCACTTCACCTGTACCCTGACTGCTTTTCATGGCTGCAGCTCACCCGCCCTTTATGTTATCGGCATTTTTCACTTCTGCCGCACAGGATTTTTATGTTTTTAAATTCCGGTCAATCTCTGATACAATTCCTGCTCATATATTAATTAGCGATCAGCGATCGATATCCTGCCTGGCTTCACCTCAGAAATTAAAAAGAGCCCCCGAACGGAGGCCTGACCTCCGCGGGAGCTCTCTGACGGAATGATCTATCTCACTGTCCCAGCTCAAAACCACTGTCAAGGGCATCTTTGTTCATGGGAATGAGATCATGGTGCCTTTTGGGCAGCACATTCTCCAGGCTATCTTTCACCGTATCGAGGGAGACGGTTTCCTTGCGGGCCAGATAGGCGCCCAGCATGACCATATTGGCGATGCGGCTGCTGCCTAACTCATTGGCCATCTCGTTGGCAGGAACCTTTATAACATCGATATCATCCCTCTCAATCTCAGCATCTATGAGCGAGGAATTGGTGACGACAAGTCCACCCTCCTTGACTTTAGGAGCAAATTTATCCTGTGAGGGACGGTTCATGACTATGGTGGAGTTGGGGTGATCTGTCAGGGGAGAGGGTATCATCTCATCGCTGACTATAACCGTACAGTTGGCCGTGCCTCCCCTCATCTCGGGACCATAGGAGGGCATCCAGGAGACCTCCTTCTCCTCCTTCATACCGGCATAGGAGAGCAGCTGACCTATGGACATCACTCCCTGGCCGCCGAAACCGGCCATGATTACTTCCTCTTTCATTTACTCCACCTCCACTTCATCGACGAATTCGCCCAGCTCATACTTGGGCAACATATTCTCTTCCAGCCATTCCATAGCATCCAGGGGGCTCATACCCCAGTTGGTGGGACAGGTGGAGACAACCTCAACCATGGCGAAACCGGCTTTTTGGTGCTGGGCTTTAAAGGCCTTTTTGATCGCTTTTTTGGCCTGACGGATGTGTTTGGTATCATGCATCGATACCCGGGCCAGATAGGCCGGGCCGTCGAGCTCGCTCAGCATCTCTGTCACCTTGATGGGATTGCCGGCTTTTTTCAGATCGCGCCCATAGGGTGAGGTGGTCGTCTTCTGGTCCTCCAGTGTGGTCGGCGCCATCTGACCGCCTGTCATGCCGTAGATGGCGTTGTTTATGAAGATGGTGGTGATATTTTCACCCCGGTTGGCCGCATGTACGATCTCGGCCGTGCCGATAGAGGCCAGATCACCATCTCCCTGATAGGTGAAAACGGTCTTATCGGGATGGACCCTTTTGATGCCGGTGCCGACAGCCGGGGCCCGGCCGTGTGAGGCTTCCTGGAAATCACAGTCAAAGTATTCATAGGCCAGCACCGAACAGCCCACAGGTGCAACACCTATTGTCTCCTCTCTGATATCCAGCTCATCTATCACCTCGGCCACCTGGCGGTGGGTTATGCCGTGTGTGCAGCCCGGACAGTAATGAAAGGTCTCATCTGTCAGGGCATCGGGATAGGAAGCTATCTTTTCCATCATTTCTCACCTCTCAGTTCCAGGATTTTTTCTTTGAGCTCTTCTATGCTCGGTACCACGCCACCAGTGCGTCCGTAGAATTCAACCGGACAGCGGCCGGATACTGCCATGCGCACATCCTCCACCATCTGACCGGTATTCATCTCCACTGTCAGCACCTGATCGACCTGACCGCAGAGATCGGCGATTGGATCGGAGGGGAAGGGAAAGAGCGATATCGGCCTGAGCAGCCCAACTTTAACTCCCTCTTCTCTCAGTTCATCTATGGCGCTTATGCAGATGCGGGCGGTGGTACCGAAGGCCACAACTGCTATCTCGGCATCGTCCAGCCTGTATTCATCATATCTAACTTCCTCTTCTCTCATCCTGTCATACTTATCTTTGATTTTCAGGTTGAGATCCTCCAGCACTTTAGCATCCAGAGCCAGTGAGGTGAGCTTGTTTCTCTCCCGGCCGGGGCTGCCGTCGGTGGCCCACTCTTTTCTCGGCAGCTCCTCGGGGTCCACTTCCTCTTTGAACTCCACGGGTTCCATCATCTGACCTATCATACCGTCACCGAGAATAAGCATGGGATTGCGGTATTTATCGGCCATCTCGAAAGCAACATAGGTTAGATCGACAAGCTCCTGTACGGAATAGGGTGCAAGAACACCGAGTCTTATATCACCGTGGGCCATTCCCTTTGTGGCCTGAAAGTAATCAGCCTGTGAGGGCTGAATACCGCCGAGACCGGGGCCTCCCCGCATAATATTGACAATAACTGCGGGCAGCTCGGCTCCTACTATATATGATATGCCCTCCGCTTTGAGGCTGATACCAGGGCTGGAAGAGGAGGTCATAACTCTAGCACCCGCACCGGCGGCACCGTAGACCATGTTGCTGGCGGCAACCTCACTCTCCGCCTGCAGAAACTCGCCACCAACCTCGGGCATACGCCGGGACATATATTCCGGTATATCATTCTGGGGTGTTATGGGGTAGCCGAAAAAATAACGACAGCCCGCTTTTATGGCTGCTTCCGCAACTGCTTCATTTCCTTTCATCAAAACCTTTTCTGGCATGACACAGGCCTCCTTTTATTATTGATTATTCCTCATAGACAGTTATACATACATCGGGACAGATCTGATAGCACTGTGTACAGCTGATACAGGTCTCCTGATCTTCGTCCGCCACTTCGGCTGGATGATAGCCCTGGCTGTTGATGCGCTCCTCAGCCTGGTGAATTATATCCACAGGACAGACCTCGGGGCAGAGACCACAACCCTTGCAGCATTCATCATCGATGACGACCTTTTTATCTTCCACGGCTGTATATCCTCCTTAAGGTGAATTTATTCATAGATTTTTGCTTCTTCCTGACCTGTCAGCACCCTGTTGGCTCCAGAGGCCAGAGCGGCAAGTTCCTCCTCGCCCGGATAGGTGTGAACGGGGGCTATAAATTCCACCCTGTCGCTGACACTGTCGACAAATTGCTCCGAATGGGCTATTCCACCCGTGAGCAGGATAGCTTCCGGCTGCTCCGGTGCTGCCGGGGCCAGCGAACCTATCTCCTTGGCCACCTGGTAGATCATGGCCCGGAAGACGAGGCGGGCTTCATCTTCCTCTTCCGCCCTTTTTTCCACCTCCCGCATGTCATTTGTGCCCAGATAGCCGGCAACTCCCCCTTCTTTGAGGAGTTTTCTCTTCAGCTGGAAATAATCAACATCATCCTCATAGCAGTGCATGGCCAGATCCAGCGCGGGCAGCGTGCCGGCCCTGTTGGGAGAAAAGGGACCCTCGCCCGATAGAGCATTATTGACATCTATTACACTGCCCTCGTGGTGTAAGCCCACGGAGATACCGCCGCCCAGATGGGCCACGATAACCGTTATATCATCGTAGCTTTTATTCTGGCTCCGGGCATATTTGCGGGCCACGGCCTTCTGATTGAGGGCGTGGAATATGCTCCTTCTCTCCAGCTCGGGCAGGCCGGAAATTTTGGCCACCGGCTCCATCTCATCGACGACAACGGGGTCTACTATGAAGGCCTCAGCCTCAGCTTTACGGGCCAGGGAATGGGCCAGCAACCCCCCCAGATTGCTGGCGTGTTCACCCTGCAGCCCTTCTTCCAGATCTTCCAGCATTTTATCATTTACCCGATAGGTTCCACCGGTTATCGGCTTGAGCAGCCCTCCCCTGCCCACAACAGCTGCCAGGGAGGAGAGCTCGACATCGGTACTATCCATGAACTCGGTTATATAGTTCAGTCTCAGATCACTCTGATCTGTAACTGTCTCAAATTTCTCCAGCTCCTGCTGGTCGTGTTCGATCGTTCGGGTGAAGACATCCTCCACACCCTCTTCATCTCCCCGGAAGAGAGCTATTTTTGTCGAGGTCGAGCCGGGGTTTATGACCAGAATGCGGTTTTTCTGCATTCTCATCCCTGCCTCAGTCAATTATAAAGTTGCTGCGCACATTTTTCATCTTCTCTATGCGCTCTTCTGCCATGATATCGGCAGCTTTATATGTGGGGATATTGTCCCTTTTGGCTATATTGAGGACCTTTTTCACGTTATCGAAGATGCCCCGTGCCCTCTCCAGAGCTTTTTCCTTGTCATAGCCGTGCAGCTCCTGGTATACGTTGATGAGACCGCCGGCATTTACAACATAATCCGGGGCATAGAGTATATCCTTCTCATCGAGAATATCTCCATGGCGATCTTCGGCCAGCACATTGTTGGCCGCACCGCAGATTATATCGCATTTGAGCTGTGGTATGGTATCATCGTTTATTACAGCTCCCAGTGCTGACGGTGCGAAGATATCGCAGTCCACACTGTAGATTTCATCGGGATCGACTGCTTCAACATCAAAGTCCTGCTGTACCCTGTTGATTCTCTCCTCCTTGATATCGGTGACAATTATCTTGGCACCGGCTTCATAGAGGTGCTGGCAGAGATAATAGCCGACACTGCCCACACCCTGCACCGTTACCTTTTTGCCGGAAAGATCTGTGCTGCCGTAGACCTCCTCGGCACTGGCCTTGATGCCCTCGAATGTGCCCAGTGCGGTCACGGGAGAGGGATCGCCGCTGGTGCCGGGAAGCCCTGTCACATATTCGGTCTCTTCGTTGACATAGGCCATATCCTCCACGGTTGTGTTGACATCCTCGGCTGTAATATAGCGGCCGTTGAGGCTCTGCACATAGCGGCCGAAGGAACGCCAGAGGGCTTCACTCTTATCCTCCTCCGCATCTCCTATCACCACGGCCTTACCTCCGCCCAGGTTGAGTCCGGCGGCAGCGGCCTTGTAGGTCATACCCCGGGCCAGACGGAGAACATCGATCAGTGCTTCCTCTTCAGAATCATAATTCCACATCCTGGTTCCACCCAGTGCCGGTCCCAGTGTGGTATCATGTATGCAGATTATGGACTTAAGTCCTGATTCCTCGTCATAGCTGAATACCACCTGTTCAAAATCATCTTCTTCCATCAGTTCAAAAACTCTGCTCATATT
>SL_8KL_010_SEDDRAFT_10004870_pt1 | contig 10691 bp, 7 predicted proteins | sample SodLakKL_010_SED_4_FD_11160 | JGI IMG/M metagenome (IMG submission 11160) | reverse complement strand
GGTTCTTGGCGTCCTCGATGAGCGTACGTGGCGCCTTGGCGGGGCGGCTGGCGAGCCACGCGGCGCTGGCGGTGTGCACGCGGTAGTCCACGAAGATGACTGGCGTCGTCACGGGCGCGACCGGCAACGGTGGCTGTCCGATCTCCTGCTCAACGACGTAGTCACTACGTGGAACCTCTGATGACGACACGTGTACCCACACGTCGCGTCCCATGCTCGGTCGTGCACGTTTCGCCATGATGCCCCACCCCCGGTCGTGTTCAGATTACTGTACACGACGTTTCAAAGGATGTACGCATGTGAACACAAAGCCGCCCTCCCGGCATTCGGGAGGGCGGCTTCTGCGTGCGCTCTATCTGATGAACTTGTTCAGTTCGTGAACAGAGCTTTGGTTACTCGGTGGGAGACGGTGCAACCCGTGCCCGGCCTCAGCTGCAACCGCTGGTGGTGCCACATGACTCGCACACATGGCAGGCTCCGGCGCGCTGCATCTTGATGCCGCAGTCGAAGCACATCGGGGCATCGTGGTCGACGGGCATCGCCGCCGCACCGACCTGCGGCAGGGGCTCCGCGCTGCGAACCGCCTCGGCTGTCGGCGCCGTCGGCACCTCTGGTTCGCGGTCGCCGTACCCCTGGTCGAGCATCTGCGTGCGCTCCTCGACGGTGTAGATGCCGAGCGCCTCACGCTCCTCGTAGGGCAGGTACTCCAACGCGAGCTTGCGGGCGAGGAAGTCCACCACCGAGGTGGCGAAGCGGACCTCGTCGTCATCGGTCATGCCAGCCGGCTCGAAGCGCATGTTCATGAACTTGGACACGTAGGCCTCGAGCGGGACGCCGTACTGCAACCCGATCGACATCGAGATCGCGAACGCATCCAGCAGCCCTGACAGGGTGGAGCCCTGCTTTCCGATCTTGACGAACAGCTCGCCCATCCCGTCTCCGGGGTACTCACCGGCGGTGATGTAGCCCTTGGCGTCACCGACCCGGAAGCTGATCGTCTGTGACGGACGTGTCTTGGGGAGCTTGCGCCGCTGCGGGACGTGGACCACCTCGGTCACCGGCGCCTCGGCCTTGGCGTCCTCCTTCTTGGACACGCTCAACGGCTGCGCGACCTTGCAGTTGTCCCGGTAGATCGCGATCGCCTTGACCCCGAGCTTCCAGGCGTCGAGGTGGAGCTGTTCGACGTCCTCGACGGTGGCCGTCTCCGGCAGGTTGACGGTCTTGGAGATCGCGCCGGAGATGAACGGCTGGGCCGCCGCCATCATGTTCACATGCCCCATGTAGTGGATCGCGTCGTCCCCCATGGCGCACTGGAACACCTTGGTGTGCTCCGGCAGCAGGGCCGGCGCGCCGTGGATCGTCTTGTTGTCGGCGATGTAGTCGATGATCGCCTCGACCTGCTCCTCCGCGTAGCCGAGGTGACGCAGCGCGTGCGGGACCGTCTGGTTGACGATCTGGATCGACGCCCCCCCGACCATCTTCTTCATCTTCACCAGGCCCAGGTCGGGCTCGATGCCGGTGGTGTCACAGTCCATCATCAGACCGATGGTGCCGGTCGGTGCCAGCACCGTGGCCTGGGCGTTGCGGTAGCCGTGCTCACGCCCGAGCTCCAGCGCTTCGTCCCAGGCGGTGCGGGCCGCGTTGATGAGGTCCTTCGGCACGGGGCGAGGGTCGATGTCGTCGACGGCCTCACGGTGCTTGCCGATCACGCGCAGCATCGGCTCGGCGTTCTTGGCGTAGCCGTTGTGCGGGCCCTGGACCTTCGCGAGCTCGGCGGAGGTTCGGTAGGCGTGACCCGTCATCAGCGCGGTGAGGGCTCCGGCCCAGGCACGGCCCTCGTCGGAGTCGTAGGGCAGCCCGATGGACATGAGCAGACCGCCGAGGTTGGCGTAGCCCAGGCCGAGCTCACGGAAGTCGATCGCGTTGCGGCCGATCGCCTCGGTCGGGTAGGAGGAGTAGCCGACGATGATCTCCTGGGCGGTGAAGACGACCTCCACCGCACGCTGGTAGGCCTTGACGTCGAAGCGGCCCGCCTCGTAGTCGTAGAACTTCTTCAGGTTCAGTGACGCAAGGTTGCAGGCTGAGTTGTCGAGGTGCATGTACTCGCTGCACGGGTTCGAGCCGTTGATCCGCCCCGACTCCGGCGAGGTGTGCCAGTCGTTGATGGTGGTGTCGTACTGCAGCCCGGGGTCGGCGCACTCCCACGCGGCCTGGGAGATCTGACGCATGACGTCGCGGGCGTCCTTCTCCTCGAGCACCTCGCCGCTGGTGACGGCGCGGACGGGGTAGGTGGTCCCCGCCTCGTAGGCCTGCATGAACTCATCGGTGACGCGCACGGAGTTGTTGGCGTTCTGGAACTGGACCGAGGCGTAGTCCTCACCGTCGAGGTCCATGTCGAAGCCGGCCTCACGCAGTGCGCGGATCTTGTGCTCCTCGCGCGCCTTGGTCCAGATGAAGTCCTCGACATCGGGGTGATCGACGTTGAGGATCACCATCTTGGCCGCGCGGCGGGTCTTGCCACCGGACTTGATGGTGCCCGCGCTGGCGTCAGCACCTCGCATGAAGCTGACCGGGCCAGAGGCTTCGCCGCCCCCCTTGAGGATCTCCTTGGAGGAGCGGATCGAGGACAGGTTGATGCCGGCGCCCGAGCCGCCCTTGAAGATCGTGCCCTCCTCGACGTACCAATTGAGGATCGAGGACATGGTGTCCTCGACGGCGAGGATGAAGCAGGCAGAGCACTGCGGCTGCTCCTCGACGCCGACGTTGAACCACACGGGGGAGTTGAACGCCGCCTTCTGGTTGACGAGCAGGTGCTTGAGCTCGGCGTTGAAGACCTCCGCCGAGTGCTCGTCGACGAAGTAGCCGCCATCGATGCCCCAGCCGGTGATGGTGTCGGCGACCCGATCGACCATCTGCTTGACCGAGTGCTCGCGCTCCGGCGTACCGATCGTCCCGCGGAAGTACTTCTGCGAGACGATCTGGGTCGCCATCATCGACCAGCTCTTGGGGAACTCCACCCCGCGCTGCTCGAAGGAGGTCGATCCATCCCGCCAGTTCGTCAGGATGGCGTCACGCAGCTCCCACTCCAGTTCGTCGTAGGGGTGGGTGCCCTCACGGGTGAAGAACCGCCGGAACTGTAGGCCTCGACGGCCCTGCCGCTCCGCGACCTCGAGTGGCTGCGTGGGCTGGTCGGTATCGACGTCGATCACGGTCGGGTCGTCTGCTCGGGTGGTGTCGGCCATCGGTCTTCGGCTCCTCGTCCATGGCACCCGGCGGTCGATCGGTGACCAGCAGCGGGCGGTGCTCGGCTGGGTTTCTCGGCTCACACCCCAGGAACTACAAGCGTGCAAGTCGCAGGCGCACTGAACCGCTCGGTGGGACCGTACGCAAGCACCTGTTCCGGGACACCGTCCCGCCGACCCACAACCTGTGGTGGTGGTTCGGTGCCACTCTCCACAACATATTGTGTTCCCACAGGTCCTCCCCTGCTGGTCCCTACCATCATCCCCAACGGATGGGCGGGTTGTCCACAGGCCCGTACACCGCTTCCCATCGGCAAGCAGCGCGCTAGGTGCACAGACGGTTGTGTCGTCGCGCACGTCCTGACCTGCGAGCAACGGGACGGACCGCGTCGCCGTTCCTGTCGAGCGCCCCTCTACTGTCGTAGCATCCCGTCACCATCCGTCCCGACACCGGAGCGCACCGATGGCGACCGAGGACGATCACGCGGCGGACCCGAGCGCGGGCGCGGACGACCTCGGGGCGACCGGCGACAGCGCGGAGGCCGAGTCCGTGACCAGCCAGCCCCTGAGCGCGGACGAGCCCAAAGCCTCCACGGCCGTCAACGACCTCGCCGCCACCGCTTCCGAAGATGCCAGCGAGCACGGACCAGCGGATCCCGACGCCAACGGGCTGGTCGTCCAACGGGGCGGCGACCAACGGGTCCCGCTCTGGCTGGACACCTCGGTGCAGTACACCTGGCGCGGGATCGTGCTGCTCGCGGGCCTGGCGCTGCTGATCGTCGCGATGACCCGACTCTACCTCGTCACCCTGCCGGTGATCATCGCGCTGATCCTGTCGACCCTGTGCGTCCCACCGGCACGCCGGCTCGAGCGGACCGGCTGGCCGAAGCTGGCCGCCGCCGGTCTGGTGGTCGTCGGAGGTGCCGGCTCCTTCTTCGGGCTGATCGCGCTGTTGACGCCGGCGTTCGTCTCCCAGATCCAGGAGCTGGGACCCACGGTCGCCGAAGGCTTCGATCAGCTGGTGGTGTGGCTGGAGGAGGGCCCGATCGGCTACGACCGGCAGCAGCTGGACGAGCTCCTGGCGACCGCCGTGGACGCCATCTCGGGCGCGGCCGGCACCATCGCCACCCAGATCGGCACCCTGGCGGTCGCTGTCGTCGAGGGCTTCACCGCCCTGGCGCTCGCGCTGGTGCTGCTGTTCTTCTTCGTCAAGGACGGCGAGCAGCTGGTCGCCTGGTTCCTGAAGATGGCCCCGACTACCCACCGGGACGACATCCGGGCCGCGGGCCAGCGCGGCTGGGTCGCGCTGTCGGGGTTCGTCCGCGGGACCTCGCTGGTCGCACTCATCGACGCCGTCGGCATCGGCATCGGGTTGCTGATCCTGGACGTCCCCCTGGTCCTGCCGTTGTCGGTGCTGGTGTTCTTCGGCGGCTTCGTCCCGGTGATCGGCGCCTTCGTCACCGGCCTCCTCGCGGTGCTCGTCGCCCTGGCCGACCAGGGTCTGCAGACAGCCATCATCATGGCGCTGATCGTGCTCGCGGTCCAGCAGATCGAATCGAACCTACTCCAGCCGACGATCATGAAGCGGGCGGTCTCCCTGCACCCGGTCGTGATCCTGGGCGTCCTGACCGCGGGTGCGGTCCTGATCGGCATCGTCGGGGCGTTCCTGGCCGTGCCGGTGACCGCCGTGCTCGCCGCCGTCGGCAACGAGTTGCGAATCCGACACGAGCTCCGGGGCAGGGGGCACCACCTGGGGCCGACCCCTGCCGGTGGCCCGGGCGTGGATCCGGAGACGCTCAAGGCACAGTTCCCCGAGGAGACCCAGCTGCGCGCAGCAGCCCGCCGACGTGAAGTTGCCGACACCGACGGCCCGGCTCGCCGACGCCGCGGACGTCGCCGCATCCGGATCAAGGTCGATGAGCAAGGCGAGACCGTGGCGCGGACCACGAGCGGGACGCTCAACTCCACCCTGGATGACGGCACCAGCTCGACCGACGACCCCGACCCGTCCAGCACGCCGACCGGAGGCAACTGAACCACAGCCCCCTGGCGGGGCCGCACGACGGGCGCGGCCTGCGTCGTCGACCACNCGGGGGTGCCGGGACCCTCAGCCGCCGACGCCCCAACCTGGCGCATGCCGCCGCTGCGGCACCATCGATCCGAGCAGCGCCGCGACGGCCAGCACCCGGTCCTCGCGGCCGACGTCGGCGACGATCTGCACCGACAGTGGCCGGCCACCCTCCTCCCAGAGGGGCACGACGGCGGATGGGATGTCAGCGAGGTTCCAGGGGGCCGTGAACGGGAAGGCGGACAGGTTGGCCGCGATGTTGGCGGCCCAGGGCCGCGTGTGCCAGGCGGTCGCCGCGGGCTGCGCGCGGGCGAAGGCCGGGGTCAGCAGCACGTCGTGCTCCGCGAAGAAGGGGGCCAGCCGCTCGCGCCACCGGAGCACGTCGTCGTCCGCTACCTCGGCGACCTTCGCGAGCCGTTCACCCGCCGCGACGTGAGCTCGGGTACGAGGTTGCAGGAGTTCGGGGTCGAGGTCGAGCGCGGCGACATCCGCNCCGGCGCCCTGGGTCCAGCGTGCGACCACCGCCTGGACGGTCGCGCGGTCGTAAGGCGGGTCAGCACGCGTGACCTCATGCCCCGCGTGGTGCAGGAGCCGACCAGCCTCGAGGGCCGCCTCACGCCAGGCGTTGCTGACGGTGACCCCCGGTGCCGGGGCACGCCAGGAGACGGCGACGTCCAGTGGTTCCGACAGGGCGGCATCGAGAGCGAACCGCGCGCCGGACATCACCTCGGTCAGCAGCGCCGCGTCGGCGGCCGTAGTGGCGAAGGGCCCGTACCGGGTCATCCCGAACCAGTGAGGTCGGCCCCCCAGTTCCGCGCCGAGGTGGGGCGCTCCCGGTCGGAAGCCGACCACCCCGCAGGCGGCTGCGGGGATGCGGACCGAGCCGAGACCGTCGGTGCCCAGGGCCAGCGGGACGACACCCGCGGACACCGCCGCCGCCGAGCCACCCGAGGAGCCACCGGCGCCGCGGGTCGGGTCCCACGGGCTGACCACCGTCGCCGTCGGATCGTCCGAGGTACCCCACAGCGACAGCTCGGGTCCGCGGGTCTTGCCGAGGATCACCGCGCCTGCGTCCTTCAGCCGACGCACCAGCGGATCATCGGCTGACGCGGGCTCCTGCGAGGTCGCCAGCGAGCCGTGCCGGGTCGGCTCCCCCGCGACGTCGATCACGTCCTTGACGGCGACCGGGACCCCGGCCAAGGGCAGCCTCGAGCGGTCGGGGTGCTGGTCGACCGCATCAGCATCGGCCAGAGCCGCCTGACTCCTCACGGTGACGAAGGCACCCAACCGATGGTCGACCTCCGCAAGATGATCGAGATGCGCCTGCGCCACCGAGCGCGCCGAGCACTCCCCTGTCGACACCTTGCGGGCGAGCTCGACGGCCGTGCGTCCCACGTGCTCCACCGACCACCTCCTCGTCACCTCGGCGCAGCAGGTGCTGCCATCGAGCCGCCACCCTAACGGGCGCGGTGCCGTGCGCACATCTGTCCTGGGTGCGTCGCGACCGGCGTCGGGCTCGCGAGCGGGGAGACCCGCGCCAGGGCTGACAGGTGTTCGACGTGGTCGACCGCGGGCGCAGGCACCGCACGTCCAGGGGGGATGCCGTGCAGCCTGCGCGCTTTCTGGCACCATGTTCACGTTGCGCCGCCGGGTACCACACCCGGCGGCTTGACGTGCGCGCGGCCGCGTGCGCGAGCCCCACTGCCGGAGCATGCCGTGTCCAGGTCCACCCACCGACCCGAGGTCCACCTCAGGGTCCTCGTCCCCGACGACGCTGCGTGGGTGGTCACCACCGACCGGTCCTCCGCCACGAACTTCGCCCGGCCCATCGGCTTCGTCGAGGACCGGTTGCGTGCCGAACTCGAAGCCGGGGAGTGGGCCAGTGACCAGAGGTTCGGTTGGGCGATCATCGTCGACGGGACGGCATCCGGGTTCGCGCTGGTCGACGATCTCGATCAGCGCGATGCCGAGCTACTGCTCCGGATCGGTCCGAAGGCTCGCGGCAAGGGAGCCGGACGGGAGGTGTTGCGGCAGCTGGCCGATCACCACTTCTCGGCCTCCCCCGAGCTCGTCCGCCTGACCGGCAGAGCGCACGAGCACAACGTGCCGATGCAGCGGGTGTTCAACGCGGCCGGGTTCCGGATGGAGGCCCGCTACCGGGACTCCTACGAGATGGCGAACGGCGCCACGGCGTCAGAGTGGGGCTACGCGCTCACCCGCAGCGACTGGGACGCCGGCCGGCACCGGACCGGAGTGTCGGGCTACGACCTGCACGGTCTCAGCTTCGAGCTCGAGGAGACGATCGAAGGACCGGTGGCCAGCGGCCTGCTGGTGCGGTTCCTCCAGGAGGGCCGACGCGTCATCGGGCGGTACGACGGGGATCACCTCCTCGACGGCGAGGCCGCCGGGATCCTCACGGGTGACCTGCTGCGCTACCGGTTCGTCCACACCGCCGAGCAGGGCCAGCAGGCCGAGGAGGTGCTCGGTCGGGGTCGGGCACGCCTCCAACGCCGCAACGACGGGCGGCTCGAGCTCGTCGACAAGTGGTCCGACGAGCGCGGATCGCACGGGCAGCGGGTCCTCTTGCAGCGGGTCACCACCGTCTGAGCCGTCCGGCGGCGTCCGACACCAGGGCCGTCCGGCAGCACCGTCACGCCGCGTCACCCAGGCGCGTCGCCCGACCGCGTCGCCCGACCGCGTCGCACCCAGGATCAGCCGCGGCGGCGCATGAGCACCCATGCGGCTCACCTCGACGTCAGGGCAACTCGGCCACCGCGATGTGGAGCGCGGACGCCATCGCGTAGACGGTGTGATCCTCGTCGACGACCGCCGCCCGTGCGCGCAGCTTCCGACCGTCGAGGCCGTCGCAACGGGCGACGATCCTGAGCGGCTCGGCGAGGGGGACTGCACGGTAGAACCGCAGGCGGAACCCGGCGAGCAAGGCACCGAGGTAGCCGACCGCACGCAGTTGCTCCATGCCGGCCCAGACCGTGGGGCAGTCGAGCACCGCAGCGACCAACACAGGATCGACCATCCCCGCCGCGTCGCCAGCCAGCACCTCCTCCGCCACCCAGGGCTGCACGATCGTGTGCGCCGGGCCGGGCCGAGGATGCAGCCGCAGCCCGCAGGGGTGGGAGGGCGAAGGTCCACAGACGAAGCAACTCGGGTACTCCTGCTGCGGCACGGCCTCGGGGAAGGGCACCGTCGCGAGCTCGAGCAGATCGAGACCCAGCGGTGCCGGCTCGTGGCCGGCGTACTCGACCTCGGCGCTGACCAGCAGACCATCGCCCTGGGCGAGCTCGACCTGATAACGACCGACCCCCTCCGCGCGCCGGACCCTGGCCCGGACCGTGCTTGCCAGGGGTGTCGGCGCGTGCAGCCGAGCCTCGACACTGGTCATGGGGGCACCGAAGGTGTCCGCCAGCCGGGCGATCGGGGCGGTCACGCCCGCGGCCAGGCCTCCTTGCAGGATCCCCGGCGGGCCGTCCAACCCCTCGGGAACCACGAGGTCACGCTCCGCCCAGCCGTCACCGACGCGCGCGTCGGAGCCGACCCGGAGCCCGAGCGCGACTGGTCCTGCGGCGATGGTTGTGCTCACCTGTGTCACGATAGCCGCCCACGACGGCCGGGAGCAGACATGACGCGACGTTGGGGCATCATGGGGACCGGCATCATCGCTCACGCCTTCGCGGACGCGATCCGGGCCGAGGGCGGGTCGGTGGTCGCGGTGTCCTCGGCGACGCCGGAACGTGCCCAGCGCTTCGCCGCCGAGCACGACATCCCCGTCGCCGCGAGCCCTCACGGGGAACTGCTCACACACCGCGACGTCGAGGTGGTCTACATCGCCACCACCAACGAGCGGCACCACCTCGATGCGCACGCGTGCATCGCCGCGGGGGTCCCGGCCCTGGTGGAGAAGCCCTTCGCTCTGCACGCACCGGCGGCACGGGCGGTGCTCGAGGCGGCCAGGACCGCCGAGCTGTTCGTGGCCGAGGCGATGTGGACGCGGCTACAACCCGCGACCCAGCGTCTCCACGCCGAGCTCGCAGCAGGCGTCATCGGTGAACCGACCGCCTTCCAGGCATCCTTCGGTGTCGTGCTGAACAGCGACCCCACGCGGCGGTGGCGCTCAGCGGCCTTGGGAGGCGGCGCGCTGCTCGACGTCGGGCTCTACCCGGCGACGCTGGCGCACGACCTCCTGGGCCCCGCCAGCCGGGTCCAGGCGACGGGCCTCATCGCCGACACCGGGGTCGACCTGAACGTGGCGGTGATCGCCGAGCACGAACGCGGGAGCGCGACCTGGCGCTGCTCGTTCATCGAGGCGTCGGGGGTGTGGGCCACCGTCGCCGGCGCTGGTGGCCACATCTGGATCGGTGAGCCGTTCCACCACGCTCCGAGTCTGACCATCCATCAGCGGGACCAGCCTGTCCGCCACCTTCCCATCGACGGTCACGAGCTCGGCTACCGCTACGAGGTCCGGGAGGTGCACCGGTGCCTCGACAGCGGGCTGCTGGAGAGCCCGACGCTGCCCCACGCGGACACGTTGGCCGTACTCGAGGTGCTCGACGAGATCGGCGCCCAGCTCGGCGTCCTGCGGCCAACGCTGGCGCCGGTCAACCGTTGAGCGCGCCATCGGGGTAGACCCGCTCCCACGGTCGCAGATGCTCGTCTTCCTCGCCCCGTCGACCTACGTTCGCGCCCTGCCCCCCGAGGAGCGTCGTCAGGTGCGTTGCCCCGCTTGCGGGACCGACGACGATCGGGTCGTCGACTCCCGCCCGACCCCAGCCGGAGATGCCATCCGGCGGCGTCGGGAGTGCCGTGACTGTGGGCGTCGCTTCACGACCTTCGAGCGGGTCGAGCTACCGGGGCTGTCGGTCCGCAAGCGCTCGGGAGCGCTGGCCGACTTCGACCGCGCCAGGGTGCTGGACGGCATGGCGCGCGCAGCGAAAGGACGTGTCGACCTCGCTGCCCTGGAGGCAGCCGCCGCCGCGGTGGAGCGTGAGCTACGCGCCCTCGGCCGTCTCGAGCTGACCTCGGAGCAGGTGGGGCTGCAGGTCCTGGCCCAGCTCCGGGAGCTCGACGAGGTCGCCTACGTGCGCTTCGCCAGCGTCTACAAGGACTTCCAGGGCCCCGAGGACTTCGAGCTCGAGCTCTCGAGTCTCCGAAAGGAGGCGCCGCCGAAGAGCGCGTGAGATCACCATCCCGGGGCAACCCGAAGCATGAGCGCGTCATCGCAGGGCCGCCGCGCGGTTCGCCCCCCGGGTCCACGCCGAGCGAGGCGCCAAGCAGGCCGCCGAGTCAGGCGCCGAGTCAGGCGCCGAGCAGCCCGCCGAGTCAGGCGCCGAGCAGGCCGCCGAGTCAGGCGCCGAGTCAGGCGCCGA
>SL_8KL_010_SEDDRAFT_10004866_pt1 | contig 10696 bp, 9 predicted proteins | sample SodLakKL_010_SED_4_FD_11160 | JGI IMG/M metagenome (IMG submission 11160) | reverse complement strand
GGGGATGAATTTTGTGTGATACTTCCGGATACCAGTCTAAAGACAAGCCGCAGAATTAAAGAGCGGATTACAAACAAGTTTCAAAAATACAATGAACATAACAGTCTGCCTTTACCGTTAAATATTTCTCTGGGTTGTGCGGTCAAAGAAAATGAAGCCGAAAACTTACATGATATTTTTAGTGAAGCAGACAAGAACATGTATATAAATAAAGGGCGGAATACCAGAAAAAACACTTCTTTTTAATATATCTATAAAATTATTCTCTCAGAAGTTCAATAAAAACTTCTACCAGCCGGGGATCAAATTGACTGCCCGCACACCTCTGAAGTTCCTTGATGGCTTCCTCTTTACTTACCGGTTCTTTATAAGGCCGACCATTGGTCATTACATCATACGCATCTATAATACTAATGATTCTGGCCAGCAAAGGTATCTCCTCCCCTTTTAATCCCTGAGGATAACCTTCACCATCCCAGCGTTCATGATGGGCCAGAATACTTTCAGCAACCGGGGCAAATTCTTCAGTAGCTTTTGCAATTGAATAACCTTTTTCTGTATGTTCTTTAATTGTTTCCCATTCCTGTTCTGTAAGTTTATCCGGTTTTTTTAATATCTCTTCGGCAATATTTATTTTTCCAATATCATGTAATATCGCCAGCAGGGATAGATAATTTAACTGCTGATTGTCTAAATCAATTTCTACTCCCAGTTTTCTGCTTAAGGCAATCATACGCCGGGCATGTTCTTTGGTTTCATGACTTTTGGCTCCCAAAGTATTTAATATATTTTGAACCATTTTGTTTTTTGTACTTTTGCTTTTGGTTAATTTATCAGTATTAACCCTGTCTTCTGCTTTATGAACCACATCATATATATCCTGGTGGTTATTATCTTTAACCGCAAAACCCAGGCCCAGGGAAAGAGGAACCTTCTGGTCTTTCGTATTTTTTGTACTGTCAGTTATTTGATCTATAATTTTTTGAGCTTCTTCTTTACCGGTCTGGGGCATTAAAATTATAAATTCATCTCCCGCCCAGCGAGCCAGTATATCTCTCCTGCGCAGAAAGTTTCTCAGCAAATCGGCTGTTTTGAGTAAAATTTCATCTCCTCTTTCATGGCCATAGGCATCATTAATCATCTTTAACCCATTGATGTCAGCCATTATAATTCCTACTGGCAGATTTTTATCAGTATCAAGTTCTTTTATCTTCTCTTCCATATAGTTGCGGTTATATAAACCGGTAACACTGTCATGATAAGAAATATATCTTATTTTTTCTTCTCTTTGTTTGCGTTCAGTAATATCTACTGCGAAAGCCAGCTCATATTCCTGGCCCTGATATTCTAGATATTTTCGGCTCAGCTGAACGGGAAAAAGAGTTCCTTTTTTTGTCCGGTGGATCCTTTCCTGGGAAATTTCTTTTTCTTCTTTCAGCAGCTGCCAGTATTTTCTGCGTTCTTCTGATTGAGCTTCATAATCAATATCAGATACTTTCATATTCAGAAGCTCCTGTTCAGAATAACCAAGTTCCCGGCAGGCGATTTCATTAACATATTCAAAATTACCATCAGGACTAATTCGAAAAATTGAAAGGTTGGCTTTATCAATCGAAAAATAAGTTATCTGCAGTTTTCTTTCTGTCTCCTTGAGAGCTGTAACATCATTAAAAATAATATAATTGCCTTTTATCTCTCCCCAAATATCCACAGCAACAGTATTAATGAGAAAGGTTTTTCTGTTTTTATTTTGATCCGATAAATTGATTTCGATTTCTGGGTCCGATTTGCTGTTTGAAAGTAAATCCATAATTTTATGTGCATTTGTATCTTCAAATCTATTTTTTAAAAACAGCTCAATTTTTTGCCCTTTTATATTTTCCAGCTGAAAACCAAATGTTTCCTGGAATTTTTTATTGATATTTGTTATCTGTTCCTGATCATCTATCTGAATAATTTCGGAATTGCTGCTGGTAAATAAAGCATCTTTCCAGGATATTTGTCTTTTGAGACTGGCTGTCATCCTTTTTAAATCCTTATTCAGGACAAACAGGCTATTAATCAAATTTCCAATCTCATCATTTCTTTTTCTATATTTTTTTAAACCGGGAGTAACCTGAAAAACTGAATTTTCACCAACCAGTTTCTGCAAAGCAGCCGAAGCCCGAATCAGAGGCCGGGAAAAATAACTGGCAATAAAATATGTTAATATTAATGAAAATATAAGGCTTAAAAAACCAATAAAGATAAATCTATTTCTCTGCCTTACATAGGCGGTATCTATGTCCACAGTATAAACTCCTGTACCTATAACCCAGTCCCAGGCCGGAAATTCACTCACATAAGAAAGCTTCTGCTGTATATTGTCCTCTTCTTCAAAATACTGCCAGTAATATTCAACAAATCCTGCTTCATGTTGGTCAATTACCTCCATTATTTCCCTTATTAAAAATTGTCCCTCTACTACCTCTAAATCTCCAATATATTCACCCGTAAGCTCAGGTGCATTGGGATGCATGAGTAAAATCGGCTCTTTATCCTGAATCCAAAAATAATTTTGATTATCCGGTCCATATGTCATGTTTTCAATAACCTGTAAGGCCAGCTGCTGTGCCTGGCCGCGTGATATTTCTCCCTGCTGTTCTCTTGTATGATATCTCCGCAGTACTCCTAAAGCAGTATTTACCATTTCCCGGGTCTGCAGCCTTTTTTCCTCATATAAATTTTCGCGTAAATCCCTCAGTGAAAATAGAGCAAAAGTTAAGATTACACTCAATATCAGCAAAGAAATAAGCAAAAATAGTTTAAGTTTTATCCCCTTTAGGAAGGAAAATATACTAATAATATTACCTCCATAATGCCCTATTTTGAATTTAAATCAAAATCCAGAAGTCCTTCTTCGGTGAAGATAACTCCCGCATATACAGAGGGCCCAACATGACAGCCAATGGTGGAGCTAATCCTGGTTTGAAATACTTTATAATCCAGATTAAGGTTTTGATCAATCCGGGTCAGAAGATCCTTTTTAAATTCTTTTAAATCCTCTTCTCTGTCTCCATGGGCAAACCCCAGCCAGGCCCGTGAGGCATCCTTCAGCTGCTCCATCCCTAAGTCAAGCATTTTTTGTAATGTTTTTTTGCTGCCTCTGACTTTGGCCAGAGGTTCTACTTTACCTGTCTTAGTAGATAGGGAGATTATTGGATTTATATTTAAAAAACTGCCCAGCAAAGATCTGGCTTTCCCTATCCGTCCACCTTTTTCCATATATGTCATATCATCAACTGTAAAAAATAAAAATATTTTATCCTTAGCCTTATTGATTTTTCCTATAACCTGTTCAGCAGAAGAAGCTGTTTCAGCAAGCCTGGCCGCCATTAATGTCAAAAAACCCAAACCTAAAGAAATTGAAGAAGTATCAACCGGATAGATATCAATCTCTGGAAGCTGTTGAGCTGCGGTCTGGGCTGAATTAAAGGTACCACTTAATCCCGATGAAATATGAAGTGAAATGATCTCATCATATTTTTTTGACATTTTTTTATATATTTTTTTAAAGTCATTGGGAGTGGGCTGTGATGTCTGGGGTAGTTTTTCAGAATTAGCCAGTTTTTTAAAAAATTCTTCAGAAGAAATATCTATCCCATCCAGAAAAACCTCTTCTCCAAAATGAATAGATAAAGGAATAATATCAATATTCATATCAAAATCCTTTAGAATATTTTTATTTAAATCAGCTGTACTGTCAGTTAAAATACCAATTGACATTTAATAATCACCTCAATTTAATAGTGGTTGAAATAAGTTATTTATTGTTCTGCATATACTATTAACCTGCTTTAGTAAATATATAATATTACTTTTCTTTTTTATTGCTTTATAGTGTATTATATAATAAAATTCTTTATTTATAAAGTAAAAATTAAACATAATAAGATCATTTTTTATTATTACTATATATTTTATAAAGTTTTGGGCAAATTAACAAATTTAGCTATTTCACCGGTTATTAAGATTTCCTGGATTTTAATTTTTTTGCCTGCTCCACAAAATAATAACTCCCACAGAAACAACCATTCCAGCAGTCAATTTCTGTAAATACGACCAGGAATCGGTTTTTATAATTCGTCCTGAAATATCTTTATAATATTCATCAATATGAGGCAGGCCATCTTCTCCTGCCGGCTGCAACTGAGCATATTTTATCACAGTCTCCCAAACTTTTAGCTCCCTATGCTGATATTCAACTGTCTGCCCAGGAATTTCTGAAAGATCAAGAACTTCACCGTGTTTATTTTTGGGCACAATATCAAAAGCAGGAATCAAATCAGCAATCAGAGGAATAAAAGAAAGGGTATAAGAATCAGCTGCAAAATTATATAGTTTCTCATTAATCAGTGGTTTGTAAATTTTATTTTGTTCTGACTTGTTTTTTGAAGTCTGCAGAAAATCTCCAGAATAGATTTTTAAATTTTTCACGGCCCTCATTGTGGGTATAGGCTGATCAAGAAATGGAATATTAAATAATATTACATCAGAAGGATTGTATTCATATTTTAATCCAGAAAGATGAAAAAATAAACTGTCAGAATAAATTTGTTCAAGGAGTTTTCCAACTTCAATAATTTTTTTTATTTCTTCTCCGGTAAAGTAGACTGTCACCACCGGAAAACCGGGCACTTTATCCAAACCCCGGCCTAAACCCACCACTTCAGTAATTTCATAAAATGTAATATCTCCTTTTCTGCCCGGCTGAAAATTCTTTCGTATATTTCCCCTTACCTGCAGAGCTACATCCACTTTTTGTTCTGAAATCTTTTCTGTAATAATACGCATAGCATCGGTAATAAAATTACCTGCTGGATTTTCACCAGCATAGGGTTGATTTGTTATTTCAAAACTGGAACGGACAACGGTATCAAAAATATGATTATATTCTCCATTAGTTAAATTGAAAATTAAGTTATTCAAAATTGCAGTGTATTCATCAATATATTCCGATATCCTTTCATCTGGTTTATATGCTGAATCGAGTTTGATTAAAAAGGGGTTTTTATTTTCCCGGTTGCGAATTCTAAGTTTTCCCGAATTATTATTATAAGCAAGTTCTAAAAAACCAAGATAGCGCAGCTTAGAACCGGCCTGTACAATAATAGTACCTTCAATTACCACGGGCTCATGTAATACTTTATGACAGTGACCACCCACAATTACATCAATTTCAGGTGCTCTTCTGGCCAGCTCTTTATCTTCCTGAAAACCAAAATGAGTTAGAGCTATAATAATATCTGCACCTTTTTCTTCTAATTCAGAAGTAATTTTTTCTGCTGTCTCAATTTGATCATAAAATTTTATCTCATTTTCTAACATGGTTAAATTTACTGCCTCATCACCAATTAAACCCATAAGACCAATTTTGATTCCATTTTCTATTTCAATTAAATGAGTTTTACGATAAAGATCTCTGAGCCGAAAAATAGAATCATGAGGGAAATTAGTATTTGCAGCCAGAAGTGCTGTCTGTTCATGTGCTTCGGGATAACCGGCATTTATCAAATAACTGGCCAGTACTTCTGGCCCATAATCATATTCATGATTGCCTATTACTGCAGCATCATAACCAATTTTTTGCATCAGCTTTAATTCCGGGGAATACCCCTCAAGAGTAAGCCAGCTATAAGCAGCACCTCCCATGAAATCACCAGCATTAAATAATAAAACCGGTTCCTTCTGTTGGGCTTTAGTGTCTCTAATTTGCTGAACTGCTGAAGCCAGACGGGCAAAACCACCTACTGTAGGATCTTTATCTTGAGTTTGAGCCCCTATATCAAAATCAACAGCCGGTGAATGGGGGATTAAGGCAGAATGTTCATCATTGGTGTGCAGAATAGTAAAATATATTTCCTCATTAGATGTAATTTCTGCTTGAAGAGAAGGAGATATAAAAAAAGCAAAACAAAATAATATCAGCAAAATAATTGAGAATAAGATAAAAAGTAAACTCCCCCTGCTCCTTCTGTTATTTTTTTTATTTTTTATTGTCATTTTATTATTTCACCTCCACCCATAAATTGTTGACTTTGATAAAAAATATATCTATTTGATATTTTATAAAACACTAAATTAATTTTCGGATGTCAATGAAGCTGTTCTTTTTTCAATGAAAAACAAAACCTCTTCTCCCAAATTACTGGAAATTTCTGCAATAAAATGATTTATTTCTTCTAATCTTTTTTCAGCTTCTGCTCTGTTATCATAATAACTTTCTTCTAAAAACATATCACCATCAGCTGATTTTAGTATTCTTATATTTTGACCACCATAATTATATAAGTCTTCTTTAAGATGGGCCAGATTTTCTAATATTAAGAGTTTTTTAGTGCGTACCGAAAAAACTGGATCCAGAGCAGCCGGTTCTTCTATTTTGCGAATATCAATCACTATGCGCCCCGGTTTTGATAAGGAGAAAATTTCATATTCTACCGGTTGGTTTAACTCTACGGCAAATTTTATACCGGCATCATCCAGATAGGGAATCAAATATGTGTCCTGGATAAGCTGACTTTTCAAAAAAGTTTTGTATTCTGCACTTCTTTGACGAATACCATGTAAAGTAATAACAAATCGCGGAGGATAATATTCATATTTTATATCGAAAAAACAGGATTTTTCAGCCGGATATTCCTGCTGCTGATCATACTTCACTTCATAGATATCAAACACAATTCTTTCAAAGTCAGAATGCCTGCCCCAGCGAATCCTTTTTAAATCTCTGCCATCTGTTATTTCTCCTCCTTGAATTGTGGCCGGAACAGTTAAATATAAATTTGTTTTTTCTGATTCAGCAATTTGTGGTTCAGATATTTTTTGGGCCATCACAAATTCGGGAAAAAGTAAAAACACCATGATAATCAAAATGAAAAATAAATAATTTTTCATAAACAATCCCCTTTTCCTTATTTAAAAAATATTAATATATTTAATATTCAAGATATTTTTAAAAAAACCTTCAACTTTTTATTTGATAATCTATTTTTAAAAAATTTAAAAAAGTTATGATATACCTCCGGTATATATAGAAGCTGAGAGCAAAATAATGCTTTTATTCTTCTAAAAGTAAGATAAGAATAGGAAAAAATTTTTTCATGATTATAAAAATATTTGTAGCTGATATTATTACCTTTTTTCCTCTCTGGTTATTAATCCATCGTGCAGCTCAAGTAAACGATTTGCATACTCCATTACCATGGGGTCATGGGTTGAGAAAATAAAGGTGGTTTTCAGCTCCCGGTTCATATCAGCCATTATTTTAAGCACCTCTTTTCCCGTATCAGAATCAAGATTGGCAGTTGGTTCATCAGCCAGAACAATACGGGGTTCTTTAACCAGAGCCCTGGCCACAGCCACTCTCTGTTTTTGCCCTCCAGAAAGTTCATTAGGTCTCCGGTTTAGCATATCTCCCAGCCCCACCTGAGTTAAGATCTGTATTACTTTTTCTCTGGCCCCTTTTTTCTTCTTGCCCTCAGCTATACGCAGCGCAAATTCCACATTTTCAAAAGCAGTGAGAACAGGAATTAAATTATAGCTCTGAAAAATAAAACCAATATTATATCTGCGGAGCAGAGCTAGTTCATTTTTACTCAGCTCACCAATATTTTCTCCATTTATAGTAACCTGGCCTCTGGTAGGTTTATCAAGGGCCCCCACCAAATTTAATAATGTCGTTTTCCCCGAACCTGAAGGGCCAAAAATCGTTGTAAATTCACCTTCCTGTACTTCAAGATCAATACCTCTAAGGGCCGGGACTTCAATTTTTCCTTCCTGATATATTTTTTCAACTTCTTTAAGAACAAGTAAGGACATGTTTTCCCTCCTGATAAGACATATTTGTATTTTTAACTTAAAACTACCTATTAATTTCCTCAATCAGCTCATTTACTGTTACAAAAACATAGTTGTTTTCCCGCAAAAATTCAATTAAATCAGGGAGTACTTCAACTGTTAAAGATCGGTCTCCACCTCCATCATGCAGGAGAAGTATTGCCCCACTGTGTATGTACTTTGCAGTCCGGTCCAGCATGATCTTAGGTTTGTTATAGCAACTGTCCCAGTCCCGCAAATCAAGAGACCAGTTTATAATATAATAACCTTTTTCTGATAAAAAATTAATCTGTATTTCTTTAATATCTCCATAGGGAGGACGTATAAGATTAGTTTTTTGACCGGTATATTTTTTAATTAATTTGCCTGTAGGCTCTATTTCTTTATCTAATATCTCCTGTGAACTCAAATTTTTCATTCTTTCATGTGAATAAGTATGGTTACCAATTAAATGACCTTTTTGAGCAGCTCTAGCTGCTAAATCAGGATATTTTTTGATTTGTTTGCCCAGCATAAAAAAAGTGGCCTTGACATCATATTCTTCAAGAATATCCAGAATAACCGGAGTGTATTTATATGAGGGGCCATCATCAAATGTCAGTGCAATCTGTTGGGGACTATCAGGACCGGCAAAATAAAAGTTTGTATGTTTTTCCTGTTTTTTTAAAATAGTTTCAACAAAATCAGGTCTGATGTTTTTTTCTGATTCACTGAATTTATGAGCAGATATATTTTCTTCCTGTGATGAATAAACCCGCTGTATTTTAGAAAAACACAGTAAATAAATGAAATGAATTTGTAAAAAAATAAATATTATCACACACAATATAATAACATTAAATATTTTCCTGTTATTCATAAATACTCACCTTTTTAGTCTGCATTTAATCATTAATTCGGATCTGTAAAAAGTTGAAAATAAATATCTGTTTAAATTTAATATCTAAATGTAGTATAAAAAATAGATATTTTAAAAATATAATTCAAAATAAAGTCCTAAAATTAGATTAGAGCTTTATCCCCCATAGGAAATAAAACTTTTCTTATAATTATGGGGGATAAAGCCATAATATTTTCAGAAAAATGAACTCCGGCAGTGATTTTTTATTTGATTTTTGTTCCGGTAAAAGTAAATGTTTCTGCATTCATTTTAACATAAGGTTCCTGTTTGTATTCTTTAATATCCCCAATGACAGTTCCACACTCTTCACAGATAAGCTGGTTTCTTTTCACAGCACCCCTATAAAATTTTTGAATCTTACTTTCCCAGCATTTCAAAACCTGGCCTTTTCCTATTTTTTTATATTTCATAATTTTTGTTTTACAGGCTGCACATTTAATTGTCAGCAAATTAATCCTCCTGAACTTCTTATATTAAAACCGGATTTAAGTTTTATTTTAAACAGAATTTATAATCATACGGCAGAATTCGGGCAGATCATCCGGAACTCGTCCGGTTATAATATTGCCATCTTTTACCACAGGTTTATCCACAAAATGGGCTCCGGCATTAATTAAATCATTTTTCACTGCTGTATAACCTGTAACCTTGGTTCCCTCTGCAAGCCCGGATTCCACAAGAAGCCAGGGACCGTGGCATATAGGAGCAATAAATTTGTTTTTCTGATCACATTCTTTAACAAGTTCTACTGTTGGCTCATGAACCCTCAGATGATCTGGAGAAAAGCCTCCGGGAATTAAAAGACAGTCAATTTCATCAGCACTTATTTCCTCAAGTTCTTTTACCTCATATCTGTTTCCTTCACCCATAACCGGAATAGGAATGGGGTGACCAAATCTTCCGGTAACCGGTTTATCATTTACATAGGGCCGGGAGTGAAAACCGGATTTTACCGGTACCACTGTTATATCTGCTCCTTCTTCACTTAATCTTAAAATAGGATAAAGCAGTTCTACATCTTCAAATTCATGACTGGCAATGATTGTAATGTTTTTCCCACTAAGTTTTCCCATATTTTAGAACCTCCTTATGGTTTTAAGCTGCTAATTTTTGTTTTTTAAATATGAATGTTTTCCTTAATATTATATGAAAAATAATCTTGTTGTCTTTTGATTTATCTCTTGATTTCTAAAATGTTTTTTACTATTTCATCAGTACTGGTTACCACCCGGAACTCAACCCTTCTGGACCTCTCCCGATCTTCAATTAAAATTTCTTCTCCTTCAATAATCTCTGTTTTATATATTAAATTACTTGAGGACCAGCCGCTGGCCATGGTAACCTCCTTCAGCCAGCTAAAATTTTCCCGGCTTTCCGGAATTGAAAGGACAAAATCCAGCACATTTGCTGCCCTTTCCTGAGACAGCCGTAAATTATTTTTATAAGAGGTAATTTCATCTTCAGCAGATTCCCAAACACTGGAAGCATGACCTTCTACCCTGATCTCCTCAATATATTCTGTATACTCAGGTTGATCAAGAACCTTTATATAACGGGGGAAAAAATCTTTTAAAATTCTTTCAAACTCAGGTGTAAGTGAACTTTCTCCAATTCCAAAACAGTAATCCAGGTCATTAAAGCGAAAAGTTAATGTTTCAGATTTTATTTCAGCATCCCATTGGGCAAGATCGTCAGCAAACTCATCTTTTAAATCATTATATACATCATCAATAATGGTTTCTGCAGCAGTATTATATATTTTCTCTATCTCTTCATGATAATACGCAATCTTATCTTCCAGCGCCCTGAGCTCAGTTTGATGCTCCTCTTTAAGTTTATCAATCTCCTGCTTTAAAGTCTCTTCTCTCTGCTGTAAGGATAATCGGTATAACTCTTTTTCTTCAGTTAACTTCTCAT
>SL_8KL_010_SEDDRAFT_10004865_pt1 | contig 10697 bp, 7 predicted proteins | sample SodLakKL_010_SED_4_FD_11160 | JGI IMG/M metagenome (IMG submission 11160) | reverse complement strand
TGTGCACTCATTAAAGTAGAGGTTTTTCCCTCAATGTGGGCGAGAAATAAGATTAAAAGTGGGACAAGGGACCTGTCCCCGCGTCCCAGATTGAAAGTGGGACAAGGGACCTGTCCCCGCGTCCCACTGCGTCCCGGTTGAGGTAGCCGGGGAAGTTTGTTCCCTTCACTGGGGGATTTAGCTATAAAAAGAGTAGTTTAAGATAGGGGGATGCTAATGATTGTTAAAAAATTAGAAGTAGGATTGCTGGCCGCTAACTGTTACCTGGTTGCTTGCAGCGAAACCGGCAAAGGAGTTGTCATCGATCCTGGTGGCAGTGCCGGGGATATCCTCCGCGAAATGAAAAAAATAAACATGGAGGCTGAAGCCATTATCAACACCCACGGCCATTATGACCACATTGGAGCCAATGCCAAAATCAAGGAAGCTACCGGGGCTCCCATACTGCTGTGCGAAAAAGATATAAAGGTATACCAGAACCCTGCCGGCAAGGGCCTCTCTATCTTCGTAAAGACCCCACCCTTGCCCGATAAATATATTAGCGAAGGGGATGTTATCTCTTTTGGCAACCAGCAATTAAAGGTGCTGGAGACTCCCGGTCATTCTCCCGGCGGAATCTCCCTCCTGGCAGAACAGGATCCCCCTCTTATTTTTACCGGAGATACCCTCTTTAACTTCTCCATTGGGCGCACGGATCTGCCCGGCGGTTCTTTTGAGGGCATCATCCGCAGCATCAAGGAAAAGATCATGGTCTTGCCTGACGAGGCCATTGTTTATTCCGGGCATGGCCCTGCTTCTACAGTGGGCCAGGAAAGAGCTGCTAATCCCTTCTTGCAGTAAGTTGCTTGCAGTTAGTTTAAATCAGTAAAAAAATGTGAACAAGTGTGATTAAGGCCTTGCCCTTATTAAATGTTTAATTTAAAACTTGAAGAAAACTTTATTCCTCAGAAATATTCCTCCAGAATTGCCACCAGGGGGCAGGTTCAGGAGTCCGGGGGCATTTCGGGTAGGAACAGATCTCTTCCGGCTCGGTTCCTTCTATAAATAATTCATCCTGCCCGGGGCCCTGGCACCTTTCACCTTGAATCATTTCTGTTGCTTCACAGAGAGTGGCTTCTACAATATTATCCGGACGGGCAAATTCTTGGGCCGGTTTATCTGCCAGAGCCCTGTCCATAAATTTTGCCCAAATAGGAGTGGCCAGTTCCCCTCCACTGGTATACAGCGGCTCTCCCATGTCATCTCCGATGTAAACTCCGGCAACCAGTTGGGGAGTGTAACCTACTGTGTAAGCATCCTTTGTGCCCTGGGAGGTTCCTGTTTTTCCTGCCGCCGGCCTCTCCAGGATGTCCGCGGCTCTTCTGCCCGTGCCATCTTCCCTTAAAACATCCTGCATAATATGCGTGAGCAGGTAGGCCACCCCCTTATCAAGAACTTGCCGAGGTGAGGGTTCATTGCTCCATAATAGATCTCCATCCTGGTGCTTAACTTTTTTGACGGTAATAGGTTCTACATTTTGCCCCTCGTTGGCAAAGGCAGCAAAAGCGGTGGTCATCTCCACCAGATTAACCTCATAAGTTCCCAGAGGAAGGGAGAAATAATCCCCCAGAGTGCTCTGAATGCCCAACCTGGCAGCCATTTCCCTGGTTGGCTTTTGCTCCAGTGCTGCATGAATTTTCAGGGTGCTAATATTGCAGGAATTAACCAGAGCTTCCCGGAAAGTTAAATGATTATGGTGGAATCCTCCCCCGAAACAGGTAGGCTCGTAGGGCTCTTCCATGCCCTCTTCTTGAAAGGAAGTAGGGCCACAGTAAGCTTTACAGGCCGGGGTAAGCCCACGCTCCAGCGCTGCTGCAAACACAAAAGGTTTGAAAGCCGAGCCCGGTGAGCGCTGGGAATTAACCCGGTTGAAGCTCGTTTTTTCGTAATCTTTTCCCCCTACCAGAGCTCGTACGTAACCGTTTCCTGGTTCCACGGCCAGCAAAGCCCCCTGGGGTTGCTCTACCTCTCTTTCATCCACCCGGTGCACGGGCAGTTCTTCCCGGAGAACTTTTTCTGCTGCTTCCTGCATTTGCGGGTCCAGAGTGGTGTAAATCTCCATTCCGCCCTGTTGCAGGAGCTCCGGGCTTTCTTCCCATAAATGCGCCAGCTCTACATTCATAACGTAATCGGTGAAATAGGTGGATTGGTTCCCCTCTCGCCGGGAATTAAATTGCAATTCTTTCTCCAGAGCCTCTCTTTTTTTAGCCTGGGAGATATATTCTTCTTCCACCATTCGCATCAACACATATCTTTGTCTTTTGTGGGCAGTTTCTTCATCCAGAAGCGGGGAATAATAAAGCGGCCCGCGAGGCAAACCTGCTAACATGGCAGCTTCGGCCAGGTTTACCTCACTGCTGGATTTGCCAAAGTAAGTCTGTGCCGCAGCTTCTATTCCATAGGCTGAATGCCCGTAATAAACCGTGTTCAGGTAATTTTCCAATATTTCGTCTTTAGTGAGCATTCCTTCCAGCTCCAGGGTTAAGATAATTTCCTCTACCTTTCGCTGCCAGGTTTGCTCCGGGGATAAAAAAAGATTTTTTACTAGCTGTTGGCTGATGGTGCTCCCTCCCTGAGTGATTTCCTGTTGCCGGATATTATGATACATGGCCCGAGCCATGCCCATGATGTCAATGCCCATATGGTTGTAGAAGCGCTGGTCTTCAGTGGCCACCGTGGCCTTGATAACCTTTTCGCTTACCTCTTCCAGGGGGGCTTGAATCCTGTTTTCCTCGTAATTCTGGGCTATAAGCTCACCGCTGGCATCATAGAAGCGGGTAGTTAGCGGTTGCTCCGGCGGAAATAGTTCCTGCACACTCTGGGTGCGTATTTGCTCACATCCCCCACTCAAACTTACAGTAATAATAATCAGGCAGCACAGCAAAAAAATAATTATTTTAGATATCATCCCCCACACCATCCTCACCTTCACTTTACATGACATGACTTGACCACTTTTCCTTATATTCCATTCATATTCATTCATATTTATGAAAAGATAATTTCAAAACAAATTTCAAAGGAAATTTCAAAGGCAATATCCTGAAAAATTGTTGAAAAATAGCTTAGATAATTAATTCATGCCTCGTTTATTTCCCCATTTTCTAAAACATTCCTCAAGTTTTTTGGTTTATTTATGCAGGTCTTTTTGTTATAATCTTTTAAGGTATTTTTGACCAAACAAAGAAGGTGAATACATTGTTACCTACGCCGCAAAAATTTAAACTTGTAACCGGTGCCGGCGAGGGCCAGACTCCTCTATCTGCATTCGATGGGGCACTTCTGGCTGCGGGTATCGGCAATATTAATCTTATCAGGGTGACCAGTATCTTACCTCCTCATGCCGAGGAGGATTCTGAGCTATATATTCCCGAAGGGTCCCTGGTTCCCACTGCTTACGGAGAGTTTGCCTCCAGCAATCCAGGAGAAATTATCTCTGCAGCGGTGGGCATAGGTTTTAGCCGGGATTCTTTTGGGGTGATCATGGAAAAAGCCGGCGTTCAGAGCCGCAAAGAAGCTGAAGAACAGGTTGAAATTATGCTCCGGGATGCTTTCCGTCAGCGGGGAATGACCCTGGAGCATACCAAAGTGCAAGGTGTAGAGCACGAGGTTAAAGAAAACGGGGCGGTCATAGCCGCTGTTGCTCTCTGGTATTAATGAAAGATATTGATGAAAAATATTAATAAAAAGCATTGAAAAAGTATTGACAAGCAGACAAGCAGTATTGATAAGAATTATTGGTTGCTAAATAGGTTTTAGTTTAGAATTAATCGTTAACTTGAAACTTGAACTTGAAATTGAGCTTGAAACTTGAAATTTGTACGTAATAACAATTTCAAAAGGGTGGCTGTGGAAAATGGAAGTATGGTTTACTGAAAAACAAACGGAAAATCTCTCCCTGAGTTGCCAGGTAAGTGAAGTTCTCGTAAACAAGGTTACTTCATTTCAGGAAATTGGCATCTTTGAAACTCCCAGTTTCGGTCGCATGCTTGTTTTAGATGGCTATATCCAGACCACGGAAATGGATGAATATCTCTACCACGAAATGATCGCTCATGTTCCCATGAACACCCATCCCGACCCCCGCTACGTACTGGTTATCGGAGGCGGCGACGGCGGAACCGTGCGGGAAGTTCTCAAGCACCCCTCTGTAGAAAAAGTTACTATGGTGGAAATTGACCGGGAAGTAGTTGAAGCTTGTCGGGAATATCTTCCGGTCACCAGCCAGGCTTTGGGCAACCCTAATGTGAAGGTTGAGTTTGAAGACGGGTTCCAGTTCTTAAATCGCCATCCCGGCCAGTTTGATATAGTAATAGTTGATTCCACGGAGCCAGTGGGGCCTGCTGCAGAATTGTTTGGCCGAGAATTTTATGAGCTGGCTTACAAAGCTTTAGCTCCCGGGGGAATTCTGGTTGCTCAGACTGAATCCCCGTTTTATAACCGGGATCTTATAGTGAGTTCCCATAAATACTTGAAAGAATTTTTTCCGGTAGTAGAGATGTATCTTGCCCCGGTACCTTCTTACCCCGGTGGGTTGTGGAGTTTTACCCTTGCTTCACGGCAAAATCAGCCCACTGCCGAGGAAGTACTGCAGAAAGCAAAACAACCGGATAAATGTAAATATTATTCCCCGGAGGTACACAGGGGAGCTTTTATTTTGCCGCCTTTTGTACAGGAGATTATCTCTCAAAAAGAGGAGTAAGGCAGGATGCAAAATGACGTTTTAATCCGGAAAAAAAGTTCTTTAGGCATTAATGAATCTTCCTGGGATGATGCCCGGATATTTATTCTGGGGTTCCCCCTGGATAGCGCTTCTAGCTACCGGCCGGGGGCTCGCTTTGCTCCGGAAGGCATTAGAAATGTATTTGAGAGCCTGGAAGAATACAGCCTGGATCTGGCTGTGGATATAGAACAAGTTCCTTTTTATGACCTGGGAGATCTGCTCATGGAGGGCTCCGAAACTTATTCTAACTTAATTAGGGGGCAAAAAATAATTGCAGACATGGTAAAGCAGGGCAAAAAACCCCTGGTCATAGGCGGCGACCATGCAGTTACTTATGCTCCTGTTAAAGTGTTATTTGAAAATGTTTATCAAGAAGATTTGGTGCTGCTGCACTTCGATGCCCATCTGGACTTGCGCCCCGGTTACATGGGGGATGACTATTCCCATGCTTCGGTAATATACAGGCTTTTGGAACTCGGAGTCAGGGAAATTTACCAGTTTGGCATTCGGTCAGCAGCTACGGAAGAGGTGGAAACTGCCCGGCGGCAAACTCGCTTCTACCCCCACCAAATCTTGGAGCCCTTGCGGGAGATTATGCCTCAACTTCAGGGGCGTCCAGTATACGTTACTTTGGACATAGATGTGGTAGATCCGGGTATGGCACCGGGAGTGGGAACGCCTGAACCAGGCGGGATTGCTTCCAACCATCTATTGCAACTGTTTCCTGTGCTGAAACAGTTNAANATTGTNGGNTTTGATGTGGTAGAAGTTAATCCCCCCTACGACAATTCNCAGGTNACNACNCACCTGGCNGCCAAGTTGGTTAGGGAGGCTTTAATGATAATGTGACGAGGAATATCCTCGTTTTTTACAAGCGTGATAAAAGCATGAAATATGCGTGACAGGTGCTCTGTCCCTGTCACAGCAAAACAGGTTAAAGGAGGATATTATGCGCAAGTATATTTTTGTTACCGGTGGGGTTGTTTCATCTCTGGGCAAAGGTATCACGGCAGCATCCCTGGGGTGTATTTTGAAAAGCCGTGGCTTAAAGGTAACTATCCAAAAACTTGATCCTTATATAAATTACGATCCCAGCACTATGAGCCCTTTTCAGCACGGGGAAGTTTTCATAACCGAGGACGGCGCTGAAACTGATCTTGACCTGGGCCATTACGAGAGGTTTATTGATGAAAACCTTACTGGGTTAAACAATCATACTGCGGGTAAGATCTACTGGTCAGTCATTCAGCAAGAACGGCAGGGTAAGTTCGGAGGTGGCACCGTGCAGGTAATCCCCCATATTACCAACGAGATTAAGGACATGATTCACGATGTGGGCGAGAAAAAAGATGTGGAGGTTGTAATCTGTGAAATAGGGGGTACGGTAGGTGACATCGAAAGCCTTCCCTTTCTGGAAGCTATCCGCCAAATGAAAACCGATGTTGGCCGCGAACATGTTTTTTATATCCACGTGACCATGGTACCCTTCCTCCCTGCTACTGAAGAACTAAAAACCAAGCCCACCCAGCATAGCGTGAAGGAGTTAAGGAGCATTGGTATTCAGCCAGACGTCATTGTTTGCCGGAGCACCTATTACTTAACTGCTGATATCAAGGAAAAAATAGCTCTCTTCTGCGACATAGATCCTTCCGAAGTAATCCTGAATCAGAACATGGATTCCATTTATGAAATCCCGGTTTTGCTGGAGCAGGAAGACCTGGATGATATAGTAGTGAACAAACTGGGCCTGGAAGCTGACAACGACAAACTTACCGAATGGAAAGAAACCATCAGACGGATTCATAACATCAATGGCGAAGTTACCATAGCCCTGGTAGGCAAGTATGTCTCTTTAAAAGATGCTTACATTAGCGCATCGGAGGCGCTAACCCATGCCGGTCTTTACCATAACTGCAAAATTAATTATCGCTGGATAGATGATACGGAGCTGGAGACCGGAAACGTAACTCCTTCTGAACTATTTAAAGATGTTGACGGCATAATTGTTCCGGGAGGTGTTGGTGAAGCCGAGCAGGGAATTGCCGGCAAAATTCAGGTAGCCAGGTGGGCGCGGGAAAACGATGTTCCGTTTTTGGGGATCAGTACCGGTATGCACAGTGCTCTGGTGGAAATAGCGGAAGATATGTTGGGCTGGAAAGAAGCGGGAACCCAGGAATCTGGCGAAAATCTGCAAAGCCCGATTATATGCGAAGTTAGTTGTTCCGACAATGAGAAAAATAAAGTTTACAGCGGCTCGCTTAATTGCCGGCTTAAACCGGGAACCTTGACGGCAGAAGCATATGGTGAGGAAGAAGTTAAAGAGCGCCATCGCCACAACTATGCTTTTAATAATGAATATAAAGAAGAATTTGCTAAAGTGGGAGTTCAATTCAGTGGGGAATCCCCAGATGACCAAATGGTCCAAATTTTTGAACTTCCAGCTAACAGGTGGTTTGTTGCCACCCAATTTCACCCCGAGTTCAAGTCCAGGCCACTGAGGCCGCATCCTCTTTTTAAAGATTTTATTCGGGCTGCTCAGGAATTTAACCAGGAGAAACATAAACAAAAAAATTTGAAATAAATATTATTAAATAAATATTATTTAGGAAGGAAAAATTTAATCTCTGGAGAATAGTTCAAATAAATACTTAACAGCTAAACCCCATAAAACCTCCGAATGGAGTTGGAGTTAACGTGAAATAAAGATTAAAGATTGATTTAATTAATTTTTTTCTCCAAGCTGACGAAAATAATTTTATTAAAGAAACTGTTATTACCTTATTTTTATTTATGTTTTATTTATAGTTTATTTGTGCAATTAAATACTTTTTACACTTGCAAGGAGACTGAATCAAAGGGTATAATAAAGCTTACACGACAATTAAGCAGCATAAAGAAGGAGGAATTGGTTAATAATTTCTTCTTGAAGAGACAATTTAACTCTTCGAACAATTATTGTTTTGGTGGAGATTCCTCCATGAACTCAACCCTCTTAATTTATCAATATTAATTAATTTCAGTTCCCAAACTATTAACTTTTGATGGAGAATGATCATAAATGAGATTTGAATAGTAAAAGTGGTTGAAGATATAGTTTTAAGATGTACTGTAAATATAGTAATAGCTAAGGTTAAATAAGAGGCAAGCAGATCAAGCAGAGCAGATCAAGCAGATAAAGAAAGCTATATTTTACTTTACCTTTATTCATAGTCGTCCATTATTTTAAAATAACAACTAATTTTATAAGGTGAGTAATTATAATCATTTTTTATTCTCACACGTATTTATAAGTGCTTTCCTTGGTTAAGAATGCCCTTAAGCGTTTTGAAGGAAGTGCAAAGTGTTTTGGAGCACAGAAAAATTTTTAATAATTTATGAAATATATGTTTGATTTGGATAAAATTAACAACATTTGCCTGCAAAAATAAAGGAGGTAGAAAATGGAACCGGAAAATTTGGACAATATGACCCTGGCTGAACTTAAAGATGTGGCCAAGGAACATGGTTTGAAGGGAGTGTCTCTTCTTCGTAAAAAGGAGCTATTGGAAACAATAAAAGACTATTTTTACGAACAGCAGCAAAAACAGCAACCGGGGAAACAAGAACAACAGCATAATCAAGATCGACAAGGACAGGCAACTAAACAGCCTACTTTAGAACAACATCAGCAAGAAAGTGTTATCAAGCAGGATCCGCCTGCTGAACCTGAAGAGCCTACTAAGGAAGAAGAGAAAGAAAAAGAGTCTCCAGAAACTTCAAATGGGCAGCATGCAGAAGCCAAGACCGAACAACCCAGTTTTAAAAAACGTGAAGGCGAAATTCCTCCTGAAGAAAGAAGGTATCGGATGCATGCTATTCAAGACCAGCCCCAAGAATATGCGGAAGGTTTACTGGAAATTATGCCAGATGGATTCGGCTTTCTAAGGCGTCGCAAATATGCCATTTCTGAAGATGATATATATATTTCAGCTTCTCAAATTCGCCGTTTTAATTTGCGAACTGCCGATATGGTAGCCGGATATATTCGCCCCCCCAAAGACAATGAACGATATCATGCTTTGTTACATGTGCATGCAATTAACGATGGAGATCCGGAAATAGCCGCTCGCCGCAGGCAATTTAGTTCTCTGACTCCAATTCATCCTAAGGAACAATTAAAACTGGAAACTGCTGCAGAAACTTATTCCACTCGTATTATGGATCTGCTAATTCCTACTGGCAAAGGGCAGAGGGGTCTAGTTGTTTCTCCGCCCAAGGCAGGAAAAACTGTTCTACTAAAAGAGATAGCCAATAGTATTTCTACCAATTATCCCGAAGTAGAACTCATTGTTTTATTGATCGACGAACGTCCTGAAGAGGTTACGGATATGGAACGTAGCGTGGATGGAGATGTGGTAAGCTCCACATTCGATGAGCGTCCTGAAAACCACATCCGCATTGCCGAGCTTGTCTGGGAGCGGGCGCAGCGCCTGGTGGAACATGGTAAAGACGTGGCTATTTTGCTGGACAGTATTACCCGGCTTACCCGCGGTTATAACCTGGTTATACCCCCCAGCGGGCGGACCCTTTCCGGTGGAATTGACCCCAGTGCTTTCTATAAACCCAAGAGGTTCTTTGGGGCTGCCCGTAAAATCGAAGAAGGCGGCAGTCTTACTATTATGGCTACTGCTCTTGTAGATACGGGTAGTCGCATGGATGACGTTATTTACGAAGAATTTAAGGGGACCGGCAACCTGGAACTTCACCTGGATCGTCGCCTTTCCGACCGTCGAATCTTCCCTGCTATTGATATTTCTCGTTCGGGAACTCGTCGCGAAGAATTGTTGTTGGATGAGGATAAAATAGAGCTCATGTGGGCTCTGCGCAAGGCTATGAGCAACTCTTCAAATGCAGAGTTCTTGGAATTGCTTATTAACAAGCTCAAACAAACCAAGCACAATGAGGACTTTTTGAAGAACATGCACCATCTGTAAACTGTCTCCCTAAAGTGCTTCTTTCCGGCATCCCCTCCTTCACCTTGCATACAAGTATTTTCCTTGTTCCCCTTTTTTCTCCTTTCACGGGTATATTTTGGGGAATGAGGGTGCAAACTATGAAGCAAATCTAACAATAGTTTGCACTGATGCCTGTCAGGCAGGTGTGCAGGGAGGGAAATAATCATGAGAAAGAGTGCGATTATTAAAAAGGGGAGTATGCTTGTTATTGGCCTCTTAGTGGCCAACCTGGTGATGGCAAACCTGGCAGCGATTGCCTCGGTTCCGCCTTTTATGGCCGTAAAGGTGGAAGCAAGGGTTCTTCAGGCAGCCTCAGAAGCAGAGGAAGAAGATCCCATGTTGCCTCAATATTACCAGCAGTTAGAGGATTATATCTCCCTTAAGGACGCTGAGCTGGCAGCTGCAGACGAAGAAATCGCCATTGAAATTATTGTTTATGAAATACAGCCCGGAGACACAGTTTATGAAATTGCCTGTAAACATGATACTGACGTGGAGACGCTGGCCATTCTCAACGACTTGAGTAACCCCGCTTTAATTCACCCCGGTGAGGAACTGGAAGTTTTAAATGACACCGGCCTGGTTCACACCGTGGAATCCGGCGAAACTTTGGAAAAGATTGCTTCTGAGTATTACAAGGACGAGGAAGATCTTATCCGGGTAAGTGCTGAAAATAGCGGTGAGCTCAGAAAGGGAGAGCGGGTAGTGGTGCCCTCCGATGATGTAACCACATTGTCGCGGGGTATGTATGGTTCCGGCAGTTTCAGCGACAGCGAGGATCCCTCATTTGAATGGCCTGTAGATGGCCGCATCAGTTCCCCTTTTGGCTGGCGCGGAGATCGCTTCCACTACGGACTGGACATTGCTGCTCCTCATGGCAAGCCGGTGCATGCGGCTGCCGATGGCGAAGTAACTTTTAATACCTATCGTGGGAATTACGG
>SL_8KL_010_SEDDRAFT_10004859_pt1 | contig 10704 bp, 8 predicted proteins | sample SodLakKL_010_SED_4_FD_11160 | JGI IMG/M metagenome (IMG submission 11160) | reverse complement strand
AACGGAGGACTTATCTATGGATAATAATATTAACCCCCTGGGTTCCATCGAATCCTTTCCCGGCTTTGAAGAGACCAAAAGCCGCAGGGAAGTACAAAAACAGGAGTTTTTAGTGAAATTTCAGGAAATTAAATCCGATGATGTCAGAACTCATCTGGAAAATTTATATGAGAAAATTTCACAACAGTCCGACCGAATCGGAGATAAGCTGCATCTTTCCGAAGTGATTAAATATAAGGGTTTGGTCCGGGAGTTTTTGGATGTGGCAGTGAAGAACTCTCACCACTTTGAAAAGCAGAACTTCCTTGATAAGCGGGGACGACACCGGGTATACAGCATCGTTAAAAATGTGGACCGGGAGCTGGACCATTTAACGAAGGAATTTTTAACCCGGGAAGTGGACCGGATATCCGTGCTTCGAAAACTCGATGACATTCGGGGAATGCTGATCGACGTCTTTATGTAGTTTTTGTATAAGAGTTTTTGTACAAGGGGGCGCCCCCCGGTAGAATTTTTGCCAATTCATCACTTCTATGATATACTCTTTAACCTATCTAATATTTATTCCTAGTTACAAGTTCTTGGTATCCGATTACATAGACCAACACATCAGGGACCCCCCATGACACGCCAAACTTACTGCAAAAATAAAGCGAAGGTCTTCCTATTAAAAGGAACCTTCGCTTTTTGTAGTATTATTTATTTCCCAACCTAATCCTCTGCCCGTTTCCCCTGCAGGTACGCGATAATGAAGGGATCAATGGCGCCGTCCATCACGGCGGAGATGTTTCCGCTTTCCTCTCCGGTACGGTGATCCTTTGCCAGATTGTAAGGATTAAATACATAGGATCGTATCTGGGATCCCCAGGCGATTTCCGTATATTCCCCCTGCAGATCTTCGATATGCTCTTTTTGTTCTTTTTCCTTTAGTTCAATCAATTTACCCATAAGCATTTTCATGGCCGCATCCTTATTGCTGTGCTGGGAACGCTGATTTTGGCACTGGACCACAATTCCTGTAGGAATATGGGTGATCCGTACGGCGGAATCCGTCTTGTTGACGTGCTGTCCTCCCGCACCGCTGGCCCGGTAGGTATCGATTTTCAAGTTTTTCGGATCGATATTAACTTCCACATCATCCTCCAGCTCCGGCATAACATCGATTGAAGCAAAGGAGGTATGCCGCTTACCTGAAGAGTCGAAGGGAGAGATTCGAACCAATCGGTGGACTCCCTTTTCACTGCGTAAATACCCGTAGGCATTTTCCCCTTTAATCAGGATCGTTGCGCTTTTAATCCCCGCTTCCGGATCCTGGATATAATCCAGGATTTCTACACTGTATCCATGGCCTTCCGCCCATCGGGTATACATCCTTAAAAGCATCTTCGCCCAGTCCTGGGCGTCCAGGCCCCCGGTTCCCGAGTTGATGGATACAATCGCATTGTTCTTATCGTATTTCCCCGTAAGAAGCAGCTGCAGCCGCTTTTTCTCCAGATTTTTCTCCAGCTTTTCCAATTCCTGATAAAACTCCTTTTCAAAGCTTTCGTCTCCGTCTTCTATGAAGCTGAGCATCATCTCCAGCTCTTCCAAATCTTTTACCAGCTTATTGTAGTTTTCAATTTCCTCTTTATAGCGGTTGGCAGCCTTTACAATTTTCCGGGCCTCTTGGGGATCGTCCCAAAAGCCCTCCTCCGTCATTTTAAAGTCCAGCTCTTCGGATTTTTCCCTTAAATTTTCTATGTCAAAGAGAAACCCTCACTTCATCTAAAGTTTCCTGTATCTCCTGCAGTTTTTGTTGATATTGGTCTGTATTAATCATTCGACTGCCTCCTATTCATTTTTCCCGTGGCACTTTTTGTATTTCTTTCCGCTGCCGCAGGGGCATGGATCGTTTCGACCGATTCGCTCGCCCTTAACCACGGTCTTTTGCTGTACTTTTCCGTGACTGGCGGTGGAGGGTTTCGCTACGGCTTTACGTTCTACAGTGGCTTCGGGATCAATTCTAAACAGGTATTTTACCGTATCTTCCTGAATACTATGGGTCATGTTCTGGAACATATCGTAACCTTCCACTTGATAAGCTCGAACCGGGTCCTGCTGACCGATGGCCCGAAGGTTAATTCCCTGCTTTAACTGGTCCATATCATCAATATGATCCATCCACTTCTGATCGATAATTCGAAGAAGAATTACCCGTTCCACTTCCCGCATCCGTTCTTCGCCGATTTCCTCTTCCTTCTTAGCATAAGCCTCTTGCGCGGCCTTTAGGGTGATTTCCTTTAAGGATTCCCGGGTAAGATTTTCGATATCCCCAAAATCCAAGCTGTCCTTCGGCAGGAACTGTCCGTACAAATAGTCCTTCAGACCGTCCAGGTCCCACTCTTCCGGGAACTGTCCGTCGGCGGTGTAAATTTCCACTGCGCTGTCCAGAAGGCCTTCCACCATACCGAAGATATGGTCTTTCATGTTTTCCCCTTCCAGAACTTTTTGCCGTTCCTTGTAGATAACTTCCCGCTGTTTGTTCATTACATCATCATACTGCAGTACATGCTTACGAATAGAGAAGTTCTTGCCCTCTACTTTCTTTTGGGCATTTTCAATGGAATTGCTGAGCATACGGTTCTCAATGGCCTGATCCTCTTCAATTCCCAGTTTTTCCACCATAGCCTGCATTCGCTCTCCGCCGAAGAGACGCATTAGATCGTCTTCTAAGGAGATGAAAAATCTGGAGGATCCCGGATCTCCCTGACGTCCTGCACGACCCCGCAGCTGATTATCGATTCGTCGGGACTCATGACGCTCGGTACCGATGATATGGAGACCTCCGACTTTCAGTACTTCCTGATTCTCCCGATCGGTCACTTCTTTATATTGTTCAAAGTATAAGTCGTACTTACGCTTTGCATCCAGCAAGTCCTCATCCCTAAGCTCTTGGGTTCCCGTTACTTCGTTGATGATCTCATCGGAAAATCCGTTCTTTCGCATTTCTTTTCTGGCTAAGAACTCGGGGTTACCTCCAAGGATAATGTCCGTACCACGACCGGCCATGTTGGTGGCAATGGTAACGGCGCCTTTTCGTCCCGCCTGGGCGACGATTTCCGCTTCCCGGTCATGCTGCTTGGCATTCAGGACTTCATGGGTAATGCCTTTTTTCTTCAGTCTCTTGGAAAGGTCCTCGGAGTTTTCAATGGAAATAGTACCCACCAGCATGGGCTGTCCCTCTTTATGAAGTTCTGCAATCTCTTCGATTAAGGATCCGAATTTCCCTTCCACGGTTTTATAAATCACATCGGGATGATCCTTTCGAATCACCGGTTTATTGGTGGGAATTTCCACAACGTCCATCCCGTAAATAGCTAAGAACTCGTCTTCTTCGGTTTTGGCGGTACCGGTCATCCCGGCCAGTTTATTATACATTCTGAAGTAGTTTTGAAAGGTGATGCTGGCCAGGGTTTTGGATTCCCGTCGAACTTCCAGTTTCTCCTTGGCTTCAATGGCCTGGTGCAGGCCATCGGAGTAGCGCCGACCAAACATCAGCCGTCCCGTAAAGTCGTCAACAATGACCACTTCCCCGTCCTTTACCACATAGTCCCGGTCCCGTCGCATCAAGGTTCTTGCCTTTAAGGCCTGATTAATATGGTGAGCCAGGGTCATGTGTTCCGGATCCGACAGGTTATCGATTCCAAAGGCCTTTTCCGCCTTTTCCACCCCTTCTTCCGTTAAGGTAACGCTTTTGGCCTTTTCTTCTATGCTGTAATCCTCTTCATCTTTTAACATTCGGGCAAATTGATCGGCGGAGCTGTAAATCCCCGTGGATTTATCCCCTTTTCCGGAAATAATCAGGGGGGTTCTGGCCTCATCGATTAAGATGGAGTCCACCTCATCAATAATGGCAAAATGCTGGCCCCGCTGAACCATATCTTCTTTGTAAATCACCATATTGTCCCGAAGATAATCAAAACCGAATTCGTTGTTGGTACCATAGGTCACATCACAGCTGTACTGCTCTTTTCGTTCTTTTTTCGTCTGTCCATGGACGATTACCCCAACGCTGAGACCCAGATATTCGTAAAGTCTTCCCATCCATTCCTTATCACGCTCGGCTAAGTAATCGTTCACGGTAACCACGTGTACCCCTTTTCCATCCAGGGCATTTAAATATACCGCCAGGGGAGCCACCAGGGTTTTACCTTCCCCGGTTTTCATCTCCGCAATTCGTCCTTCGTGAAGCACGACCCCTCCATAAAGCTGTACCTTATAGTGGGTCAGACCCAGCACCCGGGTTGAGGCCTCCCGGACTGTAGCAAAGGCTTCGGGTAAAATACTGTCTAAGCTTTCCCCGTCGGCTAAGCGCTTTTTAAATTCCTCCGTCTTGTTTTTCAGATCCTCTTCACTAAGGGTTTTGTATTCTTCCGCCAAGGCTTCTACTGCATTCACTTTGCTGTCCATTTTCTTCAGTTCCCGTTCGCTGTGGCTTCCGAATATTTTTTCGAACATTTTTTTCATTGTTTCACACCTCTCATGGTTACTTTAATTTGTTTGATACTTTTTTACCCGTTATTTTTTTGATTGATATTAGGCGAGAATTCTTCCTCTCCCTGAAGAGGCTAAATTCATTTCCTTACAATTTAAAAGTTAACTTCGGTCCATGGAAATCCAATTGATTCCTGGCTTTTCCTCCATGACCGATGATTCATCAGACAATTATTCATAGTCCCATTTATTTTATCATTAATTTGGCGATGACACAAATTTTAGCGCTTCCTCATCCTCACTCATCTCATGTTCTTTCCCGTTTTTCTTAATATAAAAAGATCAAGAGAAATCCCCTTGATCTTTGCTTTGCTTTTTACCTTGTATGCCCTCTTATTTATATATGCTTTTATCCGTTGTTAATTAACCTTTTCCGAAGAAGATTATCGGAAATTTTCCCGTCGATGATCAAATTGCACCGTTCTAAATCGACTGGTGGCCTTGGTCATTCCCCGCTGGATTAAAAAGAATATGCCAAGGGCGATGAAAATATCCCCGGGACTGAGTACCTGGCTGAAGGGATAGATTTCCGGTGTGGCGATGATTTTTCCCAGATGCGCACTGAAGCCTTCTACGGCTTCGATATTTATGTAGTTATGAAGGGTTCCCGCATGTAGACTGGTTTCCATACTGACCATACCCGCCTGCTGCAGGGCCTCGGGATCTATGGGCATTCGCCCGTCATTTAATACAATGGCGGTGAAATTGGACAGGGTTCCGAATAAAATCAGCCATACGGAACGATACTGCAGATTGAAAAACAATACAATAAACAGCAGCAGAAATACGCCGATATTTAGATATAACAGGTTTTCCACAACAAAATCGTTGCCGAAAAATCCCATGATCGATACGTACAAATAGCCCAAAAATCCGATGATTAAAATCAATGGAAGCCTCAGCGTAAATCGTCCCAAATTTCTGAAGGTCCCACGCCGTAATTTTCCTAAAATCAAACCTAATACGATACCTTCTATTACCACAGTTATCGAACTTCCTTTCTCTTACGATTATTTACTAATCCTTTAATACCTAAACCCATGACTTAAACCACGGGAATACTTCAAGTACTATTTTTTCAGCCGGATTTTACTCACTTATCTTATTCTACTATAAATCGCTCCTTAAGACTAATTCTTCAAAACTTTTTTTATTCCTGCTTTTATGATGACTTTTTTTTATCATTGTCCAAACTCCCGAACATTCCCGGCCAACTTAAAAGGGAGCCTGCATTACAGACTCCCTTTTATTATTTAAACTTTTTTATTTAATTTAGTCGTATTCCGGTTCAATTAATCCGTAGTCTCCATCGTTTCTTTTATATACCACGTTTACCTCGTCGGTCTCCCCATTGGCAAATACGAAGAAGTTATGGCCTAAAAGCTCCATTTGCAGTACCGCTTCCTCGGCGTCCATGGGCTTTACAGCAAAGCGCTTGGTTTTTACAATTTGGCCTTCCTTTTCTTCTTCCGGAGGCTGATAATCCGTAATATTTTCAAATCGGAAGCCTCCTTTTTTATGCTTTTCCTGAAGTTTCGCTTTATGCTTTTTCAGTTGACGGGTTAACTTATCCACAACACCGTCTATAGATGCATACATATCATCAGTATTATCCACCGCTCGTAAAATGGCTCCGCTTACCGGGATGGTCACCTCAATAATTTGTCTTTCCTTTTCCACCGACAGGGTTACTTGAGCCTCCATATTTTCATGAAAAAATTTGTCCAGCTTGGAAAGCTTCGATTCAATGGTCTCTTTCAGGGCGTTGGTTACTCCTACATTTTTTCCGCTAATAATTGCTTTCATATACAGCTCCCCTTCCTAATTATGATTCACCTGATAAGGGTTCTTCCCTTAAAATGTGTTTGAACTGTTGATGGTGCTCTTGGTGTTATATTATTCTTTACCCAAGAATACAAGAGACAAACACCCTTCCTCATAAACAAAGCAAAGTATTTATAAAACAACTTTAAAGAGTTGCGCCTTTTGCAGTGAGAGGTTAGCCGATGTATATTTATCACCCTTTAGTAAGTGTTTTCAAAGATCATTCTGTCCCGAAAAATCTGTGGGTAAACCCTGTGAATCTGTGGGGATTAAATATGACAACCTGTGGATAGTGTGGATAGTTTTGTGTACAACTGTGTTTTTGCCTTTTTTTATGTGTGTAACCCTGTGAAAAAGTTCCTTTTTCTGTGCACAGTTTTTTTAAAGCCTGTGTATAACTTTAGCTAAAGTAAACTTATCCATATAAATCTTCTTTCTTCCTGATCATTTATTAACATTATACAGTCACTATACAAATTCCGACATTTTTTTTAATTTTCCACCCTCCGTGCGTGAACCACAAAACGGGCATCATCATATTCATAGGTGCAGGTGGATAGGGTAAGGAGATGATCCTCCGCCGTAACCTCTACATCGGTAGCAAATTTTCGCCGCTCGATGATGGAATCTAAAAACCCTTCAAAATCTTCATCCTTGGGGAATCGGGTTTCAATAAAGTAAAAATCGATGGTGGTTACGTAAACGGAAAAGATCTCAAAGGTATGGGTTCCGTATTGATCGGTAACCTCGAAGGTGGGGTTCTCACGAAAATAGGTTTCATCCTTATAGTTCATCAGGTTTTGAAACATGGAACCGTCCTGACGATGATGACCATATAATATGGTATGGGTTCTTCTTTCCTCTAAAGCTTCGGGGTCATTTCGAAAGTCCATAAAAATCGCTCCGGCGGAATTGTCCTGTCCCAACCAGTCTTTTTTAAGATAAAATGCGTTATCCTCAGCCTGAACGATAGGATAATCGATTTCCGTTCCCGCAAGTTCAATCCAACCCACTACATCGGGATTTTTCTCCTGCAGGTCCAAAATAAAGGGAAGTACCTCCTTCGGGGCTTCCTTTCGGATGCTCAGGTCCTCTTTCTGATGCATCTCCTCCAGTACTTCCGGTTCCCTTTCCCGGGCTTGCGATACGATTTGTCTCGCTTCCGAAACCGCCTTTTCATTATTGTACTGATCCCGCCAGCGAAAACCCATTCCCACAAGAGAGAAAACTAAAAGAGCAATGGATAACCCTAACAACAGATTTTTTTTATAATTAATTTTTGAATTATTTTTTGGTTTATCATCCATGATTCTGCACCTTCCTTATCATATTCCCATTGATTCATAAGTGATCCACAAAGCCTTTGTTTCAATGTTTCTTCTTTCAGTGAAGATTTGATTTATGTTTCTTTTCTATTTTACCCGGAAAAGAATTTTTCTAACAGCTTTAATTCAGTTCTGTAAAATTAAATTTATTTAAATTAAATTTAGTTTAATATGTTTAGACCCTCCCCTACGGGGTATTATTGATATATATTATTACTTGACAACCATTTGCGGCACCATCATAAAAATATTCGTTGGGAAATTTATCGACCAAAACTTTAAGGAGGAAAAGAAAATGAAAAAGAATCGATTATTGTCCGGATTGTTAATTGCCGTGTTAATGGTATTCAGTTTTGGAGGTGCGGCTTTTGCCGATAATCACATGGCTGAAACCGTAGTGGATATCGCCGTGAATACCGAAGGGGAGTTTACTATTTTAGAAGCCGCTTTAGCTGAAGCCGGACTGGTAGAAACCTTACAAGGTGAAGGCCCCTTTACCGTGTTTGCTCCTACGGATGCCGCTTTCGGAGAACTGCTCGAAGACTTAGGTATTGAAGCAGAAGATCTATTGGCTCATCCGCAATTAGAAGCAGTTTTATTATACCATGTAGTAGCCGGTAAAGTAATGTCCGGTGATTTAGAAAGCGGAGAAGTTGAAACCGTACTTGGAGAGATGATTACCATTGATGCGGCTCTATTTACAATTAATGAAGATGTTGAGATTGTGGTAGAAGAGGGATTCTATGATTTGGAAGCGGAAAACGGTGTAGTTCACACAATTAATAAGGTATTAGTTCCCGATGTATTTGAACTTGATTACTCAGAAGAAGACGAGGATGACGTTGCAGCATTACAGAGCATCGTAGAAATCGCTCAAGGAAACGACGACTTTAGCATCCTTGTGGAAGCTTTAGTGGCCGCAGATTTAGTTAGTGCTTTGGAAGCAGACGGTCCTTTCACCGTATTTGCCCCTACCAATGATGCTTTTGCAGCCTTACTTGAAGCCTTGGATATTGAAAAAGACGATTTATTAGAGCACCCTGATTTAGCCGCCGTTCTATTATATCACGTAGTTGACGGAGCTGTATTCGCTGAAGATTTAGAGGAAGGCATGGAGCCTGAAACCCTTCAAGGAGAAACACTTATGATCAGCCTGGAAGGCGGAGTATTTGTAAACGAATCCGAAGTAATCATACCGGATATCGAAGCTTCCAACGGTGTAATTCATGCGATTGATGAAGTTTTAGTACCGGAAGCCTTTGGAGCCGAAGAAGAAGTACCGGAAACCGGTGACATCGGAATGATTCCCTTCGTTATTGCAGGAATCGCCGGAGCATCAGGTTTATGGATTGCCAAGAAGCGAAAATAACTATAAATAGCATTTGCTAAACTGTAACATTAAATTGGCATCATCATTTCACCCTATAAAAACCCCGGATACGAACTGACTTTTCAGTTTGTATCCGGGGTTTGCTGAATTTTCCTCAAAGGAATTTTATATAATTTTTTTACATCTTCTTATCCATGGTTTTTCATCTTTCCTGTCACATTCCAATCGATTCATGTTAATAACCAACAGCCTCTTTTCAATGTTTTTATGTGTTTATTTTCACAAAGATTTTCAATTTGTTATTTTTTTCTATTTAAATAGACCCAATTTCATCCATCTAATTCAATATAATTCATTTAATTACAATTTAATTCCAGCTTTTTCTGATTAATCCCACCCTCGGGGGGTAATATTAAAATATGTTATCAGATGACATCCAGTTGAGACTTTTAATGGGAACATAAGATAAAGTTATAAAAAAACTAAAAGGAGGAAAGAAAATGAAAAAGAATCGATTATTGTCCGGATTTTTAGTGGTTGTATTATTGGTATTCAGTTTCGGAGGGGCGGCATTTGCCGATGAACACGAAAACATTGTGGAAGTGGCCTCAGCGAGCGATGACTTTAACACCCTTGTGGCTGCGCTTGAAGCTACCGGCCTGGATGAAGCTTTAGCCGGCGATGGACCCTTCACCGTATTTGCACCTACCGATGCTGCTTTTGATTCCCTTCTGGGAGCATTGGACATCACCGCGGAAGAGCTGCTTAATGCGGAAAATCTTGACGAAGTACTGCTTTATCACGTAATCGGCTCCCAAGTATTGTCCACGGAACTCACGGACGGACAAACTGCTGAAACTCTCCTTGATGGAGAAAGCTTAACCTTTACCGTGGATGAAGAAAACGACGAATGGGATATTACCGTAAATGATATTGAAGTAGGACCCGCGGATATCATGGCTTCTAACGGAGTGATTCATGTAATCGGTCAGGTTTTAATTCCTGCTGATTTCGAATTGGTACTTGCGGAAGAAGATGAGGAAGAACCAGTAGAACAAAACATCGTTGAAATCGCGGAAGCAAGCGATGACTTTAACACCCTTGTAGCTGCGCTTGAAGCTACCGGCCTGGATGAAGCTTTAGCCGGCGATGGACCCTTCACCGTATTTGCACCTACCGATGCTGCTTTTGAATCCCTTCTGGGAGCATTGGACATCACCGCGGAAGAGCTGCTTAATGCGGAAAATCTTGACGAAGTACTGCTTTATCACGTAATCGGCGCTCAAGTATTGTCCACGGAACTCACGGACGGACAAACTGCTGAAACTCTCCTTGAAGGAGAAAGCTTAACCTTTACCGTGGATGAAGAAAACGGCGAATGGGAAATTACCGTAAATGAAATTGAAGTCGGTCCTGCTGATATCATGGCTACTAACGGAGTTATTCACGTAATCGGTCAAGTTTTGATCCCTGCAGACTTCGAATTGGTACTTGCCGAAGAAGATGTTCCAGAAACCGGTGACATCGGAATGATTCCCTTCGTTCTTGCAGGAATCGCCGGAGCCTCTGGTCTATGGATTGCAAAGAAGCGAAAGTAATTCATTCCGTATTCCGTAAATTGCATTAGTTAATTAACATGATTTCACCCATAAAAACACCGGATACAAACTGATAAGTAAGTTTGTATCCGGT
>SL_8KL_010_SEDDRAFT_10004858_pt1 | contig 10704 bp, 10 predicted proteins | sample SodLakKL_010_SED_4_FD_11160 | JGI IMG/M metagenome (IMG submission 11160) | reverse complement strand
AAAGTTTCGCCATCCACTGCTTCTTACAGGAAAGCGTTGAACGCTTTCCTGTGACATCGGGAATTTGATTCCCGAAATGAGTCAAAAACCCTCCATTAGTAAAAAAAAGTCGGGTCATTGACTATAAATCAAATGGAGGTTTTGTCCTGAACATTTTATCCACATTAGATTTATATCGGAAGAGTATTTAGATATAGTTGTGTAAACCGTGAAAATTTCCCTATTGGTTCTTCAACCCCATCATATAGATTTCTTCAAAAATCTATTCCATGAGTTGGAGGAAGAGGGTCATAAAGTCTGGTGTCTGGCCAGAGCCGATGAGATAAATAGACATTATCTTTCAAAACTCGATATTAAATATAGTTTATTTGGTAATCAACCTGAATCTCATCTTCCTGAATTTGTTCTATATACACGAAACAAGATTTCTTTGATCAGCAAATATTTAACTTTCAGGCCTGATCTCAGCTTATCGGTAAACAGTCTTCCACCATCACCTTTCAATTCGATATTCAATACAATCTCTATTGTCTTCTTAGATTATAAACTCAGAAAAAAAGATGAAAGAAACTTATTCAATTATGCGGACAAGATAGTCACCCCTGATTGTTATCCTTTTGATGTACCCCCTAACAAACATCTCTCTCATCCAAGTTATCATTCTCTTGCATACCTTCATCCAAGTAAATTTGAACCAGACATTCAGATACTAGATAAGCTTTCTATCGAACCGAAAAATTATGTTTTCGTGAGTTTTGCGAGAGAGAATTGGTTAAAAGGTAAAGATAATAATTTACTTCAGAGGAGAGAAAAGATAGATATCGTTAGATCTTTAGAGGACCATTGTGAAGTAATGGTCGATGGGAGAGGTTCTGTCCCTGAACCATTAGAAGAGTACACACCCTCCATCTCTGTAGTCGACTATAATCATCTATTAGCTAATGCTAAATTGGCTGTGGGCGACGATCCGATCGTTTCCTCCGAAGCTGGAGTCTTGGGGGTGCCCTGGATCTTAATATCTGACTCTACATCACCAACTCTCGAAGAACAGGAGATCCATTATGAAATCGGCACTCAGGTTGCCGATATAGAGGAAGCAGAAGAACTTGCAGATATGATATTGACAGAGGAGATCGATCCAAATTTTGAACGCGCTCGAAAAGAGATATTGAAAGATAAGAAGGATTTAACGGATTGGATGATGAGGCTCGTAGAAGGGTATGAACGTATACTTTGATGAACGGTTAAAAAATCTTAAGTGATCATAATTTGGAGGTCTCTAGTTATATGGATAGATGGTTCGAAGACGAATCTTTTTGGGAAGAGTTCAAGCAGGTCCTTTTTTCGGAGGAAAGGATTAAAAAAACGCCCTATCAGGTGGATAGATTCATCGATCTCCTTGATTTGAAGGTAGGGGATAAGATTCTTGACCAATGCTGTGGAATAGGACGTCATTCCCTAGAGCTTGCCAGGAGAGGATATGATGTGACCGGCGTTGATATCACTGGGAAATATTTAGAAGAGGCTCGAGAAAAAGCCCAAAAAGAGAAATTAGATGTGGAGTTCATAAAAGCAGATATCAGAGAGTTTAGGAGAGAAGATTTTTATGATGCATGTATAAATTTTTACACCTCTTTCGGTTACTCTCGGTACGAAGATGAAAATATCAAGGTGATCGAGAACGTTTACTCTTCTTTAGAACCAAAGGGTAGATTTTTGTTAGATGTTATGGGAAAAGAGGTGTTGGACAAGATATACACCGATGAGGATTTATGGAGAATAGACGAGGGATATTTTCTAGAAGAAAGAGTGATTAGAGAGAATATGTTAGAGAGCAGTTGGAAATTGATAAAAGACGACGGCGGAGTGAAGGAACACATATTCATGTACAAACTTTATACTGAAGAAGAGCTCAAAAGCCTCTTGAGAGAAGTCGGCTTTAAAGAGATAGAGACCTATGGGAATCTTGATGGCGATAGATACGATGAACATGCTAACAGATTGATAGCCCTAGCTCAGAAATGAAATTATATGTTCATAAACTTTGAACATCATCTTGAAGGGCAAATATTAAATCCCATATGTTTAGTTGAACATCTTGAATGAAAGATCCCTATGGAAGAGAGGTAACAAATCTCCGCGTTTCGCTCACGCAGGAATGTAATCTAAGATGTTTCTATTGTCATAATGAGGGGGAAGAACAAGGGCTCCAGAATACGAGTCTTAGGCTGATTGAAATAAAACGCCTTTTAGATACAGCATCAGAACTGGGGATGTACAAAGTAAAGTATTCAGGGGGCGAGCCTCTGCTTCACCCTGAAATAGAAAAAATAATAGAATATTCCTCCGGTCTGATGGAAGATGTTTCTTTGACGACTAATGGAGTTCTCCTCGAGCGAAATGCGAAAAAGTTGAGAGATGCAGGGCTGGACAGAGTAAATGTGAGCCTAGACGTCATCGATCCGGAAACCTATGAAAAAATAACGGGCGAACCTAAGTTATTCAAAGTCAAGAAAGGCATAGAGAGAGCTAATGAGGTTGGGCTCTTCCCTGTGAAGATAAACATGCTTTTGATGGAGGGTTTGAACGAGAACTCCGTAGAAGATATGATCGAATTTGCTAGTGAAACAGGCTCGATCTTGCAGATAATAGAGATGACGAGTAACGAGGAAGAAATCGATAGAGAGATCTATCGAGATTATCATATCTCTTTGGAGGAGTTGGCTTCGAAGTTGGAAAAAAGTTCGGTTAGAACAAAAACTAGAAGGATGCACGCGAGAAAGAAATATTTTTTAGAGGATCCTGAAGTAGAGGTAGAACTGGTGAGGACGATGCATAACTCCTCTTTCTGTAAAAATTGTACCAGGTTGAGAGTAACTTCTAGAGCAGAATTAAAACCCTGCTTGTTGAGAACTGATAATCATATTCCCGTGAAAGACACGGTGAGAAACGGTGGAAACGTAAAAGATAAGTTCATCGAAGCCATTGAGGAAAGAGAACCGTATTGGTGTGAATGAGATGGAGAAAAAAAAGGCGATAGTAACGGAAGAAGATTTTGATATTGATGAATTGAAAGAACGGGTCTACTCTCGAAAAGACGGTGCCGTCGTGGTTTTCAATGGAGTTGTGAGGTCAAAAAATGACGGAGAGAAGATCGAAAAGTTGGAATTACAGAGATATGAAGGGATGACAGAAAGCGAACTTATAAAGGTAAAAGAAGAGGCTATAAACAACTTTGAAATCACCGATTTGATTTTGGTCCACAGATACGGCGAACTCGATGTTGGAGATAATATAGTAGGTATAGTGGCTAGTGCCCCTCATCGTGAAGAAGCCTTCGAGGCCTGTAAATATGCTATAGACAGGATAAAAGAAAAAGTGCCACTTTGGAAAAGAGAGACTGTTGAAAGCGGGGAATCACGGTGGTTGGATAAAGGGCTTGAGAAAAGAGGTGGATCGAATGGGTATGATTGACATAAGCGGAAAAAAAAAGGTCCTTAGATCAGCGAAAGCTAAAGGAGAGATCGAACTAACTGACGAGAGTATGAAAGCGATCCGAGAAGACAAGGTCAAAAAAGGAGATGTATTTGAAGTTGCAGAGGTATCTGCTATACAGGCAGTTAAAAAAACTCCCGAATATATCCCGCATTGCCATCCGATACCGATAGAAGGTATCGATGTCTCTTTTGATATGGATAAAAACATAATCGGGGTAGAATGTGGAGTTAAGGCAGTTTACAAAACAGGAGTTGAAATGGAAGCTCTCGCAGGCGTAAACGCGGCTCTGTTGACCATCTGGGACATGGTGAAATATGTGGAAAAGGACAAGGACGGTAAGTATCCTAAAACAAAGATAAAGAACGTTTCAGTTTTAGAAAAAAAGAAGGTGGATAAGGATGAGCCATGAAAAGCACAAACACAACGCTCCAGAACATGTAAAATTCGGAGTTATAACAGTTAGTGATACGAGAGATTTAGAAACTGATGAATCCGGGAAGAAGATACGAGAGATGTTGATGGAAGAGGAACATGAGATAGTTGGATATGAGATAGTTAAGGATGACCCGGATGAGATAAAGAGAGTTATCGAATCTATCGATGCTGAGGCCTATATATTGACCGGCGGAACTGGTATCAGCAACAGAGATGTCACATCAGATGTTCTCGGGGAAGTTATAGATAAAGACCTTCCAGGATTTGGAGAGATATTTCGGAGACTCAGTTTCCAAAAAATAGGATCTGCGTCTATCTTGAGTAGAGCGTTAGCAGGAATTTCCGATGAAAAGATATATTTCGCTTTACCAGGCTCCAAATCCGCTGTCGAACTTGCTATGAAAGAACTGATATTACCTGAAATCGGGCATATGGTTTACGAGGTGAACAAGTGATGGAAAAACAGCGTCCTTTTGGCGAACTGATACCTTATGAAGAAGCTTTATCTACTCTCCTGAAGGAAGTAGAACCGATAGATAGAAAGGAGACGGTATCTCTCGATGATGCCTTTGAGAGAGTTTTGGCAGATGATGCGGAAAGCGATATGTTCGTTCCACCTTTTGATCGAGCTGCTATGGACGGCTTTGCTGTAAAAGCTGAAGATACTTTCGAAGCGGGTAAATTCGATCCGATAGAATTAAAAAATATGGGAAAACTTCACGCTGGAGATTCACCTGAGAAAGAAGTCAAAAAAGGAAATTGTATCCAGATAGCTACTGGGGCCCCGATGCCAGAAGGAGCTGATGCCGTAGTCAAAGTAGAGTTGACCGAGAAGGAGGACGACACGGTCAGCATATATGAGCCTGTTCACCCGGGTGAGAATGTTTCACCTAAAGGAGAAGATATCGAAAGGGGCGAGACGGTCCTTAAAAAGGATCTCTTTCTCAGTCCGGCGAGGATCGGTGCGCTAGCAGCCATGGGGGAAGAAAGAGTGAAAGTCTACGAGAGACCGAAGATCGGTATCATACCCACTGGGGATGAAGTCGTACCTATTGAAGGAGAATTAGATCCAGGTCAGATATACGACGTGAACTCACATACCCTCACTAGTGTGGTAAATAAAAATGGTTGTGTCCCCTGTAGCGGTGAAGTGATCCACGATTCTATCGAGGGTCTAAAGAATCGGATCGAAAAGGATGTAGAGGAGATGGACATGATCCTTTTTTCTGGTGGTAGCTCCGTTGGAGATAAGGACGTTCTTATCGATGCTTTAGATTCCATGGGAGAAGTCATCTTTCACGGGGTAAAGCTCAAGCCCGGAAAACCGACTTTGTTCGGGAAAGTTGATGGTACCCCGGTTATTGGTATGCCCGGGTATCCCACCTCATGTTTAAACACGGCTCAACAATTGATAAAACCCGCATTGAGAAAACTATCGAGACTACCTGAGTCATCGGAAAGAAAAGTAGAGGCAACGCTTCAGAAAAGGATAACGTCTTCACTCGGACGACAACAATACATGACTGTAAGACTTGAAAAAGATAAAGCATATCCGGTTTACAAACAATCGGGTGCCATCACTAGCATGGCTCAGGCGGACGGCTATTTTGAGATACCAGAAAACAAGGAGCTTGTAGAAAAAGGAGATAAGGTCCCTGTTATTTTATTCTGACCAGGCTCAATCTACGATCTTTATATCTTTTCCACTGTTAAGGTCTTCGATGATTTGTTTTGCCACTCGCGTCCCTTTCCTTATCTTTATAGAGCCGTCTTGTCCTACTGTGACTGTTGACAGGTATTCATTTCCTGAGAACAGATCGACCGTTTTTCCGGTCCTCTCTCTACCGGCTTCAATGATGACTTTTTCCTTATCAACGATCACATCCACATTTTCCCCGCCAGTTTTGTCTTCCATCACTCTTTTTCGATCTGCCCTTTCTCTCAATGGTTGTACATCGATCTTCAAATTCAGATGATCTTCTATTCTAGAGATATTTTTTCCGTTTTTTCCGAGCAGTCTTGGTATCTCACCATCAGGAACATAAACGGTCACTCTATCGGGACTCGAGACCTCAACTTCTGTTCTCCCGCTAACATATCTGTTTATTTCCTTTTTGATCTCCTTCTCCGCTATATCATGGACTGGTTTGTTTTTTTCCTTTCCCTCAACAGGCATAACGACCACCTGTTCACCGTAAGAGTATACTTCGTATTCGGTAATCCCTGATTCAAAATCTTTTACTTCTATAACCGGTCTTGCAAGGTCCTCTTCGACCATTCCTTCGGGCACCTTAACTGTATAAGTTATATCATAAACCTTCCTGATCTGAGCCTCTTCGACGAAGACTATCGTGTCGACGACCTGTGGGACCATACCTAATTCAATTCTGCCTATCAACCTCTGTAGTGCATCGATAGCTCGACTAGCGTGAGTGACGCCGATCATCCCTACTCCCGCGAGCCTCATATCCGCGAAGACTTTGAAGTGCGGCGTTTTCCTCACTTCATCGTAGATCGTGTAGTCTGGTCTTACAAGCAGGAGAATATCAGCAGTATTTTCCATTTTGCCGTGCAATCCACTGTATTGGGTTATTTCATCTCCTACTTGTAGATCTCTCGGGTCTTCCATGGTCTTCACCGTGAAATCTTTGTCCTTCAAATATTCTGCGATTGCCTGAGCCAGAGTGCTCTTACCGGCTCCAGGGGATCCCGCAAGTAAAACCCCCCTCTGCCTTTCGGATAATCGGTTTTTCAGTTCTTCTGACATCCTATAATCTTCGAGGGAAACCTTAGCTACGGGTCTGACCGCAGTTATCTCGAATCCGTCTGAGAATGGAGGGCGTGAGATAACGATTCGGATATCTTCAAGCTGAACGACTGTAGCACCTCCTTTGTCAAATTCGATGAATCCTTCCGATGACCTTTTCGCGTTTTCTATTATGTTATGGGCTAAATCTTGGAGATTTTTTTCTGTCAACACTTCTTTTCCGATCACTTCTGTCTTGATATCTCCAGGTATTCCTCTTTTTGCCTTCGGTTGTATACCTTTTCTCAGATGGACCGACATAACGTCCTCGTCGAAATAACCCAAGATATCGTTCTTGTGCTCTTCTTTTACTTCAGGTTCTAAATAAACGACCTCTAACCCTTTTGCTTTCCCCACTTCGGCCTGAACGATGTCACTTGTAAGTAGGGTCGCGTTTTCGTCTTTTGCTACTGATCGGATGATCGAGTCTATCTCACCGCTAGAGGCTGATTCTTGATCTTCAAATCTTGGTCTTTTTCCTTTGAAAAGAAGGTTTATCTCCCCTTTCTCGGCAAATTTTTTTAATTCTTTGATTTCCTCTATCCCGCTCATCCCTGTTTCCTGACCTCTGTTAGCTTGAGACTCAAGTTCGAATATTACCGCTTCAGGTATGATTATATCAGCATCTCTGTATTCGCCATTTTCTAATTTGCTCGTGATGCGCCCGTCGACGATGACGCTAGTGTCAGGAACGATCTTCATGCTTATCACTCATTAAACCTCTCGTTAAATACTTTTGCTCGTCGAAGGTCCGTATTTTTATTCAAAATACTGTTTAGGATACAGAGTCATATTAACTCTTTTTTCACGAAAAATTGTCAGACGATATATCAGTTCAAAGTTGAAAAACCCTGATTTTTACCCTATTTTACCTGGATATTAACGAAACATATTTATATTAATAGTCTATTATGGGACTGGGATGAGGGTATGACACCCTCCCTAAAATAAGGAGGAAAAAATATGAGCATGGAAAAAATAAGCGTGAGAAAAGCTAAAGAGATCGCGGATAAAAAGAATCTCAAACCTGGCTTGGTGAAGGGTACTGACGGTATCCAGTTCACTAAGGGCAACAACGACAGGATAGAAACGATCTCTTGGAGCGAATTCGAAGAGAAACTCGATGACAGGGATCTTGCAGTTTACGAGTCTGGCGGCTGGATGAAGATAATGAGCGAAGAGTAAAGAGGGCTGAGTAAAACTCGGTCCTTTTCTTTTTATTTTTTTCTAATTTAACTCAAGATAAATCTTTTTTACTTTAACTCTTTGTACTAAACTAGATGATCGAGATCACACATCGATGGGCACTAGCTAAACTAGGAAAATGGAGTATCAAGGAGAATGAGATAGTCGTACCAAATATATTTTTTCTAGAAGGAGATTTGTTTGATCCACCTGATAAGGCTGAGCTTACAATTTCAACGGAATCCAACTCCTCCTTTCAGATCTCTACTTCTTTTTTTGAAGAGGGCGATAGAGAATATGATTTTCCCTCAACATTTGCTTACCCTGAAGGATTATCAGGTGGTTTAATCCAAAAGAGAGCAGGGAATGAAAAGATACAAGTTATATTCGATCAAGATCCTGATCCGGAGGCGGAACTTTATGTTCTTGGAAATGCTCCACAGTTGCTGCAGAGAAGCGGGATGTTATACGATAAAGTAATAGAGTTGAGGAAAGAGATAGATTATCACAAATTGATATACGTACCGGGTATTGCCCAACCGAATAATATGGCATTACTAGCCTATCTGGGGGTGGACCTGTTCGATTCCTCTTTTTCAGAGATGATGTCCGCTCACGGTGTAGAACTATTCGATTGGATTGGATTTTCTGGGAAAATCGAGAACAACCCAAGGCGTCTTTTAGACGAACTCGAACTTATCAGAAAGAGCATAAAAAAGGGTCGCATCAGAGAGCTCGTTGAGTCTCGAGTTAGGTCTGAGCCTTGGATGGTGGAAGTATTGAGAAATTGTGACGAGGATTATGAACTCTTTTCTAAAGGCACTCCTGTTACAGGAGAAGATTTTTCCGTAACCACGAGAGAAAGTATCAATCGACCCGATATCGAGAGATTCAAGAAGAGGATTAGGAAGAGATACGAACCACCAGAAAGAGACGTTCTCCTCTTACTTCCTTGTTCAGCTAGAAAGCCCTACTTCCAATCGAGATCTCACAAAAGGTTCAGAGATGCCACTCGGCAGGTGGATTGGACCAATATCCACGAAGTATCGCTTACTTCTCCAATAGGTGTGGTCCCGAGAGAACTAGAGTTATTTTATCCGGCCCAGCACTATGATATACCTGTAACACATAAATGGTTTGAAGAAGAGAAGCAGATCATTCTAGACCAGCTTGACCACGTTATCGATAAAGCTGATTACGATCACGTGATTTCCCATCTTCCTCTAGACATGTCATTTGTTGGTGAAGAGATCGAGTGTATCGACACTGCAGAGCGGTCTCATCCAACCTCAAATCAAGCTGTTGATAGATTGGCCGAGACTCTTAGGGAGCTCATAAATAAAGAAATAGGCAGCGTTCAGAAGTTTTTGATGGAAAATTTACGATCATTTTCAAGGTTTCAGTTCGGGGAGAGCGGTGAACAGCTTTTGAAAGGTACAAATATCAAAGGTAAATATCCATGGTACAAGATAATGGACGGAGATATCCAACGAGGCATGCTGGTGCCTGAAAGAGGATTGATATCTCTGACTTTAGAGGGAGCGGAGGTATTAAAAGAACTAGGGATCAATCTTGTTGAGATAGACGATTTCATCCCTAAAGGTAGCATCTTTGCTGTGGGAGTTAGAGATGCTGACGAAACTATAAGACCTGAGGATGAGGCGATAGTGGTCCACGAAGATGAATTGAGAGGGGTAGGCCCTTCTGTTATGTTTGGAGAGGAGATGAAAGAAGCTGATAAAGGTGAGGCGGTCCGCCTTCGACACCACCTCTGAGCGAAGACATTCATATCTTTTCTATGTCTGGATGAGTTTCTAAGATCATTCCTTCGACTTTTAGCGGCTTTAGATGGTTAGCGAGGTCTACAGATTCTTTCAATTTCGATTCGTATTCTGAGTATATCGTGTATTTTACCTCGTCCTTTTCGACTTTATCCCCCTTTTTCTTGTTTAACAGGATACCGGCCTTTTTACTGTTCGGTCCACCGGCGGCCCTAACGATTTTGATTATCTCGTTGTTGTTTATGCTATCTACATATCCCTCTTCATCCGAATAGATATCCATTGAATATTTACCTATCTCGATATCTTCTGAAGTCACATCAGGATCACCATCCTGCCTGTCTATTATCTGTTTCATTTTATCGAGAGCTTTGCCATTTTCTAAGAGTTTTTTTGCTTCTTTTTTTCCGTTTCTTATGCCTCCCTGTTCAAGCACCATCCCCGCTAAGGTGGTAGATTTTTCTATAAGACTCGAGGGCACTTCCTTGCCTTCTAGAGCCATCAACGCTTCTTTAGCCTCGATAGCAGGACCGATAGTATTTCCTATCGGCTGTCCTCCGTAACTTAGAGCGCAGGAGGTTTCGATGCCTATATCTTCGCCGAGAGAAACGAAGTCTCGAGCGTATTTTCGACCGAGTTCGATGCTTTCCACCTTCGTGTTAGCTCCAACAGGTATATCCATCACGAGGTATTCCGCACCAGCTGATTTTTTCTTCGAAAGTACCGAAGCCAAGACTTGGGGATATGGGTCTATCCTCAATGGGTACTCAGCCCTTATTATCATGTCGTCACTAGGTGCCAGATTCACCGCTCCTCCCCAGGCGATAGTTCCTCCGACGTCTTCTGCGATCTCTTTGATCCTACCCATGCTGAGTTCTACATCAGCGAGAGTCTCGAATATGTCGGCAGTTCCTCCAGCGCTAGAGATCGCTCTAGAACTGGTTTTTGGTATCATCAATCCGGCGGAAGCCACGATCGGGACGATCAACAGGGTTATCT
>SL_8KL_010_SEDDRAFT_10004855_pt1 | contig 10706 bp, 11 predicted proteins | sample SodLakKL_010_SED_4_FD_11160 | JGI IMG/M metagenome (IMG submission 11160) | reverse complement strand
AAAGTAACTACTATAGACGCAGCAGAGGTTCTGTCTCATATAGCAAAAAGAGAGTGGCACCGCTTAGACATGAGTGACCTGGTAGAGGAGGGAGCTAGAAGTGCTGCTGTATTAGGTCCGGGTATATGGTTTGTTCCTTGGGATGATTCAGTTGTAGGAGGAACTGAAGGGAGCTTCTATGTTGGTAACGTAGTTGTTCATGAAGTAGACCCTGTGAACTTCATACCGGGCGATCCTAGCTTACCTCCTAGAGCTATGCAAAGACAGCCTTGGATAATAATGGTAGAAAGAATTACTGTTAGTGAAGCTAAAGATTACTACAAAGAACATAGTCCAGAGTTAGTAGATTATATAGAGTCTGATGATCAGCTCAAAAGAAGGTCTAATATATATTCTTCAAAGAAAATAGAACAAGGAGATAATGAATACGTCACTGTTTTACACTGTTGGTGGAAAGAGTATAACGATGATTATGAAGAAGATGAAGAAGATGAAGACTTTGAGGGGTATGAAGAGGATGGGGAAGGGGAAAGCGAGGAACAAGAGAGGTTAAAAGAGTCTCCTGTAAACTTAAAATACCGTGTGGTAATAAACGATTTTGTTATCAGGTCTCAAGACAATCTTTACAAATCCGGTTTATATCCTTTCGCAGCTTTTAATTGGCTTCCTAGAAGGGGATGTTTTTTCGGTAAACCTGAAGCTAAAGACTTAATTAATAATCAGAAAGAAGAAAATAGGCTGGCTGGAGTTTCTTTACTCTCTATATACCAAACAGGAGTTCCTAATGTAAGAATAAAGACTAGTTTTGTTAATAGGCACAGTATACCAGCAGGGCCTGGAGGAGGTGTTATAGAGGACAACTCACCTCCAGGATATTGGGCTGTGGAATATATGACACCGCCCTCGCCGGCTCCGAATATACCTCAGCTGAGAGAAGCTATTGTTACTAACATGAAAGATACTTCAGGAGTACATGAGGCTTGGTCTGGTAAAGCTCCTGGAGCTAGACTTAATGCTTCAGCTATATTGGCTTTGCAAGAAGCTGCAGGTATAAGGATAAGAGGAATACAAAGACGGCTCATGAGGGCTATTAAGGATATAGGTTATATTTTCCTTAGCCATTGGAAAGAATTTTACACTGAAAGTAGAATGTTTAAGATTGTCAAAGAAAACAACATAGAAGGATTTATTTGGTTCAAGGCTACTGATTTGCAAGATATGGAGTTTGATGTTACTGTAAGAGCAGATGCTGCTTCTCCTTTTAATAAGTCTTTGCTTTCACAGCAGTTGGATAATCTTTTGGAAAAAGCGGTAATTACCCCTGAAGAATATTTAGAAAATGTTCCCATTAATATATTCCCATTATCCGATAAGATATTAAACAAGAGAGAACAAAGAATGAAAGAGGAGCAGCAAAGAAGAATAGAACAGAAGATAGAGATAATACGACAAATCATAGACACTACACTGAACAAAGCAAGAGATCAGGGTATGGAAGTTACTCCGGAAGTTTGGGACGAGATGATGCGTATGTTAAGCAAGGCTGAAGAAGAGATGGAGGCTGCTGAAGAAGAGGCAGCCGAAGGTTTATAATTTTAAGGAGGTGAAGATAATGCCTAATAGAAGACCTATTCCGCCTGGTGGAGCTGACATTCCTGCTCAAGGAGGCCAAATGGCGCCTCCCCCTATGCCTGGACAAGGTGTAGGAGCAGGGGGTATGGCTGCAGGAGGAGACACTGAGCTTATAAGGCAGGTAGTGAGAGAAGAGATGGACATTCTTATAGCTCAACTTCCTGGTCTTGTAGCTCAGATGGTAGGAGGACAAGCTGGAGCTAGAGAAGAAGCAGGGGTTCAAGGAGAGTTAGGTAAACTTATGGAACGAGGTGGGGGCGGACAAATACCCACGCCTAGACAACCCGCTGCTAGAGAAGAACCGAAAGAAAGAGGAACAAGAGGTAGACCGCCGGAAAGAAGAAGAAGGTAACAAAAATACGGGCGTTAATTAGGTAGCGACGCCGGCTATCAAGGAGGAAATTTAAAAAATGTCTAAAGGTTATTTATTTGATTTGCAATTGTTTGCGGATGACAGAGTACCGAAAAGGACGGAAGAACCGGAAGGGCCGGAAGAAGATGAAGAGATTGAATACGAGGAAGACGAAGATTCGGGCGTAGATGATTCTGCCGACGCCGGGCAGGAGGAAGAAGAGGGTGATGATGAAGAGGAAGAAGAGGGTGATGATGAAGAGGAAGAAAAGGTAGACCCTAAAGCTTTTGCTAAGAAGTTGAAAAAAGACAGGCAAAAACTTAAAGATGAAGTGTTGCAGGAACTTAAAGAAGAAGGTATAGTTCCTAAGGACATTAAGAGTACCCCAGAGACGCAACAGCAACCACAGCCGCAACAACGACGTCCAAGTGTTAGTAGAGAGCAGATAGACAGGATAGCAGATCAGCTTTCTATTACTCCCGAATTAGCAAGAGTTCTTGTGGACCAACAGACCGCTTTAGACCAACAGAGTAGTTATATAAGAAGGTTAGAAGGACAATTGCAGGACGTAGGTGAAAATAGTACAAAAGGTGAAGTCAAACTTGAAATAGAAGAAGAGAGGAAAGAGAAGCCCTATTTACCAGAATGGAATGAGAAAGAGATATCTAAGATAAGAAAAGAGTACAGAGACAACCATGGGGGTACTCTTTCTTGGAGGGATGCTTATGAGAAATACGTAGCTAAGGAGACTATGAGTGGTAATCTCCCTAGCAACTTAACCCGAAAAGCAGAACAGGATACTCTTAAAAACGTAAAACGAAGAAAGGGTTCCTCTATAAAATCTTCGGGTACTAAAAAGAAGGCTAAGAAACCTTCTTATGCAGACATGTCTCAAGAGGAGTTTGAAAGACATATCAAAGAGGCTAAATCGGGTAAGTTCACTAAAAGTTAATAAACAGGAGGTGTAAAAGATATGGGTTTCAAAGAGGGCCTTACAGCTGGATCTAGTGATGTAAAAAAGATGGTAACTCAAGCTGACGGACAATGCTTCATGGGAGTAGGAAAGAGTGAAGATGGGGCTGCTGACTTGGAAATAGAGATCGGAGTTAAGCCTCGTTACGTCCGTGTGGTAGTTCCTGATGAGGCTAAAACTGGACAGGTTTGTGAGTGGTTTGAAGGTATGGACGATGCTTCTGCTATTAAGTACTCTGACGACAGCGGACTTCAAGTCAACATGGTAGACAGCAACGGTATAACTGTTGATAACCGAGGTTTCAAGCTGGGCACAGCGGTACAGAAGGGCGATAAAGAGTTTGCCTGGTTAGCCATTGGTTAAAAAATAAAATTAAGAAAGGAGTGAAATTAGCAATGGCTAAAGAATTTAACTTTGATTTGCAGCGTTTTGCAAGTAACATAAATTCTCTGTCAAACATTTCCGAAGAAAATAAAACGTTTTATGACCGTACTTTGCTTAGCAGGCTAATACCGTCGCTTGTGTTTATGCAGTATGGTCAGAAGAAGACTGTTCCTAAAAACGAAGGTGACACTGTAAACTTCCGTAGGTTTCAAAAGTTAGATGCTGTAACTGATGCTCTAGTAGAGGGAGTAACACCTCAGGGTAACAATATCAACGTCATGACTATTACGTCTACCATAGAAGGGTACGGTGATTGGGTACTCTTGACTGACAAGATAGACATGATGGGTATAGATCCTGTGGTAACTGAAACTCTAGAGGTTCAAGGTGAACAGGCTGGTGAGAGTCTCGATAAGATAGTTCGAGACGTAGTAGCAGCGGGAACCAACGTTTATTACGTTGGGGGTCGCTCTGAAAGAGGGGACGTAGAATCAAACGATACTATGAGCGGTAGTGATATGAGACGTATCCGCCAGCTTATGGCTCGTAACAATGTTAAAAAGGTTGAAGGTTCTCCTAAAGCCTGGATAGGTATTATCCACCCCGACGTAGCTCACGATATCATGGGAGATAATAATTGGGAAGATGTACACAAGTACACTGACCCCAGTAACATGATTGAGGGTGAGATCGGTAAGCTCTACGGTGTAAGATACGTAGAGAGTACCTTGGCTCCTATCTTTGAGGGAGAAGGACAAGGTGGTACTGACGTGTACGGAACTATCATAATCGGTAAAGATGCTTATGGTGTTCCAGATATTGATGGTTCTTCTAGCCCCGAGACCATAGTTAAAGGTCTTGGAGAAGGTGGAACTAGTGACCCCTTGAACCAACGTAGCACCGTAGGTTGGAAAGCTTATCTCGCTACCGCAAGGTTGGAAGAACTCTGTATACTTCGAGTAGAAAGTGCAGCTAGCGTAGGTTCACTTTAGTCTATTAATTTGAGTTATGGGCGGGGGCAGTTTAAGCTGCCCTCGTTTTTTTAAAAAACATAAGGAGGAGAAATTTTATGCCTAGGAAAAAGAAGAAAAAGAGTGAGGAAGAAGAAGTAGAAGTTACAGAAGAAGTAGAAGCAGAAGATTCTGAAGAAGCCGAAGAAGATGAAGGCGGATACATGACGCCTGAATTTGGGGAGGAAGAAGAAAATGTTGATTCGTCCCCGGAAAAGGGTTTCGATGAAGGGCCCCTCAAAGAAGCTACTGACCACGTAGTTAAAGATTCTACTAAAAAGGAAGCTGAATATGTTAAGCCTGATGTTAGTGCTCTTAGTAAAAGTACCGGTAAGAGGTTATCTGAGAAACCTAAAGAAAAGGTAATGATACCCTCAGACAAACTCAACCCCGAAGACGTGACAGTCACAGTTAGTATAAACGGTTGGATATATCAGATCAAGAGGGGTAACCCGGTTATGCTGCCCCAACCTGTGGTAGACTTATTAGTTCGAGGGGGATACAATCCTACTATAGTAAGGTAAAGTTGGGAGGGAAGGCATAGTGCTTACTTTTACGGATTTAAAAAGAAGAGTTGAAAGTATCATCCGTGTTGAGATTGACCTCGTTAGGTTGGCTCAATATATAGACGAAGCTCAACAAGATGTAGCTATTCAATGGGGAATACCTGCTGAAGAAGAATACGAAGTAGAGAAAGACAATGAAGAGAAAGATGTTCCTGAAGATTATGTAGAAACCATAGAAGTTATATGGGAAGGAGCAGAGGAGCCAGAATCTTTTCAAAGAATTGTAAAAAATGTTACTCTTACTAAGTATGGCAAGTTTAGATTTCCTAAAGGGGGACATTATAAGGTAAGATACCTTAGGTCTCCCTCAGGAATAAACCCTTATGACCCCGAGTCTAAACCAGAAGTGCACTCTGTCTTCCATCCAGATATAGTAAACTTTTGTGTCGGTCGTTATTGGCAAGACCATGCGGAAGGTGTGGAAGCTGACTTGGCAGTAGGTAATATGTATTTGAATAAATTCAATGAAAAAGTAGTTAGTAAAGCTACTAAACTTAGAAGCCAATCTCATGACCCTGATAGGTTGGGTATTTCGGGGTGGTGGTTGTAGTGACTGTTAAAGACGAATACAGGATATACGATTTCTCTGGGGGACTTAATACTCGTGACTCTGTTATGTTTTTAGGAGAGAATGAGTCTCCTGATCTACAGAACGTGTTGCTTGACGAAAGAGGACCTTTTCAAATAAGACCAGGTACTGACAAATACGTAAGTAATCCTGTAGGGAACGAGGTTAATTCTCTTTACGAGTTTGTGGATGGTGATGGTAATGCACACTTGTTAGCTGCTTCAGGAGACAGTTTTTTAGTTAAGAACGGTGATAATTGGGACGCTCTTAAAGATGATTTTACGTCTGGAAGCCGGTTTGAGTTTGTAACTAACAGAGTTAAAAACCACTGTTATTTTGTGAACGGAGAAGATGGTTACTTTTATTATGACGGTAATGAGGTTAACGAGTTAGATGAATACAGCCCCACAGAAGACGAAATAATAGAGTTTGGAGAAAACTCTTTTCCAGTCAATCCTTGGTTAATAGCTTTTCACAAATTCAGGATATGGTTAGTAGACAAAGAGAAACCAGACAGAGTGTTATTCTGTGGGCATGATATTGAGGGTACTGTAAAGTATGGGTATTTCCCTACTGAATACGTTATAGGAGTTTCATCTGATAAAGGTGAAGATATAAAGGCTATAGTTCCTTTTGGTGACAGGCTTTTAATTTTTACTAAAACTTCTATGTGGGCTGTTTATGGTTCGGAACCAGAAAATTTCGCTTTAGCACAAGAGATTGATAGTGTGGGTACAGTTTCCAGTAGGTCTGTGAGAGAAATAGATGGGCATTTGTTTTTTCTATCTGACAAAGGTGTTTATATGTATGACGGAACTATGCCCCACCAAATTTCTCAGAAGATACCTAAACAGTTTAAAGGTTTGGATTTAAATAAGGTTGATAAAGCTGCAGCCGTAGATTGGGGCGGAGCTTATATGTTAGCAGTTCCCGAAAAAGACAACAATGATTTAATACTTCAATTCAACACTGAAATAGTGTCGGAGCTTTACAGAGAGCAAGGTTATGCTGCTAATGCTTGGGTTCAGCATAGAGGATTTAAAGCTTTAGATTTTGTTAAGACTAAAGACAATAAGCTTTTATTCGCTTCTCCTGANGGTTACGTAAGAGAGTATGGAGTTGACGATTACAAAGACGATGAAGATATGNTTGAGGCTTATTTATCCACAAGAGCTTTAGTATTTGGTTCTCCTGAGAGACTAAAAAGGATAAGAAGACTGCAGATAGTATTTAACAAAGCCGAACAAGATATGTTGGTAGAGATGAGAGAAGATTTTGATATATGGAAAAGAGCTTTTCTTGTAGATATGCATGGAAGCCTCAAGAAAACTATTATAACTAGAAAAGATTTTTCACCGCCAAGCGAGCTTTTTAATTTTGTAGAAATAAAGTTTAGTAACAGGAAAGAAGGACCATTTAAGGTTCATGGTTTAAATATCCACTATATTATTAGAGAAATGAGAGTTTAGGGGGTAATTTTTTTGCCTGTAATAAAACGTAAAGGTGTAGTAAGTGTAGGGCCAAAAATGGTAACCCCTATTAACGATAACTTTAGGAACGTGTTTTGGCTTTTAGGAGGAAACGTTGACTATTTAAACTTGCAAGACGAAGGAGTTTTAAACCGTAATATTAAGTCTGTGAGTGCTTTGAAGGTAGAAGGTATGTTAGAAGCGGGACAGGTTAAGGTAGGAGGAGAAAGCACTTTTGAAGAAGGGTATGATCCCACAGAAAAAATATCTACAGCCGAAGCCGGAAAACTAGCTTACGAAGATTTAGTTGAGAAGGCTAAAATGGGTACTACGGTTATTGACGGAGGCTATATAACAACGGGATTAATAGATGCCAGTAGGATAGATACAGGGGTGCTAAGTGCTAACCATATAGCTACTGATGATATAGTAGTTACTAATTCAATTGATATCCAAGACGGCCAATTTGTGGTTACTCCCAGTGGATGGGTAGGGGCAGCAGGAGGCAACTTTGTAATAGACCCTGACGCAGACGGTGTTCACAATTATTACTCTCCAAGTGAGACGAGCTCCCCTGCGGCGAGATGGAAAAGGGATGATAGTAATTATCTATTTCAGGATGCTGATGAGTTTAGGGTTTATAGGGGCGGCTATACCAACTTTGCGGTAAGGGCAAGTGGAACGGTGGATATATACAATAGGATCAATGCTGATAATGATATAACCTCGGGTCGCGATTTAAATGCTGATCGACATTTAAACGTAGGTAGTAACGCATATATAGATGGAATATTATATATGTCTGGAGATGCGGGCCAAACTATATCACGTTCGATAATAACAGATGTGAAAGTAGAAAATGGCACTGTTTATAAAAGGAGAAGTGGTTTTGATACAAGATATGGAGTTATCATAGATGCTGACCCGGTAGGAAACTGGGAAGAAGCGTAAGGAGGTATAACATGATAGAGATTAGAACCCAGATAAGAGAAGCAAGGATATTATTACGTGAGATTGAAGATGAAATTGACGATATGGATAAGTTTGGAGATAAGATGAGGGACGATGCCAGGGAAGCTTTGGAGATAAAAATTAAGCAAGATGTAGAATCTGCTAAAGATAAAATTAACAAGATTAATGTTTAAGGGGTGTTTAACATGGAAGAGAAGGTCAATGGAGATTCCGCTTTGAAGAGGTTGGCTAACAAAATTGCGGAGTTGGAGTATGAAAACGCAATCCTTTGTGCTAATTTAGAAGCACTATACCTACAAAAAGAAAAAGAGGAAAAGGAAAAGTCACAAAAAGAATATAATTTTTAATGCCCGGTAACCCCGGTGCAATTAAAGGGGGCGATATTATGTTAGGACATGGTAGCATTGGTAACTCTATAAAGGAAGCAAGGAAAAAGCAAGCAGAAAAAGATAAAAGGCAAAAGCTAATGGCAGAGCAAGGGGTTGACGCATCGGCACCAGTAAGAGATATAAGCCCACAAGCTTCTGGGGCACGAGATGATATGCTACCTCCTATTAGAGAGGACAGACCGAGGTGGCTTGATCCAGTGGGAGGTCCTCCGGACCAAACAGATAGAAATCTTTTACAAGAATTATTAGAAGAATACCAACAGCCTGCTGGGGGTACTACTGGACCTGCTTATACTCCTACACAATATCAAAGACCAGACTTAGGTCCGAGACAGTACGAGGCTCCAGAGTTTAGAGATATACCCGAATACGAACCTATCGAAGTAGACCCTATATACGAGCCTCCGGAACTTAGAGAAATACCAGAGTATGAGGAACCTCCTAGAGAGGAGTTAGATTTAAGAACAGATGAAGAGTTAGCTGAGATGGCTCAAAGAAGAGCTGACTTAGAAACTGATCCTCAAGTAAGAGCTTTACACAGAAGCTTAGACGAGATGAGAATGGAGGCGGACCGCAGAAGAGACAGGCTAGAGATGGAAAGAACTAGAGGAATGGAAGAATTAGGAGAAGCAGCAACTGCGGCGCAGAGAGAAGCTGCTGCCTCCGCTAGAGATAGAGGTTTATATGGAACTGAGTTGGGAGAAGCAGCTGGTACTAGAGCTAGGCTCCAAGCTCAGCAAGACAGAGCTGGATTAGAAGAGTCTTATGGTATGGCTATTGCTGAGATTGACAGAGAGTTGTCTATGGATAAAAGGAGAACCAGAGGAGAATTAGAAGCATTAGAAGCTAGACGGGGAGAATTAGCAGCCCAATACCTAGATGAACTATCCATGTTAGAAAGAGAGTACGAGTCTCAAGAGAGACAAAGGATGTTTGATCAGTGGATGCAAGAACAAGCACTACTTTCCGAACAAGAACAAACACACGCCAGCCTGTGGATGGCTGACATAGAAAGAATCAGGGTTGAAGAAGATAGACATTGGGACCAATGGATGGGCTACCAAGACTTGTTGTCAAGAAGAGAAGCTCAAGAGTTCGAGGCTTATTTAGCTGAAGAAGACATAAGACAAAGAGAATTGGATAGGCACTTTGACCAATGGGCTACTGAAGAACAACTCAGAGCACAACAAGCAGCCCAAAGAACTCAGGCTCAAGCTCCCCCAACTGTGGATTTCGGTGATTTAGCGGAACAAGCAGCTTGGGGAGCTATATTAGAAGGAACATCTATAGATGAACTTCCAACAGGGTTCCAACACGTATTGGGGTATGAAAGCCCTGATCCTGCTGAACAAATAATAAGCATGGCTCAGGACGACCCTATGTGGGTAGCTACAGAAGATAGGCCAGAAGAAAGGGCTGACCTTGTGGAGTACTATCGTCAACTGTATGAAGGGGGACGTTAAAAATGGTTAATAAGAATACAACACTGTTCTCTCCGTTAAGGAGTCTTCTTCATGATAAAGAAGAAGAACAAAGAACTCCCCAAGCCGCTAGACAGCAAACTGTTAGACAACGGACTGAAGAGCGTGATTCCCCTTTAGGTGGCGTATTGGGCGACATACTAACCGGAGCTGGAGAAGTTGCTACAGAAGCCTATGATACAACTAGAGAACACGTAACTGATTTTGCTCAGGATACCTACGAGAGAACAGCTGATATGTTGTCTAGAGCTTATGGAGGAGCCAGAGAAGGTATTAGAGATACTGTGGATACGGTTACAGATACTCTTTCTTCTCCTCTTGTGAGCCCTGGAGAAAGAGCCACTCCGACTAGAGCTTACACTGAAACTACAGGCCCCGCAACTATATCTCCCATGTTAGACGTAGATACTGTAACTCAAGCAGCTCCAGTACCTGACAGAGATCCTGTGACGTCTGGGGTTGCTGATTGGTTAAGTGATACTTGGGAAGGTGTTACTGATTGGTGGCAAGAAGATGTTCCCGATTGGTGGGATAGGCATAGAGGCTTCGGTTTTCCTGCTTTTACCAAAGGTATTACTGATGAACTATCAATGGATATGTGGGACGAAGATACTCCTTTAGTGGGAGATTTTTATGCGGGGCTCCCTACGGGTGACGAGAGAGGATGGGGAGAAGAAGCTGTTTATTGGACAGGTAGAACTTTAGGAGCTGTTCCTTCTCTTATGCTGGGTAAAGGAGCTATATCCGGAGTTCAAAGGTTAGCTGCACCAGCAGGTCGTAGGTTGGCTACAGAAACCCTTAGAAGAGCCCCAAGAGCGGCTACAGCTCCTAGACTTTACCCCGCAGGACAAGCAGCAGCTCAAAGAGAAGCAGCCAGGTTAGCCCCTAGAGTAGGAGAATCAGCCTTACC
>SL_8KL_010_SEDDRAFT_10004851_pt1 | contig 10710 bp, 7 predicted proteins | sample SodLakKL_010_SED_4_FD_11160 | JGI IMG/M metagenome (IMG submission 11160) | reverse complement strand
CCGTTTGGAATAGAACATCACTAGAAAGATCTCCAAAAAACCAAAGATTATTCCGATGATAGGTGGACGGAGTAAATACTTTGTAACGTTCCTAATAAAGGATTCTTTCAAAGTCAATTTATCTGCATCTGCATTTACGACGGATAACTTCAACAATCGTTTACCAGGGCTCGTACCCAAAAGGTATTTCGATTCCAATATTACGAAATAGAAGATGAAATACAGACTATAACTGATATGGATCAGAATATTGCGGGTAGATGTGACCAAATCTATCATTGAGATATTCTCATAGACATTTGTCCTATTCCAGAAGATCTGGAACACCGATTCTGGGGATACCCAACCGATACCTGCAAATAATATCAAGATCAAAAGAGCTGATAACATTAGGATGGTATAATCGATAAAAAATGCAAATAAGCGTGAAAATAAGCCCGCATCTATTATAGAGACGTGTCTCTCTTTCTTCGCCTCTGCTGACAATAATTTTTCTTCCATCTCGTCCATATCTACCATTATTGCACCGATTTGACCGGGAATATAAACACACCTGTTAAAAAGTTTACTAAAACTGATAGAAGTGCAAAAAGTATTTAATCATAAGGATTGATTTATATAAATATGCATCCCATTATCCATGTAGCCATATCGATATTAATCGGTCTAGGGATGGGTTTCCACTCCAAGAGAAAGTACCTGATAGTAGTACTAGGTTCATTGGGAGTCAACGGACTACTAGACTTGGATTACCTATTAAAAGGATATGGAGTCATGGAGTTGAGATACTTTCATACCGGCATCGGGATGCTTTACATACCTATTTTGATCTTGATTGGTGCACATCTTTACGAACGAAAAAAAGATACGAGTATCCTTACCAGGATGTCTATATTTTTTCTTATAGTGGCAATGAGTCATCTAGTGCTAGATACTTTCACAGGTGACACTCCAGTTATGCTTTACTACCCCATCACACTACAAGAGTACACATTCGACCCGGATCTACTGCCGCTTGCATTGATTTTATTCATAGGTCTCACCGCAGCCGCTAACGTTCTAGAAACTTATTTGTACAACAATAATGAAGGTATGGTATCATCACCTGTAGAAGAACCGGGTGGAAATTTGACCAGACGATATAGAGATCGTATGTTACACATCAAAAAAACCATCGATGAGATACACTAAACACGCTTCAAAAATTATATTTATGGACTGAACTATCATGTAATAGAGGTATAAAATATGACATATCTGTTCTCAGTCGATATAGAAGGGATCTCGGGAGTGGTTTCAGCTAAAGCAGGGAGCTATGGATTCTAAGGAATATGATAGAGCTAGAGATCTTATGACAAAGGAGGCCAACGAAGCGGCACTAGGCGCCTTCGACGCAGGTGAAGAGAAAGTTTACGTAACCGATGGTCACGGAAAGATGAGGAATATCGTTCTAGAAGATCTTGACGAAAGAGTTGAGCTTTTCAGTGGAAGACCAAAATTACTTTCCCAGATGGAAGGGTTGAACGAAAAGGATATCGAAGCAGTAGGATATGTCGGGTATCACAGTTCCGCACATTCTAGAGGAACTCTATCTCACACTTACTCAGGTGCGGTGGTCGACGATCTCAAGATAGGTGGTAAGAAGGTCAGTGAATTCGCTATGAACTCTTATCTAGCTTCCAAATACGACGTACCGGTTTTCTTCCTTGCAGGAGATGCTGAAATAATCCGAGAGGCTAAAGAACTATATCCGGACATCCCCCACGTAGTGACAAAAACACCAACGGGTAGATACAGTGCAAAGTGCAGGCATCCAAAAGTTGTTAGAAAGGAGATCAGAGATACTGTTACGGAAGCTATCAAAAAGAAAAAAGGTAAGATCATAAAACCAGAAAGTTCAACTTTCCACGTTAGATTCAAAGATGCCGGTAAGCTGGATAACTGTGAACTACTTCCATCCATAGAAAGGACCGGCCCGAAAGAGTTCATCATCGATACCGGGGATATAGAAACGAACTACAAAGTATTCAGAGCCTGTACGATGCTGGCAACGGTAGTTTCGCAATCATAGTTCACTGGTATATAATTATTGGTCGATTAAACTGTTCAATCACTACAAGTATTGGTTATATAAAATATAATGCCTTATATACATCTCAAATATTAAATAGTTCTTATGTACTAATGATGTCGAGTAGGAAATGGAAAAAATTTCATCGATTATGATAGTTCTACTGCTTTTGTTACTGACCATACCTAGTGGAACTGTAGAGGGGGAAGATTATGCAATTTATCTTCAAGGGTATTCTTATGACAGCTATGACGGGAACGCTGTATGGCATAGGGAAGGAGTTTATTCTGGAAATATTACCGCTATTAATATCAACCAACCAAAGATGAGTCAGAGAGGTGCAAATGATGCTATCAACGATGGTACATACAATATCGGAAAGGAAAAGGAATTTCGATGGGATGCTACACCAGGAGAAAAACCGCACCAGTGGTATAAAATGTCTCCAGAGGAAGGGGACAACATAATGTTCCTAGCTGAATATCAACATTACGATGAGAAACATGATGAATACATAAACTATACTTGGGCATCTAATTTTGTTGCGGAAAGTAAAGAAACACCTCCAACCATGGATGAACATGTGGTTAGGTACGAACCCATCCCACGACCTGTTTTAAATGAAAAATATTCCGACGATCCTATCGGTCCCACATGGATCAATATATCGATTCCTCATTTCAAGTACACCAGTAGTAACACCAATCTAGAACCCACAGGAAGAGGAACTTACGATCTGCTTCAAAGTTATGCGATCTTCATAAGTTCATCGAAGGAAGAAGAATGGAAGTATATCGGCAATTCAAAAGTAGATCCAAATAATGAGTACACCGATGAACCTATCCCGGCAGCCAATGATAAGATAAACCCTAATGAGATCAACACCGGCTCCCAGTACTTTATAGCAGAGGACCTGAAACCAGGTTATGAATATGAGTTCATGGTGATGCCGAACTTCCGTACCTTAGACGCTCCGGTTAACGGCCCGGTTTGGGGTTATGGTGGAGGTCTTGGTGATAAAGAAGAAAAATCCATCGATAACGACCTTCAAAATTCAGGTGGAGGAAGTATAACGCCCTTTTCTAGTCGTAGAGGGGGAACAGTCATCCCAACAGAGTCTATAGATCCGCCGTCGGAGCCAAGAAACCTAGTTGCCTGTGGTTATGATACAAATGTGGAACTCAAATGGGAAGAGCCTTTGGATGATGGGGGTGCACCTATTGAATATTACAGAATCTATCGTGATGGAAGTTACTATGTACATGTAAGCGCTCCAACGACAATATATAATGATGATGACGTTTTAAATGGAATAACTTACGACTATTTTGTTAGAGCTCAAAATGCAGGAGGCACAGGACCAGCTAGTAATACAGATTCAGCAACTCCAAAAGGACCCCCAGAAGCACCCATCAATGTCGATGCTGAACCGGGTATCAACAACATTTTCATCAGTTGGGACCCACCACCCAATGACGGAGGTGAACCAATAGGTAAATATTTCTTATATAGAGGGACCGTTTCAGGAGGTCAGAGCTATTATAAAACAATATCTCCAGATATCCATGAATATAACGATACATCTATTGGAAGTGATTCGTACTACTATTTCCTAACCGCCCAAAATACTCTAGGAGAAAGTGATCCAAGCCAAGAGGTTTCAGCGAAATCCTACACTACATACAATATTACCATCACCCAGAATTCAGAAGCCGATGGTTGGAGCTTTATCTCACCGATGGTAATCCCCTATGATATGGACTTGGAGATTATTCTCAACGACCCGGTTCACGGTATAGATGGTAGTTATGACAAGGTAACCTATTATGATGCTTCTATCGATAGATGGGAGAGTTATATACCGGGTCGAGCCGCTCATTTTAACAATATAAACACATGGGATCACACAATGGGACTCTGGATAAGGATGAATACTGAGGATACTCTCACTATAATCGGCGTAGAGCCAGACTGCACAAATATAACACTTTACNCTGGATGGAACATGGTCGGATATCCCAGCACTTTGATAGAAAACAATGGTCTACCCGTTGAAGTNACGAATATAGGTTATTTTGATTCAAAAGAGGAATACAATATTGGATATGTTTCAAATACCAGCACTTTCAAATTCGAACCGGGAAATGCTTACTGGATTTACAATAATGCTAGTTATCCGGTTGATTGGACTGTCAACTTCTAACTTGTTCCAATCTTTTCCAAAATGTTTTGTGTTTCACTCACATCATTATCTAAATTAAGGTCTTTTTGGATCTCTAAAGCTTTTTTTAGGTAGTAGCTGGCCTTCTTATCTTTGCCCATTTTGTCGAAAAGAATACCATAATCCACTAATACGTAACTGAGTTCAACTTTTTCACCGATTTTTTCAAAAATCATTTTCGCTTTATCGAACTCTTTGGTAGCTTTATCAAACATATTCATTTTAAAGTATACTTTTCCTAGCATCCGCCTGCTCTCCCCCTCAAGAGAACTGCTTCTTATGTCCAAAGAAATCTCAAGCGCATCCATTGCTGTCTGTAGTGAAGTGTCGATCTCTCCCATTTTGATGTATGCATGGGTTAGATCTAATCTTATTTCAGTAGATAGAAACAAATCATCGATTTCGTTTGAAAGGTCTAATGCACTGGTCAAGTGCTCGATTGCCTTGACCAATCGACCAGCATCCACATAGACTTTCCCGATATTGTATAAGGATGTGGCCATACCATTTTTATCACCGATCTCTTTTTTTATTTGTAAACTATCTAGATGATATTCCAAGGCTTTGGCAGGATCTCCTAAATCATCCATAGCCAAACCGAGATTGCTCAAAGAGGAAGCAACACTACCTTTGTCTCCAATCATCTTAAACATGTCAAGACACTCTTCAAAACATCCTACCGCGTAATCAAGTTCTCCAAGGTAGAAGTAAGCCATCCCCATGTTATTTATGACTGTAGCTATATTTAATTTATCTCCGATCTTTTTAAAAGATACTAGTGCCTTTTCATAGTTTTCTAAAGCCTTTATTTTATCTCCCTTTGAGTAGTATACCAATCCAATATTGGTGAATGACCGAGCGATACCTCTAGTATCATCAAGTTTCTCTCTAACACTGAGGGAGAATTCGAGCCGTTCTAATGCTCCTTCGTATTCCCCCCTATACCACTGTACAGTTCCCTGATTGTGAGCTATCTCAGACATCTCTTTTTCATCGCTGTTATTCTTGGCGATTTCCAATGCCTGGTTCAATAGGTCCAGGGAAACGTCATAGTCACCTGTTCTCATATAAGTCCTTCCTTTTACACGTTTGACCTTAGCAGCTTCTGGGTCGGTCTGATCGAGTATTTCTAGAGCGGAATTGCATTCCCTTAAACTTAGTTCATAATCACTAGTATGCATGAAAACGTTTCCCAGTTTACGATGTAATACCGCTTTAGTTGTTTTATCCTTAACATCCTCTAACACTTTGTTGTATTCCACCACAGCATCTTCAAAATCACCTAGAAGGGCTTTCATATCACCCATTCTTTCTAAGATGTCACATCTCCGTATCACTTTACCGTCCATATCACTAAGATTATCCAGGGCCTCTAGAGACCTTCGATAAAATCCTATCGCCCTTTCCGGAGCCAGTGCATTCTCAGCTTTCTCCCCTGCCTTAAAAGAGTAGTCATGAGCTTTCGTGTGATCTATTGTATTGGAAAAATGTCGAGCAAGGTCGTAATATACATCAGATATACAGCCTAGATATTTTCTCTCATAGAACTCCCCCAACCGATGGTGATACGAGTTCTTCCACCATCTCGACAAACTTTCGTATATGACGTCACGGAATATAGCGTGGCTGAAGCTCAGATAGTCCTTAGACGGAAGCAGGATTCCAGACTTGATCAAAGAACCGATAGGCCTTTCGATTTCAGGTTGTCTATTCAAACTCTCTGGGATATCTATATCTATTTCTACACCCTCGCAGGACATGTATTCGATCAAAGACAAAGAATCTGGATCGAGTAGCTCTAAACGCTTGTAAACCACATCCTCTAAACTTGAAGGTATTGTAAAATCTTCAACTAGCAATTTGTAATGTCCATCAATATATCCTATAGCCCCTTCGTTTTCCATCTGTTTAAGCATCTCGATGATGAAAAATGGATTTCCTCTGCATTCATCTGAAAGTCGATATACGAGTGATTCGGGGAATTTATTAGGGCTGAAAAGTTCGTCTACCAAACTTCCTACAATTTCTGGCCTCAACTTTTGCAAAACCGTATCAGTTAAAAACCCGTCCTTTTGAAGCATTTCTATTACATTATCTGCCAGAGTGCTTTCTTGGGGACGACGAGTACACAAAATCAATATCTTTTTATCATGGATGCTCCTAGACAAATAATCAAGAACAAAGAGTGACGATTCATCACTCCAGTGAAGATCTTCTAATATTATAACAACCGGGTCATCCTTATCTGAAAATATTTTTAAAATCCTATCTGCGATCTTGATACGTTCGTTCTCTAGTTTCACATCATCTAGTTCCCTTCTTACAAGATATTTCGTTTTGGAAAGGAGAGATATCTTTCTCTGTATACTTTCCATCTCATCCATCCCTCCTGACCATTCTTCGACTAAGGCTGAATCTTCGCGTTCGATATCCCTTACAGTCCGCTTCAAAGACCTTTTCATATCGGGATGTTCTTTTCCTTTAATCACAGCAGCTACATAGATCCCTTCTCCATGTTCGATGAGTATCTTCATATCACCGTATTCGAGTCGACCCAAACCTTCCTCTGAGGAACTGGATCCACCGAAAGAATCTTTTACAAAATTTTGAACCGCTGATAGCATCCCAGCTAGGATATCGCCATCGATTTCTTCTTCATCTTCAGGTAGAGCAGTGGCTAGTAGCATCCCCCCATCATTTACCGCAAATATTTCAGCAAAAGAAGTGGTTTTCTCCAAACGCACAAAAGGGACTACAACTTCATCTTTCAAAGCTTGAATGAAAAGGTGGAAGGGATCACTTGATTGTTTATCCGCAGCTCCCTTTAAGACTTCAATTCCCTCCTCTTCAGCAATATGTTTAAACTTTTCAACTAATCGACTCTTTCCGATACCAGCATCTCCGGTTAGAGATAACGTGCCTCCTTTTGTATCCTTGATTTTATTTAAATATTTTAAGAAATTGCAGATCTCTTTTTTTCTACCTAGTAAAGGAATTTTGAATCTTTGAGAGGTTTCCATCCGAATTAGATATAGGGCTACGTACTTATAAAATAGATGGGGGAATTTGATCGTAATAAGAAAGTTTTATAGGCAAACAAACACTATCAGATATTGATATCATGCCAATAGATGCCGATAGATGTCATTTCTGCCGGAACTGGACGAAAGAGTATAAAAGAGTGGGTGACAAATCCATCTGCGAAAAATGCATGAAAAAACTAGCGCTTCTGATAAAGGAAGAACTGGAACTATAGCTCGACTTCTATTCCATAGATCTCTTCAGGATTCTCTTTATGGATCTTCCAGACATCGTCTTCAGTAAGAACTCCTTCTTCCAAAAGTTTCTTGGTTTTTTTAGGGACATTCTTGATACCTAAAACAGCTCCCGGCCTGTGTGGATCGTCTAAAAAGTCAGTTTCCATCACGAACCGGTTACCCTTTTCAGCAGCGGCTCTCAAGTTCTTCTCGCTTGCAAGTACTGAAGGAAAAAGTCCTTTGTTCTCTTCAAAAGTTATCAGAGGTGGACTGTAATGCTTAACGACTTTACCTCTATCCAAACCCACTTCGTCTGCCATCTTACCGAATTCTTCACAGGTTTCGGGGTCCGTACTCTCAGTATGAAGTATAACTGCACATCCTAGATCGACTGCAAGCTCCATACCATATTTCATTATCTCGTTTGAAGCTTCAAAGATATCATCAGATACTTCAAAATGAGGCCGGCCTATCTCACCTAGTGCTAGAGCCTTTCCTTCTTGAACGTACTCCGCAGCCAAATCCATCCCGGCTATTAAGATCTTCTTAGCCTTCTCCAAACCCACTTCCTTTTCAAGGTTGACCAAATCCACGGGATAAGGTCCCAATGTCACGTACACTTCGACATCAGTATTCTTCATAGATCTGTGAGCTAAAGCTACGGTACGGTCATAAATAGGTCCGTACCCATTCACATCCCACTCCCTTAAATCATGATAAGGTAGATGAGAGAGGACGAGGTGTGTTCCTCCTACTCTTTCAAATCTCTTAACCGAATCTACATTGTCTCCGCGTTGCTGGAGATGTATATGGTTATCGAATATCGGAATCCGACTAATGGATCAATCCCGCACCTTTCAATTCGTCCTTTATATGATCAACGGCCTCTTCCAAGTCCTGTATCTCTTTGGCACCGGTACATACCATGTTGCCTGAACCGAAGAGAAGGAGAACGACATCAGAATCTCTTAACCTGTAAACCAAACCCGGGAATTGTTCGGGCTCATATTCTACTCTTTCCAAACCAAGTGTTATAGCCACTGAGTTGAGGTTAAGATCAGCGCCTAAACCGTATGATGCAACTATATTCTGTACAGTAACATCTATTTCATCTGCAGTTTCTATCCCTTTTTTATTGAGTAAATCTTTGACTTTATTGACGCTCGTCCGTGCTTCTTCGACCGTTTTACCACCAGTACATACCACTTTACCGCTGGTGAAAAGGAGTATAGCTGTTTTTGGTTCGCTTACCCTGTAAACAAGACCAGGGAACTTTTCAGGGTCGTACTCTGAGCCATCTAGTACTCTTGACGCTTCTTCTAGGTCTAAATTACGCTCCATAGAAGAGGATGCTACTACGTTTTCTATCTTTAGTCCTTCCATAATTATCACTTCTTATTGAATCAGTTTAAATACCGAAGCTATATAAGGTTTATAAAGTCTTCGAAGGTTTTTACAGGGATAAAATTAAAAAGAGGACCGTTCTACGTTCTTCGAAGAGATCATGGATGTTGCAATAATAGGCGGAGGGCCCGCAGGAACAAGAGTTGCAAAACAGACAGCTCAAGCTGGTTTTGAAACTATAGTATTAGAGTCAAAACGAGATATCGGTAAACCCGCTAAGTGTGCTGGTCTAGTCAGCCCTAGGGTTATTTCGATGACTGGGACAAAGAGTATTTTACAAAAGGGACATCGAGCTGTGATATCACCCCCAAATGGTGAACCATTGATACTAGAAACTAAAGAAGCAAGAGCCTACGTCATAGATCGTTCCGCATTCGACAAAGAGATGGCTGAGAAAGCAGTGGATAGCGGTGCTGAAATGAAATTAGGTGTTAAGGCAGTAGATACATTGTATAGCAGTGGCAGGACTATAAAATATAGAGATGCAGGAAATTTGAATAAAATCCATGCAGAATTAGTAATAGGGGCTGATGGTCCAAACTCTTTGATTCGTAAGAAAGCGAGCTTACCTGGACCAGATGAAATGCTAGTAGGGATACAATCTATCATCGCTAGAGAATCAGAAGATATTCACATATTTCTAGGTAAAGATATCTCGCCTGATTTTTTCGGGTGGGAGTTACCTCATCCATCCGGGACTTTGGTTGGGGTGGCTAGTAGTGATGGAGATGCTTATGGGCATCTCAAACAGTTGATCAGAAAAAGAGGTTATGAAAATAAAATCATCGGTTATTCTGCAGGGACTATACCTTTAGGCCGCATCAAGAAGAGCGTCGATAATGGTCTTATGCTCGTAGGAGATGCTGCCTGTCAAGTCAAACCTCTTTCAGGGGGAGGTCTTTTTCCGGGACTTAAATCAGCTGATATATGTGCAGAAGTAGCTATCGATGCCCTCGAAAAAGGTGATACTTCAGAAGAAAAACTCCAAGAATACCACGAAAGGTGGCAGAAAGATATCGGTTCTGAAATTTCAAAAGGCATGTGGATGAGGAAGATCTTCAAAGGGATCACAGATAAAGAAATGAGCGACATGATAAACGCACTGAAAAACGAAAAAGTCAAAAGAGTAGTTGAAGAGTCGGTGATATCGATTACCCGTCAACGCTTGCGAAGCCTGTGCTTAAGGCGTCTCCGAAGCTGATTAAATTTGCCGGACCAATGATCAAGAATATCTTCTAACCACGGGAATGAATTGTACTCTTCCTGCATGTAAAGCATCACAGCAAATATCCCAAAGAATGCTGCTAAACCGCCTAACAGGTACTGCGGCCATCGAGGGATTGGTGTTTTTACGGTGAAACTTGTATCCGGTAAGATACCGTTCACACCCAACATCGTTATATTGATACTACCTGCATAATAAGGTTGGTCGGATGTTCCTGGTCTCTTGGTAGCGTTTTCCCATTCTGAATCGGTGAAGTGACCTTTAGAACGCATGATACTTCGGTTTTCATCTTCTGAATGGTCGAACTCCATCTGGAATCGGACAAAATAAACCCCTTTTTCCGTATCATCGGATGTTTGTATGCTGAAACGTTGAGGGAGTATCTGTTCGGTAGAGAGTACGTTCAATCGGAACGATCTTTGAGTATCACCCCGGAGTTTGAAAACAGGTGGGTCGTCGACCTCATATATCTCCTTCTGTTCATCCAAGTCAGCGTATGCGTATACCTCGGCTGTCAAAACAACGTCCTCTA
>SL_8KL_010_SEDDRAFT_10004846_pt1 | contig 10717 bp, 6 predicted proteins | sample SodLakKL_010_SED_4_FD_11160 | JGI IMG/M metagenome (IMG submission 11160) | reverse complement strand
CCCAGGATATAGGCCAAATTGGAGATGGCCGTAATGCTTACCCCGGTTAGAAGGGCGGCGGCTTGCTTTCTATACATAAAATCCCTTTTAATTACCATGACAAATAATATAATGATGGTAGTAAAATTCAAGCTATAGGTAAACAACATGTACAGAGGAAAGAGCATCCCGTAATCCTTCTCTATGATAAAAGGAACGGCCGAGGTGTCCAGGGAAAAGTTAGTTCGCATCAGGCCGTGATAGCTATCGGTAAAGAACAGGAAGAAAAACAAAGCGTAAATAAATAAAACAACCGTGATGTTCCTTTTTGTTAACAGCTTATCATACCCGGTGTGTCGCAGGGTCAGCATCAGATAAGCCAAAGCTGTTAGGCCCGCACCTATATACAGCAGGTTGGCCCAGAATAACTTTACCGGCAGAGTAAGCGCCATAAGTTCAAAGGCCTGGCAAAAGGTCCACCACGCTCCCGCCAGTGCAGTGAATATAAATTCGTTGACGACAACTAAATTATGTCGATTTAAAAAAGCATAAACAGCCAAAAACAAGAGCATAAAAAAAGATATGATTGAAAATATGATATATGGAAAGAATTGATACATCTATCCACCCGCTTTGCAGCATTCACTGGACCTGTAACAGGGTGTGAAAATTATCAGATAAAAAGTGAAATCTTCACGGGGCCTAAGTCCCATGGCTTCCCGCCAGGTATTTCTAAACCAATATTAACATACTTTTTAAAAGCAATAACTAGCTAAAATTACACTTTACTTTTGTTTTTAGTACAGCGTCCCATAAATTCGTTCCTGTCGACCCCTTTATTCCTTAAATATTGCAAAAATAAAAGTGCTGCTAGGGGTACGCCCTCCTGAAATTAATACCGGGTATTAGCTAAAGAGACAATGATAAAAACAGGATGAGTGCATTGGTGTGGTTGGGTCTCTGTTTCAACAGGCGAAAGCTGCAGGTTTATGCCGCTTTCCTGGTAGCATAATTTAGCGGGGGAGGTGACGGGATAAGTGCCGAGAAAAGCACGAAAGAGAAGCGATAGCAGTATCTACAACGCGAAACGCGGGGACGTAAACGCAGGGAAACGCAGGGCTGAAACGCAGGGACGGTTCCGCGTTTCAGCAGGAAGAAGTTGTTATGGTATTCTCTTTGTTAGGATGAATAATAGTCTGCCATGAAACGCGGAACCGTCCCTGCGTTTCTATTCCTGGAAGCAAGCAGCAAGAGCCCCTGATCTTACTTAATCATATCGATGTGGTTTTGGCTGCCCGGTCGGGTTCCGGTCGGAATTTCCAGCCCTTGAAGGCTTTCAATTCCTCCCTCAAGGGGAACGCCCCCTTCCTACCCTTGTTTAAGTATTCCCTGGATTATTCATTCAACTGCTTTGTAAAAGCAGTTGCAGGGTTTTATAATTGAACCAAACTAAAACTGCTACTCTTTTAGGGCAGGTTTTAACCTCGAATAAGCAAACTGCAATAAAAAGATTACCTAGCACTACAGCGCAACATTAAAAAAATAAAATCTAAGTAACACCGGCTTTAAGCTGTTAAATAGGGAAATAGATTGCGTTAATAGCTAGTTATGGCAATTTATGGTATAGTGTTGTTGTACTTATTTAACAAATGACAAAATAAATTAACCTAACGGGTTATAAAAAATTGACATTAGGGGCATGGTAATATATAATGAAGCTGCACTTCAAGTCAAGAAAGCTGAAAAGACAGTGTGAAAACCCAAGGGAAGCTCAAAAAAAATATGGACCAAAGATAGGCACTAAACTTACACAAAGGGTCGGAGAATTAGAGAGTGCCCCTAGCTTGGCTGATATTGAAAAAATTCCAGCAGCGAGATTGCACAGACTAAAGGGACAACGATCTAACGAGTTAGCAGTTGATTTGGTTCATCCCTTTAGACTTGTTTTAAAACCGATCTTAGAAGGAGATGCAGACATTAATAATCTGGAAAGCATTACCATCGTGAGGATTGAGGGGGTAACTGATTATCATGGAAAACAAAAAAGATAATGGCTTTATGCCTGTTACAGCTATTCCACCAGGAGAAACCATCAGGGAAAATATGGATTATTTGGGTATGACTCAAGAAGAAGTGGCAATCAGGTTAGACATAACGCCCAAGCACCTTTGTAATATTCTTAATGGTAATGCACCTATAACATATGAGACTGCCCTGAAATTAGAATCTGTAATCGGACCGAGTGCTGAATTTTGGATGGAGCTAGAAACAAAATATCAGCTGGATAAAACCAGGTTAGAAGATCAGGAGGAGCTTAAAAAGGATTTAGAGATTTTAAAAGAAATACCTTATAAAACAATGAGTGATTTTGGTTGGCTTGAAAAGACAAGTGATAGAAAACAGCGAGTCAAAAATTTAAGAGATTTTTTTAGAGTTGCCCGGTTGTCTTTAATCCAAGAATCATATGCTGCTGTTTTTAGAAAGCATAAACAGATAGGCGAGATATCTAATTATAGTGTATTAGCCTGGCTTAGAAAAGCAGAGTTAGAGGGGCGTTCCATTGAAGTGCAGAAAGTAAGTAGGCGCAAATTAAAGAGCTTAATTCCCAGGTTTAGAGGGTTAACAAGGGAGGAGCCATCTGTTTTTTTTCCAGAAATGCAAAACCTGTGCGCCCAGTGTGGAGTAGCTTTAGTTTTAGTTGAGTGTCTTCCGCAAACGTATATATGTGGTGCTACCATGTGGCGAAAGGATAAAGCAATACTTGCCTTAAGTGTTAGAGGGAAACGCTCAGACATTTTCTGGTTTACTTTTTTTCACGAATTAGCCCATTTAATTAACCAAAAGAAGAAAAAGTTTCATATCAGCTATGAAAACCATGAAGATGAGGCAGATCAGATTGCTAGAAACTATCTTATTCCAGATAAGCTTTATAAGAAATTTATAGAAGAATATCCGTATCAAGATAAAAAAACCATTATTGATTATGCGCACAAAATTGGTATAGCACCTTGTATTTTAGTGGGGAGGCTTATGCACGACAAGTTGGTTAATTACCAGTATTACAGTGATTTAAGACCTTCCTTCGAAATTGTAAACAAAAAAGCTGTTACAGGTTAGTTTTACTGGCGTCTGCAAAATTTCTGTCTTGAATTGTGCGGCGATTCTTTACCACTCTGTCTTGAAAAAGTTGGCTTCATCCTGGTAGGGCATGACCAGCTGTTCTAAGCGCTCGAGCTCTTCTGCAGGCAGGGGCTTGAAATTTTCTGCCAGGCGGATGTTTTCTTCCAGCTCTGAGAGGGTGGTAGTGCCGATGATGGTGGTGCTTACCGGGAAGCTTAAGGTATAGCCGAGGGCTTCCTGCATGGTGCTGATCCCGCCTTTGCGGAAGATGCGCCCGTAGGCGGCAGATTTCATGGCAATAAGCCCTAAGCTTTTCGCCTGTGCGGCGGGGAGGAATTCTTTCTGGAAAGACTGGTAGTAGGGGTCGGCTGCGTTTAAAGGAAACAGGGCTGAGTCAAAGTCGAAACGCTCTAAGGCTTCCATGAGTACCCGGGGGTTTTTGTGGCTGGTGATGCCAATGTGGCGTACCGCTTTCTCGTCTTTTAATTTTTTGATAGCTTCCAGGGCTCCGTCCGGGGCAAAGACGGCTTCCAGTTCGTCTGAAGTGTGGATGCCGTGGAGCTGCAGCAAATCGAGGCGGTCTGTTTTTAAGCGCTCCAGGCTTTGCTCGAAGATTTGCATGGTCCCATCATAGCTGCGCTCTCTCGTTTTGCCGGCTAAGAATACTTCTTTGCGCCTGCGTTCCATTACCCGGCCGAGGTTGGCCTCACTGTGGCCGTAGGTGGGGGCGGTGTCGAGGTAGTTGATCCCTGCATCAATGGCCCGCTCGATAATCTTTTCTGCTTCTTCTGCCTTGTTTCCATCGGCCAGGGTAAAAGAGCCGCCTAAGCCGATCAGGCTGATCTGTTCACCGGTTAGTCCCAGCTGCCGCCGCGGAATCCGGTAGGCACTCTCATCCTTGGTGCTGCTTTTAACCCCGAGATCAGTTTTGTCAGCTTCGTCGTTTAAGTCTAAGAAGTGGCCGATCCCGAAAAGACCGAGCGCTGCTGCGGCGTAAAAGCCCAGTCTTAAAAAGCGTCGCCTGTCGAAATGTTCTTCGTTTTGCATGTAAGTTTCTCTCCCTTTCGGTTGGCCTTTGAATGATCACCTGTAAGCATTGTTACTGCCCGGTTAAATCGCGCAGGTTGTGGTGCTGTTTTTCAGAAACGGCAGCCGGGCCGCCGAAGATATAAAGCTTGCTAAATTTTTGCTTGTCTAGAAAAGCAAAGGTCTCTGCCGGCAGTGCGCTTTGACTGCCGGGGATGAGCAGAATGCCGCTTTGATGGTTTGCGGCTAAAACCCCGCCCGCTAAAGCATCGGGAAAGTCTTCACCGGTGGCGATGAAGCAGGTCTCTGTGCCCGGGGACAGGTACGCTTTGGCTAGTTCTAAGGCGGTCAGGTAACGATTCGCACCGGCCAGGCGGGTGGCCTCAATCTCTTTTTCCTGCAGCTCTGTCTCAAGGTTACCGGCAATTACTTCTGTGCCCCCGGCAATGATCGCCTTTTGGGGTTTAAGGGTTGCCAGTGCCTCTTTGGTTGGTGAGGGGAGCTTTTCTGTTTCGGTTAAAAGGATCGGGGCGCCTTTTGTAGCGCTGAAAGCGGCTGCGGCCAGGGCGTCGGGGAAATTGTGGCCGGCGGCTATAAAGACCGTGTCTATTTCTTGATCGCTTGCCTGGTTAAAAGCAAGGGCCAGCTCTTTTGCTGTTTCGTAGCGGTTAAGACCGCTCAGGCGGCTTGTCGCAAGTCCCATGGCAAAAAGCTCCTCTTTGACCTCTGTTGAAACTGCTTCTTTGCCGCCAAGGATTATCGCTTCTTGGGTCCCGAGGCGTGTGATTTCCTGCCTGGTGGCCTGGTGGAGACTGCCTGAGCCTGTAAGCAGGACCGGGGCCTTGAGGGCGTGGGCTAAGGCTGCGCCGGCGAGGCTGTCCGGGTAGTCGTCGCTTCTTGCCACCAGCACAGTGTCTGTTCCTTCAGGATAAGCGGCTTTGCTTACCGCGGCGGCTGTTTGGTAGCGGTTTTCGCCGTAAATGCGCTTTACCTTTTCACCGGGCAGGGGGCTGGAAAGGATCGTGCCGCTTCCCCCGAAGGCGAAAAGTTCTGTTTCGGTGGTTGCGAGGGCCTGCAACCAGTGAGCGGTGGCGGGCTTTGCTTCTTTTCTGGTCCAGTTTTTTGCATCGGGCGAGGAAAGCAGCAGGCCGTTTTCTCCGGCGGCCAGGTAAGAAGCGCCGGTCCAGTAGGTTGCATTGATTTGCCCGTCTGTGCCCGAGGGGTGCTTTTCCCAGGCTTTGGCGCAGGGTGAAGTGATAATGGTGCCTTCTATCCCGGCGGCGACAAATTGGTCTTCACCCCAGGTAATCCCGTGCAGGAGCCCTTCAGTGCCGGTGTGGTGCAGCTGCCAGTCTTTACCGCACGGGGAAGTGAGCACTATTCCTGCAGTAAAGCAGGCGCCGTTTTCACTTTTTGCGCCTACGGCTGCAAATTTTTCCCCGTTCCAGGTGATCTCTGAAAGCCAGATCTTATCGTTTTCATGTTGCAAGCTCCATTCTTCCCCGCAGGAGGAAGTAAGAATGGTTCCTTTTGCTCCGGCAGCGGCGAAAAGTTCTCCGTTATGAGTCACTGCGTTTAGCCAGTTAGTGGTGCCTGTTTTTTGCGGGGTCCAGTCATCGCCGCCAGAAGAAGTGAAGATGGTTCCTTTTTCGCCGGTAGCGACCACCAGGTTATCGCCAGTGGTAATCCCGTTTAGCCACTTATCTGTACCGGTTTCTTTTTCAGTCCAGGTGTTTTCGTCTGAAGAGATCAGCACGGTTCCTTTCCTGCCGGCTGCGATCAATCGTCCCTCGTGGTAGACGGCATCGTTAAGCCAGGCGGTGCTGCCGGTAAGCTCATTTTCCCAGGTTTCGCCGCCGGGAGAGGTTAAAATGACTCCCCTGCTGCCGGCGGCGATGAAGCCTTTTTCAGTTGCGGTAACGCTTTTTAGCCAGTTAGTAGTTGCTTTATCTTGGCTTTGCCAGTTTTCGCCGTCGGTTGAAGTAAGGAGGGTTCCATTTTCACCGGCTGCGATCAGGCTGTCGCTGTTGGTGGCGATGCTTTCCAGCCAGCTGCCGGTCGGTGTGTTTTGCCTGGTCCAGGTTTTACCATCATCTGATGAGATTACGGTGCCGTTTGCGCCGGCGGCGATGAAGCGGTTATTAAAGGTGGTTACTGCTTCCAGGGAGTTTAGCGTCCCCGAGGGTTGTTCGGTCCACTTTATAGCATCAGGGGAGGTGAGGATTTCTCCTTTGTCGCCGGCGGCGGTGAAGAGTCCGTCCTTCCAGGTGAGGCAGTTTAAGTTGTTCTGAGTGTCAGTGGGGCGACCCTGCCAGGTTTTACCGTCCGGGGAAGTTAAGATGGTCCCTTTTTCACCGGCAGCGACAAAAATGCCGTCGCGATAAAAGACCTTATTTAAGCGGTAACCGGTGCCGGCGTGGTGTTCGCTCCATTCTGTGGCGCAGGTTGAAGTGAGCACGGTGCCCTTATCTCCTACGGCAATATACAGGTCGCTGCTTGTGGTGATGCTTTTAAGATCGGCCTCGGTGCCGGAATTTATGGTGTTCCAGGTGTTATTGGTGGTGGAGGAGGTTAAAATGGTGCCCTTTTCGCCTACGGCTACCAGCAGGTCGTTTTGGCAGGTGAGATCGTTTATCCGGTTACCCTGGGGCAGGGGGTTTTGCCATTGCCACTGTTGGTTTGCTTGTGTTTCCTGGTTGCCGGTGGGAGTTGTTTGCCGGGTAAGATCAGCTGCTTCCGGGAAAACCGGGTTAAGGACAGCACCGGTAAAAAGGATAAGCGAGGTCAGGGCAAGCAGGATTTTCTTATATATTACGCTTTGTAGTGGCAAGGGGCTCACCCCGTTTAAGCTCTGTTAGAATAGTTGATCATTATTATATCATAGCCGTTCAGCTGTTTGCTCAAAAGTGTGAGCCAGCTTCCAGGGGAATTTACGGTGGAATTTAAGGCGTGGAGCACACGAGCACAGAGCGGGAGCACAGAGCACACAGAGCACAGAAGAGCAAGAGCACAGAGGGACGGTTCTATTGTGTGCTAATTATTCGCTGTCCGTTGCCCGGTCGGTATTTCCAGCCCTGGCGGGCTTCCAATTCCTCCCTTTAGGGGTCAGTCCCCCCTGAATCTTTAAAAAGTAATTTCAAGAAAAAAACCGGTATTGTTAATGCGCATTTTTCCTTAGAACATTGCCAGCATTGCCCATTAAAAGATAGGTGTCCGGTTAAAATACAGAAGAAAAGCGCGGTTTTGCGCATCAACCAGAAGGCTGTCCTGGCGGCCCGCGCCAGAAACCGCACCTTTTCTGAGCCCCTGCGCCGGGAGGCAACCAGCAAACGCGCCGCTTCTGAAGGATCCATCTCGGCCATCAAGCGCTCCCAGGGTGCAGATAAGTTAAGAGTACGCACCCAGCCCAAAGCGCAGGTGGTTATGGGGTTTAAAATGATCGGCCGCAATATTCGCCAGGTTATCCGCTGTTTCCAGGGCAAAGAACGGAAACGTGCAGCCGCGGTACAAGCCCCTGCCACCAGTGTTTATCCCTGTCAAGTTGCTGTAGGCATGCCACCTCCAGCAGGGGGCGTGTGTACTTTTTGAAAATAATCAAAGGAGATAAGGGAAAATGAGCGAAAATCAGGGATAGATTCCTAACCCGGACAAGCCGGTACCATAAAAGTTGGATTTCAAAATGACCCCTCATAAACATAGTGTACATCGGTGTTTGCGGGATTGCTCAAAAAAGTCTTGCCAAAAATGTGCAGCACTTCAAGATTAAGGGCCTAAATGCTGCTGCGTTTGCCAGCAAGAAACAATGATATTTTTGGTAATACTGTAACTTTGCAGGCAGTATCAGGGAGTAAAGTGAGTCTAAAATGCTTGTTTATGCAGTGGAATCATATTATTCTTCTATATTCCTTCTTTCTACATATCATTTTTTAAACTGAGATAATTCTTTTCATGCTACCATTAGCGGGGGCGATGCCAGTCCTATCGCCCCCGCTTCAAGCTACTTAAAATCCAATACTACTACTTAATTAGGTTATTTGCTTCGACCATAACGCTATCATTCACAGCAGCGGTTCCACCGTAAACAATAATCTCATCTAAACTGCCGCCCTTACTTGTTAAGTACTGCCTTATTGCCGGTGGGATAATATCCCTGTTAACCAGTAAGATCGGGGCTTCCTGCATGGCAGCGTTCACCCCTCCGGCCAATGCATCAGGAAAATCAAAACCGAAAGCCAGTGCTGCTTTAGTCGGTGCGGGGAAAAATCTATTGGCAATATTACTGGCTGTCTCATACCTGTCATTACCACCAAGTCTTTCTACATTGCCCGTGCCAACTATGGCTTCAATTTGCAAGAATACCATATTTGATATAACCTCGGTCCCGCCGACCACGTAAACCTCATCAACATTGTAGTCAGTGAGGAATTTGGCAGCATCAGCACTTAAAGATCCGGCAGCGCTGGTCAGGATCGGTATACCTTCCATGGCTGCATAGGATGATATAGCTAAAGCATCAGGAAAACTGCGCGAATTGGCAATTATAGCTTTCCCTGAAGAGTTACCCACTTCTTCGGCAATCTTGAAGGCTGTTTCTTCACGGGCACCACCTGCTATGCGCTGAACGGTATAACCCATATTCCGCAGCTGGGTTTCCGTGGCTGGTGATATTGCTAAAGTACCGCCTAAGATGTAGATAGTGCCGTCATCACTAAGAACCCGGTCAATTTCTGCCTGTACTTCAGCATTTAATGCTTGAGTACCGGTCAAAAGCAGGGGACCATTTTCCTTGTTTGCCAGCACTCCACCGGGCAGGGCATCGGCAAAATCATGGCTGCGGGCTATAACTACCGCACCTGCGCTTTTTGCTTCCGGATAGCTGTCCTTTGAAATAGTTATGGCGGTCTGGAAACGGTCATCGCCGGCAAGTCTTCCGTCTATAACAGGATCAGGGTCCGGATCTGAAACCTGGATGGTAAAACAAAAACTGTCAGAAAAATCGCTCCAACCTGTGTCATTACCTGCCCGAACCTGCCAGCAGTATACTTCGTTATCAGAGAATCCAGTGATAGTGTTGCTGGTTGTATTACCAACTTGTTGGTTATAAAAAACCGTACCATCACTTTGCTTAATAATTCTTAGTTGATAATTCTCAGCACGTTCTGCAGCATTCCAGGTGAAAGTAACTAAGGTGCCTGCGACAAAAGATCCATCAGCAGGAGACTGCAGTGTAGGTGTTGGTGGGAGCAAAACCGGATCTGGATCTGGATCTACTCCTGCGCCTGGTTTATAGAGGCCGAAATTGTTAAGCGCTAAGCCACTGCCGGTAATATTAGAATAAACATGTAGTTCACCTGCGGCATTAAGAAGCCTTAGCGTCACAAACTGTGCATTCCATGCATCATGATTCCAGGTTATTCCCCCGTTCTCACTGGTTACCACGTGATTAGAGGTTCTGCCGTTTACAGTAATCCTGCCAACCCCAAAGAGTTTGCCTCCATGGGCAATCAAGCTTCTTCCATCCCTCGGGAAAATAATCTCAAGATCGTTTCTAAGAGCACTGCTTATTTCCATCCAGCTCTGGCCGCCGTTATCTGTTCTGTGAAGTCTAAGCATCCTATCGTCTGGATTTATATCCTCTATTAAGGCCCAGCCACGGCTGGTGTTTTCAAAGTAAAGATCTTTTAATTCAAACCCTGAGTCGTGGTCCCATGGTGCGGGAATAGTCGTCCATGTATCACTATCTGCACTGAGGAATTGAAAGTCACTATGGCTGGCAATATAAGTGCGCCCATCAACAACATCCAGGCTCCAGTCATAATAATCTTGATTTCCTTCAACAAGGTACCACGATTCACCACCATTATTAGAACCGTACAAGGCATCGGAAGTTACAGTAAATACCCTATCTTTATCGGGCGCAGCCACGTTCCAGAGGACTTGATAAACACTGGGATTAAATAAAACAACAAGATTTTCATGCAAGTCAGTCCAGGTTTCGCCGCCATCTTCTGTTTTTCCTAAGTACATGCTAACACCAAGGCCTGATCTTCCACCGGCGGCGTAACCAATATTTTCTTCTGGAAAACTAAAAGTGCCGCGTATAGGTGCGGCACCATATCTGGCTAGTTCAAAGTTTTTACCCCCGTCGCTGGAGTGATATATATCTCCTCCATCATTAAACTGGTAAAGATTTTTTACAGCTACAACATTTTCCGGGCTGGAAAAGTGTACCACATGAAAGGTATTGATGGGTGAAACTTCTTGAGTTATCCTGACAAAGTCACTTCCGGGAACAACCTCGTATTCAGAAGCCTCTGCTCTAGAAACAAGCGGATTGTTGGTTTCTCCCACCTGCCATATTATACCCATCCCAATAAATATGGCAAGCAGAGCGATACAGCCTAGCACAAAAATTCTCTATGAGTAAAATGTTAGCGGGTGAATTAGAAGAAAATTGAAGGTGAAGCAGGAAAAGAGAGACCTCGTTCCAGAATAAGTATTTCAACACAAAACACAAGGAACGGAGGCCTCTCAATTTTGGATAATCAAATTAACTTAAACTTTGCTGACTTAGAAAAGCATTTATTTGGCG
>SL_8KL_010_SEDDRAFT_10004845_pt1 | contig 10719 bp, 12 predicted proteins | sample SodLakKL_010_SED_4_FD_11160 | JGI IMG/M metagenome (IMG submission 11160) | reverse complement strand
TGGTCACTGTTTCCGTGGTCCGGGTGCGTCCCTTGGGGTCATCGATGAGAGACAGCATATAGAACCTGTCCTCGGCCGGCTGCAGGGTCAGGTCCAGGTATGATTTCATGTCTCCGGTGCTGGCCATGTATTCGCTGCGGAAATCCACCGCTGTCTGAAACCGGTCGTGGCGCTCCAGGAATTCATTGATCCCGTCCAGGGCTTCATCGATCTTTCTGCCGGTATCATCCTCGCTTATGAGCTTGCCCAGAGTTCCTTCGCCCTCATCCAGTTTGCGGGTAAGACTTTCCAGGGATGCAGCAGTGCGGCGCATGTCCTCGCTCATCTGGCGGTCTTCCAGAAGAGTGGCCACAGGCCCATCTCCGTGCCGGGCCGTGTCCATAATCTCTCCCAGCTGCTGCAGAGAAACATTGAGCTGACTGGAGGCCTGGGCAAAGTTATCCACAATATGGGTGATGCCTTCCTTGTTGGTCTCGCTTATGGTTTTTAAATCCCCGGAAAAATCCTGCAGGTTGGCCACGATATTTTCAATGCCCCGGGCATTGGTCTGTACTATCTGATTCAGATGCACCGCTGCTTCGCGCAGATTGTCGAAAAATTCGCGCATATCCTGCTCGCCTTCAGGTCCGCCGAATACATTGGAAACACTCCTGGAGACCTCGCTTATATCATCTGCGATATCTCCTATGCGGGCCATGACCTGGTCCAGGTCCGTGGGCTGAATCCCGCGGGATACGACTCCGCCCTCCTCCAGGGTGGGCTCGGTTGCGCTTCCCGGGTTGATCTCCACGAACTTGTCCCCCAGAACCCCCCTGGTGCGGATGGTTGCCTGGGAGTCGGCATGTATGGATATGTCCGGGCGTATGGCCATGGTAACCCTGGCCCTGTTCTCGTGCAGGGTGATATCCTTGACCGTGCCCACGTCGATCCCGGCTATTTCCACCGGGGAATTGGTGCGCAGCCCGGAAACGTTATCAAAATATGCGTGGATCTCGTAAGTATCCCTGGTGATTATCCTGTCCCTGGTGAGTACTGTGGTCAGATACCCCAGAAGGACAATGGCTATGAGGACAAAAATGCCCACCTTGATTTCCGCGCTGGGAGTCTTGGCCATAAAACCCCTGATTCATCAGCCGGGGCGGAAGAATGCACCGGCGGACATGTCTCTGGTTGAAATTTAATTGACCTTGATGGGTCCCTGTGCTTCCCCCCTGATGAACTGCCGCACCACAGGGTCGCTGTTTTCCCTTATTTCCGCCGGACTGCCCCGGGCGATAATTTTCCCCTCATAGAGCATGGATATATTGTCGGCTATCTTCATGGTGGCGTCAATATCATGACTGATAACTATGCAGGTGGCTCCGAATTCCTGCCTGGTCCTCTGTATCAGTTCATTTATAGCTGCGGCCATGACCGGATCAAGACCTGAGGTCGGCTCATCAAAGAGGACGATTTTCGGCTCCAGGGCCAGAGCCCTGGCCAGGCCGACCCTTTTGCGCATTCCCCCCGAGAGCTCAGCCGGCATTTTCTTGTCCATGCCCTGCAGCCCGACAGCTGCAAGCTTGGCCTGCACCACCTCGTTAATCTCACTATAACTCTTGGTAGTGTGTTCATGCAAGGGAAAAGCCACATTTTCGTGCACATTCAGGGAATCAAAAAGGGCCGCCTCCTGAAAGAGCATGCCGAATTCCTTGCGTACCCGGGCCATTTCACCTTCATTCAGGGGCACTATATCCTCGCCGCGCACGAGAATCCGGCCGCTGTCCGGCTTCAACAGCCCGATGATGTGCTTGATGAGTACGCTTTTGCCCCCGCCGCTGCGACCGATGATAATATTCACCCGGTCTCTTTCCAGGCTGAGATCCAGCCCGTCCAGCACCCTGAAATCCCCGAAGCTTTTGTACAGGCTTTCAATATGTATAATATCCCGGTCATTCTGCATACTGTCCTCTGTCCTCTAAAACATGAGCGCGGTCAGGAAATAATCGCTCACCAGGATAAGCACCGAAGACATGACCACGGCCTGAGTGGTGGACCTGCCCACCCCTTCTGCTCCGCCCCGGGTGTAAAACCCCTTGTAGCATCCCACCAGGGTAAGAATCCCTCCGAACACCGAGGCCTTGATAAGCCCGTTGTAAACATCCGCCAGGGTCACGTGCTCCTGGATCTTGTTCATGAACATGCCTCCGTGGATATCCAGGAGCTGAACCCCCACCAGGTACCCCCCCAGAATACCCATGGCGTCGCTTATAATGGTCAAAAGAGGCAGCATTATGACTCCGGCCACGATTCTGGGCAATACCAGGTACTGAACAGGGTTTATGGCCATGACCGTCAGGGCGTCCACCTGCTCAGTTACCCGCATGGTCCCTATCTCGGCACAGATGGCCGAGCCGGCCCTGCCGGTTACCATGAGCCCGGTAATCACAGGGCCCAGTTCCCGGGTCATGGACAGGGCCACTGTAGCTCCCACCAGTGTTTCGGCCCCGAACATGCTGAAGGCGTAAAAGGTCTGCAGGGCCAGGACCATGCCCGTAAAAAGTGAGGTCAGGGCCACTACGAACAGGGAGTTGACCCCGATGAACTCCATCTGCTTGAAATAAAGTCTTATCCTGAAGGGAGGTCTCACCAGCCAGGACAGGGCCTGGAGAAGAAGAACCATAATCCGCCCCAGCTCCTGGAGAAGTCCTAGAAACTGATGTCCCAGCCAGCCAAGAATTGATCTCATAAGCCCGGCACTTTGAATTTAATATTTAAAGACAAATTGATAGCCCTCAGGATTCTTCTATAAGGGAAGTATAGAACATGAGCTCCTCTGGAAAATGGGTGAATATTTTGTCCCGGACCAGACGGTTGCTTTGCTGTACCTGGCTGGAGTTCAGTACCTGCTTCAGCAGCTCCTTGCACTCTTCCATGGTGGTCTGGCGGATTATTCGCTTGATGCCCGGGATGGCCTGGGGGTTGAGACTTATGGAGTCCAGCTGCATGCCCATGAGGATGGGTATGCAGTAGGGATCCGCTGCCACCTCCCCGCAGACATTGACCTCGATCCCTGCCTCGTGCCCGGCATCAACCACATACTTTATGCTTCGCAAAACAGCCGGGTGCAGGGGCTGATAAAGGTAGGATACATACCTGTTGGTGCGGTCTATTCCCAGTGAATACTGAATGAGGTCGTTGGTGCCGATGCTGAAGAAATCCACTTCCCTGGCCAGGACATCGGCAATGAAAACTGCGCTGGGAAGCTCGATCATGATCCCGAAAGGGACCTCATCGTTGAATGGCTGGCCCGCCTTGCGCATCTCTTCGCGGACGTCGAAATATATCTCCTTGACCTCTCGAAGTTCCTGAAGCCCGGAAATCATGGGAAACATGACTGCAACGTTTCCCAGTGTACTGGCCCTTAAAATGGCTCGCAGCTGGGCCTTGAAAAGCTCTATATTCTGCTGGCAGAATCTGATGGCCCTGAGACCCAGGGCGGGATTCACTTCTTCCAAAGGTCCGAAGTGAGGCGAGATTTTGTCCGCTCCCAGGTCCAGAGTGCGGAACACGACCTTCTGGGGATAGACTATGGAAGCCATATCCCGGTATTCTTCGTAAAGCTCCTCTTCCGAAGGCCAGTTGTTGCGGTTTAAAAAGCTGTACTCTGTGCGGTAAAGCCCTATACCTTCCCCGCCGTTGTCAATTACCGAGGTCACCTCTTCAAAGAGTTCTATGTTGGCCAGCACCTGCATCTGGTAGCCGTCAATGGTTTCCGCAGGCAGGTAGCAGTTGCGCTTTATCTGGGAGTAGTATTCAGAAAAACGCTGCTTCAGGTCGGTGTAATGGGTAAGTTCTTCCGCATCCGGCTCAACAATTATCTTTCCGCTGAAACCGTCCAGAATCACTACGTGATCGTCCTGAATTTCTTCCAGCCCTTCGGCGCCGACTATTGCGGGTATCTGCAGGGAACGGGCGATTATGCCTGCATGCGAGGTCTTGCCGCCTGTGGCCGTGGCAAAGGCCATGATCCTGTCCAGCTTAAGCTCTATGGTATCAGCCGGTGAAAGATCATGAGCCAGCAGGATCATTCTCTCGGACTTACTGTCATAACTTTTGGACTGACCGTAGAGCTTGTTGCGCACCCGCCCGGCAACCAGACGCACATCCTGCGTCCTGCTGCGGATATATTCGTCTTCTATCCGGCTGAAAGCCCTCTCTATGTCATTGACGGCATTTTCCAGGGCCCACTCCGCGTTTATCAGTCTGGAATGTACATAGTCGCAGGCTGATTTCTGAAACTTTTCGTCCCGCAATATCATTATGTGCGAATCAATTATAGCGGCCTGCTCTTTCAGGTCGCGGGGGACCTTCTTGAGAATGTTCTCCAGCTCATCAAGAGCTGCATTGAATCCCTGCTTGAGCCTGGCCGTCTCCTGGGGGACCTGTTCCGGAATTATATTGATCCGGACTATGGAAGTACCGGCTTCGCGATTGAGGAAATAGGTCCTGCCTATGGCAAGCCCTGCTGAAACCGGAATTCCTTTGAACACTTTTGAGGCCATAATTTCAACACCTTATTGCGGGGAGCCTCCCGGGGGTGTTTTTGTGCGTGGAGTCGGGTTTTTTCTGCGGGCAGAAACAGAAGCCTGCTGAACCTGGCCTGGATCTGGGTATAACCGGCCCTGGTTCCACCGTCGAATACTCATCCATCTTCTCTGAGCTTTTCCCGGAAAAGGCTTTCAAGATGCTCTACTGCATGCCTGGCATCATTACCCTGGGCCAGGATGCGCAGAGCGCTTCCGTTTGGTGCCGCCAGGCTTAGTATATCCAGGATGCTCTTGGCATCTACTTCACGGCCGTCAAAACCGAGCTTTATCCGGGCCTCGAACTGCTGGGCCGCCCTGGCTATCCGCCCGGCAGGACGGGCATGAAGCCCGAACTCGTTATGCAGGTTTATTGTAGTCTCGCAGATGTTATCTTCCGCCATATCCGTTAAAATACTCCCGGCAGACTGTATTTGCTGGTGGATAAAGTCTAAAACAAGAAATCAAGGCCCATCTGTTCCCAGGGGAGCAGGAGAAGAAACAGAAAAACCGCTGCCATAAAAATCTCCCGGCTCCATTGTATCCTTTTGAACGCCCAGGCCATCAGAAGTCCCAGAATGCATATCCCGATAAAGTTTAATGTATGCCACTGAAACGGCCAGATTACAAGCCAAAAACACAGAAGCAGCAAGGAATTGACAAGCTTGAGCCTGGTACCCCAGTTGATGAGATTCCATTGCTTGAGCCGCTGTACAAACACTATACCCTGCACATACCCCTGATAAAAAACGTATATTTTAAACAACTGCACAGACACAAAAAAAATAACGCCCAGAATTATGGCCGGCCAGTATAAACCGGCCATGACCAGGACCATGGTCACCAGCGACCAGGTGACCATGAGGCTGCCGCTGAAAAAGGAGTCCCCTATGGCAGACAGGGTGTACACAAGAGTGGACTTGACTCCTGGAAGGGAGGCGGGTGGGAACAGCTTCCTGGAAATTTTGCTTTCCAGGGTCAGAAAGATACCCACCAGTAAAGGATTCCAGAAGGGGTGAGTATTATAGAACTTAAGATGCCTGCGTCTGGCTCTCTGCAAGCCATGGGGATCATCAGAGTAAATCTTCTGCAGGCCGGGGTCCAGGGCATAGGCCAGGCCGATATTCTGCAGCCCCCGGGTATTAAAGGCGCATCCCACCAGCTGACTGCGCAGCAGGCATCTGTAGAGGGATTTGAAGTCCAGATGGGCCATAGACTATCTTGTTTCAGAACCAGTTTGATTATTGCCGGTCTTTTTTTGGAAAAACACCTGCTGTCCACGCTATTTTGAACGCATATCCTGCATCAGCGCATAAATTTCCTTGCCGCTCCACCCTTTGGCATTCTTTCTCACTTCCCGCACAACATCTCTGGGCAAAAGACCATGCTCCAGATATCTGGATATCAAATCCTTCACGCTTTCAGCATCTTTTGTCAAGTCAGCCGGATCAGGGGGGCCTATAATGACCGTAAGTTCACCCCGCAGCTTTTCCGGCTCCAGTTCAATCCTGTCCAGCCTGCCCCGGATAAATTCCTCGTATTTCTTGGTCAATTCCCTGGCCAGGCAGAAATCCCTGGGCCCAAGCACCCTGTATGCCTTGTCCAGGGTACTCGGCACCCTGTTTTTGCGCTCGAAAAAAACCAGGGTAACAGACATCCCCTGCCAGCTTTTTAAAGCCTTTTCCAGTTCCGCCGGCTTCCTGGGCAGAAATCCCAGGAAAGCAAAGGGATAAGGGGGAAGTCCGGATGCAGCCAGGGCGGCTACAAAAGAACAGGGGCCGGGTATGGGAACTACCCTGATTCCCGAATCCCGGCAATGGCGTACCAGACGGTAGCCCGGATCAGCCATGAGAGGGGTGCCGGCATCGCTTATGAGTGCACAGTTTTCACCGGCCTGGATTCTGGCGGCCACCTTGTGCATGCGCCCTTCTTCATTGTGCTCGTGAAAACTTAAAAGTTCCCCGGCTTTAATGTCCAGGCTTTTAAACAATACCCCGGCCCGTCTGGTATCCTCGGCCAGAATCAGGTCGCAGCCGGACAGCACCTCTGCAGCCCTGGGGGACAGATCACCAGGGTTGCCAAGGGGTGTGGCCACCACCCACAGAGCTGAACTCGATGGCGTTTTGGATATGTTCAATTTGTACTTCCCGGCCCACAGTGACGCAGATGAAATCAAAACGGCTCTGACTGGACCACATGCTGTGCCAGCTAAGGTACAGCCCGGCCGTGCGCATAAGTTTTTTCCGCTGCTTAACCCCCAGACTTTCCAGGGGATGGCCCATGCCTTCCTCGGTGCGGGTCTTTACCTCCACAAAAACGATACAGTCATCCCGGGTGCAGACCAGGTCCAGCTCACCGCCGCGGGCTCTCCAGTTGCGCTCCTTTATCCTGTAACCTTTTTCCGCAAGATAGTCCCGGGCCACCTCTTCACCGAAGCGCCCCAGATTCAGGTTATGGGCAGACAAGGCACTTTCTCCCTGGGCCTGGGCAGAACCCCTTTAAAGCTTTTTCTGTGCATGGGCGAAGGCCCCAGGCTTTTGAGGAGATGCAGGTGTTTTCTGGTGCCGTAGCCTTTGTGCTCGCCCAGCCCGTAGCCCGGATAGCGCTGGTCCAGCTTTGTCATGAGCAAGTCTCTGAAGGTTTTGGCCAGGATAGAGGCTGCAGAGATACAGGGCTCGGTCATGTCGCCCCTGACAATGCATCTCTGGTGAATATTCAATGGGATTTTCCGGTTGCCGTCAACCAGTAGTTTTCCGGGAACAGGATCAAGGTGCAGGACAGCCCTTTTCATGGCGGTCAAAGTAGCCTGAAGGATATTTATGCGGTCGATTTCCCCGGGCCAGGAAAGCCCCAGAGACCAGGCAAGGCAGGCGGACTTTATCTCCGGAACAAGGGCTTCACGTATTTTAGGGTTTAGTTTTTTGGAATCAGTAAGCCGGGCAATGCCGGCATCAGGGGATAATACTACGGCGGCAGCCACCACAGGTCCGGCCAGACACCCCCTGCCGGCCTCATCAAGGCCTGCCGGAGGCAACGAATCGCAGAGCGACTCAAAATTAAAAGCGGGATGCCCGGATGCTTTCACTCACACCCCTGTTTTCAGGCGGATAAAGATGAGTACCAGCCGGTTCTTTCATCTTTATCCGCTGCAATAGACTTAGGTTTGGTATCAGTTGCCCTTGTGCCAGTCGGTCCTGGCCTTGATGCGGGCAGCCTTGCCCCTGAGCTTGCGCAGGAAGTAGATGCGGCCCTGTCTGACCTTGCCCCTGGTAACCACTTCCACTTTCTCGATAAAAGGGGAGTTCAAGGGAAAAACCCTCTCCACTCCAACTCCGTCGGAAATCTTGCGCACCAGGAAGGTGGAGTTCGTGGTTCCGCGCTTTACCCTGAGTACGGTCCCCTGAAATACCTGAACTCTTTCCTTCTCACCTTCTATGATACGAACGTGAACTTTTACCGTATCTCCGGCCTTGAAGCTGGGGATATCGGTACGCATCTGTTCCTGCTGGATCTGCTGCATGATATTCATGGATCTTGCTCCTGACGAAAAAATGATTGATTTTAAACTGAAATTCTGGACGGAAGCTTTGAACTCCATATAATCCGTCGCAATCGACAAAAACGGATCAGGCGAAATCACCCAGAATACGGTCCACTATAATTGAGGCTGCGGAACGAACCGAGAGATGATTGTATCCACCCAGAAGCCGCAACGGGGCAAGCAGGTTGTCCGCCTCCTGAACAATCCTGTCCGAAAGCCCGTATCCTGTGCCCAGTACCATCAAAACCGGATCCTCATCCAGGCATTGCAACACCTGACTGCAGTCCAGATCCCCGTTTCCGGAAGCACTGGTGGCCACAACGCGGGGCTTTCGGCCGGTGAGGCTCTCTATGTTTTCAACTGCATCCTCAAGGGAAGAAACAACCTCCACACCCGAAAGAGCCCTGGCCCGGTCCGGATTGGCCTGCGCCCCGGAACCCTCCCTCCAGTGCCGGAGAAGCCTTCCGGCCAGGACCTGCTGGTCCTGAAGAGGCGTGCACAGGTAATATTTCCCCAGCCCGTAAGTGGCACAAACGCGTCCTATATCGTGAATATCCAGGTTTGTCAAAGAGGTTGTGCTCTCCTGACCCATCTTATTTTTAACCGGGTGATGAACCAGGGCCAGATAGAGATTCCTCCCGGGACGAGTCCTTTGCAGCCCCTGGAGAAAATCCAGGTCTTCAGGAGTTAGAAGGGGGCTGGTCAGGAGCTCGGGGCGGAGCCTGAACGTATTTTCCAGGGACCTTTGCCTGCGCCATGCAGCTATACGGCCATGATCCCCGGACAGAAGGACGTCGGGAACCTTAAGCCCCGCGTACTCCTCCGGCCGTGTGTAATGGGGGTATTCCAGAAGACCTGAGGAAAAGCTCTCTTCACCGGCGGATTCCTGCCTGCCCAGAAAACCCGGCATAAACCTGGCCACCGACTCCATGAGGCAAAGGGCTGCAGATTCTCCGCCGTTTAAGACGAAGTCGCCCACTGAAACAAGCTCCAGGTCAAAAAGCTCTTCCAGGCGGGCGTCAATGCCTTCATAGCGCCCGCATACAAGGGCCAGATCATCTTCACCGGCCAGACGGGCGGCAAGAGACTGATCCAGGGGTTTTCCCTTGGGCGTAAGCAGGACTTTTCTGCAGCCGGAAGGCAGTTCATTCAGGGCCTGAACCAGGGGATCCAGGAGCATGACCATGCCCGGACCACCGCCGTATGGACGGTCATCAACGGTTCTGTGCCTGTCCCGGGTAAATTCGCGGGGATTGATCCTGGAAACTTCCAGGATGCCTTTTTCCAGGGCCTTGCCCATGAGCCCGCAGTCCAGGGGGGAATCAAAATATTCCGGAAAAAGGGTAATAATATGAAAATGCACGCCTGGTCCTGTTATTGAAGTAAATTCCAGCCTGCTGCCCGGTAGACCCTGTGGTCCGCAGGCTCACTCCTGGTTGATATAAAGCTCCAGAAGGCCCTCCGGAGGGGAAATGACCGCTTTCTTCTCCCCGGGATCAAGATGGACAATGAAGTCATCCTCTGCCGGGAATAAAATCTCTCTGCCCTTTTCGTCAATTATCTGCCAGACTTCACCACTTTTCCGGGGCACAAACCCCTGCAGCATCCCCAGATATTCCCCGCTTTCCAGATAGACCCGGCAGCCCAGGAGCTCATGCAGATAAACATCGTCCTCGTCCGCACGGGGCAGATCCCTGGCATCGGCAAGTATTTCCGCTCCCCGCCATTTTTCAGCCTGGTCCCGGCCGGTGATCTCTTCCAGCTGAAGCAGCAGTCTTTGCTGGTGTTCTCTCAGGGCCTCCGGGTTAAAAGCCCTGGGACGCCTTCCAGGCATTCGCAAATATATTCTGGCAGACTCCTGCAATAATAAAGGGGAGTCTGCATACCAGATTATGCAGAGCTCCCCTCTCAGTCCATGTGGTTTGACCACCTTCCCGCAGGTCAACAGGTCTTTGGCAGCCATTTCATCAGCTATTCAATTATTTCCAGAACAGTCCTCTTCTGGGCCTTGGTGGAGGCAGCACCCAGGATGGTGCGCATGGCCCGTGCAGTTCGCCCCTGCCTGCCTATGACCTTGCCCAGGTCTTCCTTGGCCACCTTGAGCTCAATGACTGAAGTCTGCTCCCCTTCCACTTCGGCAACTTCGACCTGATCCGGATTGTCCACCAGTGATTTGGCAATGTATTCAATCAGTTCCTTCATAACCACCTCCGAATTGTAGCGCGATTCAATAGAGATTTTCAGGATTATTGCCCTGCAATGGTTGTTGAAAACGATTGCACCTCTTTGCCGCCTCCTGCAACGATGCTTCCAGGGGCTTAAAAAAATCTATGGCCCTGAGAGCAATACCCGTTCGGCATAGTTGTCCACGCATACCTGCAGCGACATTCTATCGGGTTTTTACTGGCAGGGCTCCGGTGATTCCGCAGACAGTCTGTAACAGAACATTTTTTTAGCTTTATTTTTGTAACTATTCACCATCTGATAAAATTGGTGAATAGTTACTTAATTTGTAACTGTTCAGCACATTTTGTGTGTACTCTTGTTCTGGCCATCGGTGTCGGGGTCGGTATCGGTATCGGGTTCGATAGAAAACCGAAAAACAAAGTTGCG
>SL_8KL_010_SEDDRAFT_10004841_pt1 | contig 10724 bp, 6 predicted proteins | sample SodLakKL_010_SED_4_FD_11160 | JGI IMG/M metagenome (IMG submission 11160) | reverse complement strand
CCGACATGCCTGAAGTTCAAAGTTTTGCACCCAGGTTCAGCACACTAAAAATACCTGTTACGGCAGGAATTAAATTAGCCATTTTCCGTTTTGGTATTGGACCTTATTTTGCTTATATGCTGGATAATACAAGGGGGTACATGCATCTCATTGACTATGACGAGAGGATCACTTTTCATTACAACGAGTCAAGGGCAGGTTACCAGATCCTGGCCGGCATCAAAATTGGCAATCTGAGTCTTGATTACCGATTCGAAGGCAGTTTTTCATACCTTGGTCATGAAGTCAGGATGGGAGAAACCCAGTATGACTTTTCGATCAGGCCCCGGCAGCATGTCATCAGCCTTGGAATAGTTATTTTCTGAAGTTTCGGTATATGCTTACCTGAAAATGATGGCCTTCACCGGTGAAATACGCGAGATGATATAAGAGGGGATGAGCAGCATGACCATAGATATGGCAAAACTTCCCAGGTTAAGCAGCGCAATGTGAGATATCTGCATATTTATCGGTACTTCTGAAACATAATATGATTCAGGTGAGAGCTGTATGATGCCTGTATATGATTGCACAAGGCAAAGTCCTATCCCGACAAGGTTACCCCACAGCAGGCCTTTGAAAATAAGCATGGCTGCATGATACAGGAAAACACTTCTTATTGTGGTGTTTCTGGCACCAAGTGCTTTCAAAATACCGATGGCATTTACCTTTTCCAATATACCGTGATAAGCAATGTGGTAATCATGTTAATTCCTGCCACAAGAATCATCAGGGCAATGATCACATACACATTCATGTCCAGCAATGCCAGCCAGTCAAATATCTGTGGATAGAGTTGCCTGATACTTTGGGCATCAAGATGGTATGGAATCATGTCAAGGGTTTTCCTTGCCACTTCAGGAATTTTATCAAAGTCATCTACCAGTACCTCAAACCCGCCAATCTGATCTTCATCCCAGTCATTCAGTGTCTGTATGTGCCTGAGGTCTCCAAGTACAAATACCCGGTCAAGTTCTTCCAGGCCCGTGTCGTAAATGCCTGTGACCTGCAACCTCCTTATTCGGGGAGGGTCCTGGATGAAATAGATGAAGAGATCATCACCGGTATTCAGAAAAAGTCTTTTGGAGATAAGCGATGAGATGATCACCCCATCAGAGCGTGTTGTGTCATCCATGCTTAAGGTGTCACCGGATANAAGCCTGTTGCGAAAAAAAGACCAGTCAAAATCAGGCCCCACGCCTTTTAGCACCACNCCATGGATGTCATCATCTGTTTTTATGATTCCGGGTTTAGTNGCGAACTTCTGAATGTGTCTTACGCCATCAATCTGAAGAACATCATCCAGAAAAACCTGCTCACTGCTTATAGGGCTTGCTTCAAACGAAACATTGTAGTCATAGTTGGTGATCTGGATGTGAGCTCCAAAACCGATGACCTTTTCCCTGATCTCATCCTGGAAACCTGTTACGACCGCCATGGACACAATCATTACTGCCAAACCCAGGGCAATGCTGATAGTGGCGATCTTCCTGATCAGAGAAATATAGCCTTTTCCCTTACCAGCACCGCCCAAACGTTTGGCTATAAAGAGTGGGGTATTCAAGGTGATTTCTTTTTTTCAAAAGTAGCACTTTTAGCCGACTTTGAAAACAAGGTCATCACCTTCTTTGTCCACGCGCACATGGTCACCTGCTTTAACCGTTCCACCAAGAATTTCCACGGATAGCCTATTCAGGACATGCCGCTGAATGATACGCTTTAAGGGCCGCGCACCAAACTGTGGGTCAAAGCCTGCCTCTGCAATCCAGTCGGCAGCATTATCGCTGAGTTCTATGCTGATATCGTTGTCGCGCAAGAGATCACGTACGTTTTTCAATTGTAACTCCACGATGTCTCTGATCTCTTCCCTGGTCAGCGGCTTGAACATGATTGTTTCGTCAATGCGGTTGAGGAATTCAGGTCTGATGCTTTTTTTCAGCAAGCTAAAAACATCCTCACGGCACTGGTTAATGATCTCTTCGCGGTTTTCGTCGGTCATACTTTCCATTTTCTCCTGGATAAGTCCTGAGCCTACGTTTGACGTCATTATGATGATAGAATTCTTAAAGTCTGCCGTACGGCCTTTATTATCTGTCAAACGGCCGTCTTCCAATACCTGGAGCAGAATGTTGAACACATCGGGATGGGCTTTTTCGATCTCATCCAGCAGGATGACTGAATAGGGCTTGCGCCTTACTGACTCGGTAAGCTGGCCGCTTTCTTCGTAACCCACATATCCCGGAGGTGCACCAATGAGCCTGCTTACGGCATGTCGTTCCTGGTATTCAGACATGTCGATGCGTACCATAGCATTTTCATCATCAAACAGAAACTCAGCCAAAGCCTTGGCAAGCTCTGTTTTCCCAACGCCGGTTGTTCCGAGAAAAATGAATGATCCGACAGGCCTTTTGGGATCCTGCAGACCTGCACGGCTTCTGCGAATGGCATCAGATACAGCCACGAGTGCTTCGTCCTGACCAACTACCCGTTTATGAAGCTCATCTTCCAGTTTCAAAAGCTTTTCGCGCTCACTCTGGAGCATTCTGCTTACCGGGATGCCCGTCCAGCGTGAAACAACATCAGCCACGTCCTCGGCACTCACCTCTTCTTTTATCATGGCAGAGTCAACCTGAAGTTCCTGCAGTTTCTGATGCAGCTGCTGTAACTTCTCTTCAGCCTCTTTAATGCGACCGTACCTTATCTCGGCTACCTTGCCGAAATCGCCACCACGCTCAGCCTGCTCCGCCTCAAAACGATATTGTTCAATGGCTGCTTTATGTTTCTGTATCTCATCTACTACGGCCTTTTCATTCTCCCACCTGGCCTTCAGTTTATTTTTTTCTTCCTGTATATTAGCCAGCTCTTCGGTAAGAATCTTTAGCTTGGCTTCATCTTTTTCCCGCTTGATGGCTTCCCGCTCTATCTCAAGTTGCCTGATCCTGCGTTCTGCTTCATCCAGTTCTTCCGGCACGGAGTTCATTTCCAGGCGAAGCTTGGAGGCTGCCTCATCAATGAGGTCTATAGCCTTGTCGGGAAGAAACCGATCCGAAATATATCTGTGTGAAAGTTCTACCGCAGCAATGATAGACTCATCTTTGATGCGCACCTGATGATGGGTTTCATATCTTTCCTTCAATCCGCGCAAAATACTTATTGCATCTGCTTTGGCTGGCTCTTCAACCATCACAACCTGGAAACGGCGTTCCAGGGCCTTGTCTTTTTCAAAATAGCGCTGATATTCTTTGAGCGTAGTAGCGCCAATGGCCCTGAGCTCACCCCTGGCCAGGGCCGGCTTCAGTATGTTGGCAGCGTCCATCGCACCTTCCCCCGATGCACCAGCACCTACCAGCGTATGAATCTCATCAATAAACAAGACATACTCGCCGTCGCTGGCGACAACCTCTTTAACCACAGCCTTGATACGCTCTTCAAACTCTCCCTTATACTTGGCACCAGCTACAAGCGCACCCATGTCAAGAGAAAAGATCTTCCTGGATTTCAAATTTTCAGGAACATCACCGTTAATAATACGGTGGGCAAGCCCCTCTGCTATGGCCGTCTTGCCTACACCAGCCTCACCAATGAGAATGGGGTTGTTTTTGGTGCGGCGTGCCAGTATCTGAAGGATCCTCCGGATCTCATCATCACGACCGATCACAGGATCAAGCTTTCCGGTCTGTGCCAGATCATTAAGGTTGTTTGCATAGCGATTCAGCGCATTCAGCCGTTCCTCCGCCGACTGGCTGTCGACAGTTGATCCCTGACGCAAGTTTTTAATGGCCTCTTTAAGCCCCTTTAATGTCATCCCGCTATCCTTCAATAATTGAGCCGCATCGTCGGAGCCGGAAAGAATGCCCAGCATAAGGTGTTCTACAGAAATATATTCATCACCAAACTCCTTGAGCATACTATTAGCCACCTGCAGTGTTTTCTTAGCTGAATCGGCAAGATAAGGCTCTCCTCCGGCCACCTTTGGATAGCGGCCAATGATCCTGTCCAGGGCCTGCTGTATGGTTGTCGAAGACACATTGTTCTTTTTCAGCAGATGGGGTGCTACATTATCATCCACTGAAAGAATGCCCTTTAACAAATGGCCGTTCTCGATAGCCTGGTGCTCATAACCCATGGCTATCTCCTGGGCCTTTTGTATGGCTTCCTGTGATTTTATTGTTAAACGATCAAAATGCATATATACTCCTAATTTACCTGTTTTTCAATGTAAAATTTGCTTTCTGCAGACTATATCAAATTGTAAACCAATTATGTAGCAGGTGTTTTGGGAGGCCAAAATGGCAGATATTTTACAAATAAAATGTCACTATTTCAGTCCGTTCATATCACATGATTTTGTATTATTGCTCCTTGTTAGTGTAAGCGAGGGTAAAAATTGCCAACAGCTAAAAGCCAACAGCCAAAAGCTAATAACAGTCCCGGACTTTTTGACGTTTCGACGTTTCGACGTTTCCATATTTGAACAAAATGCATACCCATGAAGAAATTAAAACTCCACTGGCAAATACTGATTGCCCTGATTTTAAGTGTCTTTTTTGGATACTTTTTCCGGGATTACGTGCCATATGTTACCTGGATGGGAGATCTTTTCCTGCGTGCATTGCAGATGATCATTGCCCCGCTGATCTTATCCTCTATCATTTCGGGGGTGTTAAACCTGGGGACATCCAAAAACCTTGGACGCATGGGGGCCAAAACAATTGGCTATTACATGATTACAGGGCTGATTGCCGCCACAGTGGGCATCCTCGCTGTAAACATCATACGTCCCGGCCACAGTGCCGACATTCGACTCCAGGAAGATTTCGTGCTGGAGGCTGACCCGGCAACCTTAGGTCAAACCTTGCTGGAAATCGTGCCGACCAATATTTTCCAGGCTCTCGCCGAGACCGACATGCTTTCCATCATCTTTTTTGCCATCCTTTTCGGCTTTTTCGCTTCCCGTCTGAATGAGAAATACAAGGCACCCATTGAAAAGACCTTTAATGCGATTTTCGAGGTGATGATGCGCATCACCATGTTTGTCATACGCTTTGCTCCGCTGGGTATTTTTGGCATAGTATCAGGAATCGTGGCTGAACAGGCTGATGACCTGGTAGCAATCTTTTCAAGCATGGGAATATACATGATTACGGTGATCCTGGCCCTGATGGTGCATTCCATAGTTGTACTGCCACTCTTAATGCATTTTGTGGGCGGTGTGAACCCCCGAAAGCATTTCCGGGCGATGTCTGTACCCTTGCTCACTGCGTTCACCACATCCAGCAGCAGTGCCACGCTTCCGCTCACCATGGAAGCAGTGGAAAAAAATGCCGGTGTTTCCAAGAAGACCTCCAGCTTCGTGCTGCCCCTGGGTGCTACCATTAACATGGATGGTACGGCCCTTTATGAATGTGTTTCTGTCTTGTTCATTGCACAAGTCATCGGCATGGAGCTTAGCATCGTGCAGCAGATGATCGTGGTTCTCACGGCTCTTTTGGCATCCATAGGAGCTGCAGGTGTGCCCATGGCCGGCTTAGTGGTCATCACGATAATCATGTCCGTGCTGGGTATGCCCCTGGAGGCCATCGGCCTCATTCTTGCCGTGGAACGTATTCTCGATATGTTCCGTACCTCGGTGAACATATGGAGTGATACCTGCGGAGCAGTGATTATTGCCCGTTCGGAAGGGGAGGAGCTGAAAGTTTAAGGTTTGGGGTCTGAAGTTTGAGGTCAGCAGGCGTAGCACCCGGGAGTGCAACGGGTGTGCACATAAAGCTGGCCAAAGCCCGGCGCCTGCATTCTCACTGATAAAGTTCCAGCAACCCGGGAGGGGGAGTCAGGTATATTTTCTTTTCTTCATGATTGATTTCCGTAATAAGTTCATCAGCTACCGGAATGAGTATTTCTCTGGTATCCTTTATGATGCTGAAAACCGGATTTCCGGGGAAATCGAGAATTTTATCAATCTCACCAATATATTCACCGCTGGCNTGGTACGCCTGGTATCCCTTAATGCCTTGATGATAAAACGCATTTTCCTCTGAAGGAGGAGATGATTCCAGTGGGAGGTAAGCTTCCTTGTCACATAAATGACGAGCTTGATCCACAGTGTTTATGTCCTCAAAATGTATGACTGCCTCTTTGGCAGCAGGCCGCAAAATAATCTCTTCTATAAAAAAAGGAACCAGTTTTCCTTCAATAAGAATGAAAACTGATTCCAGTTCTTCGTATTTTTCTATGTCGTCGGAGTCCAGGGCAACGAGCAAACCGCCCTTAGTCCCCAAAGCTTTCATAATATAACCCAGATAATGATAATCTTCTTTCTTCATCAGGTTAAAATTATGATTCTGTTCAAACTTGAGCAAGGGTCTTTATGACTTGTCGTCAGCTTTCTTTTCTCCCTCTTCCTTAGGCTCTTCCTTAGGCTCTTCCTTAGGTTCTTCCTTGGGTTCTTCCTTGGGTTCTTCCTTAGGCTCTTCCTTAGGTTCTTCCTTGGGTTCTTCCTTGGGTTCTTCCTTGGGCTCCTCTTTAGCTTCTGGCTTTTCTTCCTGTTTTGCTTCTGCAGCAGGGGCTTCTTCTTTTGATTCGCTTTCCTGCGCTTCTGCAGCCTTAGCGCTTTCTTCCATTTGCAAACTTTCTTTTGCTAGTTTTTTGGAAAGCTCAGCTGCTCTTTCTTCGTTAATCTTTTTCTCCTCTTCGAAGCGCTTTTTCTTCTTCTCCTTGTCGGACAATTCAGCATTTTTGCGCGCCTGTTCTATTCTTTCCTCTTTATCCTGAAGCCATTTCCGGAACTTTTCTTCAGCTTCTTCTTCTGTATGCGCACCTTTTTCCACACCTTTGAGAAGGTGATGCTTCATCATCACACCCTTGGTAGACAAAATGGAGCGAACAGTATCAGAAGGTGACGCCCCAACCTGTACCCAGTGTAAAGCCCTGTCAAAGTCAATGTCAATAGTGGCTGGATGCGTCATGGGGTTATAAGTGCCAAGTCTCTCAATAAATTTTCCATCCCGGGGTGCACGACCATCCGCTACTACCATGTGGTAAAAAGGTTGTCCTTTTTTACCTTTTCTCTGTAGTCTGATTCTTGTTGGCATTGTAATGTAAATTAAGTTAGAAAATGTTGATTTTTAAGAAGGTGCAAATATCGGTCTTTTTTCTGAATTAAAAAAATTTCCTTATCTGCTTTTTGACTTTTTCGCGCCCGTTTTTTGTATAATTTTAAAGTCAGAAAGGAAAACATATGGCAGAAAAACAATTTACTCATTTACACGTACATACCCAATACTCTATTCTCGACGGAGCAGCTGCCATCGAACCGCTGATAAAAAAAGCAGCCGATGATGGCATGCAGGCACTGGCCATCACCGACCATGGAAACATGTATGGTGTACTGGAGTTTACCCAGCTGGCCAAAAAGCACAACATTAAACCCATAATCGGTTGTGAAATGTATGTGACAGAAGGCAGCCGGAACGAAAAGAAAGGCAAGGAACATCGCAGTGGCCATCACATGATCCTGCTGGCTAAAAACAAACAGGGGTATAAAAACCTTTCAAGACTTTGTTCCATTGGCTACCTTGAAGGCTTTTACTATACGCCGCGCATCGATAAGGATGTATTGTTCCGGTATAATGAAGGGCTGATAGCCACTTCCGCATGCATTGGAGGAGAGATCCCTCAGGCCATCCTGAAAAAAGGTGAAGGAGATGCAGAAAAAATATTGCTTGAATACCTGGAGGTGTTCGGCAGCGACTTTTACCTGGAGCTTCAGCGTCATGGACTGGAAGAGCAAAAGGTAGTGAATGAAGCGCTGATAAAAATGGCAAAGAAGCATGATGTAACGCTTATTGCTACCAATGATTGCCATTTCATCAACAGGGAAGATGCCAGAGCGCACGATATACTCGTTTGTCTTCAGACCGGCCGAGACCTCGAAGACGATACCAGAATGAAGTATTCTGGTGAGGAGTTCCTGAAGACCCGCCAGGAGATGGCTGAACTTTTTTCCGACGTACCTGAGGCCCTGGATGGGACCATGGAGATTGCTGAAAAAATTGAGTCATACAACATTACCCAGAAAGTAATGTTGCCAAAATTTCCCCTGGCAGAAGGATTTGAAACGGAAGATGAGTATCTGCGTCACCTCACATACGAGGGGGCAAAGAAACTTTACCCGGAGATTACAGAAGAGATCAGGGATCGGCTGGACTTTGAGCTTAAGGTCATCAACGATATGGGCTTCGCCGGATACTTTCTGATCGTTCAGGATTTCATCAATAAAGCCAGGGAGCTTGATGTGGCTGTAGGGCCGGGCAGGGGAAGTGCTGCTGGTTCAGCAGTAGCCTTCTGTACCGGAATTACTGCCATCGATCCCATACGGTATAACCTGCTTTTTGAGCGTTTTCTTAATCCCGACAGGGTATCCATGCCGGATATCGACATTGATTTTGATGACGAAGGGCGTGACAGAGTATTGCAATATGTAATTGACAAATATGGCAGGGAAAAGGTCGCACAAATCGTTACCTTCGGTACCATGGCGGCCAGATCATCCATAAGAGATGTGGCCCGTGTCCTGAAGCTCCCGCTTCCCGAAGCTGACAGACTGGCTAAACTGGTCCCTGATCGTACAGGCGCCACCTTGAAAAATGCCTACAAAGAGGTTCCTGAACTGGCAAAAGCCCTCAGGGAAGCCCCTGCGGAGGTACAGGAAACACTAAAATACGCCAAAAGCCTGGAAGGCTCCAATCGCCAGACAGGCGTGCATGCTTGTGGGGTCATCATCGGGCCAACAGACCTGATCGATTGTTTGCCCTTAAGTACGCAGAAAGATACGGATCTGCCGGTAACACAGTATGAAGGGAAGTATGTGGAGTCTGTGGGCATGCTTAAAATGGACTTTCTCGGGCTCAAAACCCTTTCCATCATGAAAGAGGCGGCCAGAAACATTGAAAAACGCTATGGAACGAAAATTGACCTGGAAAACATCCCACTTGATGATGAAAAAACCTATGAGCTGTATCAGCGTGGCGATACGATAGGAACTTTCCAGTTTGAATCTCAGGGAATGCGCGAGTACCTCAAGGAATTGAAGCCCACGAACATTGAGGACCTTATTGCCATGAATGCGCTTTACCGTCCCGGCCCGATGGATTTCATTCCCATGTTCATTAAAAGAAAACACGGACAGCAAAAGGTCGAATATCCCCACCCATGGCTGGAAGACATTCTGAAGCCAACGTTTGGCATCATGGTATACCAGGAACAGATTATGCAGGCAGCGCAGATCATGGCAGGCTTTACACTGGCAAATGCCGATATTTTACGCCGGGCCATGGGCAAGAAAAAAGTTGAGGAAATGGAGCGCCAGAAAGTTTTTTTCATCGAAGGAGCGATGGAAAAGAATGTGGAAAAAGCTACCGCCGAAAAGATCTTCGATGTCATGGCTCGCTTTGCCGAATATGGGTTTAACAGGTCACACTCAGCTGCCTATTCCGTGGTAGCATACCGGACAGGGTATCTGAAAGCCAACTACACACCCGAATACATGGCTGCAGTACTCACCAATAACTTCAGCGATATCAAAAAGATCACCTTTATCATGGAAGAGTGTCAGCGGCAAAAAATCCCTGTACTCGGACCAGATATCAACGAAAGCACCTTCAATTTCGTGGTGAATGACAAGGGTGAGATCCGTTTTGGGCTCGGTGCCATAAAAGGGGTGGGAGAGGGTGCTGTGGAAAATATTTTCACTGAAAGGGAAACAAACGGCCCGTACAAGAATATCTTTGATTTTGCCAAAAGGGTGAACCTGAGAAGCGTCAATAAGCGGGTGTTCGAGTCACTTGCCAGGGCAGGGGCCTTCGACCGTTTTGAAGGTGTGCATCGTGCCCAGTTTTTCTTTTCTGAAGATAATGGCGCAAGCATCTTTATTGATAAGATCATCAGACACAGCCACAATATTCAGCAACGGGAAAACACCTCCCAGATGAACCTCTTTGAAGAAACCACCGAGGTCTATTTTCCCGATCCTGAACTTCCCGCGTGTGAACCCTGGAGTAAACTCGAGATGCTAAAACAGGAAAAGGATGTGACAGGAATGTACATATCGGGCCATCCACTGGATAACTTTAAAATACACATGCAGAGCTATTGCAGCCACGAGGTTGGCGACCTTAAAAACCTGCATGCCCTGAAAAATAAAGAGATCACCTTTGCGGGTATCATAACCGCAGCAGCACACAAACACACGAAAAACGGAAATCCCTACGGTACCATTCAACTGGAGGATTATTCAGATTCACACCAGCTATTCCTCTTTGCTGAGGATTACCTCAAAGTAAAGCACTTCATGGATATCCAGAATACCGTACTGGTAAAAGCCCGGGTTCAGCCCAACCGCAGAAACCCGGCCCAGGTTGACTTGCGGGTAAAAACCATGAGCCTGCTGAGCGAACTGGTAGAACAGGATAAATCTGATCTACTGCTCCAGCTTCCCGTAGCTGACATTGACAAAGCGTTTGTGGAACGTATCAAACATACAGCAGGAAAGTACAAAGGGCGTTCGCGTCTTAAAATATACCTGATGGACCCGGTCGACAATAATTCCATCGAAATGTTATCACGAACCGTTAAAGTTGATCCGGTAGGCTTTTTGCAGGAGCTTCTTAAACATTATGAGGTCAAAT
>SL_8KL_010_SEDDRAFT_10004840_pt1 | contig 10726 bp, 15 predicted proteins | sample SodLakKL_010_SED_4_FD_11160 | JGI IMG/M metagenome (IMG submission 11160) | reverse complement strand
GAACGATATAAGACTCCAAAAGGAGGTGAAATAAAATGGAGAATATGAACATGAGAGGTATAATAAAGATAAGAGAGTTAGACCCAGAGACAGGTGAAGAGTTGAACGAACACTTGGTAGAGAACGCTGTAGTCATAGACGGTTTTGAGTTTGTAGCACAGGCTATACTAGATGGTGGAGTAACTGACGATTGGAATTGGTTGGCAATAGGCAATGATGGAACAGAACCTGTTGAAACAGATACATCTATAGGCACACACGAAGAGTCTGCTAACGTTTCTGGCTTAAAGAGCATAGAAACTTACGATGGAGGAGATACGGTTGTACAGTTCGGTCCTGTAACCTTTGATTCAGACCCCGAAAAATCCAATAGCGTTGAAGAAGTAGTAATACAAGACCAAGAAGACGTAGATGGAACGGAAACCATATTCAACAGAGCCACTTTTAGTGCAGTTGATTTATCTGATAGAGACTTGGAAATCACGGTTTACATAGACGTTGGCGACAGAGGATTCACGGCTTAAAACGATTAGGGGACACTAACTCCCCTTTTAATAATTTGAAAGGAGTAATAAAATGCCAGAAACGGTTACAGTAGTTGAAGGTTTAGGAGTATCGGATATTGAGGCTATGCCTTCTTGGCAGTTTGGCGGTGTTGTAGACCAAGACAATATTTATGGTTATCCTGCTTTATATTGGGAAGATATAGCAGATTTAGAGTCTTTACATATAGTTGATGATTTTAATATAGATGATAAAGAAGATATTCAAGAGTTAATAAAGATTGATATTATAGATAGTTTAGGATTGGTAGATATTAATTATATCACTCCTAAAGATAGTTGGAGATATGGTGGCACTATAGACCAAGATAATGTGAGTGGTTATCCTTCACTTCATTGGGAGGATATAACTGAATTAGAAACAGTAAATATAGTTGAAAGTTTAACTATAGATGACCAAGAATATATAACTGAAATTACTCCCGATATTTGGAATTATGGTGGGGTCACTGACCAAGACGGGGTTAGTGGTTATCCTTCACTTCATTGGGAACCAGAAGAAATTAATATAATAAATTTAATAGAAAGTTTAGGATTTGATGATTATTTATTTATAACCCCACTTGAAGAATTGTGGAGTTATGGGGGAGTAACAGACCAAGATGGCGTGAGTGGATACCCGTCTTTAGAGTGGCAAGATATAGAGCTAGAAGTTGATATAGTAGATGTAGTTGAAACTTTAAGAGTCTCCGAAGAGGATGAAAAACTTGGAATCACTTTTGATTTAGAATTTCCTATAACGTTCAAAGCAAGAGATGGAGTAGTTATAAAACTCAAAGACAGTATAGTTGAGTCTTTCGGAATAGATGATGAGGCAAGAGAAGGTGCATTTATTAAAGTGGTTGAAGGGTTAGGCATATCAGATTCTTATGATTTGTTTGAATCGTTGAATTTAGTAGAGTCTTTAGGTATAAGTGATGAATACAAACTTGGTGAATTTGTAGAACTTGTTGAAAGTTTAGGTATAACAGATGAAATAGATGAAACTACAATTACCGAATTATCAGTAATAGAAACTCTCGGTGTACAAGACGATAAGATTTTAAAAGAGTCAGCAAAATTAGTAGATGGTTTAAGAGTCACGGATGTTACTGATATTGAAGAAATTGTAGAAAAAGAAACGGTAAAATTAGTAGAGTCTATAGGATTGACAGAAGACACGCAGTTGAAGGGTACAATAAACATAGTAGAAAGTTTGAACATACAAGATAAAAAACAATTGAATATAGAAGGTTTAGACAGGGTCGAAGTTGTAGATTCTTTAGAGTTGGTTGAAAAATTAGATATAGACGAAAGGTACATATTAAATATAATAGAAAGTATTGAAGTTATAGACATAGAAGATAGAGAGTTAGAGAGAATCCGACCTGTACTTCGAAAGTTTAAGATAGATGTAGATTGGTATTTAAGAAGGTAAGGTGTAAAGAATGGGAAAAGTAGTTAAGCAGTATGATAGGAGGACTGTAGTGTTCAAATTGAGCGTGTTGGATATAGATACGGAAAACATGGATTTGGATTTAAAAGAAGATTTCAGCTATAATTTAAAGGTATCGTCTAGTGAAGATAGAGATGATGTATTGTTTGAAAAGGAAGATATAGAGTTTGACGTAAGACCTAAAAATAACGAAGTTAGAGTTCAATTTAATGAAGATGATTTGAGAGAACATGGTGTCTTTATAGCGGAGTTAAGAGTAACGATAAACGACCCCGAAACAGAGGAAGTTGATTGGGTAGAGCGTAGTAGAGATTTACCTTTAGTGATTTTACCGAGTGTACATAAAGAAAGTTGAAAAATGTAGATAGGAGGTAAAAATTTGACAGAAGTTGTAGTTGACTCCGATACGGATGTAAGCAACATTACGGTTACGGAAGGAGATGTAGTTAAAATAGAGTCTGGTGCAACTCTTAAAATAAATGATCCGATTGAATGTAAAAGAATAGAGATAGGACAATCTAACAGCAAAGGGCATCTAAGATTTTACGGTAATTATGATATGAATCATCAAAATCCAGCGATTTACTTTGACGGCGGCGATGAAAGCGGCATAAAAATCTATGGTGGAAGTTTAGGAGTTGATGAAGTTAGACGTATGCAGTTAATAAATTTAGGTTACTATATGCCTGTAAGAGGTCATAAGCTTTGGAATATAACAACTGACGATAGTTTAAACTTAAGAGATGATTTTTATTTAGTCAATCCAGATGAAGTAGGTTGGTTGGATATGAAACCAGTTTTAAGTTTTAACGATGGAAACGGAAATTGTGTGGATTTAGAGTTTAATTGCAATTTGATGGAAGTGGGACAGGAAGGTTCTAGTTCTATAGTGAGGAAGAATATACAGGGAGGAGACGTTGTTTGGAGTGATTTTGAATTTAACGAAGGAGATGGATATACATTAAGAGGCAAGGCAAGGAGATACGAAGACGGTGATATTTTCATTTCAAGACTAAAGAAGATAAGAAAAAGGTATCAAAGTTTTGCACCGCCTCTGTTGAGTTATGATAGTTTTGTGAGTTACGTTTACTTAGAGGAAGTGACTTCTACATTCGATAATCCTGCATTGAGAGAGTTTGAAATAAGTTTATTTAAGGTGGACGAATGAAAGGGATAGATACGGATAATTTGGTAGAGACTACCGTTAGAGAAAGCAGAGTCGAGCTTCCGAGTCTTAGGTATGGTAGGGATAGCTTTTGGGGAGTTGTGCCGTTAACGGCTCGTTCTGTAGGTACAGACACGAATTGGGGTTTAGTTATAGACGAGTTAGAAGAGATGTACAGCTATAAGGTATTCGCTAAGCACGATGAGGATAGTTCGGAAGAGTGGGGTAGATGGGGACTGCCTATTTTGATGAGAGAAGAAGGAATCTACAGACACTTGGTCTTGATGTACTATGACCATTTGGAAGACGAAGTTAGAATGAGTAAGATTAAAGTTAATACTAATGATAGTGATTTTGGAGAGATAGAAGAGGAAGTTATAGATTCTCACGATATATCAGAAGCTGATTTAGGAGTAGGTATGACTGTAGAAAGGGATGGAGATGGGATTAAAGGATATATTAAATTTGAACATGAAAGGTGGAAAACAGAAGATGACTTTGATGATTTAGGAGAGACTTATGTGTGGGATAATGGTGAACAAGAAAATGTAGAGTATAATATAATATATGACGAGGATAGAGAAAGTTATCACGGACAATTTAAGAGTGTTGGAAATGGGAATACAGGTAAAGCTAAAATTTCACTCGGAACTTTTAATTTTAATAATATTGAGAAAATCGAGTTTGATTGGAGTGGTCAATCTCTTGGGACAAGTTGGGGGCGACAGGAAATATATGCCGTAGAAGAAGGTGAAGATAATATATTATTATGGTGGGCACCTACTGTTTCATTTGCCGATTGGGAAAGTGAAGTTATAGATGATTTGGATGAAATTGAAGGTAAAAAGGAAATAATAATTACTCAAGAGGATGTAATGGGTTATGATGATGACGACATAATTTTTAATTTTGATAATATTAAAATTTGGCATGGTTCTATTCATTACGATTTTGACTATCCTTATGAGCAAGTTCTTTCAGCAGATTTAAAAGGTTTGAACTTAGAGGGTGAGTGGAGAAAGGTAGCAGGAATATGGGGAGACGCTGATATTCACTCTTATAAAGTAGACCATAGGCTTAAGTATAGAAAGAACGCAAGTTGGGAAGATTTTAATGTAGGCTGGGAGGCAGATAGAGGATTAACAGGAGAGATTACTTTGAGACCTAGTAGGGGAGAGAAGATGTTCTACAGGTCGGGAGACTTGATTAGAATTTACGCAAAGCCTTTTGGCAAAGAGGTTATAGGAAATGACCTGTACGGAGATTTGAGTCTTGCTTTTAGCGGTTCGATAGACAAGATAAAAGAGCAGGGTTTACCAGATTCGGATAGTTTTAAACTTTTACTTAAGGGAGATAGGTTTGCTATAGATAGAGATGAAAACGTGGTTATAGTCGATTCAGTAGATGATGTTGAAAGGAATGTAACTTTAAGAGCTTATAATGATGTGCTGGAAGATATTTACTCTATGGTACTGCCTGTAGATGAGTTTGATGAAACAGATATAGATGTATTACCCTTTGGATTTATAGTGGATGGAGATTTAAAGTCAGTTGAAGAGTTGTTTTTGTTAGAAGAAAATAGATTTTGTAGGATAACTCCCTCGCAGGAAAGGACTTTCGTCGATGTGGATATTTACAGAGAAGGAGAGGGTGAGATTAAAAATGTAAGGATGGGAGTTGAAGAAGAGGATATACCAGAGGACGAGTTGATAGGAGAGGACTTGAATATACAGATAGAGACGGGTGCAGGAACTTATTACAATAAGGTTATCAAAGAGGCAGATATAGGTGCAGAGACTTGGAGGATTATGAGGGAAAACCGATATGATAAATTCACGGGAGACGAGTTGATAAAGGATGAGACTAAAAAAGAAGTAATCAGAGGGTTTGTAGGTACAGAAGAAGACCTATCTGATATAGCAGAGTTATTCATAGATGAGCAGTTTTTAAGATTTAATATAGAATTAACGCTTGTGGGTTGTCATCATTATTTAGGAGGCTTAGAAAGACAGGGTAGAGTTAGAGTATGGGATGAAGATAAGGGACTCAATGGTGAAATATTTACGGTTACGGAATTTGATATAGGACCGAGAGAGACAGTAATCCGAGCAACTCAATCTTCTCGACTTGAATATAAGGATAGGATAGAAGAATTGAGAGAAGAAGTTAGAGCGGAGAAGATTAAGGATATATTCACGGCTATGAGAGAGACAAGAGGGGAAGTTTGGGCAGATGAGTTGACGGATATGGAAGGAGAGACGATTGAAGGAGTGCAGTTATTAGATGAAGACGGTAGTGAACTTACAAATCAAATAGACAGGTTTCACGACTCGGAGTTTAGAAGTTACAGATATATAGATACTAAATTTAAGTCGGTTGATTTAGAAGAAGAGGTTGCAGATACAGGTTACCCCAACTCCGACTATAGAAGAGCTAGTCAAGTGAAAGTTATAACGGATGCAGACGAGTATATTTTTGATTTAGAGGATTTCTACAGTTATGGTTGCTGGTTGTTGCCTTTCCGATATATTATTCAAAATACAGACACGGAAAATGATTGGATTGAATTATACGGAGATGTTAAGGCTCTAATTGAAGAGTGGGATGATTTATCGGTTTGGGGATTAGGTTCGGTAGACGGAACTTATGATATTGATAACGTTACAATAGAGGGGAGTTATACTAGAGTTCATTTAGATATGGGAGATAGAGATTTAGAAGATTTAACAGATGGATTCGTAGATACTGGTTATATGACCGAATTATATTTGACAATAGGGATACAGCAAGAAGTAGAGTTGGAAAGAGAATACAAAGACGACAGATTAGTTTTAGGTAGTAAAGGTGGTGCGTTAGGTACGACAGGTAGGTTAGGCTATGGGTATGACTTACTTGGAGTTGTTTGGGATAAGAATATACACGATAGAGAGGAGTTAGGATAATATGAGTATGGATTATGGAAAAATAGGAAGGTTGATAGCAGAAGGAGAATATCCTCATAGTGCAGATTGGCATAGTCTTTGGTTAGCTTTGACTTCAAGAGGTTATATAGTCGAAGGTACAGGTGGAGAGTGCGAAGTGACTACGGTAGGAGATTTAGAGATACAGGTGGATAGTGGAGCAGTTCAGTTAGGAGGAGAGAGATACGACAGAGCGAGTGGGGACGAGCAGACGGAAACTGTAAGTTCAAATTCAGGAGAGGCACACGGTAGATATGATGTAGTATATTTGGTTGAAGGAACGGGAGACGATTGGAATCTAGTGGTAGAAGAAGGAACACCTGCTGAAGAACCAGAGCATCCCGATTTACCAGATGTGAACGAGCAGTTGTATGTACCAGTAGCAGTCCTTTGGTTATCTGAAGATTCGAGTGTGATAGATAATGTGAAAGATGTAAGGTCAATCAGAGAAGGTTTTATGTGGGACTCGGATAAGATAGTAGTTACAAAGGAAAATATGAGGACAGGAGTTGAGAGTGATGGTTCTAGTGGTTATCTGATTTGTGATGCAGGTAAATTGGGTACTTATTTAGAAGAGAGCGGAGGAATATTTGATGCTACGGGTTTAGCAGATGAGACCGCCTTCAATAATCATAATGCGAGACACGAAGATGGCGGTGCAGATGAGGTTCAGGTAGAAAATTTACCGACCAATCTTGCAGATAACCAAATACTTGAGACAAGTGGAGGTAGTCTTACAAGTAGTCTACCTCCGTTATTTTATCAGAGTGAAGCCACAATTAAAAGTTGGGCAGATGACGCAACTAAGATGGAAACGATAGCAACAGCACCTATGGCTATGGATACTATGTGTAGTAGTGAATTTATGCTCCCCCTTCTGTTGCAGGGGAGTGAGTACAATAAATTGTATGGGGAAAAAGATAGGTCAAAGTGGATTTTTTGTCACGGACACCCTGATGGTTACGATAGAGATTACTGGTGGTATGACCAAGTCAAACTGAGTGTCGTAGATGTATACTTAGGTAGTATTCAACGTATTAGCGGCCCAGATAAAACTTGGGATATGCATATAGAAGGTGCAGGAGGCACTGGAACAGAAGGAATTTCATTATATATGGAATTGTCAGATTATTCTACCTTGCATTTTAGACGATTATGGAATCAGAACCTTAGAGATTCTTTCAAAGCAGTTGTTGTATTAAATGGTACAACGGAATGGGAATTGGACTGGGGTGCTACATATCCTGAAAATGAAAGTATTGATATTAGTGGATATAGTGGAGTTGTTAGAGTTAAATTTGGTGTTGAGGCTTCAGACGGGGTAGATAGCGTTTATTATAATTGGACTGTTGGGCAAGTATGGCTTGGTTAAGATGTGGAATAAAGATGAAGAAAAGATTAAGATGGTTAGGTAGAGGAATATCCTTAGCCTCGATATTGATTTTGGCTATAACAGTTTGGACAGCGTACATTAACGGTATAGTCGGTGGAGAGTATGCAGTAACGGTAAGAATTAATCATTTTGGAGAGGCACACTTTGAGGCTTTAGTTCTTATGCCTGTATGCTTGGTAGTGGTATTTTTGTTCGTTTGTGATAGTTTAGGAGAGGATAAATATGATGACGAATGCACAGAGGATGTATGCTAATGGCAGACAGCCCGTGGTCATTTCATATAGCTCCGCGGAGATTAGAGTTCGGGAGGTTTACGGCAAAAGAGTTATGATAACGAGTTTTTACATGGAAGGTTTAGCTGATGTTGTTGAAGATAATCATCACACAAAGACAACGAGTTATACAGATATGACAGATACTCACGATGATGACCATCACGAAGACCCGACTTGGGAAGTCTCTAAACTTGCTTTAGTGAATGAAGGGGAGTATATCGCTCAGACCGGAGCTGGTACAGAAAGAGGAGATACAGTAAATGTAGAATCACAGCCAAATCATATCAAGTGCTGGTTTTATGTTAGTGCTAGAGGCGGTAATCCAGACGTTCATATTTATAGATTTGACGGGGCTGATTATGTTGAAGAAGATACGGTTTCTGTTGATAGCCCGGGATGGTATTTTATAGAGAGTATAGAAATTGATAGTAAGGCTTTTGCTCTTGAAGTTGAGTGCGGTTCAGACGATGCTATCATAATAAATGAAACAAGATGGATGACTACAGGTATTGTTTTATCCTAAAATTGATGTGATAATATATGTTGACAGAAGGACACCGTAAATTTGGAAGAGCAGTTGTGGAAGAGTTTGAGTTGAGTGAAGAGTTAGTTGAGTGGGCGGTAGCACCAGACTATGGCTATCTTTTTTCAAAGCCTGAAGGAAATAAAATAATACATAGGTGGACTGTTCACGGGTTGTCTAATGTAGATAAATGTATAGACCTACTCAAAGATAAAGACCAATTTTACTACAGAGAGGAGTTGAATAAACAGATAGAGACTTTGATAGTTAGCCATAACTTTTTAGACTTATTCAATTTTATCATACACCCGTCATATCCGAAGAACAGGAAATTTAAGTATATTCCAGACCAGACTAAAAGACTATGGAGAGTTGGATGGGAAGACCCTTATGATTTGGATATTTTGTTTAGTAGAATAGTTAAAGAGTACGAAACTGTAGAAGAGTTAGGAATAAAGATGATAGAAGAATACAATTTATTACCGAAGGAAAAAGGTCATCTGGTCAAGTGGATAGAGGCGTGGTACAAAGAGAAACATCCGAGGTTGTAATATTGATAACAAAAAAGCCTATGTACACAGACCATAAATTCATTTATGTTTACAGCGAATCAGGCAGAATGCCTCCGTCTTCAGGCGGAGGAGTATGTCAAGACAACAGAATTGGAAGAAGGACAATTCAAGTTGGTATCGGATTTAGAACCTTTGATAAAAAGGAGAAAAGAACAGATAGAAAGGAGAAAAGAACAGATAGAAAGGAGAAAAGAGCATGATTGAGATAAAGTGTCCAAAATGCAAATCGACGCAGTTAATAGACCAGATAAATTATGAGTTGACCGAAGAAGACAAGTACATACGCTGTAGTATTTGTGGCGTACTTTCAAAAAAGGAAGAGTTTGAAGAAGTTTAAAAAAGATTTAGGGGTTGAGAAAATTAAAGTAAAAATAGAGGGTTACGAAAACGGAAAAATAACCATATATTCAGATGAAGAAAAGAGGTTAGATGAAGTATTGGATTTGAACAAAGTGGTAGTCAGCAATTGCGAGGTAATTAACGCCGAACCTCATTATAGGTTAGGTCGTGCGGTTAAAATCGAACAAGCAAAAATACAGACAGATATGAGTAAACCTTTAATATATTTAAGAGACGAAGGAAAAGGATTATTGGATGAATGTTTAAAATCTGGATTTAGACCGATGGTACATAGTTGTTATCTTACTAAATTCGAGGAAAAAGAGGTGGAAGAGTAGATGACTAAAATAAGATGTATGTATTATGATAGACCAAGGTGGGATAAGCCATCCGTAGACCAACGGGTGTCTCCCTTTCCGGGGAGTTAATGCTTATTCCCGCCACCGATCACACGCAGAGGGATGGAAGTTTAAACAGGGCTTTCATGCTCATCACATCGAAAGACCACCATTTCATGTATCCTACCTCATATTTTCCTCCCTCCCACCTTCCATCCCTCACCTAACATAATTTACTTACGATAATCACCCTCCCTCCAAGATGGTCGGGGAATCCAATTCCCCCCATCTCTTTTTTCTAACATTAAAACGTGATAAAATGACTAAAGAAAAGTTACAGGACGTTAAGGAAAAGTTTACGGAAAGGATAGAGCAGGAGCAGGATGAGGACAGACGGCTGTACCTGCTCGATCTATTGAACGAGGTCAAGGAGTACGAACGCATGGTAGATGAAGGCATACTGTAACCCTATTTTTATAAACGACTGTAAAGAATAATACTTTCCCCCTCTATACCCCCTCTTTTCAACGACAGTTACAATTTATACAAAGTATGCTAAGTAAAAAGTATTAAATACAACAAACACATTGTATATAATGTGATAAGCATGGAAGCAAAAGCCGGAAGCGAAAATGAAGCTGAAACCGAAGCCGAGAGGCGGGAAACGCAAAAACTTCATGCGAATATGTCCTTCAAAGAAACCTTAAAATATTTTTGTGATCATGGGCATCTCCCTGCTCCAGAGGACTACGATGTAAAAGATTTCTATGAGAACTTTGATGAATACAAAAAAGAGCAACAAAGAATAAATGATACATGGACAGGAGCAGATATAACGACATTTGCTGAGTTTGAAGAAGCTCTGAGAGAAAGCTACGAAATCGAAAAAGAGATAGAGGAGGACTGATAGGCGATGTACGAAGTGGTATTAAGGAATAATAAACAGGTCGAGTGGGAAAACGTGAGAGTGAAAGACAACGGTTGGATTATTTGTTGGGATAATAATAAAGAGGGTGCTAACAAGCACGTATGGTATCCATCCCAGCAAGTTGTCAGAGTGGAGGAATTATAGATGGATATAGAAGCAGGAGATCAGGTGACGGTTATAGACGTGGACGTACAGGGTGAAGTATTGGAGACGTTCGATGATATGGTGAAGGTGG